>Ga0326727_10000481_pt1 | contig 165629 bp, 135 predicted proteins | sample MB2enrmetagenome_FD_207643 | JGI IMG/M metagenome (GOLD analysis project Ga0326727, IMG submission 207643) | Lab enriched peat soil microbial communities from McLean, Ithaca, NY, United States - MB29MY | ecosystem: Environmental > Terrestrial > Soil > Wetlands > Peat | place: USA: New York...
GAAATCGATACAGCCGATTTCCACATTCCCACCGCCTCGACGACTACGAGATGAATTAATCTCTCGAAACCGGCCCGCTTAGGGATACGCATTCTGAGGGCAACGCCAGAGGCCCCAAAAAGGCGCATCCCCCACCCCCCTCCTCACAGTCCCACACTTTATGTGGCCGGGAACCGACTTAAGATATATAGAATCAACAACTTAATAAATCACCCCATGTACTGATCGGTAAACACAAGCCCCTCAAAAAGCCCCATTTAGGCCTTAAAACACTGCCTTTTAGGCCCCTTTTTGCCAACAAACGGCTCCTATCGCAAAGCCTGCTTGCCATTGAGCCAGTTCTCTGCGCCGGAATGCCCTGCAGCCATTCCAGCCTTGTTCCAATAATTTTTCGCCTGTCCGGGCCGAGGTAAGCTGCTGCCGATAGACACTGCGGTGCAAGATTACGATGGAAGGGAGTTTTCCTCAGGCTAGCCCTAAAGTTCTCAGGATCGCCTCGACCACCTGTTCCGGCGTCAATGCGTCGACAGAGATTGAGACATGGGCCTCGCGGTAGAGCGGCAGACGTCGCTGGTAACGGCTGACGAGGTTGGCATGATCGGCGAGAATGGGGCGGGTGTGCTCGGTGCCGCGGCATCGGGCAAGGGTTGTGGCCAGTTCGACCTGCAGATGAACCAGGAAGGTACTGGGCGAGGTGAGGAGAAGTGCGCGGGTGGCGAGGTGCTCGATGGCGCCGCCGCCCAGAGCCAGCACCAGCGCGTCGCCTGCTGCCAGCCGGGCAATGGTGGAGTGCTCGCGGTCGCGGAAAGGGCCTTCGCCGTAGCGGGCGAAGAGCTCGGCGATGGTCGTTCCGGCCTCCGCCTCGATCACGTCGTCCGCATCCACGAACTTCCATCCCAGACGGGCGCCCAGGAGCGGACCGACGGTGCTCTTGCCGGAGCCCATAAAGCCGGTGAGGACAATACGGCGTGGAGGGCCGGCGGGACAAGCTTCACGCGAAGCTTCGGGCTGGGTTGGCGCGGTCATGAGGGCGAGTGCCGCGGCGTGACAGACCGCAGCCCTACTCCGAGTATAGTGACTTGGCGCTGGCGGGCCTGCTCCTTCAGCCCAGCGCGATCACGACGGCCCCGCCGGTGATGAGGAGCCCGCCGACCAGAGCTGGAACGGTGAGCTTTTCTCCCAACAGCAGCCAGGCGAAGAGCATGACCAACGGGACCGACAGCTTGTCGAGCGGGGCGACGCGTGAGGCCGGCCCCAACTGCAGGGCGCGGAAGTAGCACAGCCAGGAGAGGCCCGTGGCAAGACCGGAGAGGGTGAGAAAGAGCACGGTGCGGCGGTCGAGGGAGCGGATTTCGCCGTGCTTGCCGAGCGCCAGCGCGATGCCCCAGGCGAAGACGACAACAACGGTGGTGCGAATAGCCGTGGCCAGGTTCGAGTCCACGTGCGCCACCCCTACTTTGGCCAAAAGGGCTGTGGCGGCGGCGAAGACCGCGGAGAGCAGCGCCCATCCAATCCAGCTCATGGGAACCATGCTACGCGCATCGCTGGATTCAAGGTCGATTTCCCGGTGATTTACACTCCAGGCATGGAGACTGGCCGCGCCAGCAAAACAGCTCTTCGCGTAGCCATTCGGCGCGCCGCGCACCAGGTGATGGACCAGCCCTGCGTTCTGAACGATCCCATCGCGGTGCCGCTGCTGGGCCACGGATTTACCAGAGACATGGAGCGCGCGATGCACAAGGTGGCGCGGGACTTCCGCGCCTTTATGGCAGTGCGCAGCCGGTATGTGGAGGACCAACTGGCGGCGGCCGTAGAGCAGGGAGTAACGAAATACGTGATTCTCGGCGCCGGCCTCGACACCTTTGCCTATCGCAATCCATTTCCGTCGCTTCGTGTATTCGAGGTGGACTTTCCCGCCACGCAGGAATGGAAGCGGGCGATGCTTCAGGAAGCATCCATTCCCCTGCCGGCGAGTCTAACCTTCGTCCCTTTGGACTTTGAGCACAAAGCGCTGGCCGCCGCGCTGGCCGAGGCGGGCTTCGATGCCCAGGAGCCAGCGTTTTTTGGCTGGCTGGGGGTGGTTCCCTATCTCACGCTGCAGGCATTTCGGGCTACGCTTGACGCAATCGCGGATTTGCCAGCCGGCAGCGGGGTGGGATTCGACTATGCTCTGTCGCCGGAGACACTGAGCCCGGCCGGTCGCATAGCCTTTGACGCGCTGGCCGGACGTGTCGCTGCCGCGGGCGAACCGTTTCAGCTTTTCTTCACGCCGGACAAGCTGGAATCGGAGCTGCGCAGCGCAGGATTTCAGCGCCTCGAGCAGCGGGATTCAGAGCAACTGAACGACCTGTACTTCAAGGACCGCGCCGACGGCCTCAAATTGTCTCCGGTGAAGCTGGGCATGTTGGCGACCGCTTGGGTGTAATCGCGGTTCCGGGGCTCGGCTGCGCGATAACATGAGTCATGCGCCAGCTTGCCCTTGCCCCGATCGCTCTTGCTTTGCTCGGCCTCTCTGGATGCGGGTACCACACGGTGGGAGCGGCCACCCATCTGCCGCCTGGGGTGAAGACGCTCGCCGTGCCGGTGTTTGCCACACGCACCGAGACGTATCGCACCGAAGTGGCGATGACCGATGCGGTTATTCGCGAGTTCGCCGCCCGCACACGGTTCCGGGTGACTCCGAATGCGAGCCCGGATTCAAGTCCGGCCGCGAATCCGGACGCAGACGCCGTCCTGCGCGGGACCGTTCTCAAGGAAACCGTGGCGCCGTTGACCTACAACTCTTCGACGCAGCAGTCTTCAAGCTTCCTCATCACCATTGTGGTTTCGGTCACGCTCACCGGCCGGGACGGGAAGATCCTCTACGAGAACAGGAACTATGTCTTTCGCCAGCAGTACCAGACCACCACCAATCTTCCGACCTTTCTGCAAGAGAACACGGCGGCTGTGGACCGGCTCTCACGAGAGTTCGCGCGGGCACTGGTGGCCGATGTGCTGGAAGGTTTCTGACCGGGAGAAAAGCAAACGGCGCGGAGAGGGGAATCTCCGCGCCGTTTGGCGTTCAGGGGGAGGGATCTGTTCTACCAAAGACTGCTCAAGATCAGGTTGTAGGCATTCACAGTGCCGATGCCGGTGGCAAAGTCCCAGCCAGTCGTTGTGCCGTAGGCCTTGCTGTAGCTGGTGGTCGAGGTGGAAAGCACGCCGTTTGTTCCCGAAGGCAGGTAACAATTGTTCTTGCCTGTGCAATTGACGTCCATATCGCCAAGTGTCACATCATAAAAGATGCAAGTTGAGGCCGCGGCGTTGCCTTTGGTGGAGTTGCAGTTTGAGCTGCCGCTAGCGCCATACTCCGCAGCCGCGATCTTGTAATAGACCGGGTTAGGATTGCCCCTGCGTCCCCATTTCTGGTTGACCAGCGCCTGCATGCCGGCGAGAATCGGGGAGGCAAAGCTGGTGCCGCCCGCCCCGGCCCAGCCGCTGGGAGCGCCGGTGCAAGCTGCGCCTCCGCCCGCCTTGTCGGTGTAGCAGTAGACGTAATAGTGGCCCCACACACCGTTGGCGGCAAACAGCGAGACGTCGGGAATGTCGCGGACGCCGTCGCTGGGGACCCCGACCAGCGACTGCCAGGAGGGCTTGGCGTAGCCTTTGCAGGTGCCGCTGACCACTCCGGATGTGGTGGCCGCCCCGGTCGCGCAGCCGCTGGGGCCGCCGCTGCCCGAGGCCGTGGAAAGGTAGTAGTCCTTGCCGGTGGTCGAGTTGCAGAAGCCGCTCGACCCATAGGTCGCCGAGTAGCCTTCCACCGAAGCAATTAGCGAACTGGCGCAGGAGTCATTCCAGGGAATCTCGGGAATGTAGCTCTTGGCCGAGCCGTAGGTGGAGGTGTTGGTCGAGTTCCAGTAGGTGGATCCGGTGCCGGCGTAGGAGTCACCGAAGTCGGTTCCACCCACGGCCACGTTGTACGGCGTTGAGGCGAACCCGCTGACCCCAATGCCGTGCGTGGACTTGCTCATGTCGGCGTCGCAACTGGCGGCGCCCTCGTCGCCGGAGGAGACGAAGACAGAGACGCCTTCGGCGGCCGCCTGCTGATAAGCGGTGTTATAGGCTGCGTTGGCGGTAGCGCCGTTCTCCGCTTCGCACTCGCCGTAGCTGATGCTGACGATGGCCGGCGGCGTCGAGCTTTCGTTGATCAGGTTCTGCAAGGCAATCAGCCCGCCGAAGGTGGTCGAGGTGTCCTTGCAGGAGGCTAACTCGATGGCGGCGTTGGGCGCCGCGGCGGAAGCATACTCCGCGTCCAGGATCGCTTCGCCGTCGTTGCCCACCAGAATGCCGGGATTGGTGCAGTTGTTGGTTCCGCTCTTGGGCGCGGGATGAACCTGGGTAAACGAGCCGGAGGTGTAACTTGAAAGGCCGAAGGTGCTGCGGAAGGTGGTCCAGTCGGTTGTGGAATAGACATTTGTATCTTCAATCACAACGATCGTCTGGCCCGTGCCCGTGTAACCGGCTTTGAAGGCCGCATTGAGGTTGTAGATGGTGGCCAGATCCGCCGGGGTGACGGCGTGGTAGGCATAGCCGCTGGAGGTAAAGGTGTAATCGGGGCGGGGCTTGTTCATCGGCCGGGGCGCGAAGTCGTGCAGCGAGACGACGCCGCCGACCACCCCCGCGAATGCCGCGGGGATCTTTGGGTCGCTCGCATTGGCGATGTGGGGTACCCCGTTAACCTCGTAGCCGTGAATCTCGGTGCTGAAGGCCTCCCGGACCGCGCCCGCCGAACCGGAAAAATCAATGACCATGCCGTTGGGATACACCACATTGACGGTCAGCCCGTGCAACTTGAGCCAGGCGGTGACCTGATCGATGTCGGCTGGAGCCACGCCGTAGCTCGCGCCAAACTCCTCCGGGGAGAGCCATTTGTGGTAGTTGGGAGAACTCTTGTCGGAGAGGCTGGCGGTGTAGGCATCCAAGGCCGCCTGCTGCTCGGGAGAGCGCTGCAGCAGCAGTTGCATGTGTTCCAGCGGCAGACCATCTTCCACAAGACCCAGGTCGTTGGCGGCAGTTGCCTCAGGGCGGGTGTTGCCGGCTAGGGATACGCGCACCGCATCGTCGATGGCGCCGTGGATTCGGGCCTTGGTTTCGGCTGCGGCCTCTGCCGGGGCAGAAACAGCGAGACCGGAAGCAGAGGCCATCAAGGCCACCAGGCACAAGTACCGGCGTGAAATCTTCATCGCACTTCTCCTTCGAAGGGGGGATTTGGCCAGGGTAAGAACCTCATCTTCCGTCTGCATAGACCGCTTAGGTTAGATGGGTCTGCCGACAGAAAGGGTGCCTGAAGGTCCCAAGGCCCGAGTTGGCCTCCAGTCTAACCATGGCTTCTTGGGACAGGCAAGGAGAATCGAGGCTTCCGCGCCGCGGTCTCCATTACGGGAATGTTACAAAGGTCCAGTGTCCCAATGGGCTAGTCGCAGTTACTTTCAGGCTCTAAAGCCTCTCCGCAAAGGCACCCGCAACCGGGCATGGTCTCCTGTGCGCCGGGCCGGTTTCGAAGGCCGGATCGGGCGCCGTTGCCTCCGCCGGCAGCTCTTGTGCACTGTTTCGGCAGTTACGGCTGGCCTCGACGCGCCGGGAAGGTTATTCTGGAGCCGTATGATGCGCCCATTCAGTGTTCGAAGGAACTGCCGGTGAGCGCCGGGCGCTGGGGCGCCGGATTCTCCGCCATGGCCCGCTTTGTGACCGAGATCGAGGCAGCCGCGGCGGGTCAGGGGCAGCTCCGCCCCGGCTATGTGCTGGCCGGCGACGAGCTGTTTTTGCTGGAGCGATGCCGTGGCGCCGTGCTCAAGGGCTTTGTGCCCCCGGACTTGAGAGATTTTTGCTTGTCCGACTTGGATCTGGGCGAGACTTCGATCTTTGAGGTTCTGGACCAGGCTCAGACGCCCTCGCTGATGTCCCCGTTCCAGGTGGTTTTTGTCCGCAACGTTCGCCAACTTTACACGCGTGGCGCCAAGAAAGAGGAGTTTGCGGCGCTGGACCGCTACTTTCGCTCGCCGAACCCGCAGGCTCTGGTGATCTTCATCGCAGACTTCCTGCGCATCCCCTCCGATGCGCGGCGCATGGAGATGGACGACAAGAATCGCTTCGAGCGGCTCACCGAGACCCTGGGCGAGCACTGCGGGGTGGTGGAGCTGGCGCGTGTGAGCGAGGAAGACGCGATGCGCTGGACGGTGGCCACCGCGGCGGAGACAGGCGCGCGCATGGACCCCGACGCGGCGCGCGAGCTGGTAGACGCCCTGGGCGCGGACATGATGCTGGTCTCCTCGGAGCTGGAAAAGCTGCTTCTGTACACGCTAGGCCGCGGCCGCATCACCCTGGGCGATGTGGAGACCATGGTGCTGGCGGCCAAGCAGCGCTCGCTCTACGAGCTGACCGACGCCATCAGCGCCCGCGACCGGTTGCGCGCCCTGGCCCTGCTGCATGGCCTGCTGAACAGTTCCGACGCCGGAGAGGACGCGGCCATCGGTCATCTTTATATGCTGGCGCGCACCTTCCGGCAGATGCTGGTGATCCTGGAAAAGAACGTCCGCGACTCGCGCGCCATCTGGCAGGCGCTGTGGCAGGGCTTCAGGATGCCCCCCTTTGCCGCCGACGATCTGATCCGCCAGGCGAGGCGCTACAAGAGCCGCCGCGAACTGACGCGAGCCTTGCGGCTGATTGCCCGCGCCGATCTCGACTTGCGCTCCTCACCGCCCGACAAGCGCCTGGTGCTGGAGCGGCTGATTTACGAGCTGGCCTCCGAGCCGAAACCCGCTTCGCTGTTGTTTTCATCCACCCAGCTCTCGTTTGAGGCGTAGGACGAAACTTCCGGCTTAGCGGCAATTATCATTGCGGCAGAGCGGAGAATGTTAGCGGAAATCATTCGAGACATCGCGATGCCTGAGCAACCGGCGGCCTATTGCACACCGTGCTCATTGAGCCAGGGGCCATATTGATGGTCCACCTTCTGAATATGGTTGGTGAGCCAGTCGCGCAAAAAGTTCAGTAGATGCATGTTCAGCGTGATTTCGCCCCGGTCGTAGCGGGCTGCGTAATCCTCGACCTGCTTGATCAGGTCTTGATGTTTGACCTTGTGCGCGGCCAACCCCGGATACACGGCGCGCGCCATCATCGCTTCTTCTTCCGAGAAATGGGTGCGCGTATAGGTCAACAGCTTGCTTAGCAGCGGGCCGGTCAAGCTCTGCGCCTGGCCCTTCATCATGGCGGCGTGAAGGTCGTTCAGAATATCGAATAAAACGGTGTGCTGGCTGTCAAGGGTCTTAACCCCTACCGAGTAAGTGCTGTTCCAACACATAAGAGCCATACGCATCCTCCTGCCGGTGTTTGCCGGTAATGGTCTTATCGGAGGGAAAGGCCGGAAAGTTGAGGGAGATTCCACGCTGGGGCACCGATGTGCCTGGCGGCACGAACAGGCAGCTTCGAGGGCACTTCAGAAAATGCCCCACTCATTCAGCCAGGGGCCGTACTCCCGGTCCATGCCTTCGATGTGCTCCACGTATCCGTCGCGCAGGGAGCAGAGCAGCGGGCGCATCTGGACCTCCTCGCCGTGCTGCGCGCGGTAGGCCGATTCCCGGATAAGGCTCAGCAGCCGCTGGTGCGCGGCGCGGTGCTCGGCCAGGTGGGGAAAGCCGGTTTGCTCCATCAACTGTTCCTCGCTGGAGAAATGCATGCGGGTGAACTCGATCAGCCGGTCCAGCAGCACGCTCACCGGCTCCCGGCCAGAGCCCCGCACGAGTTCCAGGCGAAGCTCGTTCATGGTATCCATGAGAATGCCGTGCTGATCGTCCATCGCTTTTACGCCGACGGTGCGGGCGTGGTTCCAGGTGAGAAGGGTCACATGAGCCTCGTTCAAGGACTAAGGGAGATATCGACCCGGCCGGTCAGGGTCTTGCCGGTGATTTGATTGCTCTTATGACCAACGTTTGCCGCGCTGGCTCCGAATGGGTTGTTTCCCCCGCCAACAGGATCGGTCTTTCCAGATTCCCCAGGTTGTGGACAACGAGGATTCCTGAGCGCAGCGATGCAAAATGGGACTGGGTTTAGCAAAATGGAATTGCGCTCCATGACGACTTCAGCAAATTTGATCGCCGCGGCGCTGACGCTCATCCCGCTGCTGGCGGCGGCCTTTTGGGGCCGGAACGTGGGCGGACGGGTGCGTACTCTGCCGATGTGGGCGCAGCTTCTCTCTCCCGCGGCCCTGGGCCTTCCCTATGTGCTGGTGGCGAGCGGGGCCGGCATATTCCGCTGGGGCTGGTTTTCGTTGTATGCCCTGCTTCCGGTTGCAGTTGCCAGCTTGCTTCGGCAGGCCGGGCGCACCGACGTAGGACAACGCGGCAACTGGCGGGATTTTCTAGTTCTATCCGCGCTGGGCCTGGCCGTCGACCTGCGCTGGTTTGAAGGCGCGTGGCCGGCTCATCTGGCCATCTTCGGCAAGATGCTGTTGCTGGATGCGGGCATCTACGGCTTCCTCGCGATCCGGCAGTTGGATGGAGTCGGCTTCGACCTGCGCCTGCGCCTCAGCGATGGCGCGACCGGACTGCGGGAACTGGCCTTGTACACGCCGATTGCGTTGGCGTTGGGTCTGGGACTGGGCTTTCTGCATCTGCACGCGTCGTGGCCCGGTCCGGCTTCGATTGCCGGCGCGTGGATATTCACTTTCTTCTTTATTGCCATCCCGGAGGAACTCTTCTTTCGCGGATGGTTGCAGAATCTTCTGGAACGGCGCATGGGACACACCCCGGCGTTGCTCTTTACGGCCGTTCTCTTTGGTCTCGCACACTTCAACAAGCGGGCGGCGCATTTCAACTGGCGCTATGTGTTGCTGGCGGCGCTGGCGGGCTTCTTCTATGGACGGGCTTGGCGCCGCGATCGCCGGGTAGGCGCTTCCGCCATCACCCATGCGTCGGTGGACGCGATCTGGTCGTTATGGCTGCGCTGATTGCGCCGATTTGTGTGTGTGCCCGTAGGTAAGGTAACCCAGGCCGACGCGCATGTTGTGGTCCACGGGACCGGGGACGGTCATGGAGATGGTGATTCCCAGGATGGCGTGCGCCAAGGCCAGGGAATAGAGATTGCGGTAGCGGAGAAAGAGCAGGCAGGCGGCCAGGCCCCAGAGCAGAGTGACCAAGGTGAGCAGTGGGCTGGGCAGATGGGCGGCGGCGAAGACCAGGGCGGCAGCGAGGGCGGCGGATTTAGGGCCTTTGAACAGGCGCAAAAAACGAGCGAGAAAGAATGCCTGCAGCAGATACTGCTGTACCAGGGCCCACAGCGCATAGGCCCAGTAGTTCTTGAGGAACGCGAGGGGGCCGGGTGGCAGGCGCAGGGTGTGCAAACCGATAGCAAGGGCGGTGGCCACGGCGCAGACCAGGATCGACGCGCCTACAACCCAGAGGGAGCGAAGAAAGTTGGCTGTGCGCAGGCCCATGGCCTGGAACCCCTCGAAGGAGGTGGCTGCTATGGCCAGGACGGCGGCGGCGGCGACCCACCAGAGCGTTCTTTGCAAGGGGCGGGGCGTCCAGATGACGAGCAGGATCAGGGCATAGGCTATGGCAAGCTCAAGCAGGTCGCGCCGCTTGCTCCGTTGAGCTGAGTGATCTTGGGTCCGCTCGGATTGGGCGCCTCCGGTCATGCCTTCGACAGAATGGTCAGCGTGTCCGGCGCCAGAGACGGCGAGGAAGCGGTGATTCGTATCGGCCCGGCTTTGGCGGTGGATTGCACGATGGCAAGACACATCCCATTGAATGCCCTGCGCTGTTTGGCCTTGAAGTCCTCGTGACTGCGCGGGTCTCCGTTGTCCACGCCAACGATCTTCCCTTCGCCCTCGAGATCGAACGCAATGGAGTTGCCGGCGATCGGCACCATGCGGCCCTGCTCATCCTGAATCTGGGCCGTAATGTGGACCACGTCGCGGCGATCCGCGATAAGAGTTATGCGGTCCGCAGACAACCGAATCCTGGCCGGCTCTCCGGCGGTGGCGATCTCGATCGTCGCCACAGTCTTTTCCTCTTTGGTCCCGACCGCCTTGAGCGTTCCCGGCTCGTAGGGCACGTCCCACGTCAGGTGCAGGTCGGATGTGGTGCGCGGGGCGCGGGCTCGGGCAGAAAAGTTTGCCCACCGCCCTTCCATTCCGTAGCGCGGAAACCGAAAGCCCTTGACGCCGACCGACCTGCCGTTCAGGAACAATTCCACGCTGTCGCAATTGGTGTAACAGGTCACCGGGATGAACTGGCCCTCCTTTCCTTTCCAGTTCCAGTGCGGAAACAGATGCAGCACCGGGCCCGGAGTCCACTGGCTCTTATAGAAGTAGAAGCCGTCCTTCTTGAAGCCGCAGGTGTCGATCACTCCCGAAGACGAGCTGCGCGCCGGCCACAAGGCTTCGCCCAGGTAGTCGATGCCGGTCCACATGAAGTCCCCGGCCACATAGTCATAGGTGCTGACGAACTGCCAAAGCTGCTCCACGTCGAGTTCACCGCCGGGGTGGTACCAGGGGCGGGCATTCTGCTGCTGCGCCTCCAGCGGGAACAGCCTGGAGTAATCGCCGCGGATGCCGCCGATGCTTTGGCTCTCGGTGCCAATGACGCGCCGCTGGGGGAAAGCTTCGCGATCGATCGAGTAGTACTTCTCCGCGCGCTCCCGCCAGCGGTCCACGTAGTTGTAGCCGACGATATCGAGCGCGGCAAGAAACTCGGGCCGCGCCATCTCGGAGAAAGGCTCGGAGTAGACATGGTCGCAGCCCACGGTGACGGGCCGTGTCGGATCTTCGGAGTGAAAGATCTGGTTGAGCCGGCGCAGCGTCTCCGCGCCCTCGGGGGCGGACTGGTCGGGAACCTCGTTGCCCGCGCTCCACAGCACCACCGAGGGATGGTTGCGGTCGCGATGGATGAAGTTGACGAGGTCCCGCTCGTGCCATTCGTCAAAGTCGATGTGGTAGCCGTTCTCGATCTGACCCTTGGCAACCCGCCACTCGTCGAAAGCTTCGTTCATCACCAGAAAGCCCATCCGGTCGCATAGGTCGAGGAACTCCGCCGCGTAGGGATTGTGGCTGGTCCGGATCGCGTTGCATCCCATCTCGCGGAGAATTTCCAGCCTCCTCTCCCACACGCGCTCCGGGACTGCGGAGCCTACGCTGCCGGCTTCTTGGTGAAGGCACGCGCCGTTCAGCTTGATGTGCTCTCCGTTGAGCAGAAATCCGCGATTGGCATCGAAGACAGCCTCGCGGATGCCGATGGGCGTGTCGTAGACATCGGCGACGCGGCCTGATTCGCGCACGGTACTGCGAACCGTATAGAGAGTTGGGTGGGCCGGCGACCAGAGGCTGGGTTTAGCGACCGCGATCTGCTGAACGAACTCGTACTCCGCGCCGGCCTCGATGGTCTGCGAGGCTTCCTGCGATTGGACGGCGCTCCCGTCCTTATCGAGAATGGCGGTCGTCAGCGCAACCTGGGACTCGTTTTTGCGGCTGTTGACGATCCTGGATTTGACCTCGACGATGGCCGACTCGGCCGACACGCGGGGACAGGTCACAAAGGTGCCCCAATAGGCGATGCGGAGCGGACCGGTGGCCAAAAGCCAGGTATGCCGGTAGATGCCGGAGCCCGAATACCAGCGGCAGTTGGTCTGGTTGGAGTTGTCTACCCGGACCGCGACCACGTTGTCGCCGCCGAAGTTAAGATGTGGCGTCAATTCGTAGGAGAACGGGACGTATCCGTAGGGGCGGCGACCGAGGTATTGGCCGTTGATCCAGACTTCGCTGTTTCGATACACGCCGTCGAACTCGAGCACGACGACTCTGTCGCGATCGGATTCTGGAATGCGGAAGCTCTTCCGGTACCAACCGATTCCTGCGGGCAGGTAACCGCCTGGCCCGCTGCTCGGCGCGTTCTGGTCAAACGGCCCTTCGATGCTCCAGTCGTGCGGCAGATCGACATCGCGCCAGGCCGCATCGTCAAACTCGATTGCCTGTGCGCCCTGTGCTTCGCCACGTCGAAACTTCCAGCCGAAATCGAAGCTCTCCCTCGTTCGCGGGGCAGGGTTCTCCTGGGAAAGCAGCGTTTGGGCGGGTCCGAGATAAGGCGCCACGGACACCAGGACTGCTCCCCGCGCCGTCTGCGCCAACACATCGCGCCTGGTCATCCATAGGCTTGAGCTGCCTTGCCTTTCCATCCGAAGAGCCTCCTGGAGAATCCGCAAATCGCCCAAATTATACTGCGCTTCAGCGGCGCCCGATTTCGGCTCAGAAGGAAGAGCCGGAATGGGAGCAATGTCCCTAGTTATTCCAGAATTACGGCGGGGTCCGGCTCGTGGCCGCGCGTGGTGAGGGTAATGGCCGCTGCCAAAATCAACGCGCCGCCCGCCCAGGCGTAGGGACCCAGATGCTCGCCGAGCAACTGTACGCCCAACCAAGAGCCAAGCGCCGGCTCAATGTTAAGGAAGACTCCGGCGCGCGAAGCCGGCACATGGTGGATGCCCCAATTCCAGAGCAGGGTGGTGGTGGCCGTGCAGAGCAGGCCGCTGATGGCCAGAGCTGCCCAGGCAGTGGGGCTGACATGCACCATCGGTGGAGGCTTGACCTTCCAATTGGCCAGAGGGTTCAGCATCCACGGGCCCAGGATCAGCACCGCGAGCATAGCCGTTCCGGAGAGAATGGTGTAGGCGGTTACCACCGGCGGCGAGTGGGTCTGCATCAGCTTCTTGCTGAGCAGAATCCAGGCCAGCGCGGCGATGAGCGAGGCCACCACCAGCAGGTCGCCGGCCAGCGAGGACTCTGCGTGCGCGGTGGGGCTGCGGCTGCCGCCGAGCACAATCAGCGCAGCGCCCACCGTTGAACCTGAAAGCGCCAGCCATCCGATCCAGTCCAGCCGCTCTCCGGCAAACACCGCGGCTGCAGCGGCCAGCAGCACCGGCATCGAGCCCACCATCAGCGAGGCGTGGCTGACTGTGGTCAGGGCAAGGCCATGGAACTGGAGGAGAAACTGGATGGGAATGCCGAAGGCGGCAGAGAGCAGGAGCAGGCGCAATTCGCTCGGCGAAAGCCGGAACCGGCCCAGATTCGCGAGCACCACCGGCAACATGCCCAGCGAGGCAAACAGAAAGCGGTAGAGCACCATATGCTCCACGCTCATCTCATTCAGCGCCAGCCTGCCCCAGTAGAAGCCAGTGCCCCACAGGCACCCAGCCATCGCACAAGCGCTATAGCCCAACAATACGGTGCGCCGGCGGGCTATCGAGTGCTTTTCCATCCCTCCTCTAATGTCGCACAAGCGCGGCAAGCAGCATCACTGTCCGGGGCCGCTCCCATCGGTGAGAATAGAAGCGATGCCGAAGCGGTTTGCTCAAGACGGTGTCTGGGTTCGCGCGGCCCTTTGGCTGGCGGCTGCCGGTCTGGCGTTGTGCCCGGTCTCCGGCGCCCCGGCTCAGGGCGGCGTGCCCGACGCCCCGGCCCCCACCCGCCCGATCAGGCCATACGTCTTGCCCAACCGCCTGCCCGACAAGCCATCCCTGCCTCCCGTGTTCACCATTCCCGTCGAGCCGCTGGGCTTTGCCGCGCCTGGAAACATCTATCTTGGCCAGCGCAACAGCCTGGTCTCTCTGGATTTTCTGAACGAGAGCCGGCTGCTGTTCACCTTCCGCGTCCCTGGATTGATGCACCGGGATGCCAGGGAAAACGACGAGGGCGTTGAGCGCCAGATTCGGGCCGTGGTGCTGGCGCTTCCCGCGGGCACGGTCGAGGCCGAAGCCTTGTGGACGGTGCACGACCGGGCGCGCTACCTGTGGATGCTGAAGGACGGCCACTTCCTGCTGCGCGACCGGGACAACCTTGAGATGGGGGATGGTGCTCTAGAGTTGAAACCTTTCCTGCGCTTTCCGGGCCCCCTTCTTTGGCTGGAGATGGACCCCGCGCAGAGGTTCCTGGTGGCCGACTCCCGCGAGCCCGCGGCGGCGCAGCAAAAACCTGTAGAAGGGTCCGCACCGGCGTCCCACCCCAGCGACAAGGACACGTCCCTTCACCCCAGGGAGCAAGAATCGCCCGTTGGGGACCCCGCATCGCTGGGGACCCCGGGGAGTGCAGCCGCCGCCATGACCGTGGACGGACAAAACGCGGCTGGCCAGCCCGATCTGGCGGTCCGCATCCTGCGCCGCGAATCCGGCCAGGTGATGCTGGTCAGCCGCGTCCGCTCGACTGTCCATCTTCCCATCAACTCCAACGGTTACCTTGAAAGCCTGCGCGGCAGGGGAACGGAGTGGCTGCTCAACTTGAGCTACTTCAGCGGTGGAAGCACGATTCTGGGGCGCGTGGAATCGGCTTGCTCGCCCTTGCTCGATTTTCTCTCCGAGCGGGAGGTGCTGGTGTCCGCTTGCGCTCCCTCGGGAGAGGACGTGCTGGTCGCGCTCACCACCAATGGCCGCCGTCTCTGGGCAGATCTGTCCTCGAAAACTTTGGTCTGGCCGCTCTTGGTGAAATCTCCGGATGGCTCGCGACTGGCGCGGGAGACCCTGGCCGCCACCCATGCCGTAAACGCCCGCGAGTTCCTCGGTGAGGATGACATCAAAGGGCAACTGGTCCAGATCCTCGACGCGGCGGACGGCCGGGTGGCGCTTGAAGCGCAGGCAAGTCCGGTGCTCGATGCCGGCGGCAACGTGACCATCTCTCCCTCGGGGCGGCGCGTCGCTGTGCTCAATGCCGGCGCCATCCAGATCTTCGAGCTGCCCGCGCCCCCTCTGCTGCCGCCGGATGCGGCTGGGAGTCAGCCTGCCCACTAGGAGAGGTTTCCGATTTCTTCCCTGTATCTGGCAATCGCTTCCCCGTGTAAACTGGGCGACGGGGAGTTTTCTTGGCTACGGTTTCTGTCCATTACGCTGCCGCCGCGGTAACGCACCGCGGCCGCAAGCGTCCTTCCAACGAAGATGCATTCGGGTACTCCGTCGAGCACGGGGTCTATCTAGTTTGCGACGGCATGGGCGGCGCCGCTGCGGGTGAGATTGCCAGCTCCCAGGGGGTCGAAGAACTGCTGCGACTGCTCGGTTCCCGCGATCAGGCCGCGCCGCTTCCTCTGGTGGCGGAGGAGGCGATCGCGGCCGCCAACCTGGCCATCTACTCTCGTTCCCAGCGCAATCTGAAGCTGAGCGGCATGGGCACCACGCTGGTGGGCTTGTTAGTGGATGGCCGCCACGCCTGTGTGCTCAATGTCGGAGACAGCCGCTGTTACCGGCTGCGTAACCGCCGCCTTGAACAACTCACCATGGACCACTCGCTGGTCGAGGAGCAGATCCGGCTGGGCCGCATGACCCGACCCGAGGCCCTTCGCTCGCCGCTCCGCAACGTCATCACTCGCGCGCTGGGCACCCAGGGCCAAGTCACCCCGGACATCTTTGAAATCGAAGCCGAGCCCGGCGACCTATTTCTCCTCTGCTCGGATGGGCTTACCCGCGAACTCCCCGACTCGCTGATTGAGTCCACTCTTGTCGCCGACCTGCACCTCGACAACCTTTGCAAACGCCTTGTGGAGGCCGCGAATAAAGCCGGCGGTCACGACAATATCACCTGCCTGCTGGTGCGCGCGGAAGGCTAAAGAGAGCAGGAGAGACCTCAATTCGCACCGCTCCAGGGGCAATCTTTGAAGAAGAAATGAAGTAGCCGAACTTCCTCGTTTGACATGGTTCGGACATCCTCTTATCCTTCGGAGGTCGTAGTTTTGGATAACGTTTTCATCCCCTAGGAGCCAGGATGAGCAAGGCAAATCACGCCGGATCCGCCTCAGTCGATCCGGCAGCGATTCCCCAGCGAAAGTTGTACACTGGCGCGACCATGCCGGCCGTCGGCCTGGGCACCTTCGGCTCCGACCATGTCTCCCATGCCCAGGTTGCCGAGGCGGTCAAGGGCGCGGCTAAGGTGGGCTATCGGCACTTCGATTGCGCCTCGGTCTACGGCAATGAAGCCGCCGTGGGCGCTTCCTTCGAGGAGATTCTTCATGGAGGCCTGAAGCGCGAGGAACTCTGGGTCACCTCCAAGCTTTGGAACGACAAGCACACTGATGCGATCGCCTCCTGCCGCCAGTCGCTCGCCGATCTCCGTCTCCAGTATCTCGATCTCTACCTGGTGCACTGGCCTTTTCCGAACTTCCATCCGCCGGGCTGCGATGTGACCTCGCGCAGCGCCGACGCCAGGCCCTACATCCATGAAAACTATATGAAGACCTGGCGAAAGATGGAGGACCTGGTCGATATGGGCCTGGTGCGCCATATCGGCACCTCCAACATGACCATCCCCAAGCTAAAGCTTGTCCTGCGCGATGCCCGTATCAAGCCGGCAGTGAACGAGATGGAGTTGCATCCGCATTTTCAGCAGCCGGAGCTCTTCCAATTCGTCGTCGAAAACGGCATCCAGCCCATCGGCTACAGCCCCATAGGCTCGCCGGGCCGTCCAGAGCGCGACCGCACCCCTGAAGACACTGTGCCCACGGAAGATCCGGTCATCGTGGAGATTGCCCGCCGGCATGCGGCTCATCCCGCGGTCGTGTGCATCAAGTGGGCGGTGCAACGTGGGCAAACGCCGATTCCGTTTTCCGTCAATCCACGCAATTATTTCGCCAACCTGCATGGCGCCGCCGTCGATCCGCTTTCGGACCACGAGATGCAGCAGATTGCCGCGATCGACCGCAATTGCCGCTTGATCAAAGGACAGGTCTTCCTTTGGAAGGATGGCCAGACCTGGGAAGACCTCTGGGACATCAATGGGGAGATTACGCCGCCGTAGCGCAACTGCTGTGCGGCGAGCGAAACAATCAAGAAGAGCGGGAGAGGGAAGATGAAAGAAACGATGAACGCCGCGTTTCTGCCCGGCAACTCGACCGTCGAGATGCGCACCGTGCCCGTGCCATCGCCGGGCCACGGAGAAGTTCTCCTTCGCATCAAGGCATCGACCATTTGCGGCTCGGATATCCGCTGCATCTACCACGAGCACCTGGGCAGGGGTCCGGAAGGCTACCAGGGAGTGATCGCCGGCCACGAGCCATGCGGGCAGATCGTGGCGGCCGGCGAAGGCTGCCGCCGTTTCAAGGTGGGCGACCGCGTGATTGTCTACCACATCTCCGGCTGCGGAGTCTGCAACGATTGCCGGCGAGGCTACATGATCTCCTGCACCAGCGAGAAATATCGGCGCGCCTACGGCTGGCAGCGCGACGGCGGCATGGCCGAGTTCATGATCGCAGAGGAGAAGGATCTGATCGATCTCCCAGATCGGCTTTCCTATGCCGATGGGGCCCAGGTGGCTTGCGGCTTCGGCACCGTTTATGAGGGTCTGGAGAAGATCGGCATCGACGGGAACCACGCCGTGCTCATTACCGGCCTGGGACCGGTCGGCCTAGCCACCGGCGCTCTCTGCCGCAAGCTGGGCGCCAACAAAATCATCGGCATCGACGTGGTGGAAGAGCGCATGCGGATCGCCCTCGATCTCGGTCTTTGCGACGCGGTTCTGGCCTCGGGGCCTGACAATGTCGCCCAGGTGAAGGCGTTGACCGGCGGCCTTGGCGTCGAGCGCGCGGTCGATTGTTCGGCTCACCATGCGGCGCGCGCCACAGCCATCCGCGCCACCCGCAAGTGGGGCAAAATCGTCTTCCTCGGCGAAGGCGGGACGGTGGAATTCAATCCTTCTCCCGATATCATTCACGATCAGAAGACGGTATACGGATCGTGGGTCACGTCAACCTGGCTAATGGAAGAACTGGTGGAGCGGCTGGTCCGCTGGAACCTGCATCCGGCCGATATCATTACGCACCGCTTCCCGCTTGACCGCGCCGCCGATGCCTACGCGCTGATGGCCTCCGGCAAATGCGGCAAGGTTGCCGTATGTGCGGATGAAGAGCTAATGTAGAGCCGCAACAAGGAAGGGAATCGATGAGCGCGGTTCTACCATCGGATTGGGTACGTCATCTAAATGCCCTGCTGCCGCTCTACGGTCATCGCAACTGGATCGTTGTAGCGGACTCGGCTTTTCCGGCCCAATCCAGCCCCGGCGTCGAGACCATTGTCGCGGACGCGGAACAGATTGACGTGGTGCGCACGGTCCATGACGCGATCGGCGCCTCCAGGCACATCCGCGCAAGCCTCTATGTGGACACGGAGTTGAGCTTTGTCGAAGAAGGGGACGCGCCGGGCATCGCCGAGTACAGGCAGCAACTGGATGCCGTGCTCTATGGGGCCCATCTCAGCCGCATCCCGCATGAGCAGATCATCGCTAGGCTCGACGAGGCCGCGCGACGCTTCCGCATTCTCATCGTCAAGACGGATATGACGATTCCCTACACCTCGGTGTTCTTCGAACTGGACTGCGGGTACTGGAACGCCGAGGCGGAGGAGCGGCTTCGCCAGGCTATGCTCGTCGCGGAGTCGAGATAGACCGGATAACACTGCCGAAGGGTTGAGTCTCTCAGGGTTCAATCCCGACGCAAACAACACCGTGAAAGGTAGGATAGTCGAATGGCATTGAACAGGCGCGAGTTACTCCAGTTGATAGGCGGTGCTTGTTCCGCTCTTGCATTCCCAAAGTTCTTGAAGAGCGAATCGGCGCAAGGCGGTAACTTTCTTCCCACCAGGCAGTCTTTGCAAAGCTACCGGATTCCTGACTGGTTCCGCGACGCAAAGTTCGGTATATGGTCGCACTGGGGGCCCCAGTCGGCCATCGAATATGGCGATTGGTACGCGCGCACCATGTATCAGCAGGGATCGAAGCAGTACTTATATCACGTGGAAACTTACGGCCATCCGTCCAAAGTCGGCTACAAGGACTTGGTCGACAACTGGAAAGCCGCTAAGTGGGACCCGGATCATCTGATGGACCTCTACAAGAAAGCTGGCGCCAGGTACTTCGTCAGCATGGGTGTTCACCACGATAACTTCGATCTGTGGGATTCGAAGTACACACGCTGGAATGCGGTCAAAATGGGGCCGAAGAGAGACATCGTCGGAACTTGGCAGAAGGCGGCGCACAACCAGGGCTTGCGCTTTGGCGTCAGCGAGCATCTCTGGATCAGCTACAAGTGGTTTTCCGTGAGTCACGGCTCCGACAAGTTCGGTCCCCTGGCAGGCGTTCCATACGACGGCGCCGATCCCAAGTTCGAGGACTTGTACCACGACGCCGATTGCGCCCGCCTCATCGAAAAACTCGATTGGAGCGATAACGATATTCCGGAGTCGTGGAAGCGCCACTACCTCGATCGCATGACCGACCTGATCGATAAGTATCGGCCCGACCTGCTTTACACCGATGGCCATCTACCCTTTGAGGATTACGGGCTGAAGATGGTGTCGCACCTGTACAACGTGAGCGCTAAACTGCATGGAGGGGCGACCGAAGCGGTTTACACCAGCAAGGAAAAGACAGATTGCGCCATCGGCACCTGTCTTCTGGATCATGAGCGCGGCGTTTCCGACGGGATCGCGGCGAATCCCTGGCAAACCGACACCTGCATCGGCCAGTGGCATTACAATCGGGGCCAGCAATACAAGACCGCCAAAAAGGTCATCGACCTGCTCACCGACATCGTCAGCAAGAACGGCAATCTGCTCTTGAACTTCCCTCTGCCCAACTCGGGCGAACTGGACCTCGAGGAAATGAATACGCTCAACGGCATCACTGCCTGGATGGACGTCAACAGCGAAGGCATCTACGGTTCGCGCCCATGGAAGATCTACGGGGAAGGTCCCGCGACAAAAGTCAAGATCGAATCCGGGAATTTCAACGAGGACAAGCAGAAGGACCTTACCGCCGAGGACGTTCGCTTCACCACGAAGGGCAGCACGCTCTACGCCTTCGTAATGGGCTGGCCAGAGAAGGAAGCGGTGGTGCAGTGTTTCGGTCTCGCCAGTGTGCAGGCGCCGGGCACGATCCGCAACGTGGAACTGCTTGGGTACAAGGGCAAGCTCAACTGGAAGCAGGACGAAGCCGCTTTGAAGGTGGAGATGCCCGCGGAGAAGATCTCCGACGTGGGCATTACGCTGAAGGCTGAGCTGGTGTAGCAAAGGCCTACCCCGGCTCGCCCATTCAAGAATGGGTTAAGGCGGGCCCATTCTGCAGTTTCAGCGGATGGATATGGAATCTTGGTCCGCCCGTGGTTCGGTACTCTGCTTGATGTGAGGTTGAAATGAAACTTGCAATTGCGATTGCTTTGACGGCTTTCACCATTCCCGCGTTGGCGCAATCCGCGCCAAAGGCGCAGGTGTTCACAGCGGCCGACGTGAAGGGCCGGTTCGCGCAAATTGCCGCACAGGCCAAAACCAAGGGCAGCAGCGGGGCGACGCTGGGCGACTACGGCACCCATGCGATCAGGCTCTCGGAAAGGACCGTGGACGGAGGAGCGGAGATTCACGCTCACTTCGACGACGTCATGCTGGTCATCGAAGGCAAGGCAACCCTGATCACCGGCGGGACCGTGATCGATCCACATACCAACGCCGATGGTGAGACCCATGGCTCCGGTATCAAGGATGGCGTCACGCAGGTCATCTCGGCTGGCGATTGGGTCCATGTTCCGGCTGGGGTTCCACACCAGTTGCTTATTCCGCCCGGAACTACTTACAGCTCGGTGGTAATCAAGGTCAAGGAATAGTCACTTTTGGCAATGACCGTTCCATTGACTGGCCTGCGGGTTCCGGGCTCGCTCAGGTAAACTTGTCTCGCTGGAGCAGCAACCGCTCCAGGCTCATGGGAACGACTCGAGCGAAATCGGAGCGGATTTGCCTGGGCGCAAAACCAATGCGCCCGGCAAGCGTACTCCAGTTCCTCTCTGAACGGCAGGTATAGGCATGAAAGTGATGCAAATGGCGGACGAGGTCCGTTATCCCCACATGTCCACGGCGGAGCTGCGCGAGACCTTTTTGATTGAAGACCTTTTCGGGCCTGATCGCGTGCAGCTTGTCTATGTCGATCTGGACCGCACGGTGATTGGCTCCGCGGTGCCTCTTGAGTCACCATTGTCGCTGCCCTGTCCCAAGGAACTGCGAGCGACGGCATTTACCGAACGGCGCGAACTTGGCGTTTTCAACATCGGCGGCGACGGGGCGGTCGATGTGGATGGCGAAGCCCACCCGCTGGGAAATCGCGATGCGCTGTACATCGGCAAGGGCGAGCATAGGGTCTCCTTCTCCAGCGTCAGCCTGGACAAGCCTGCTGAGTTCTATCTGCTCAGTTATCCGGCCCATGCCGTCTATCCCATCGCAATCGCGCGCCGGCCCGCTTCGCCGCCCCCGGCCATCGGCGAAGCCGCCACAGCCAATCGTCGCTCGATCAACCGGCTCATCCACCTTGAAGGGGTCAGAAGCTGCCAGTTGGTAATGGGATTCACCGATCTCGATACCGGCAGCGTGTGGAATACCATGCCGCCCCACACCCACATGCGCCGCTCAGAAGTCTACCTTTACTTCGACCTCCCCGCCGACCATCGCGTCGTGCATCTGATGGGGCCGGCCCGGGAGACTCGCCATCTTGCGGTGGCCAACAAGCAGGTTGCCATCTCTCCCGGCTGGTCCATCCACGCCGGCGTGGGCACGGCCAGCTACTCCTTCTGCTGGGGCATGGGCGGAGAAAACCAGGTCTACACCGATATGGACGCGGTGCGCATTCCCGAGATCTTGTAACCGGCGCTGCGCCTGAACAATCCGAGGGAGAAAACTGTTGATTCTCGATTCGTTCCGCCTGACGGCAAGAACGCACTGGTCATTGGTTCAATCCGCGGCCTGGGCGCGGCCATTGCCCTAGCTCTCGCCGAGGCGGGCGCAGACATTGCGCTGCATGGCTCGCGCTAGGTCCCTGCCGGGGTCGTGGAAAGCCTGGCCCACACCGGTGCGCGCCAGGTTGAGCTGGTGGCCGACCTGCGCTATGCGGACCGCTGTGCGTAGCTGGTGGCCGGGATCGTCTGGTCTCAACAACCGATGCGCTACACTGACCATTTCGCTGGTCTAGAATTGCGGACAGGTCAAATGACGACAGTTACCTTGAAAGACATAGCGCAGGCGGTCGGAGTCTCGGTGATGACCGTGTCCAAAGTCATGCGCGATCGTGCCGACGTGGGCGAAGAGACTCGCAAGCGAGTGCTGGCTAAAGCGAAGGAACTGCACTACAGGCCCAATCTGACGGCGCGCAGCCTAGTCACCGGACATAGCCGCCAGGTTGGGATCATCGTGCCCACTCTTCTTCATCCATTCTTTGCCGAGGTTTTGGAGGCGCTCTGTTCAACCATGAAGCGGGACGGGTATGCCTTCATGATCTCTTCATCCATGGAGGATCCCGAGATCGAAGAGGCCGCCATCGAACAGCTTCTTGGGCATCGTCTGGATGGCTTGATCATTTCGTCCTGCAGTTTCTCGCCGGAGAAATTCCAGCAGTTGAAGGAGCAGAGAATCCCGTTTGTTCTGATCGACCGCTTCTTTCCGGGGTTTGCGGCGAACTTTGTCGGTGTGGACGATCGCGCCGTTGGCCGCATTGCCACCGAACATCTCATCGAGATGGGGTGCAAACGGATCGCGCACATTCGCGGCCTGGGGTTTACCACCGGAGTTGGCCGCTTCGAAGGCTACAAATCGGCGCTCGAGCAGCATGGAATGAAGTTCGATCCCGCCCTCGTCAGTCCGTACATGACCGCGGATGGAAGAGACTGGCAGCAAAGCTACAATGCAATGCGCGGCTTACTTGCGGGAAAGCGCCCCGACGGGGTTTTTTGCTACAACGATCCGATTGCGATTGCCGCGATCGACGTGGCGCTGGAGGCAGGCTTGCGGATTCCCCGGGATATTGCTTTCGTCGGTTGCGACAACCTGCATTATGGCGCCAGCCTCAAGGCTCCGCTTTCCAGCATCGACCATCACAGCAGCGTCATTGGAGTACGGGCCGCCAAGATGCTGTTAAGAATGTTGAAGGACGGCACATCGAGACCGCCCCGGCATGTTGCCTTGCAGCCGGCGCTGGTGGTGCGGGAATCGTCCCTTCACCGGGGCAAGGCCCGATAGTCTCTCGAGGACCCGCTTCCGTTTCTTCGGGCTGCCGCCTCCCAGTGCCAAGGACACGCTCCGATTCAAAGCAATCTTCGCGGCTTTGGTGCGAAGGTGAATGTCGATCTTGTTGCGGCAAGAGTTGGCACTTCTGCGGATGGGCGATTCTCCGCACCATCCTTACTCTGATTCCAATTGTGCGCTGGAATTCCAAATGTGCGCCGGAGAAGAGTTGTACTCCTCAAACACCTGCGGTTCCGGTGGCACGCAGGCACGTGATTGATATTCGTTGGCCCGAATTCTTCCTTGCGGGGACGATTGGGACGCCGTCCACTGCGGCTATGTCTTTGGAAAAATGGGATTTCTTTAACGGCAACGTTAACGTTACACTTTTTTCTTGACAGGTCTTGCATCACATGCCTAAATTCCCATTTGAAAGTAATTCAGCCAGAGACATCCCCGCTCTTCCACAAATCCACCTTTGGAGGCACGACAAATGCTGCAACAGATCCCTTGTTTCTTGCGGTCCGCGCGAGCGGGCCTCTTTTTCCCCGGATTGCTGGTCCTGCTTGCGTTCGCAACTCCCCTCGCATTGCGGGCCCAGACCGCCGGCGAAGGCACCATCACCGGCTCAGTTTCCGACAGCACCGGGGCCGCAATCCCCAATGCCACCGTCGCGGCTACCAACGAGGCCACGAATATTTCGACCGAGCGCACGAGCACGTCGGCGGGCCTTTACACCATCGCTCCGCTGCCCGTGGGATATTACACGGTTACAGTGACGGCCAAGGGATTCAAGACGCTGAAGCAGGAGCATCTGGACGTCGATGCCTTGAAGCCGTTGGCGTACAACCCGGTATTGGGTGTCGGCGCGCAGAGCGAGACCATCACCGTCACCACGGCTCCGCCGGTGCTGGACACCGAGAGCGCCATCCTCGGCGGGGTGATGGAGAATCAGGACTACTCCAGTCTCCCCATCATCATGGCCACCACCCAGCAGCGCGATCCCACTGGCTTTGCAACGCTTGTTCCCGGCGCGCAGAATGGCTCCCGCACACCCCTGGTGGCCGGTATCGCCAACTACCAGGGCTATCTCTATCTGGATGGCGTGCCTTCGGAAACCATCAATCAGCAGGGCGACAACCGCACGGTTTCGCTGAGCATGAGCCTGGAGGCCGTCGATCAGTTCCAGGTGCTCACCAGCACGCAACCGGCGGAGTACATGGGCGCCGGCGCCTCCAACTACACCATGAAGTCGGGCGGGCAGAAGTATCACGGCCAGGTTTCGGATTTCCTGCGCAACACGGTTCTGGATGCATGGCAGTTCTCGCAGAAGGTGGCAACGGTGAAGACCGTTACGGGTGCCACCGTGCCGGCGCCGAAGAATGTCGAACATGGCAATGAGCTCTCGGCGTCCGCGGGCGGCCATGTCCCTCACACGGCAAACAAGGTCTTCTTCTTCGCCGCATTCGACAAGTACCATTCCCGTTTGAACGATCCTCCGTCGCCGCTCACCATTCCTACCACCGCGATGGAATCGGGCGATTTTTCCGCGTTGTCGGACGGCGGCAAGAACGATATCCCCATCATTTTCGATCCGTTGAGCAACACATGCAGCGCCTCCGGATGCACACGGACACCATTTATGTATAACGGCAAGCTCAACGTGATCCCCCCCGGCAGGATTTCGGCGATCACGAACAAGATGCAGTCGTTCCTGCCCAACTATCCGAACTCTCCCAACTCCAGCTTGTCGGGCAACTACAACCCCAATGCGTTCAACAACGACTTTTTGGGCACGCAGATCGGCGGACGCGACAATCATCTGATTGACTGGCGCGTGGACTTCGACCTGAGCCCCAAGAACCGCGTCTCTTCCGTCGGGGCAATGGGTCATGTAGTCTACACCAACAACTTCGGATCCCCGTATCTTCCGCTTCCGTATGCGGTCGGCGATTACGCCACCATCGTCCCCAAGCAGTACAACATCGAGGACGCCTACACCATCACCGACCACCTGACCAACCAGTTCAAGGTCGGCTACACGCGCTTCTACATGCCCATTACCAACCCCACGCAGGGTGTCGCTCAATACGAGGCGGGCGCAATGGGAATTACCAATCTGCCGCTGGGCCAGGCCGGCCAGGAGTTCCCCGGCGTGAACTTTGGGGGAGCGGGATCATTGGCGGGCAGCGTGAACCCCACGACCTGGACCACCGACAGCAACTCGGCATCGACCCAGCTCACCATCCCCAACAACTACGCTCTGGTCGACAACGTGCAGTGGCTGAAGGGGAAGCACCAGTTCACCTTCGGCGTCACCTATCAGTTTGAAGGGCTGAACAACGCCAACCCGGCTACCTACACCGGCGTTCTCCCACTGCAGGTGGACCAATACGCAACCGCAGGCTACTCCTGCGCTGGTTCCGGCTGCACCGTGAACGATGGCTCTTCCTCCACCATCGATCAGAGCAAGACCGGATATGGATACGCCAGCTTCCTGCTGGGCGCAATCGGCGCGACTTCCAACGGCACCACCGGACTGCAGTTGCCTCTGCAGAATGTGGCCACCATCTACAGCCGCATCAAGGCCATCGCTCCGTTTGCCGAAGACACCTACAAGCTGTCCTCCAAGATCACGCTCGATTTGGGGTTGCGCTGGGACTACCTTCCCCCGCTGCACGAGAAGTTCGACCACTTCACCTTCCTGAATCCGACCGCTACGAACTCGGCGACCAATTCTTTAGGGGCGCTGCAGTTCGACGGTAACTACGGTGGCGCGAGCGCCAGCTGCGGTTGCGTCACGCCGGTCCAGACCTATTGGAAGAACTGGGGGCCGCGCACCGGCATCACCTATGGGCTGAACGATAAGACGGTCATCCGGGTTGCTGCCGGCATCGTTTACTCACAGGGCGGCGGAACCGGCGGAGGCCGTGTGGCCGGCAATGGGGGCTCAAACGGAGCAGGCCAGGCCCTTGGCTTCAATACCACCGCCGTTGCGCCGGGAGATACTCTGGTCGGCGTCAACGCCGGCCCATCCTTCTGGCTGAACAGCTCCAACAGCGACCTGTTCGGGCCGGGATATACCTACCCGGCTGCTCCCACTCCCGGCGCGGCAAGCGCCCTCCTGGATACGGGCAACTATGTGAACAGCAGCGGCGCCTTCGTGACCCCATCTTCCATGGGATACGTCGACCCCTACGAATCGGGCCGCGCGCCGGAGTACACCTTATGGAATGCGGGCATTGAGCGCTCGATCACCAAGGACATAACCCTGGAAGTCGACTATGTGGGGGACGAGGCCCATCACACCTGGGACAGCAACAACCAGAATTCGCGCGGATACTGGAACAACCAGTTGAATCCCTTCTATCTCGCCGCGCTGGGCAGCGTTAACGGCGTGAGCGCCACAGGCAAGACCGTCTCGCTTCTTACTGCCCCGGCGACTTCGGCGAACATCACCACATTGAACGCGGCCCTGCCCGGCGCGCCAAACCCTGGCTACTTCATTGCCGCGGCCAACGCATTTCCAAGCCAATCCACCCTCACCATTGCGCAGATGCTGACGGCATTCCCGCAGTACAACAGCGTAGTCGATACCTTCGGCGGGCCGTTTACCGAAAACTTCTCCTACAACGCGCTGCAGATCACGGTGAAGCAGCGCATGGCCCACGGCCTGTCCTTCAACGCCAATCTCACACTCTCGAAGAACCTCGGGGACGACGGCACCTTCCGCAGCGGCTATGCAATTCCGGCGGCGGCCATCGACGGACACGGGCAGTCCTGGAAGCAGAACAGAATCGATCGTTCCTGGACGACCGTCTCCTCGCCCACGGTCTTCAATAGCTATGCCGTTTATCAGCTTCCCTTCGGCCCCGGCAAGATCGGCGCCAACAACTGGCTGGTGCGGAATATCGCAGGCGGCTGGCAAGTGTCGGGGATCTACCAATACTCGACTGGCGGGCCTTTTAATGTGACCTGGAGCTCGGGCGGCAACTGCGCAAATGCCGCGCCGAATGCGGGTCAATGCACGCCCTCCCTGACTCCGGGCTTTGGCAGCTCGGCGCGCATCAACGGCAAGTTTGGCAAAGGCCCCAGCGGCTACGTGGCCTGCAACGTGGGAGTTGGCTGCCCTACCCCCGCAATCCAGTACGTCAACCCGGCCGCATTTACGGCCCCGGCCAACATTTCCGGCAACACGACTACGGCCCAGTATCTGATTGGAAATGCCCCTCGCACCAGGGATTACAACATCACCTCTCCGGCCAACCAAACCAACTACGCCTCAGTGCGGCGCTCATTCCCGATTTATCACGAGATGGCGTTCGCGTTCCAGGCGGATATCCAGAATGTCTTGAACCTGATGATTTGGGGCGGACCCAATGGCGGCTGGGGCACGACATCTAGCGGGTACTCCACAACGTTCGGAACGGTCGGCGCTCCCGGCACCTTGCCACGCGACTTCCAGTTGTCCGCGCACCTCAACTTCTAACCGCGTAGTTTCGCTCAATCCGAAGAGGTGTTGCCCGATTGGGGGCGATGCCTCTTCGGATTGCGAGACACCCACACTCTCAGCCGGCAAGCGCCGTGAGAGGGTAAACTCCATCGCGAGAGCGGGCATTAGAGCGGTTCCACAATTCGCGTGCCTTTTCCGGCAGTTTGCAAGGCGGCATTTTCTTGAGGAACGTGCCACTGGAGGGCGGCGGTTTCGGGGTACAGCGATTGTGGACCCGCTAGAGTCCGCGCCGAGCCGCCACTTTGCCGCGCTATTGGGTAAGTTCTCGCTTCCATTGCAATCAGCGGCCAACCAAGAGGAGTTCGCTGCGCTGTATCCCTATAGATCGCCAGATAAGTCCAACGAACCTGCGGACACCAGTTATTGGGAGCCGTGTCTGACTAAGGCAAGTCGAGGAAGACCCTTACCTGACTCCCGTGGGAGCAATGGAGGCTGGCGATGGAAAAAGTGGCGGGAGTGGTGGAGGTTTGGCGGACGGATGACACCCATGAAATCGTAATCAAACATCCCGATCTCAAGCCGGACGCCAAAGGAGTGAGCCAGATCGTGTTTTCGCCTCGGCACGCCCGTCATTTGGCCAGTCTGCTCATCGAGCACGCGGCGGATGCCGAGGCTGAGGCGGCAGGCAAGAGCCTGGACGAGGGCATTTCCGGCGGCGAACTGCAGCCGGGACGGCTTGTGGATCATTCAGTCTTCAGAATTGTCGAGGTACTCAGGGAGATCCCGACAGGATTGCGGATCGAAGATCTGCGGGCGATGACTGGATTTCCGCGCAGCACGATTTCCAGAGCACTGACAAATCTCGTGGCGTGTAAGTGCGCCAGTCGCAGCGATGAAGGAAGCTACCGCTTGAACAACGATGTTACGATCGTTGCCGGCGAGCAGCCCCCCGGGGGCACGGCCGATGCGCTGGCCTGAACCTTTACAACAGTCCCACGAACACGCCGCCATTCAAAACAAAGGATGCAGCCCATGTCCATCACCCGGCGCCAACTGATTATCGGCTCCGCCTCGCTTCTCGGCTACGAATCCATGAGTCGCCGCGGACTGGCGGAATCGATTCCCGCCGTCGCGCCATCCGACCCGGGGCCAATCCCCTCCGCGTCCACGCCCGCAGCGAAGGCTCTTTACGCAGCAATCGGCGCGAGCAGTTGGGCCGAACTCATTAACCGTGTCCACACGGTCAACGCCGACATCCAGGCACACGGCCTGCGCCACATCCCGAGCGTCGAAGGTACCTTCCTCACCGGTTATCCCTACAACGAGTTCTACGACTGGGACCTTTACTTCGAGAACCTGTACCTTTCTTACTTCGGGGTCTGGCGTTACTGCTTCACCAACCTCAAGGAGTTCCTCAATCGCGAACAGCCGGATGGCTACGTCAATCGCAGCCTGATCAAGCAGCGCGATCGCCAGCAGTTCAAACCCTTTCTGGCGCAACTGGCAGTCCTCGGCGCCAAGCAGAACCACGACGACTACGAGTGGCTTCGCGGCAACTACTATGACCGTCTGGTCAAATACATCGACAAGTGGTTTTCCTATGACGCCGACCACAATGGTCTGCCCGTCTGGAACTCCGCCGATGCTGCCGGCACCGACAATCAGTGGTCGCGCGGCGGCGCCCTCAGCTCCTTCGAAATCGAAGGCACCGATCTCGCCTCGTATCTCATCCGCGAACTGCGCGCCATGTCGGTCATCGCCACGCACTTGAACTTGAACGCGGACAGCAAGGCCTTCAATCGCCATGCCGACCAGGTAGTCAAGCTCATCAACACGATTCTTTGGGACGAGCAGCAGAGCATGTACTTCGATCGCAACGAAAAGACAGGCAAGCGCGTCTATGTGAAGTCGGCCACGAACTTCATGCCTCTTTTTGCCGGCGCGGCGACGCACTCTCGCGCCAAGCGCATGATCCACGAACACCTGCTCAACCCGGAGGAGTTCTGGCTCACTTACCCGATAGCCAGCTACGCGAAGACCGAGCCCGACTACTATCAGGGTTCACACCACGAATGCAATTGGCGCGGTCCGACCTGGGCGCCCACCAACTACATGGCCTTCCAGGGCCTCCGCAACTACGGGTACCACGGCGAAGCGCGCGAGCTGGCAATACGCCTATTCAATATGGCGCTGCTGAAGAATTCCGTGCTTCGCGAATACTACAATGCCGAGACCGGCGAAGGGCTGGGCCAGACCCGCTTCTGGGGATTCACCGCTCTCTACTACGGCATGCTGCTCGAGTCCTTGAGCGGCTACGACGCGTCCGACCTCCACAAGCCGGCCGAGGCCCTCATGACGCGGGATCTCGGCATTAACTTCCCGGTGCAAGTTTGAACCCAACCAGCACATCGATCATGAAAGCCATGCCAAAAAGACTTCGCTGGGGAGTTCTCAGCACCGCAGCCATCGGCCTCTATAAGGTCATCCCTGCCATGCAACAGGGACAACACACCATCGTGGCCGCGATTGCATCCCGCGATCTTGCGAGGGCCCAGGCGGCCGCAGCCACGCTCGGCATTCCCACTGCCTACGGATCGTACGAGCAACTGCTTGCCGACTCCAGCATTGACGCCATCTACAACCCACTACCGAATCAGTTGCATGTCCCCTGGACCATCAAGGCTGCCGAAGCAGGGAAGCACGTTCTCTGCGAGAAGCCGCTGAGCCTGACCGTAGCGGAAGCGCAAACCCTGCTCGCTGTTCGCGCCCGCACCGGAGTCAAGATCGGTGAAGCCTTCATGATCCGCAGCTTTCCGCAATGGCTCCGCCTTCGCGAACTTCTCAACCAAGGCCGCATCGGAGAACTCCGTTCGATCGTCGGGTTTTTCAGCTATTTCAATGTAGACCGATCGAATATCCGCAACCGCGTCGAATGCGGCGGCGGCGCGCTCTTGGACATCGGCTGTTACCTCGTCCACGCCTCGCGCTACGCCTTCGCGCAGGAACCCTCACGCGTCGTGGCTTGCATCGATCGCGATCCCGAGATGCACACCGACCGGCTCACTTCGGCAATTCTCGACTTTCCCGGCGGCCACTCGATCTTTACTTGCAGCACGCAATTGGTGCCCTACCAGCGCATCCACTTTCTGGGGGCCAGCGGACGCATCGAGATCGAGATTCCGTTTAATGCGCCCGTCGATCAACCCACCCGCATCTTTGTCGACTCGATCGGCGACCTTTTCGGCGGGGGCATCACCACCGAGACCTTCCCCGTCCGCGACCAGTACACCTTGCAGGGCGACGCCTTCTCGAGAGCCGTTTTGGAAAACACCGAAGTTCCTGTTTCCCTCGAAGACGCCATCGGGAATATGACGGTGATTGAAGCCATCTTCAACTCCGCCAAGTCCGGCCATTGGGAGTGCCCACGCGCTGAAAGATCGATGGCTGGGGTGAAGGATCAGATCACCGCGGTTTCATCTTTACAAGAACGATGAGATTCCCGTCAGGGTCCTGAATCGACAGCATGGACTTGTTCCTTTGTGCGGGGATCCGACGGGCCTTGAGTTCGGCCGCAGCGCGGCGCAGATTCGGGACCGAGAAGAAAAGCTGAAACACCGAACCAGGCTCATGTTGGACGATCTTCACTCGTTGGTCGGGCTGGCCGGGAAGCCCGAGCCAGATTTGCCCCGGTTCCAATGAGGGAGCCGGCGTGAAGCCGAGCTTCTCCTTGTAGAAGGTGAGCGCCGCGGCCGTGTCCTGCATCTCAAGACCCACGGCAAATATCCGATCCGAAATGCGGTTTGCGCCCAGATGCAGCCCGCGGTCATTCGTATGTTTGGAGCCCGGCATGTACTGTGTGTACTCGATGTTCTGCTGCTCCGGCCCCGGCATGGTGAACAGCAAATTGCCTGCGCCGGCCTTCCGCACCGGAATGGGCGAAAGGCCTTTCCCCAGATAGAAGCGATTCAGCTCTTGCAGATCGTTCGATTCGAAGCAGACGTGCATGAACCCGAGCGGATGAGAAGGCTGACGCTGGGGATAAAGTTCGATGAACTGGCGGTCGTTGATCTTGAGGAACGATTGCGTCGGCGTTCCGGCCTGGCTCATGGCGAAGGCCTCCTCAAAGCCAAGCTTTTCGTAGAATGCGCGGGATTTGTCCAGATCGGCCACGCGAATTGCGGCGTGAGCGATGCCGGTCAGTTCCGGCGTTTGGGTTTGGGCCTTCGCGGCGGATGGAAACAGGGCAACCAGCAACACCGCTGGCAGCGGCCAGAGGACGAAAGGGGCAAGGCACTTAATAAGACTGCGCATGGGGACTACTCCTGTCGATGCGGACCGCCGCCCAATTTGCACCCTTTCCGCCGGTCCGCAAAAAGCGGGGTGCGTTCCGAACTGCAGTCCAATGAATTGAAGGCAATCCGCAGAGGGCCATGCCGGCCGGCATGGCCCTCCTTCCCGTTCAAATCATCTTTGTATCGACGCTGTCCAGGGTTGCATCCGCCGCTGCGCGGCTCCAGCCGATGCGCAGATCCTTCACGCGGTGCAGCGCGAACGCTCCATCCGCATTGCGTGGGGCCGTGATGGCGAAGAAATCCGCGCGTTCCACTTCAGTCAGGTAAAACGCGGGACGCGCGTCGGGAGCGGTGTTGGCAATCTCCACATGACTCATCTCCAGATTGTGCATGTGCCGCAGGAAGAATCCGGAGGCCGGCGTGGTTCCAAATCTGCCCGGCTCCGGATAGCCGTTTTCCAGCTCCGGCGGTTGAACCTTTGCATCCTCCGCGGTTGCGCCGCCCACCGTCTCGACGTAAATGTTGCAGAGCTTCACGTCCTCGATGGCATAGCCCGGAATGCCGCTCAAAATCGAGCAGCCCCTCTGCGGCGCGTTGTAGCAGGTGAGATTGCTGATCAGGATGCGCTTCAGCGTTCCCACCTTGGTGCTTTCCTTGGGACCGCGCAGCCGCGCTCCCAGCCGCATGAAGATGGGCCCGGAGACCAGATCGCGCATGGTGGTGTTGACGATAGTGAAGTCTTCCAGCAAGGCTCCATCCACCGTTTCCAGCGCATAACCCTGGCAGCCCTCGAAGACGCAGTTGGAGATGGTAACGTTGATGAAGCCGCCATTGGATTCCGTCCCGCATTTGATGCGTCCGGTGCGCGATACGCGTTCGCCGGCCGCGAACTTCTTGAAGGATCCATCCAGCACCGACCCCAGCTCATAAGTTCCGGTCACCCAGCAGTTGGTAATAGTCAGGTTTCTCGTGGGCCGGGCATAACCCAGGGCATAACTCGACTTCGGGCAGATGCCATCGTCCCACGGCGAGTTAACGGTACAGTTCGATACGCGCACGTTTTGGCAGCAATCGATATCCATGCCGTCGCGGTCGGTGTCGATGCGGAGATTATCGATGGTGAGGTTATCCACACCTGTGAGCAGGAGGCAGAAGTGGCCGCCCTTGAGCATCGAGAAGTCGCGCAGCAGGACATTGCGGCAATTCTTGAGCGCGATAGCCTTGTTGCCGACGCCGGGCTGCTCGGCGACATAGACCGGGTAGTTGCCGCGGGCGGCGCGGCCTGCTCCGAAGCTGAGTCCTTTTCCGTAGATGAGTCCCGGACCGGTAATGCTGAAATCATGAAGGTCCTCGCCCCAGAGCAACGAGTTGTGCCAGTGGTTATGGCCGTAGTCCTGATAGGGGTCCCACTCTGTCTTTGGCTCGGCGGCGTCGTAAACCCCGCCATTGTAGCCGGTCTGCTCGCCGACCCTCGGCGAGTCGGCAGCCACGATTGCGCTGCCCTGCTCCAGGAGCAGGTGTACCCGGCTCTTCAGGTGGATGGAAAAGCAAAGGTAGGTTCCCGCGGGAAAGAGAACCACTCCGCCGCCCGCCGCCTCCGCAGCCTCGATTGCATGGTTGACGGCGCCGGTGTCCAGCGTCTTGCCGTCTCCCTTAGCACCGTACTTGCGCACGTCATAAACTGCCTGGGCTGCTACGCCTACTGTGGCGCTGTCCTGCGCGGAAACCGCAAGAGAAGCGGCGGGAATTGAGGCGGCCGCCATGCCGAGACTGCTGGCGCGCAGAAAATCGCGGCGCATGGAACTGAACGTCGTCATCGAAAGATCCTCCTGAAACAAAACCTACGGTGTTGCCTATCGGGAAAGCTACGTGCTCCCATCGGAGGACGCCGGTATGCACGATCGCATGCGGGGGTCCATTTTCGAATGCTGGCCGAAGAGACATTCAGTCGAGATGGAAGATCTCTTGGAGCGGAAACATATTGTCATCCGCGCCGCCCTCAGCGAGCGATTCAAAGAATGGAGACATCTCTGCCTGCCATCGCGCGTTGACCGGGTGGTTCTTCATGCCGGCACAGCATTTTTCGAAGTCCTCGGCCTCAAGATAACCGATCAGCAGGCCGTCCGGACGAACAAACAGCGAATAGTTGCGCCAGCCGGTCTGGCGCAAAGCATCAAGCATCTCGGGCCACACTTGGGCGTGGCGGGTCTTGTACTCATCTACCTTTTCCGGCCGGACCTTCAGCAGAAAACAGATACGCATCGTCCTCCTTTGAGTTCGAACTGGCCTTGCAAACGTCGTTCCAGAATCGAATTGTATTTCCTATCGAAACGAGTTGGGGATTTTTTTTGCATCGGCGCACCCTTCGCATGCGGAACCAGCCGATCAACCCTGTCCTCAAGGCCACTCAACCAGGGACCTGCTCAACGAACTCCCAATCCGCCCATCACCAATCGCCAACTTTCGCCCGCCGCGAAGAGCACTCTCGAGGCGCCTCTGCAGCGGCACCACGAGTTCGCCGCCCAATCTCACGGCAGTTCCTACCCTTCCTTCGGTCTTTGGTTGTGCAGTCTGAGCCAGGCTCCCTGTCCGAAGGATCGTTCTGCCCTCGCTGGCCGCGCGCGGCCCTTGCCGGCACGACCTCAGAGAACTCTTTTCCCAAGAAGCACTTAGCTTTCGCAGGGTGGGCTCCGTCTCCGGCCCGCAGCCTCCGCGGAAATGCGATTCGTCTTGTTCTTCGCGGCAGCACATTGCGTGGGTAACGCTGAATGCTACACCAAATAAAAAAGAAAAATTATTTTTCTATTGACATTTATTCAGTGGATGAAATAAGTTTTCGCGGTGGTCGGACCATATTCTCGATCCGCGCCGAAGACGCTGCAATACCCCTAGTTCAGATGGCTCGCACGACAACCAACATTCACGGAGGCTCCCTAAGCGGACGTATGAAAACAAAAGAGATTGCTAACACAATGGATGTCCAGCGCAGGCACAGTAGAAGCTGGGCAAGCGCAGCCGCAATCCTGCTCGGGCTCGCACTCTGCCTGGGATGGGCGGCTCAACAGGCCGCGGCGCAGACCGCTGGCGAAGGCGCCATCGAGGGCACGGCCAGGGATTCGTCCGGCGCTCTCATCGCCAATGCCGAAATCACCGCAACGAACAATGCGACGAATATCGCCACAGTGCGCAAGTCGTCGTCCGCGGGTCTTTTCAGAATCGCTCCGCTGCCTGTTGGCACGTACACCGTACAGGTGGCGGCTGGCGGATTCAAGACGTTGGTGCAAGACAACCTGGTGGTTGACGCTCTGAGCACGGTTACCTTCAATCCTGTGCTAACCGTGGGCGCGGCGAAAGAGACCGTCACCGTAACCGCGGCGCCACCGGAGATCGACACCACCGATGCGACTCTAGGCCTCACCATGGAGAACGAGAGCTATTCGAATCTGCCCCTGCAGATGAACGGCGCTCAGCGCGACCCCACTGCGTTCGGAGTTCTGACGCCAGGGGCTCAGCCGGCAAACAACGGTGGGCGTCTGCCCATTGTCAGTGGAACGGGAAGTTATCTGGGCCAGCTCTATCTGGATGGAATGCCCGCCGAAACCGTCAGCCAGCAGGGCGACAACCGGCTAGTCTCCGAGACCTTGGATCTGGACGCCGTGGATCAGTTCCAGTTGGTGACCAGCACTCCCCCGGCGGAGTACATGGGCGCCGGCGCGGAGAACTTTACCATGAAGTCGGGAGGCCTGAAGTATCACGGGCAGGTATCCGATTTTGTGCGCAACACGGTCTTCGACGCATGGACCTTTACGGGCAAGGCCGCGACGGTGCCGAACGCGCAGGGCGTGAAGGTTCAGGCTCCCAAGGCTTGGGAGCATCAGGATGAATTCTCCGCGTCCGGCGGCGGCGTTGTTCCCTTTACCGGGAAGAAGCTGTTCTTCTTTGCCGCCTACGATAAGTACCACTATCGCCATCAAGCCAACCCCGCGCTGATAACCATTCCAACTACTCTGATGCAGCAGGGCAATTTCACCGAGCTGAACGGCAATCCGGGCACCGGACAAACCGGAACCGGATCCAACAATCCCCCCATCATCTACGATCCAACCACCAATCATTGCACGAGCAGCGGCTGCACCCGCCAACCGTTTGTGTATAACGGGTCCAACAACGTCATCCCACCGAACGAGATCTCTCCCATCGCCCAAGCCATGCAGAAGTTCGGGCTGACGCCAACCAACAACAATTCTCTTGTAAACAACTATCTCGGCAGCATTCCACAGGGCTTTGACAACCATGTGATCGACTGGCGCGTGGACTACGATCTGAACGCAAAGAACCGGCTCTCCTCGGTTGGAGCGCTGGGCACCGTCGATTACCTCAACAACTATGGCAATCCCTATCTTCCCTTGCCGTACGTCGGCGGCGACCTGGCCAGTATCTTTCCCAAGGACTACGTGGTCGGGGACACCTACACCGTCTCGCCGAATCTGGTCAACCAGTTGAAGTACTCCTTCACCAGATTCTTCCAGAACATCCACGACGCCACGCAGGGCGTGACGCAATATGAGCCGACCGCGTTGGGAATCACCAACCTCCCGGCCGGGCAGGCGTCGGAGGAGTTCCCTGGAGCGTCGTTTGGAACCACGACGGCCTACGGCAGTAGCAGCATTCAGAACACCTGGACAGGCAACAGTAACTCCATCTCCACCCAGCTCACCACACCAAACAACTATGCGCTCACGGACAATGTCCAGTGGCTGAAAGGAAAGCACTCGTTCACCTTCGGCCTTACTTATCAGTGGCAGGAAATCAACAACGCCAACCCCGCCACCTATACCGGCGTTCTCGACCTTGCCTACAACGCCTATTCGACGGCCAACTACGCCGCAAATTCAACTTCTCTCAGCACCGGCGGGTCCGGCGCTCCCGGAACCTCCACCGGTCCCTCCGGTTATTCTTACGCAAGTTATTTGTTGGGCGCGGTGGGCGGTTCGCCAACCCTCGGCCTGCAGCCCGTCAGCGAAGAGGGTGGACGGTATAAGACCATCTCACCCTATGCTGAGGACATCTACAAGCTGACCCCGAAGCTGACTCTCGATCTCGGACTTCGCTGGGACTACCTGCCTCCCTACCACGAGGTAAAGAACCGCTGGACATTCCTGAATCCACTCCTCAACAATCCGCTTTCCGGAACGCCCGGCATGTTGCAATTCGCCGGCAACTATGGAGGGACGGGAGTAAGCTGCAATTGCAAAACTCCCGTGGAGACCTACTGGAGGAACTGGGGGCCGCGCGTTTCGCTGGCCTATGAGATGAATCCCAAGACAGTGCTCCGGGCCGGCTTTGCGCAGGTCTTCTCGCAGGCCGGCGGTGTCGGCGGGCGCGGCGGCGCTTCGGGTGGCACCGGGCAGACTGGCTTTAACATGACCGCCATTGCGCCCACCGAGACCATAACCGGCGCCACGGCGGGGCCATCGTTCTATCTGAACGACAGCGCCTACTTTGGCTCTCTGAGCCCCTCAATGGCGAACACCTCACTGTTTGGGCCGGGCTTTGCCTATCCCTCGGCCCCCACCCCCGGCGTCGCGGCGCAGGAACTGAACACCGGCTTCTATCTGAACACCTCGACAAACAAGATGGTCAGCGCGAGCAGCGTTTCCTATGCAGACCCCTATCTTTCCGGCCGCGCTCCGGAGTTAGAGATGTTCAACGCAGGGTTTGAACGGGGCATCACGCAAAACCTCACGCTGGCAGTCAATTATGTGGGCAACGAAAGCCACTTCATCATCAACTCCGGCACCACCGGCGGTAATGCGCGCGGCTACTGGACCAACCAACTGGATCCAAAATATCTCGCTATACTCGGCCCTGTCGCCGGCACGAGCAGCGGTAAAGCGATACCGCTTTTGGATGCCCCGGCAACCACGTCCAATGTCGCAATTCTCCAACAGAACTTGGGCGGCGCCCCGAGCCCTGCTTTCATTCAAAGCGCGGCGACGGTGAACAGCGCGGCCACTATTGCTCAGATGTTGGTCGCGTTCCCGCAATACACCGGCGTGTCCGATACCTGGGGAAATGTGGGCAACTTCAGCTACCAATCCGTACAGGTCACCGTCAACCAGCGTTTGAGCCGCGGGTTGACCTTCAACGTGAACTACACCTACTCGAAGAACCTTGGCGATGACGGCTCCTACCGGAGCGGCTATAACATTCCGGCGGGCGCAATCTCCGGCGGAGGCCAAGCCTGGCATCAGAACAAAGTCGACCGCTCCTGGACGGTGATCTCGATCCCGAACAAGCTGAACGCCTTTGGCGTCTACCAGCTGCCTTTCGGGAAGGGGCATATCGGCAGCGATTCCCGCCTGGTGCGGTGGTTGGCGGGCGGATGGCAGTTCTCAGGCCTTTACACCTATACGCAGGGAATGCCAATGGCAGTCACCTGGTCCGGATGCACTGCGTCGAACTTTCCGGGCTGGACTTCTAGCTCGACGACTACTTTGGAAGGCCAGTGTATGCCGGACCTGGCAGCTGGCTACACGAGCAACACGGCCCGCATCAATGGGAAATTCGGAAGCGGGCCCAACGGATTTAACACCTGCAATCTCGGGATCAACGCGCTCGGTCAAACCGGTTGCACCGCAATTCAGTACGTCGACCCCAATGCCTTCGCCCAACCGAAGGACGTCTCCACAGTCAGCGGTCAGCACCAGTATCTGATCGGCAATGCGCCTCGGACCAGGCCGCTACAACTGCGCAATCCCCCTAACTGGGATATCGACACCGGCTTGCGACGCACGTTTCCCATACACGAGAATCTGTCGTTTCAATTCGAAGCCGATTGCCTGAACACGTGGAACAATGTGGTTTTCGGCAGTCCCGCCGCCAGTTGGACTTCCGGGTCGACTTCCTTCGGCACGATCACCGGCGTCACCAACTCTCCACGTGATTTTCAGTTCGCCGGACATCTCGTCTTTTAACCGGCTCCCGGTTCGCATCCGCCGCAATTCTTCGCGGCGGATGCGCCGGGAAACAGTCAACAATGTAACCTCACCCTCGGAACCCAGAGTCACGCCAAAACTAAGAACCTTGGGCCGCGGCTCTCAATGCTCCGGGAGGCTGAACTTCTGAGATTCTGATCGTCTCCAGATCCCGGTGGCTGGGTTCGCGGATTTTCGTGCATTCGGCCCCGGACTCACTTAGAATTCGATGTCGAGGGTTGATCATGCCGTTTCAAGGCTTGAATCGGATGCTCGCCGCCGTGGCGGGCATTTCCATTTTGGGGTTGCAATGCGAGCTTGCGATCGCGCAGCATCAGCCTACTCCCAGAGATCTGACCAACATTGCCACCAACGAGGCTCGCCACTTTGGCGATGCGCCCGACAACCCCGGGCCGTTTGCGACCGATCTATCCTATTCAACCAAGCCCAAGGCCGTGGCCAAGGCCATGCGCAAGGTCGCCGACTGGCAACTCGAAAGAGCTCAGCCTTTCTTCGACCGCATCTGGACCTGGAGCGCCCTCTACACCGGCTTCATGGCTGCCTCGGACTCGCTGGGCGACCCGAAGTACCAAGACGCAATGCTGGCTATGGGAAAGAAGTTCGATTGGAAGCTGCGCTCGCATCTGCCTAACGCCGACGATCAGAGTGTCGCGCAGACCTATCTGGAACTCTATCTGTTGAAGAAGGACCCGGCGATGATCCAGCCTACGCAGGCTGAGCTGGATGCAATCCTGGCCGCGCCAAGGACCTCAACCATTCCAGGCAAGGAGATTGCTTGGTGGTGGTGCGACGCCCTGTTTATGTCGCCACCGGTCTGGGCGCGGATGTATGCCGCTACCGGCGACCGCAAGTACGTCGACTATCTCGATCAAGAGTGGGCCAAGACTTCAAATCGTCTATACGACACGAAAGAACATCTATACGCGCGGGATTCTACTTATCTCGCCAGGACCGAGGCCAACGGAAAGAAGATGTTCTGGTCGCGTGGCAATGGATGGGTCATGGCTGGAATTATCAGGACCCTCCGGTATCTTCCCAAGGACGATCCGGCGCGTGCGAAGTATATTGCTCAGCTCCAGGAGATGGCTGCGCGCGTGGCCGAAATTCAATCGCCGGATGGACTTTGGCGGGCCGGTATGCTCGATCCCGGCGATTACGATTTGCCTGAAATCTCGGGCTCGGCGTTCATTACATACGCGCTGGCAGCGGGGGTGAATGAAGGGCTCCTGGACAAAAAGACTTACCGGCCGGTAATCGATAAGGCATGGGCCGGCATGCTGCATCATGTGTACGCCGACGGACGATTGGGCTGCATCCAGCAGACGGGCGCGGAGCCCGCCCCCTTCAAGGCCTCCGCGAGTTATACCTACGGCGTCGGCGCCTTTCTCCTCGCGGGGAGCGAAATCCGCCAGATGCGGGGCCATCCCGCTCGCTGAAAGACATCGAATCCCAACTCGCCTCAACCGCCCCGGCGACAATGGCCCCCCGCCGGGGACCTTGCCCAGATAGCTTCCTCAAACCGGTAACTCGACCGCGAAACTCCACCTCTCAACGCCCTGAATCCGCGAAGACCGGCTTGCTCCCATCGGCTGTTTTGATGTTGCTGTCGGTAAGCGTCCAGTTTCTTGCGTTGGCGATGGTCCCCGCGGTTGCTGCCTCGATGTCCAGGTGGTCGAAGCGAAAGTCGTCCAGCGTGGCGTTAGGATAGCCAGCAACGTTGAACGCGCTCTTGGCCCCGGTCGCCTTGATATTCCAGATGTGTACGTCGCTGAAGTGAGGCAGTCCTTGCTGCTCCGGTACCGGGGTCGTGAGAGTGACCCAGTAGGATGGGATATCCTTCACTCCCTCTGGCAGGATCGCATAGCTGAAACTGGGATTCCAGTTCATGGTGATGTGAATGGGTATGGCCACGCCTTCGAGCGTGAGGTCGTGAATGCGAATGTCCTTGGCAAATCCGCCGCGGGTGTGCGCGGACTTAAAGAGTACGCCTGAAGGCACGCCGCTAAGTGCCGTAATGCCATAGGCCTCGATGTCGCGGAAGCCTCCTGAGGTTTCGCTGCCGATGGTGATAGCCGCGGCGCCTCGACGCACGATTGAGTCGCGGATTACAACGTCCTCGGTAGGCCGGTCGACGCGCAGCCCATCCGAATCACGGCCCGCCTTGAGGCACAGCGCATCGTCGTTCACGTCGATGTCGGCGTGTTCGACAAGCACCTTGCGCGAAGAGTCGATATCGATGCCGTCGGTGCTGGGCCCTTTGCCACCCTCGTTGTTGCGGATGGTGACACCGTCGATGTGAACATGGTCCGAATACAGGATTTGCACGGTCCAGAAGCCGGAGCGCTTGAGGACAATACCGCCGCCAAGCTGAATGTGGGAAGAGTTTTGAAACAGGATAAGCCGTGGCCGGCGCGCGTCGTAGTCCGAGGCCCAGCGCAGGCCCTTGGGTTCATACAAGGCGCGAAGATCCCAATACGACTTCCACCAGATAGGCCCGTCGCCGTCGATCGTGCCTTTGCCGGTAATAGTCACATTTTCCTGGTCACGGACGTTGATGAGGGCCGCGGGCCATGTCATCTCGATGCCGGCAATGCGAGTGGGAAGCATCGGGTAATCGTCAAGCTTCTCCGAACCTATAAGCGTCGCGCCCTCCGGCACGTCGAGAGTTATGCCCGATTTCAGAAAGAGGGAGCCCGTCAAATAGGTCCCTGGCCTCATAGTGACGGTGCCGCCGACGGCTGCCGCTGTGTCGATGGTCTTCTGAATAGAGGTTGTCTCTAGTGTCGTGCCGTCTCCCTTAGCCCCATAGTCGTTAGCTACAAACGTCTTGGGCGCGGCGTAGACCATCCCCGCCGTCAGTAGACCGGGTAGCATTGCGCCGGCAATCCATCGAGTGAACCTGGTCATTTTCTCCTCTGTTCTTCAAGGTGGATGGGGCCAAAGAGGCCTGAAGGAATCGGTTTCAAATTGTCCATGTCCTGGGGGTCGAAGCGTCTGCCGTACTTTGCCCTGAGTGCAGCGTAATCGCGCGGCGGCTGTCCGGCTAGCAGGTTGATGGCGGTGTTGTAAACATGCACTTCGAGCTGGTTCTGGCCAGTATGCACGAATTTGGAGATGCCGATCCGGTAAGGCGGATGCCACAGTGAGCCAACTCGCTTCCCGTTGACAAACACAATGGCTGCCTCGCGGACCGGCGGATCGAGCAGGGCAAGCATGCCACTGGCGTTCGGCCGCCGCTTGTCCTCGAACGGGGTCCCGGTGCCGAAGTCCAGATAGATCGTCGAACTTGACGGCAAAGGGTGCTTGGGATCGAGCGTGAAGCTCCGCGAGTAGACTGCCTCGCCCGAATAGAACCGTCTGTCCGGAATTTCGCTCCACGATGTCAAAGCGGGAACAGGTTGTGAGGCTGCGGCATCGCCAAAACGAACTTGCCAGCCGCTGCTCAGGTCGGCAAGCTGTTCCAGGTTCGGAGACGGCGATCGCAGGGCGGATTCAAGACCATTATTGAGGACGAAGACCCGGGACTCGTATGGCGCAAGCACCAAGGGAAGACGAGCACCATCGCCGAATTTGAGGCTTTCAAGAGTCCGGCCGCTATCCGGATCCCACGACTCGACCGCTGTTCGCGAGCTGCGGAATTGAACGCTCCCATCGATGGGGCGGTTGCTGGTGTTGACCACAAAATAGACATCGATCCCGGCGAGCTTGCGGTGGATGAAGCCGAGGCCCGCGGTCTGGCCAGCCGCAAGAACGTCCGGCGGCAATGCCCGATGAAGCGCCTCGGCAAGGTCTCTAACGGAGTCGACAAGGATGCCCTTGTGGCTGGCGCTCTTGAAGAGCCGGCCGGAAAGAGCGGCGATCTCCGCGGAAGTCTTCAGTTCCATCAAGCCCGGTCCCAAGGACGGGAGCTTTTCAAGAGCGATTAGTTTGCCCTTGCCCGCCGCATAGCTCTCTATCTTCTTGTAAGTCGCCAGCGGAATCCTGTCGGTAGGCGGAATGATCAGAACGGAGTAGGGAATAACTCCAAGCTTGTCGATGGTAGCGGCGTCAATGTAGTCGACGTTGTAACCTGCGTCGAGGATGGCAGCCATCAAGCTGGGCGAGATCCGCCTCCTCATCTCGTCGGTAACCGAGACATGGCCTGGCGTGAAAGAAGCTTGTGCGTCGTCCTCTGGAAGAAGAATCGCGATGTCATTTGCCGGTTTGCCTTGGCGTAGCAGCCAGCTCACACGCTGCAAATACTCGGTAACATCGGGCATTACCGGAAACCACGGGTTGTGGGAGTTGAAGACCGCGGCCGCGTAGAGCGACCAGCCCGGCTCGCCGGCCGCGGGCGCCGAATATGGATAGCCGTGCCCCACAAACTGGTTCACGCCGAGAAGGAACATCCGGTCGGCCTCAGCCTTCATGTCCAGCGGCGTGGCGCGAAACGCCGGGGAGTGAAGCCATGTCCAGGTCTCGGCTGAGGTAACGTTTCGGCCATAAAGGTGGCTTGCCGAGCTTGCCCACCGGGTAAATGAAAACGCGCGCCATTGCGGACCCTCGCCCTCCGGCAGGTTGGGCACGGCCTCGTCGGCAAGCGTTACCGCCGGCTCGCCGTAGGTCTGCGACCGGAACCGGGAATGACGGGCCTCGGCAAAATGTGTCAGCGGGGCCAGGTAGTTATCGCGGATAAGGTCGGAGAGTGTCTCGCCCCAGTCGTGCCGAATGGCCTCGGCTTCCGGTGTGCCCCCGGCAAGCAACTCCGGCAAGTGGGGAATCAGATCATAGCCACGGCGCTTTTGAAACTGCGCGGGCAAGTCTGTGGTCCAGTCGGAGCCGTAAACCTCAAGCGAATCGGAGAACACCGAATACGGCGGCTTGTCGCCGAAGGCATTCAGGAGCGGAGTAGCCACGTCGTTGATATGTTCGTCGATGGCCGCTCGGGCGAAGTGGTCGAGTACATAGCCCTCCGCTCCCGCGGCGGGACGCTTGACCATTTGCAGCGTGTGGCTGGCGATAAAAAATAGGGCCGTGTGATTCTCCGCCCCGCCGGGAACCGAACCAGAGGTCAGATCGATGCGCTTCGCGGACGCAGGGTCAAAGGACTTTTCCGTGCCGGAGACCGCAAATGCGGCAATCAGGCTATCTCCTTCCGCAAGTGGAGGAGGAGTTACCGTTGCCGCGGTAATGGGAACGGAGAGGACCTTGAGCCGGCCCGCAGCCAGAGCGAGGGTCGTCTTGGGACCGCCGTAAGGCCAGCCGCTGCCGAGCGTGATATCGACGCGCAGGCCGAGTGCCCTTCCCGTGGTGTTGGCGAAACTTACATCGTCAAGAAACTCCGGCGACAGGTACGGCAGGTTCTTGATGCCTTTTGCATCGTCGTCGAGCATGAGGGGATAGACGGGCTGAATCTCCACGCCGCCGATGCCCGCGCCGCGCATCGTTTCAAGCTCTTTCTTAAGCTCCGGCTTGGTGACCGCGGGTCCGAACCACCACCAGCGCATCATCGGACGCGCATCGGGCGGCGGGTTCTCGAAGCGCCGATGAAGGTCCACGATCGAATCCTGGGCGAACAACACGGTTGAGAGAGAGAACAAGAGCGACAATCCTCTTGCGAAGCGCATTGCGGGGAACTGGCCGCTTTGCCCAGATGTGCACAGTCGATATTTCATGGTGTTCTTCCTCTCGGCCAGTGCAAGGAGAGAATCCCGCCGCTCCGGCGTAAATTGAATTTGAACCCGGAGGAGCCGGCCTCATCCGTTAGCCGCACGATGCGATGACGGGCGCCCCTGTCCACCCAGGAGGTTGGCAGGCTCTGGGTCAGCGCCAGTTGCGACAGCGCGGCGAAAAGAGCAACGGCGTAGCGGAAGCTTCTCAACACAGGGCGACATACTCCTCCGATTGGCGATCGAAGCGGTGATCCCGGCCCGGTCGAGGCGTAGGTCGCCACAAACCACCGCGCAACGATTTATACATCCCCTGGAGTCAAATTGGCAACTTATTTCGTATTGGAAGCGCGGGTCATTCTGCGGCGTTTGGCGCTCCTCCTAGACGTGGGCAAGGTCTGGGCCGCCTCGGGAAAGCCGGCCGGCTCTAAAGAAGGACGCGCAGACACCGCGCCGTCGAGGAATTCACATTGCCGGGCGACCTCCTTTTGAGCGAATGCGAGATCGCTGCTGGGCCGCCAGACTCTCTTCGACCTGCGGGTAGCAGGGTTTCACTGTGCATGGGCGCTCATTGGTCTTCGTGGTTCCAAGGTAGTTATGGTTGAAGTCCGCATCTCCGGGCACAAGGTAGAAGGTCACGTCCTGGCCGCGGCGCGATTCATCGGTTGTGGGTATAATCCGAGCGGGATCGATGTGGCGCCAACGCACCAGGTAACCTTTCGTATTGAGCGACCTGTATGCGGCGAGATCCTCGAGCCGGATGTCATAACCGGTTGAATCTTCCGTCTCTCGCATCCTGCCGTTTTCGGCCAACTCGTGGTCCCTGGTGGCGTCTTTCGCGCCAACGAGCACCAGTTTCATCCCAGGGTTGGCTTTCAGCCTTTTCACGGCCGCTTCGAGGCACGTGAGGGCGCTATCTTCCACGCGTGCCGGGCGCCCCACATCCTTGTCGAACTCGATGGCGCATATTTTTTCTACCCCGGCGGGCAGGGATACAGATTGGACCTGCGCGCCCGCGGGCGCGCACAAAGATGCGAAGAAGAAGGCCCAGGCGCCAGCTCGAATGAGTGTTTTGGATTTCACTTGGCTCATCGTAGCTCTCACCTTCTGACTCATCGATATGCGGCGCGCCGCGCCCTCATTGTCTCAAGAGCTTGCCGTCCTAAAGCAGTCCAATGGCGCGTCCGGCTACGCCCACACCGAGCCAGAGCAAGAGAGAAACGACGGCTGCAATTCGCGGCCAGAGAGCCGGTGTTCCCTTGTCTGCGCGCCGCAGCGCCGTGCGGTGCAGCGTGAAGTAGAACACGATCGCGGCCGCAAGCAAGGCCATTTTCCAGCGAAATGCCGGGCTGAAATAGCACTTGCCGGCCTCCTCCGAGAGCAAGGCAACTCCCGAGAGAACCATCGCCAAAAGGCTAGCGGCCAACAGGCGGCTCAGGTCGCGGCCCAAGGTGCGCGCCGATTCGCCCTTCAGAATCACGCCTAGAAGCCGGAGGTCGACGATCAGAACCGACCCTCCAAGGACGGCCATTGCGAGCAAATGCACCATCTCGACGACTGCGAAGCCCCACCTTGAGGTCTGCATTACGCGACCCAGCGGTGAGTGCGCGAGCGCCATGAACCATGCATACAGAGACATGAAGACTTGAATCCTCTCAAGGTCGATCAGAAGTAGGCGATAGCGCGGCCCGCGACGATGACGCCGCTCCATAGTGCAAGCGAGGCTATGGCGGCGGCGCGGGCTCGCCATGGAGGCACGTGCAAGTCCTTCCACTCGCCGACACGGCGATAGACGGTTCCATGGAAGATGAGCGCGTTGAGGCCGGCGAGCGCCAACAAGACGAGCTTGGCCCGAAAGGCGGGGTTGGAGTACATCTTTGCCGCTTCGGCCCAGAACAGCAGAAACCCGCTGGCCAAACTGACGGCAAAGCCGGACCATGTCAGCGGGAAGACATTTCGTGCCACGCAGGCAATTGAGATCGGGCGCAGGAGAATGCCGAGCATGCGCAGGTCGAGGACAGCGATTGTGCCGAAGACCAGGGTGATGCTGAGGACGTGGATCGACTCGATCACCGGGAAGGCGTTGTTGGATTCGCGGAGCATCGTGCCAAAGGCAGAGTCATAGAGCGTCTGGCAAGCTTGCTGCAAAAGCGGCATCTCCGGCACTCCCCATTCCATCGGCTTACTTGTTCGTGCCCGTGCCCGGCAGAGCGCCTTGGTCGGTGCCGTTGTCGCCGGGGCCTCCATCGCCGGGGCTGCCGCCATAAAGGCTGCGCCCATCCGGAAGCGTAACCCGGCGGCCGTTGGCAACGTTGGAGCCGTTCTTGGCGCGATAACCCTCGACCACCACCATATCGCCGACTTTTAGATCGTTTTTATCCCAACTGCGGCGGCTGAGCGCACCGGGGCTTGCGCCCTCAATGGCCCAGTTAGTCACTTTGCCGTTGGCGTCGGTCACGTCGAGAAAGAAGTAAGTGTGAGGGTTGGTCCAATCGATGCGAGTTACTTTGCCAACCAGCCGCACGGGTTTGTTCACATCGAATTCCGCGGCAAAGGAGTGATGAGCATGCGCCTGCACGGCGGAAATCGAGACGACGAGGGCTAGCGCGAGTGCGAGCCTGGTTTTCATAAAGCGCTCTTTCCGGCACAATCCATGGAAGTCAAGGGCCTCTCCTATCGGGACTTTGCGCCGAGACTCCCCATCTCGCGAACTGCTCGGCGATTGCAGGCTGGATGGTCTGCGCGGCTGCGATATCTGACGCGCCTCCGCCGGCATCGCCCTCCAATTGCCTAGCCAACCCACGGCCGTAGAGAGCGGAAGCCCGATTCGGATTTATACGAAGTGCGGCATTGTAATCGGCGATTGCCGCATTGGCATTCTTCATCTTGAGATATACCAAGGCGCGGCTGCTGAGCGTGAGCGCGTCGTTCGCCCGCAGTTCCAGCGACCGGTTGCAATCCGCGAGCGCAAGCGGGAGCCGGCCGGCGATGGAGCGGGAAAGACAACGGTTCCTGTAGGCCTCGGCGAAATCCGTCTTGAGGCGGATCGCCTGATCGAAGTCCGCGATGGCCGCTTCATCCTGGCCCTTACCGTGGTATGCGATCCCGCGGTCGTTGAAGGCTTCGGCAAAATCGGGCCGGACCCGGATAGCCTGGTCGAAGTCCGGGATCGCCTGGTCAAGCAGGCCCATCGCGAGATAGCGGATTCCGCGGTTCAAGAGACTGCCGGCATCCTCGGGATTGAGCCGGATCGCCTCAGTGTAATCCGCGATGGCCCGATCGTATTGACTCTTGTCCGTATAGGCATTGCCGCGGTTGCTGAAGGCTTCGGCGTAATCCGGCTTGAGCTGGATCGCCTTGTCGAAATCCGCGATGGCCCGATCGTATTGGCCCTGGTCGTCGTAGGCGCTCCCGCGGTTGTTGTAGGCCGCCGCGTAATCCGGCTTGAGCTCGATGGCTGTGCTGAAGTCCGCGATGGCCCGATCATATCGGCCCTTGACAGTGTAGGCGATGCCGCGATAGTTGAAGGCGTCGGGATCGTCCGGCTTCAGTTGGATCGCCCGGTCGTAGTCGGCGATGGCTTCGTCGTACTCGCCCTTGGCGCCATGGGCGTTGCCGCGATTGCTGAAAGCCCCGGCGTAATCCGGTTCGAGTTGGACCGCACGATCGAAATCGGCGATGGCCTGGTCGTGCTGGCCCTTTACGTCGTAAGCAATGCCGCGGCTGTTGAGAGCGACAGCCAGATTCTCCGTGGACTCCTGGCCCGACTGGATCAGAGCAGTACACGCGGCAATGCTGGGATCGGGATTCGAGCCTTCGCAGCGGCTCCAGTTTTCTCCACGGCTCTGGGCGGCGGAGCCGCGGGAAAGCCCAAGCACCGCGCAGCAGACCGCTAACGCTAACACCATTGCAACCGCGCGACGGCGAGAGAGGGGAACGCGACCTTGATCCGGGGATTGCTGCACCACGCTAAAGTCGTATCACATGGGACATGCGCAGACAAGCCATCCGTTTGGGAAGATGCAGCGACCTACCCTCTGCCGCAACGACGCTGCCGGAGACGCCGCAACGAGGAATCCCGCATCTCTCGAGGGACCCGGCGGCTAGCCGCGGACGCTTGGCTTCGGCCTATCGTGCAGAGGGTCCGCGCCCCCAGGGCGGGAACACGTCTTCGCGGCTTCCTCAATTCACATGATGGAAGCGCACAAACGCCGCAGGGTTCGGAGGCAACCTGGGCCAACCCTTGCTGTCGCGGGCGGTCGCTCCTGAATCCTTCTCCCGGATCCCGCGCATGCTGACCTCATCCTCACCAGCCACAGGCTCGATCGCGGACCCTCCACCGACAACCTTGACCTTGGTATCGCTGGGGGGCGGAGGTGGCGGCTTGACCGCCGTCTTAGCGGGCGCCTTGGCCGACACGTGAACTACGGCCTTAGCCGGCGGTTTCGGCGCCAACTTCCCGGGCGCAGCGGTTGCGGGCTCTGTAACGTCGGGTGGCAGCAGCCTTACATCTTCTCCAGCGTTAATATTGCCGACCAACGCTTCCAGATCCTTGTCCGGCTCCAAACGCGAGTAAATGTAAGTTTCCTCGACGCCGGGATCGTTATCCAGCACGGAGGGTAGCGACACATCCCGGCCCGATTCCACGGGATTTGCGAGCGGCGCCGATCCCGCCCGCGCAGCCGGGCCCGGGAACAAAACCATCCATTTCCCGTTCGACTGCCGATGAAATGCATAAGCAAAGACGGGCTTATCGGCATGAAGGCGAATCAGGTACTCGTCATCGCTGTGGACCTTGGCGTCGTCGGGAAGAGGCTCGTAGTCGCGGGCTCCGGCGCGGCGAGAGAGGAAGGAAACATGGAGGTTGCCCGAGGCCTTCGACACGCCCCCGGATTGGTCGTAAACCAGGATCACCACCCTGCGGTTCAGCGAGTGGACCGGGTCTCGCTCGCACACCGCGGCCGGCAGGTTCGGCGCCCCGGCCGATTCGACGGGGCGGGAGGGACCATACGAAACGGTAGAGATGCTCGCCGCCGGCGCCACGCGCTTGGAAATCAGGAATTGACGAACCGTCTCCGCGCGCTTGCGCCCCAGCAGGTTGTTTGCGGCCACGGAGCCACAGGCGCATGTATGGCCCTCGACCTCGATCTTTCCCGGCCGGGTTGAGGATGTGCGGATCGACTCGGCAGCCTGCTCGAGCTGGCGAATCGCATTCGGGTCAAGAGAGGCCAGCGTGTACTTGTTGCGGGGAAAGGCCACCAGCATGGGAATGCGTTCGACCGCGGGGGTCCCTGGTTTCTGCTGGGCCACGATTCCGCGCGTACCCCCGGTCTCGCAGGCGTTTGTGGACCAGGACCACGAGAACCTGTTCATCGCGGTAAAAGTCGCCGCCGCGACAACGTCTTTCTGCTGCTCGGCCAGAGCTTGGTGGGTAAGCGATGCCAACTGCCTCGCTTCCCCATCGCCGGAATCGATCCTCGTCACCGCGTCGTACTGTTCCGCCGCCTTGGCCCACGCGCCGTTGGCACGGTAGACATCCGCCAATCCGCGGTGGTCACATGCGGAGTCTTGCTCATGGGCGATGGCGTCCTGGTAATAGCGGGCCGCGTCGGCCCATTTGCCGTTGCTCGCCGCCGCCTCGGCCTGGTGGCGAAGAGACTCTTCATCCTGCGACGTCCCCGGCCCTTGGCCAAATACTGTGCAGGCAACCACCCCGCAGACGATTGCCGTCCGAACACCAATCCATCCAGAACTCTGGCGCATATCGCTCTCCTTGTCAGCGGCGGCACACCCCGACCGCACCCGGCTTGGGCGGGCCCAGACGCCCCGCACCACTATTCAGACAGAACTCTCTCACAGTTTTTCGCCAACCTCGACCGAAGGCCGCCCGGAATTGTGAAACTCCCGCGTGCCGACCTTCAGGCCTTTGAGCTCATCCGGCTTGGCGAGCTCCAGCCGCAGCCTCTCCTGAACCTGCCGTCCCAGGTCGCGCGCGCGCGCGGGGTCTTTCTCGGCCGCCAGCTTGGCGGATAAGTCCTCCAGTGCATCGATTTTCCAGGACGCAATCACGACAAACAGCTTTTCCGCCCCGGGTGTGTCCGGCGGCGTAAGTCTCTGCTGGATGTTGTCCGGCACTTCATAGAGGGCCGGTGGGAGCGGGTTGAGGTTTGGCGCATAGGCCTTGTTGGGCAGCAGCACGGCCCAATTTCCGGCGCTATCCACCAGGAACATGTACACGAAATACGGGCGGGGACCGTTAGGCAGCAAGACCGTGAAAAAGAACTGATCGCCCGGCTTCAACTCCGCACAATGGGACGGGCCGGAATTCGCCGATCGCGGCTCGCCATTCTTGAAGCACTCGAGTCTTACATCAGGCCTGAAGTCCCGCAGCATCTGATCCGACAATTCCTTCACCGCGGGCGTGTCGGGATGGTTCTTTAGCTCCTCGGCCGCCAACTCAAGCGCCTTGTCGTATTGCCCCTCGCCCCGCGCATCCACAATCTTCCGCGCCATGTCCGGCAGGGGCGCTGGATGCGAAGGGTGCCTTGCTTTCCACTTCCAAAGGACATAGATGCCGCCCGCCAGGATGCTGACACAGACCGCGTAGAGGAGGACACTCCTAAGCAACCCCCAAGTTTTTTCCCAGAGTGTTTCCCGGCCGCCGTCTCCAAATGGAGAAGTGGCCTTTCGCCTGGAAGGCTTCCACTGAAAAGGATCTTCGCCCTTTCGCTGCCCTTTTTGAAATGGGTCTGCCATCCTTGCCCCCCGAGCACTATCCGATCACAACGCGGCTACCGAAAAGCATTGTTAAGACCGAAGTCGACGGTTCCCTTCTGGTGAAAATCGTTCTCGGTGATTGCGACACCCGCAGAGGTCAGCAAGCGCTGCCACAGACTGACCGTTGCGGGGAAGTCGTAGCGACGCGACGCCGACACGTAGAAGCAATACCCCACAGTGCCATCTGGGAAATGAATGTCCTTCATAGCGGCGTCATCGGGCATTCTGGGTGTCTGCTGCATGTCGGAGAAGAAGGCCAGAATGACGTTCATATTCTGGCTCACCTTGTTCGCCATCCCCTGCGCCTGGCGGATGGCGCCGACAATGTCCGTTCTTTGGGGTTTCCCACGCGGCTTGAGGCTCTTGACCTGGGCGACGATTGCATCGCGCTGCCGCTTCAAGCCGGCCATATCCAGATCGCTCCTGGTTTGTACGATCGTCAGCGGGATGCGAACATCGTCCTCGTCCCCGCCGTGGTCGTCGATTCCAATGACCGTGAACGCATCCTGGTTTTTCAAGCGGCCGGCAACCACGGCGACCCTGTCTACCATGTCGTTCCACTCGGGTCCGCGGGATCCGGTCTCATCCAGAAAGGCGATGATGAACCGGGCGTGGTGGGCGCCGATTCGAATCGACTGCGCATCCGGCCGCTGCTGGCAAGCGATCAGCAGCAAACCGCAGGCGGCAACGAGCACGACAGCCGAGAACCAGGAGACAAAAGGCCCTTTGCGAGTCATGGAATTTCTCCCGAGGTTGAAGTTCATGCAATGCGGTCCGCCAGCCAGTAGAACCACCTGGGACGGCCTTCCACTCGCTTGAGCCGCTCGCTGGCAATTTGCAAAGACTCGTACAGCGACTTGCGCGCGTCGGCGTAGGCCTGCGTGAGGTCCGGCACAGCCTCCAACTCGACCCGCAGCGCCTCTAGCTCCTGCGCGGTGGGAATGACCGGCTCGCTTCTTGCCCATCTGCTGACCAGTTGCCTGTGCGCGGCCTGGCATCTTTTGACCAGGATTGCCAATTCCTGATGGTCCGGGTAACGGAAGTGGCCGGCAAGCGGCGCCGGGATGGCGCGGAACTGATCTTCGAGGCCGGCGAGCTTCACGTCAACCACCCCGCGCAGTCCTTCCGGGGTGATTCCCTGGTCGGCTTCCGCTCCTATCTCCTCCAGACGCGCCTTGAGCTTGACGAGGTCCGCGCGGCAGCTGGCCATGGCTGCCAGCAGGAGCTTTCCACTGTCCTTGGCGTCCTGCTCGAGTTTCAGCTCTGTCTCGCGGAAAGACTTGATGGTGTTGACGAGAATGTCGCTGGACTCGGCTAACTCGTAAAGCTTGCGAATCCTCGCGACGCCAATCTCGCCCTCTTTCTCGAGTTTCTTCTTCAAGCGGTCGTCTACCAGTTTCGAAGCCTCGGCCAGCTTCTGGTTCGCATCCAATCCGACCTGATTCCAGCGTCTCAGTAACTCTCTCGCCTTTGCGACGGTTTGAGTTACAGTGGCCGGAGTGGCCGGCAAGTCGTCCAGCAATATTCTCAGATACCCGGAGAGCTTGGCGGCTTCCGCAAGCAGTTTCCTTTGTTGATCTCTATGCTGGACTTCCTCGGTAGGGATAACTACGGTTCGAGTCCGAACCCAATGCCGGTTGTCCTCCTCCTGAATCCAATCCGGAAAGTCCTTGGGATGCACCGAGTGCCAGGCAAGCAGAAAGTAGTTAGCCACGGCCAAGGCCAGCATCGAAATTCCGCCGGTAATGCGGAGAGCATAACGGACGACGGGGACCACAAACTTGGGATATCCGACGTAGCCGAGCGCGGCATGGGTGACGGGAAAGAATATGCCGAAGAAGGCGCCAATCACGAGGCCAAAACGGCCGCCCAGGGAATTGTCGATGACATTGGCGCCCGCGGTTGCGTCTCCCCCGCGAATCAACCACGCGCGGTAAACAGCCAACGCGCCTTCAGCCAGGATCGCGATGATGAGAAAGGCAAGAAACAGGTAGCGCTTCTTGTCTTTGGATTCCCCGTAGATGATGCCGCACGCGGACTGCGAAAACGCGTACAACACAGCTGTGAGAAGGGGGATCGCTCCATATGTACCGAACGGATAAACCTCCCATTGCCCGCCGCCTTCGCCCACCAGCGTGCCGATGACCTGCGCCAGCAGCAGAATGTTCATGAGCACAATAAAGGGCCAGACAATGGTGGCGAAAAAGCCGGTGATCGAAAGTTCTTCCGGCACATGCGAGATCAAGCCGATGCCAATGACGTGCCAGAATCGCGTCTGGGCGTCTTCGATGGCTTTCTGATACTCCTTGGGCTCTTTTAGTCCCTCTCCATCCTTCTTGAGTTCCTCCTTTTCTCTCTTCGACAGATGGAAGCGGTCGTGAGCGCTCTCGCACAGGTCCAGGTTCGGAAAATAGGCCCGCCTGGACGCCCAAGCTACATGCGCAACGAACACGAGAAGGAGATAGGCGCCGATGGCAGCGGCAATTCCAAATTCAATCAAGTCAGTCATGTCCTGGCGTCCAATTCCTCTCAAATGAGTGCTACGCGTTAGCCGGTCAAACTAAAAAGGGGGAAGCCCCTTATATCACACCTTCTCACCCCCGGTCGACAGGCCGCCCCATTCCGGCGTGGTTACACCGGAGCGGGAAACGCCATTCTGACGTGCGGCTTCCGGAAGGACCGGCCAAGCGACACCTTGAAACCGATCCGCGTCCAAGCCGCCGGCAACTGAATTCTCTGACTCGGACCGCTCCCCATCGATGCCGGCCAAGCGGGCCCACCCGCACTTGTTCTGACGGCCCTTTCAGGGCCTTTTAACTCGATCGAAGAAAGAGATTCCGGTCTTATGTTGTTTCAAGGAGATGCTTCGGATATGCTTTTGTCTCGATGGCAGGCGAAGAGAACTCGAATCCGGAGCGCGGCGCAAACAAAGGCGAGTACGCCGGTGAGATCGCGGTGGCGCGGCGCATTGGGGCGGGCGATGACGCTTCCCGGATGGCTTTTCTCGCTGCGATTCGACCGGCAGTTACAAGGGTTGCCATCGACTGGTGCCACCGCATCGCGCCCGGCAGCCGATGCCGGCATTGCGGGGCCGGAGTCGAACCCGGCTGCGCTCGCTTTTCCGACGCCGAAGCGAAGATCGAGGAACGGATTTGCAAAAATGCGATCCATGCGTACAAGGGCCAGACCGGTCTGGCAGAATTCGTCGAGTATTTGGCTACCAGCGACTGGTGGTTCCGCGACTATGCCGGCCCGCAGGCCGAGTCCTGGTTTTCGCCCAGCCGGGCGCCTTACCCGGAGGCTTTTCGCGCCGATCTGGTGCAGGCCTGGGCGGTGCTGGCCGGCAGCGAGTCGGCATGGGCGGCATTTCAGAGCGACTTTCATCAGCACATCGAGAGGACCGCGGTTTCCTGGTGCCACCGCAGCGTTGCCGGGCGGGTCTGCCGAAGGTGCAAACCCGGCGCCTACGATGCCGACCGGGATTGCGACGCGGCCAGCGATGCCTATGCATATCTGCTGGATAGATTGAAGTCGGCGGCGCTGGCTTCCTATGGCGGCCGCACCGCCCTGGCATCGTTTGTGTATCTTTGTCTTCACGATTACCGCTGGTGGGCGAGCTTCGTGCAAACCGAGACCGGCAAGATCAAAATGCCGAAGGCGTTGGAGGATGAATCGGAGCTTGGCCAGCACATTTACCAGCGAGTGTGCTGGGGCTGGGACAACGAGTTGATTGCCGATCGCATGCATGTGCCCCTGGAAGACGTCGAAATGACGCGGGCTCGCATTGAAGAGAAGCTGCGCAGCGCCGGGCGGACCCTGTCCTCTAGAAAAATGAAGTTGGTTTCGTTGTCCGCGGTGTTTCCGGACGGCGAGGAAGAGGAAACGCGCGTTGCCGAACCCGTCTCTCCGAATATCAGCCCCGAGGTGCGGTCCGAGGCCGTGAAGTACTGGTCGGCACTGCCGGTACGGGACCGGACGTTGCTCAGGCTGGTGGTGGAAAGCGGCGAGTCGAAGGAGGAGATCGCCAAGGTGCTGGGCCTCACTGCTCAGCAGGTCTACGGCGCGATCTATCGGATTCGAAAAGAGATGCCGGAATGGTTCAAAGTGCTGGAAAGTAAAACAAAACCGGCCCGTGGTTCCGTCCAAATAGTAAGCGGAGGCGAAGACGAATGATTTGCCCGCCGCCTGAATTGCTTTTCGAGAGCCTTGCCGGGGGGGGCGGTTGGTCCGCCCGAGCCCGGGCCGAGGCGCATCTCCACTCCTGCGCCTCCTGCCGCGCCGCCGCCGATGCTTTTGTTGCGCCGGCCGATCCGCTCGTGCGCCTTGTTGCCTCAGTGGGGCCGGCGGCCTACGGTTCCTGCCCCAGCCTTGAAGACATTGCCTGCTGGTACGCGGGAGATCCACTCTACCCCGAAGAGGTGCGGCACATTTCCCAGCATGTATCCGGCTGTGAGGCCTGTGCATTTTCAGTGGCCCAATTGGGCCTTGGACTCAGCAAGGGTCTGGGGCGGCCACCTGCCGGCATTTCGCAGAACCGGCGCGCACCGGCTGCGCAACCCCCAGCAATGACAGCTGCTTCGCGGACAGCGGTCATTGCACAGGTCTTTGGGGCGCTCGTCCTGGTCCTTGTTTCAGGGGCCATCATTCTCCCCAAACTCACCCTGCCGGATTTCACTCGTGGGGTGACGTTGGATCGGGGCAGCGCCGGTACCCGGTCAATCCCCGCCGAATGGCCGCTCGAATCGTCCTTCGAGTTTCGCTTGCAATCGAGCTCCGAAACGCACAGTTTGATGTTTCCCCATGATCCGGGCGTGCAACTGTCCAGGGATTACCAGTACGCCATCCACTTCACCGCGCGCCGGCCCGGCTGGATCCTGCTCTTCTCGGTTGGCCCGGACCAGCGGCTGTCACTACTGGTTCCCGGCGGCGGAGCGTCGAGTCAGATTCCCCATCTCGAAGCTGGCCAGACGGGTCGATTCCCTTCTGGGTCCGCTTGGGAGGCGGTGGCGGCCGATCCCGGCCAGCGCAGGTTCTATGCCGTCTACTTGGACAACGCCGCGGCAGCCGAGGCGCTCGCGGCTGAGTCGCGGCGGGCAAGCGCCGCGGGACCCCCTGCCGCGCCGTTGATGAAGAAGCTGGATGCGATGGCCGCCGCAGGCGATTGCACGTCCCAGGATCGCCCCTGCGTTCTGACCTTCGATTACGAGGTCTTTTGAGGTGGGTTGGCGGGGTGCGAGTAAGGCCGTTCCCGCGGGCCCGCCTGTCTGTGGCCGCTGCGAAGGGAGGATCGCCGGAAGCTATGTCCGGGCGCTGGACCGCGACTGGCACCCGGAGCATTTCCTGTGCGGCGGCTGCGGGTTCCCAATCGACGGCTGCGGCTTTGTCGAGAACGGCAATATTGCCTACCATCGCCGCTGCCATGACGATCTCTTTGCACCAAAATGCTTCTACTGCGGGACGCCGATGGCGGGCAAGTATCTTCGCGATGCCTGGGGCGCCGAGTTCTGCGAGTTCCACAGCACGGAGCTGGCCAAGTGCGAGTTTTGTGGCAGGCTGGTGGATGGGTCCAGGGTCACAGGGCGCGCGACAGAAGGCGGACTCCAGTGCAACGTCTGCCGCGAGACTGCCGTTGACACGCCCGAGGATGCGGCTCCTCTGTATGATCGAATTCTTGAATGGGCGACAGGCCGGACTCTCGTGTTTCCTGCTGTGCCCCTGCGCTTGACCGATCTGGCCGGCTTGGTTTCCAACTCCTCGGAACCCAAAGGAAACCGCACACTCGGATCCACGCGCATTTCAACAGAGACGTGCTCAGGCGCGACAGTGAAGGTGGAGGTCCTTTCCATCGATCTCCTGCGCGAACTGCCGGCGGTTCTCTTTTGCGCCGTGGCCGCCCATGAGGCAGGCCATGCATGGCTGCGGGCCATCGGTGTGGACGGCTTGAGCCCAGCCGAGGAAGAGGGGTTCTGTGAGCTGCTGGCATTCAGTTGGCTCCGGGAACAAGCATCGCCGGATCGGGACTTCTACGCCGAGCGAATTGCCAAGAACGACGACGCTATATACGGAAATGGATTCCGGCAGGTGCGCGCCCTGTCCGGCGTCCGTGGTCTTGCGGGACTCGTCGAATCTCTGCGCAATACGAAGCGCTTGCCCGCAACGCCTCTGGGGGATAGAGGCGTTGCCGTTTAACGCGATCGGAATGGCCAGCTTCAGCGATCGATCTGCATGTAGGCGGAAGCCGGGTTTTGGAACAAGTCTCGAAGAAGGACGAGGAACACGCCGGCCGGGGAGGCGTCTCAGGGCTTCAGGCGCTTGACCGCCTGGCAGCCGTCATCGTCGCCGCCTTCGCAGCCCTTTTGGTAGAAGACCTCCGCCTGGGCAACATCCCGGTCTATGCCGCCGCTGCCGTTTTCGTACATCACGCCAAGATTCACGCAGCCATGCAGTTCGCCTCCGTCGCACCCCTTGCGATAGAGCGCCAAAGCCTGCGTATCATCCTTGCTTACGCCAATCCCGCTCCCGTACATCAAGCCAAGATTGGTGCAGCCGGCCGGATCGCCTCCGTCGCACCCCTGGCGATAGAGGGCGGACGCCCCGAGATCGTCCTTGTCGACGCCAACGCCCTTGGCGTAGCGCAAACCCAGGTAGGTGCAGCCGGACGCAAAGCCTCCGTCGCATCCCTTGCGGAAGAACGCCGCCGCCTGCACATCGTCATGGTTCACGCCCGTGCCGCTCGCGTACATCCAGCCCAGGTAGGTGCAGCCCGCCGGTTCGCCGCCGTCGCATCCCTGGCGATAGAGAGCCGCCGCCTGGGCTCCGTCCCGCGCAACGCCGGTCCCGTACTGATACATGACGCCGAGATGGGTGCAGCCTTGTTGGTGGCCGCCGTCGCAAGCCTTGCGATAGAGTGCCGTCGCCTGAGCAGCATCTTTGTCTATGCCAAAGCCGTTTTCATACATCACGCCAAGATGGGTGCACCCCATCGCGAAGCCGCCTTCACATGTGCTTCTCAGCACCGGAATCGCCAATGCGTAGATCTTTTCCTGGTAAGGAGAGTTGCCCTTGCTGTATTCCTCCCCTGGGATCGAGGTTGCATCGGGTGCGGGCGGCTCGGCCATGAGTTGTTTCGGCGGGGCCACTGCCATCCGCCTGGTAAACACAAAGTCGCCTTCATCGTGGCCCGAATTTTGAATGAAAGAGTATTGCGGAAGCTGATTGGACATCCCGGCCACCTGTTGCCGAATGGAGTTATAGAACAGGTCGCTTGCGGTAAACATGGGCTCATTGGCCCGATCCAGAGCGCGCAGAATGGCAAAGGCGAACACCGAGTGCCCATTGGTGCCGTTGTCGGCTACCGGCTCGTCTCCGCCGCTGGCCATCAGGGTTCGCGATCTGGAATTGAGCATTCTCTTCAGAAAGGCCGCCGCTGGCCGGCCCGCGATTCGCGCCGGCTCATCCGCATCCCTTGACAGTCCCCCGGAGTAGCAACTGTCCGAGACGATCAGCACATGGCGCGCGGGCAGCACGCGGACGGCGGTGGTGAGGTCGTCCGCGCTGATGCGGTTGGGGCTCATAGCGGACTCGGCATCCACGGGGAGCCAATAGGCCTTTTCCGCTTCGTGATCGGAGTAGCCGTGACCGGCGTAGTAAATCAGCAGGCTGTCGTTGTCGTTGAGCGAATTCCGATACTCAATCATCGCGTCCAGGATGTTCGATCGTGTCGCGTCCTGGTCGAGAAGGTACTTCACCTTGAATCCATAGCGCTCATCGAGAAGCTTGCCGATGGCCGTTGCGTCGTTGACCGCGGTCTTCAGCCTCGGCAAAGGCGAGCGATACGCGTCGATGCCGATGACCAGAGCGTGGTAGTTGCCATTCGGGGGAGAGGCTTCCGCGGTCTTGGGTGTGGACTTGAGCCCGCGTTCCTGCAACGGCTGGGCAAAAGCTGCGGAGTCCTGTACTGCGAACACGGAAAAGGTAAGGATGCAGGCCAGTCCCAAACAAGCCATAGGACCGCGCCCGGAAGAAAGCCGGTCTGCGGGGGGCAATGAGAGACTCAAATAAGACTGCGCCATAACGTTTTCCTTGAGGTCAAGGAACTCCCTCGGTGGAAGCCGTAATGAATTCTCTTCTGCGCAGTAATTTTACATGAGATCCTCTCGCCTGGCCCGGCTTTTCTTCATCCGTTTCCACTGCAACCCGCAGGCCAGGCAGCGCGAGTTTTCCTGGGAGGATGGAACTCCGCTTGCGGACTCCTGGCCGCAGCCGCGGCCAGGAAGCGGTCCACGCTCAATTGAAGGCGTTCGACAGCAATATCCGGTAGATTTGAAGACGGAACGCTTTCGGCTGGTGGGCAGCCGTCGGGAGCATGGGCAATGGACAGAACAGAGGATCTTCGACCGCTCTACATCCGGGTTGACCCGAGGGATAACGTGGCCATCATCGTGAATGAAGGCGGGCTGCCGGCGGGGACGCAGTTCGACTCAGGCCTGGTTCTGATTGAGCCGGTGCCGGAGGCGCACAAGGTCGCCTTAGGGGATGTAAGGCGTGGCGAGGCGATCATCAGGTACGGCGCCGCGATTGGCTATGCAGAAGCACCGATCGCGAGAGGATCCTGGGTGCACGAGGGAGTCCTGCGATTGCCCGACCCACCCAGTCTCGATCGCTTGCCGATCTCAACCGCGGTTCCCGCACCATTGCCGCCACTGGAAGGCCATACCTTTGAAGGTTTTGTCAACGAAGATGGCTCCGTCGGAACCAAAAACATTCTCGGCATCACGGCAACGGTGCAATGCGTCGCGGCCACGGTGGACTATGCGGTCAAGCGGATCAAGCTCGAGCTGATGCCGCGCTACCCTTATGTCGACGATGTGGTTGCGATCAACCACTCCTACGGCTGCGGAGTTGCGATCGACGCGCCTGGAGCGGAGATCCCGATCCGGACCCTTCGCAATCTCAGCCTCAATCCCAACTTGGGCGGAGCGCCGCTGGTGGTGAGTCTCGGGTGCGAGAAACTTGAGTTGTCGAGGCTGATGCCCCAGGGAACATTCCCCATCTTGGAGACAAGACCGTACGTAGTCCGTTTGCAGGACGAGCAGCACCGCAGCTTTGAAGGGATGGTGGAGGCCATTGTGCAGATGGCGGAGGAGCGTCTCGCCGCGCTCAACGAGAGAAGACGAGTTACGCGGCCTGCGGCGGACCTGGTGGTCGGCCTGCAGTGTGGAGGAAGCGATGCATTCTCCGGAGTTACCGCCAATCCCGGTGTCGGCCATGCGGCCGATCTGCTGGTGCGTGCGGGGGCAACCGTAATGTTCTCGGAGGTGACGGAGGTGCGGGATGCTATTCATCTTTTGACGGCACGCGCGGCGGATGAAAGGGTTGCCCAGGGGCTGATCGAACAGATGGACTGGTACGACAAGTATCTGAACCGTGGGGGAATGGATCGAAGCGCCAATCCGACCCCCGGAAACAAGAAGGGCGGGCTGACGAACATTGTTGAAAAGGCGCTGGGTTCGGCTGCCAAAGCGGGCGCGAGCGCGATTGCAGGGGTCTTCGGGCCGGGTGAACGAGTTACAAAGAAAGGGCTCGTCTTCGCGGCGACTCCGGCCAGCGACTTTGTCTGTGGCACGTTGCAACTGGCGGCGGGGATGAACATGCACGTGTTTACGACGGGCCGCGGAACGCCGTATGGCTTGGCGATGACTCCGGTCATCAAGGTGGCGTCCCGCACTGCGCTGGCCAAACGATGGTCCGACCTGATCGATATCGACGCGGGCGCGATTGCAACGGGCGATGCGACCATTGAGGAGGTCGGCGAGCAGATATTCAGGCTCATTCTGGAGGTTGCAAGCGGCCGTAAGAAGACCTGGGCGGACCACTGGGGCCTGCACAACGAATTTGTTCTCTTCAACCCCTCGCCGATCACCTAGCTAGCGACAGCGGCATGGCCGGGCAGTGAATCTCCGTTGCACGTCAGGCCGCGCCGGAAGGGCGCTTGACCTCTACGCGAGAGAGCTTCTCGACGAACATGGCAATGGCCGAATGATCGAGTTCTCCCTTGCCGTCACCTATCAACGAAACAAGCATTTGCTGAATGAGAGCCGTGAGTGGAAGGAAGACCTGGTTTGCTTCCGCGGTCAGAAGAGCATTCCGCAAGTCCTTCTGGTGAAGCTGGATCTTGAACCCGGGTTTGAAGTTTCGGGCGATGAGCATTGGACCCTTGGCGTTGAGAACGGCGCTGCCTGCCAGACCGCCTTTTACAGCATTCACCACCACTTCCGGATCGAGGCCGCAGCGGGTGGAGAGAGCGAGCGCCTCGCCCATGGCGGCAATGTTGCAGGCAACCATGATCTGGTTGGCGAGCTTGGTGACGTTTCCCGCGCCGACCGAGCCGGTCAGCGTGACGCTTGAACCCATGCATTTAAGGAATGGCTCTGCCTTGCGGAATGCCTCTTCGCTGCCCCCGGCCATGATGGCAAGCGTTCCTTCGATGGCCTTGGGTTCGCCTCCGCTCACGGGAGCATCGAGAAAGTCAACGTCTTTGGCAGCGCAGACCGCGGCGATCTTCTGCGAAACCAAAGGATTGATCGAACTCATATCGATAATCAGGGACCCAGGCCTGCATTCTTCCAGTATTCCGCATTCTCCGAGCACGACCTCTTCCACTTCGGGCCCATCGGGCAGCATCGTGAAAACGACACTTGCCCGGGCGCCTACATCGCGGTTCGACGCACCGCGCTCGGCTCCGTCAGCGACGCAGGCATCCAGTTTCTTCGCATTGCGGCCGTATGCAATAACCGTGTGACCGGCTTTCAGGAGTTTCTTGAGCATCGGTCGGCCCATGATGCCGAGACCGACGAATCCCACTGTCGCCATTTGCTGATCTCCTTTGGACAGAACTCCTAGCTTTGGTGAAACCGCGCAGCGACATTCCCCACGCCGCGTGCCAGGAAACCCACGTCGCTGCCCGCGGCCGTAAAGTTGAACCCCATATCGAAGAGGGGTTCGACATCGTCAACATCCCCAGCCAATGTGCCCGCGGACTTGCCAGCCTCCCGGATGCGCTGGGCCGCATTCTTGATTGCCGCCCGCACCTCAGGGTGTTTGGGATTACCGAGATGGCCGAAATCCGCGGCAAGATCGCTGGGGCCGATGAAGAGTCCATCCACACCTTCGACAGCCGCGATAGCTTCAATCTCAGCGAGCGCCGCCCTGGTCTCCAACTGCACCAGCACGCAGGTATCAAGGTGCGCGTTGGCATGATAGCCCTTGATCCGCCCGTAGTCGTTGGCGCGCGGGGCGACCGAGACTCCCCGGATGCCGCGAGGGGGATAACGGGTTGACGCGACGGCCCTTCGCGCCTCCTCGGCGTTCTGGACGAAGGGGACGAGGAGAGAGCGAGCGCCTACATCGAGGGCACGCTTGACGATTACGGCGTCGTTCCACGGCACGCGAAAGACGGGCTCGGCAGTGCCGCCGCGCATTGCCTGCAATTGCACGAGCAACGATGGGATATCGTTGGGGCCGTGTTCCCCGTCGATGACGATCCAATCGAAGCCCGCGCCCGCGACGATCTCCGCGGTTATTGGACTTGCCAGGCCGCTCCAAAGCCCAACCTGCCGCTCAAACCGCGAGAGTGCTAGCTTGAAAGCGTTGCGGGGCAAGTTCCCCGGCCAGTCGGGCATAAGTCTGATCTCCTCGGTTGATTGTAAGTGACGGGCACACGCCGTGCTAGCCTAACTCAACGACTTCCATTTGCCGGTGAAGGAAGGGTCAGGTCGAGACGCTTGATCTCGCCGACAATGGGACCATAACTTATGATCGCACAGAGCGCGGTCAGACTAACGAAGATCAATGCGTCGTCGAAGGACCCGGTTTTTTCGACGAGATACCCGATGACGATAGGCGTGGTAATACCGGCCATGTTGCCGATAAGGTTGAAGAGCGCTCCATTCAGGCCGGCCATGCCTTGGGGAGAGGTATCGGAGATGACGGTCCATCCAAGCGCCCCAATGCCTTTGCCGAAGAAGGAAACCGACATCAGCAGGAGCATGAGAATCTGCGAGTGCGCATAGTTGCAGGCGATCATGGTCATCGAAAGCGCCATTCCAGCCATGATTGGCGCTTTGCGCGCGAAGCTGAGCGAGTGGCCCTTGTGGAGAAGCCTGTCGGAAACGGCCCCGCCAAGGATTCCGCCGAAGCCGCCGCAAAGACCCGGGACCGCGGCAGCAAGCCCCACCTTCACGATCGACATATGGCGGGCCTGCGCGAGGTAGATGGGGAACCAGGTGAGGAAGAACCATGTAAGGGTGACAATGCAATACTGGCCAAGGTAGACACCTATCAGCATGCGACAGCTCAGGAGCATTCTTACGCCGGCCAAGTTCAACGGGCTGCCCTTCGTGCTGGCGCCGGCTCCGTGGTCGGTGTTTACGAGGCCGCCGCCGCTTTCGATCGTTTCAATCTCCTGGATCGAGATGCGTGGATGCTGTTTGACCGGATAGATATTCCTGAACCAGACCATTGTCAGGACAAGGCCAAGGGCTCCCATGAACCAGAAGCAACTCCGCCAACCGGATGCATGAACGATCCAGCCGAAGAGGGGCGCAAAAATTGGTAGAGCGAAGTACTGCGACGAATTGAAGATGGCCGAGGCCCGGCCTCGCTCGCTGGTGGGAAACCAGGACGCAACGATGCGGCCATTTCCAGGAAAGACGGGCGCCTGCGCAAATCCGGAGAGCAACCTTAAAACGAAGATCGCTGTGAATGCGGCGCTCGCGGCGAGGTATCCTGCAAATCCTGTCAGGCAGGCGCAGATCGACCACAGGATAATGCTGATGCCGTAGACTCTTCTCGATCCGAAGCGGTCCAGCAGCCCTCCGGAGGGTAACTGCCCCAGGACGTAGGCCCAGCTGAATCCGGAAAAGAGAAAGCCCATTCTAACGGGATTCAGCTCGACTTCTTTGGCCATCGCGGCTCCCGCGATGGACAGGGCGACTCTGTCGCCGTAGCTGAAGCAACTCACCGCGAAGAGGATCGCGATAATGAAAAACCGCACCCGAGTTTGTCTATTCTCAAGCACCATCAAGGTGTCCATTTTGGCTGGCCAACCCACACACGGAGCGCCATGGATTTTTGGGCTGCGCAGGTTGTATCTCCTTCAAGCAAGCCAATCCCGCGATTTCCCGAGCGGTGGAGATACTCGCCTGGTCATAAAACCTGAACCGAGGAACCTCTGTCAACCCGGCGCCGCGAACAAAACTTGAGTGGCCCCGGACGATCGCATTGGCAGACCGGATCAGGCCCCGGATGCACCGGGAGCAGAATGCGAACGACTAGAGCGAGTCCGAATCGGTTTCTGCCGACGTCACCTGATCGGGCATCAGAACATAGGGATAGTCCATTTCCTTGCCCACCTCGCCCACCTCGATTGCTTTCACGAGATCAGCCCGCCTACGTGGATGGACTTGCCCGCGTTCCCGTGTGTCGAAGCGGTTGGAAGAACCGAAGACAAGCAAGTAGATAGAGCCATCCGGCGGCTGAGCGCGGGGCTGGCCACTTGCCGCTGAATTCAAGAACCAGGCTCATCTTGTATCCGAATGGGATTCGGACCAGGCACAATGCCGAGATTCCCTTGTTGGGACGCTTCCAAAATGGGCGGAAGATGCACCCGGCTCATATCTTCATTGCCCGGAGTGTCCCGAGCCCGATACCGGACACCGATAGACTGAGTGGGTTAGAACGCTATCACAGCATCGGTCTTCACTATGCAGACACGTCTTAGCTCCCTTGTGCGCGGGGTAAGCAAACACGCGGCCAGGCTTCTCATAGTCTTGGGTCTTGGCGGCTTTCTTGGCGCCACGCTGGTGCGCCTGGCTCCGGGATATGGCGTCGATGAAGAAGAGCTGGATAGCCGCCTTAACCAGGAAAGCATACAAGCGCTGCGGCAATCGCACGCCCGGGAAGACAGTTTGCCAGGCTTCTACGTCCGCTATTTGATTCAGCTTATGAAGGGCGATCTGGGAGATTCGCAAACTCTGCATCAGCCGGTGCGGCAACTGCTGGCTGAGCGGTTTCCCGAGACGTTGAAGTCGGTTGGAATTGGATTGGCCCTAGCCTGGACTGCCGGGCTGACCCTGGCCATGGCGGCGGTCATGGCGCGCGCGCGGGCCGTCGATCTCGCGGCGTGTCTGCTGGCCAGCGTTCTGCTCTGCATCCCGGCCGCAGTGATGGCGCTTCTGTTCGTCATCGCTCAAGCGCCGGGACGGCTGGTTCTCGGGCTGATCGTCTTTCCCAAGATCTTTCACTATTCGCGCAATCTATTGCTTCGCAGCGCATCGTTGCCCCATGTGCTGACGGCGAGGGCAAAAGGGCTTGGAGGCTTTCGGGTTTTCCTGTGGCATGTCCTGCCGGTTGCCGCCCCGCAGCTGCTAGCTTTGGCCGGAGTTTCCGCAAGCCTCGCATTCGCGGCCGCGATCCCCGTGGAGGTGCTGTGCGATCTGCCCGGCATCGGCCAGCTTGCCTGGCAGGCCGCGCTCGGGCGCGACCTGGTGCTGTTGGTCAACCTGACGATGATTGTCACGTTGATCACGCTGCTTGCCAACTCTGCCGCCGACCTGGCGGCAAATCCGCGCCGGGCAGGTGAAGCATGAAGTGGGTTCGTCTGGCCGCCATTCTATTTCTGGTTGTGGTGTCGGTGGCCTGCCTGTCGGCGGATTTTGTAGCTCCGGCGCCCTACGCGCGCCAGTTCAGGGAAGTGCCCGATGCGGCGCCTTCCAGTCAGCATCTGTTGGGCACCGACGACCTGGGGCGCGACCGCTTTTCCCGGCTGCTTTACGGTACACGGGTGTCGCTTTTGCTGGCCCCCGCAGCCGCCCTGCTCTCCAGCCTGCTGGCCGCCGTGATCGGCGGCGCCGCCGGATTTGCCGGCGGCTGGTTGGAAACCTCGGTGATGGCAGCAACGGATCTATTCCTTTCTCTGCCCTGGCTCTTCCTGCTCATCACGGTTCGCGCGTTTCTGCCGCTGAATGTTTCACCTATCGCCTCGGTGGCGATTACGTTTGCATTATTGGGATGCCTGGGGTGGGCCGCGGCGGCGCGCGTCATCTGCGCCGATGCCCGCACGCTCTGCGGTTCCGACGTCATTGTCCTGGCTCGCGCCTGCGGAATCGGCGGCTTCCGTCTTCTCTGGCGGCACGTGGTCCCGAATCTGAAGCCGATCCTCTACGCGCAGTTCTGGATCTCGATTCCGGTCTTCATCCTGACCGAGGCCAACCTCGGGATTCTCGGCTTGGGCGTGGCGGAACCGCTGCCTTCCTGGGGCGGGATGCTGCGCGAACTGGAGAGTTTTTCGTCCTTCTCCGCGCAGCCTTGGCTGTTCGTGCCTCTGATTCTGCTCATGGTTACCGTCAGCTGCTTCCATCTTGCTTTGCAAAACGAGGAGGTTTGGGCATGAAAAAGGGGCTGCCTCTTTTCGTTTTTCTGCTCTCCGTCACCCTGAGCGTGGTCACCGCAAAGGCTCAATCCGGAAGCCAGTTACGTTTCTGTCTGGGGGCGGCGCCGAAGACATTGAACCCTTTGCTTGTGGACGACGAAGCCTCGGATACGGTTCGCTATCTTACGGGCGGCGTCCTGATGCGCCTGAATCGCATGACGCAGCAGTTGGAGCCTGAGTTGGCCACGTCGTGGAAGGTGAGCCGCAACGGTGACAGCATCAGCTTCACCCTGCGCCAAAACGTGCGCTTCTCCGACGGAACTCCATTTTCCGCCGAGGACGTTGCCTATACCATGCAGCGATTGATGGATCCCGCATTGCATTCGCCCACCGGAGACGCCTTCCGCTCCAGCGAAGGCAAGATCGTCACCCAGGCAGGGGGCAAGGATCAGATCACGATTGTCTTTCCCGCGCCGGTGGTCGGCCTGGATAAGCTGTTCGACCAGGTGGCGATCATGTCGGCCAAGTCGCCGCAGAAGGAGATGGCGGTGCTGGGACCATACTACGTTGCGGAAAACAAGGCCGGGTCCTACCTGCTATTGAATCGCAATCCGAATTACTGGAAGCACGACGCCGGCGGCCGGCAGTTGCCCTATATCGACTCGGTGCGGCTCGACATTCAGCAGAACCGGGACATTGAGATGCTTCGTCTGGCGCGGGGAGAGATCGACTTCATCAACACGCTCAGTGCGGAGAATTACGACAAGCTGGAGGCCCAGGCTCCGAAGATGGCCTTTGACGCGGGCGTAGGGTTGGATTCCGAGCAAATCTGGTTCAACCAGGTTCCCAGTTCGCCGCTGCCGGCTTACAAGAAGGCGTGGTTCGCTTCCACGAATTTCCGACGAGCGATATCGGAATCCATCAATCGCGAGGATCTGGCGCGGGTGGTCTTTCGCGGCCATGCCCGGCCGGCGGTCAGCTGGGTCTCTCCCGCCAACAAGTTCTGGTTCAATACCAAGTTGCAGCCGCATCCCTTCGACCAGAAATCCGCCCTGAAGTTGTTGTCGCAGGAGGGCTTCCAGATGCGCAACGGCGCCCTGCAAGACCGCGACGGGCACGCTGTCGAGTTCTCCGTGATCACCAATGCCGGCAACAAGGTTCGCGAGCGCATGGCGGCCATGATCCAGCAGGACCTGGCCGGTATCGGCATCCGCTTGAATGTGGTGACACTGGACTTTCCGTCGCTGATCGAACGGATCACCCGCAGCTTCAACTACGAGGCGTGCCTGCTGGGCTTTGTCAACGACGACCTGGACCCCAATGGGCAGATGAACGCCTGGCTGAGTTCGGCCGAGAATCACGCATGGAACCCGAACCAGAAAGCGCCCGCGACCGCCTGGGAGGCGCAGATCGATGCCCTGATGCGCACCCAGGCCTCAACCTCGGACGCAAAGAAACGAAAGCAAGCCATCGACAAGGTGCAAGAGATTGTGTGGCAGCAGGAGCCCTTCATCTACCTGGTGAACAAGGACGCGATGTCGGGCGTGTCAACGGCCCTGCGCAACGTCCATCCAGTGGTCCTGAGGCCGCAGGTCTACTGGAATGTCGAACAACTCAGCATCGGGGCCGAGGGGTCAAGAGGCCGATGATGGAAGCGCAGCCGCTCTTATCCCTTCGGCTTTCGGCCAGCTATCCCGGAAGAACGGGGGTGCTGCGGGATCTCTGCCTGGGGGTGAGGCGGGGAGAAGTTCTGGGATTGGTGGGACAGAGCGGCTGCGGCAAGAGCACTCTGGCGCTGGCCATCCTGAAGCTGCTCTACCTGAAGCGGGGAAGAGCGGAAGGATCGATCCTGTTCAACGGCCGCGACCTGATGCCGCTGAAGGAACGCGAAATGCGCTCGATACGCGGCAAGGAGATCGCGCTGGTACTGCAGAGCCCGATGTCGTCGCTGAACCCTGCGCTACGGATTGGCACGCAGTTGGAAGAAGCCTGGAGCGCGCACCGACGCTCGACCCGCAAAGAAACGGCGCGCGCGCTTGAGGAGACCCTGGAAAACGTAAGCCTGCCGTCGGGCAACGGCTTCCTGCGCCGCTATCCCGCGCAACTGAGCGTCGGTCAGGCCCAGCGGGTGCTCATCGGCATGGCGGTGTTGCACCGGCCTCCACTGCTGCTAGCGGATGAAGCCACCAGCGCGCTGGACATCATCACCCAAGCGGAAGTCCTGCAACTGTTCTCGAATTTGAGCCGCAAACTGGGCATGGGCATCCTGTACATCTCCCACGATCTTCTTTCGGTTGCGGCCATCAGCCATCGCGTAGCGGTGATGGACCAGGGGGAGATTGTGGAGTGCCGCGACACGGCGGACCTATTCACCAGCCCGGCGCATCCCTACACCCGCAAATTGATCTCAGCCCTGCCATCGGTTCCGCAGTTTGCGCCGGCGGGCAACGCAATCGTGTAGGCAAAAAAGCCGCGATTTTGGCTCAAAAACGACCAAAAGACCGTGCTTTTGCCTCGAAAATCGGGGTTTTTCGGGGGTACTGTTTACTGATAAGTACACGGTGCGCATCGATCAAGTTGTTGAAAAAATGTAGTTTACATGAAATAGTCCTGCGAAAAAACAGCGATTTCGGGAGGGGACGTGCGGTACACAGGCCCGACGGAGGCAGGCTTTCGCTGTTTCTTCTCTTGATAGAGGGTGGCGAGGGCGGGTGCAGGCGGAGGTAAACATACGGTGATGATGCGCTGCAGGATGGTAATTGCACGCAAGAGCGGCGGGCAAAAAATCCTGGGTATAGCCATCGTGAAGCCGCGAGTCATTTCGCGGTTACGCCAGCGCCCGATCGAAGGCCTCGGCCAGAGTCTTCAAGCCAGCCGCCACATCGGCTCTCAGGTGAACCCGCAGGGCGCGCCGGCCACGCGCTTCAAGAACCGCCAGGTCCCCGGCAGCCTGGGCATCGATCACCACGCCAAAAGTCAACTTCTGCCCTGGAATGGCCACGTCGATGGGGTGATCGGCGGTGATCTGCAGGAAGGCCCCGGTGTTGGGCCCGCCTTTGTAATCCTGGCCGGTGGAATGCAGAAAGCGCGGGCCGAAGCCCAGGCAGGTGGCCACCTTTTTGTGGTCGCGCACTTTGTGGCGGAATCCCTGAATGGTGGCCTCATGCTCGGGGAACATGGGCAGGTAAGCGAGCACGGCAAAGTAGTCGCCGGGGTGGATCTGGCCGAGATGCGCGCGCAGATATCCGGCCAACGTCGCGGAGGGCGCTGCCGCCCTGAGGGTGGCCGCGTAGGCCTCGGTCGCATAGAGCTTGATGCCTTCATCTTCCATGAAAGCCGTCCGCTCCGGGAGCTTGCCCGTTTCTTCGTAGGCCGCCGTCAGCCTCCGCGTCTCGATTTTGGCCGACTCCACGTCCGGCTGGTTGAAAGGGTTGATGCCCATCACCGATCCGGCCACGGCCGTCGCCACCTCCCAGGTGAAGAACTGCCCGAAGATCTCGTAGAGATCCCACAGCTCGACATGAATCACGGGATGGCCGGCAGCCTCCAGGGCCGCAACCTTGGCGTCGAGACTCGAATCCGTCGAGTCCGCCAGCCGGATATAGGCAAAGATGCGGTCGTTGCCGTAGACACCCGGCGGCCCGATGGCCTCACGGTCCACCGGGGTGATGCCCTTGCCCAGTTTGCCAGTGGACTCGGCAATCAGCTGCTCCAGCCACGCGCCCAGGTCGTAGATCTCGGGCGAGGTGAAGATAGTGATCTTGTCGCGTCCGGCGTTGGCGGCTGTGCCTAGAATCAGGCCCAGTTCGACGGCGGGATTCTCCGGTAGCGCCTGTTTGGCCGAAGCCACGGCCCTGGCCGCCTCGGCCAGCAGCTTGCCCGTATCCAGTCCGGCCACCGTGGCCGCCACCACGCCGAAATTCGAGAGCGCCGAGTAGCGCCCGCCGATGGCAGGATCGCCATAGAAGATGTGCCGGAAGCCGCCGGCCTTGGCCACCTGCTCCATCTTCGAGCCGGGATCGGTGATGGCCAGGAAATGGCTGCCCGCCTGGTCCGCGCCCACAGCATTTTTCATTTCCTCGAAGAAATACTGCTTGAGGATGTTGGGCTCCAGCGTGGAACCGGATTTGCTTGCCACGACAACCAGCGTTTCGGCCAGGTTGACCTTGTCGCGGGCGGCCTTGACCTGCACCGGATCGGTGGAATCGACGATCGAAAGCGCGGGAAAGCCAACCTGCTGGCCGAAGGTGTCGGAAAGCACCTCGGGGCAGAGGCTGGAGCCGCCCATGCCGAGCAGCAGAATCGACGTGAACCCCGAGGCCTTCACCTCGGCGGCCAGTGCGGAAAAAACCGCGAGGTCCTTTTGCTGGCGCTCGACGATGTCGATCCAGCCCAGCCACTTATCCTCGCCTTCGCGAGTCCACAGCCCTGGGTCCTTCAACCAGAAACGCTCAACCTTGCTGTTGGCTTGCCAGTCGGCAACGGCCAGATCCACGGCGCTGCGCAGTTTTTGAGGTAGGACGAATCGGATGCTCATGTCGATATTGATTCTGCCAGAACGCCGCGGGTTACGGAAAGGATGCCGGGGATAAACGCCGGCTAGAATCGAGCCTCGGGGTCCGCGGAGGCGGTTCGCCAAAGGGCCGACCTATTCAGAAGTTACTTGAGATGGACGTGATTGAAGGAATAGGAGACGCCCAGGGTCACACCTCGCGGCCGGATGTCCATGGCCAAGGGACCGGACCCGAAGAGGTGCTGCCAGAACTGCTCTTCGAAGCCGGCGCGCAACCATACATTGCGAACCAACCGCAGATCGAAGCCGGCGCCGCCCTCATAGAGACTCCTGGTGTCGTGGTTGTAGTTGGGAACACCCACGTGAAAGTCGATGCTGGCGTGCTCCCACATGAATTTTCCATAAGGATTAAAGCTGTGGAAGCGACGCCAGGAATAGATGGCGCCACCACCGGCTGTGTCTTCGCGAAGATTCGAGGGTTGGGACGGCGGGGGACCCATGCTAATGTCGCGGCCCTCCAACTCGAAACCTAATCCATGCAAGAACGCTGGACCGCGATTGGGGTAGGCATCGAACCAGAAGGCGCCGCCCTCCATGTGACCCGCACCGTCAAAGTCGTCATGGTAGGCGGAAGCGCCGGCCCCCAGGAAGAACCGGGTACTGCTTTGGGTGGCGGCGGGAACGGTCTGGGAGGAAACCGGAAGGGCCGCGGCGATCAACATTGCTACCAGGGTCAGCCTCGGGACCTGCCCGCAGAGCATGCAGCTTCTCCTGGGGAATTCGAGCCGACGAGGCCGTGGCCGCATCAGCGTGGCTCTCCGGGCCTCACATCTTGACGTACCCGACGACGGGCGAGCAGATGCCGCCGCCCTCATGACGTCACTCCCGGCCAGCGGGGAGAGATGCGAATCAGATCCAGGCCGCCCCGATCTTCGACCTCAAAGGCCGGCGAGGCCGCCGGCACGGCGACGATCCCCCGCGCGGGCAGGTCCACCGGGTCAAAAGCTGGGCCGGCAATCCTGGCCGCCCCGCCGGCTGCGAAGAGGTAGGCCAAGCCCGGCGCCGGCTCGGCCTCGCCGGGCAAAGTCGTGCTTGAGCGGCGGCCGTCAACGGGAATCCGCTCCACGCAGAAGTACTCGGCATCCAGCAACACAGTGCGATCGGCGAGAGTCGCGGGCGCAATCCTGCCGGCGCGGGACAGGAGGCGAATCGCTTCCAAGGCCTTCTCGATGTGCAGTTCGCGGCCTCGTCCGTAGTCGAACAACCTGTAGGTCAGGTCACAGTTCTGCTGGGTTTCCAACAGAATCGACCCCGGCCAGATAGCGTGCACCGTTCCCGCATCCACGTAGACCATGTCTCCGGCCGTCACCGGCAGCAGGTTCAGGCATTCTTCCAGCGTGCCGCCGGCAATTCCGGACTTGACCTGGTCGAGCGTGACGCCTGGTTTGAGACCGCAAGCCACACTTGCCCCTGGTTCGGCCACCAACGCGTACCAGCACTCGCTCTTGCCGCGAGGCTGGCCGTACCGGTGCGCCATCTCGTCGTCCGGATGCACCTGGACGCTCAGCTTTTCCCTGGCAAAGATCACCTTGACCAGCAGCGGCGAGGCCGGCGACGCGGCTGAGGCGCCAAGCAGTGCCTGGGCAGCTTCGCCAAAGAGGCTGGCCAGCGTTTGCCCGGTGTGCGGGCCGGTCTCCACCACGCACTCATCCCCGGTAAGCCATGCCTCGCCGATGGGCTCTCCACCCTCTGCGGTCTGGTCAAACCAAGGACGAAGATCGTGAAAGCCCCACACCCGGCCAACAAACCCGGGAGCAATGCGAAAGGGAGCGATTTGCCCGGACGTTGCCATATCGATTGGCCCGACCCTCCGATAGGAAGCGGCTTTGCGCCCCATGGCTTGACACCGCAATCCTAAGTGCGGCGCCCGGCTTCCGGCAGCAATCCCAATCTACCAGAGAGATACGCCGGCCCTGGAATTGCGACGGCCACAGGATCTGAAGATCTGCCGGAGAAGATTGCCCATCAACCAAGGGGAGGTTTGCCCGGTTCGGCACGTAGGAGATAACCTGAAACCGGAGCTAAATCCAGGCCTGAGCTTTGATCGGTTCGTCTTCGCTGGCCCAGTCGGGGCCAAAGGGGCTCTCAGCGGTCCCCTCTTCGATCCCGATTCACCTCGATCGGCGCTTGAAGCCTCAGCGGGTATGAATTCTCTTCCTTGATTTCCTGGCGCCGCCAGCCAGCGCGGGAAGCAACAAAAGAGATAGGATAAGCCTATGCCAAATCCAGTTTCCATCTGTGTGATCGGGTCGGGGTACGTAGGCCTGGTTGCGGCAGTTTGTTTTGCCGAGATGGGCCATCGCGTGGCGTGCGTGGACAACGACGAGGAGAAGGTGAAGACTCTTCGCGAGGGTGGGGTTCCCATCTACGAGGAACTGCTTCCGGAGTTGCTCGCCCGCCACCGCGGCCAGGGAGTGGAGTTCACCGCCGATCTGGCGGGGGCCGTCGAACAGAGCGAGGCAGTGTTTATCGCCGTGGGCACCCCCCAGGGCGACAGCGGCGCAGCCGACCTCTCCTACGTCGAAGCGGTGGTCTCCGAGATTGCGCGATCCATCCACGGCTACAAGGTGATCGTGGAGAAGAGCACGGTTCCGGTCTACACCAATGAATGGATTCGCCGCGTGCTGCACCGCCAAGGCGTGGACCCTGCAGGCTTCGACGTCGTTTCGAACCCCGAGTTCCTGCGCGAAGGCACGGCCGTCATGGACTTCCTGCATCCGGACCGGATCGTGATAGGCGCCGGCAGCGAGCGCGCAGCCGAAGTACTCAAGCGCATCTACGAGCCGCTCACCGGGGGCAGCTATTACGCCCAACTCGGCGCGGTGCCGGGGGCATGTAGCGCTTCCCGCCCGGCTCCGCTTGTGGTGACCTCGACACAGAGCGCGGAGATCATCAAGCACGCCTCCAATGCCTTCCTGGCCTTGAAGATCTCTTTCATCAACGCGGTAGCCAACCTGGCCGAGGCGGTGGATGCGGACATCGAGGACATCGCGGCCGGCATGGGCATGGACCGCCGCATCGGTCCCGGCTTCCTGCGCGCCGGCCTGGGCTATGGCGGTTCGTGTTTTCCCAAGGACGTGGCCGCGTTCCACTGGGTCGCACAGCAGCGGGGCGTGGACTTTCAACTGCTCGAGGAGGTCCGCAAGATCAACGATACCCAAAAGGAAGTCTTTTTCCATAAGGTCCTCTCGGCGCTCTGGACTTTGCGGGGCAAGCGTTTGGCGGCTCTGGGCCTGGCTTTCAAAGGCGACACCGACGACATTCGCGAGTCTCCGGCCATCGACATCGTGAAGAGGCTCCTTGACGCCGGGGCAACGGTTGCTGCTTACGATCCGGCGGCCATCGAGCGCACCAAAGCTGTACTGCCCCCCTCCAACAAACTCCTCTATGCCGGAAGCGTCTACGAGGCGGCTCAGGACGCCGACGCGGTGCTGATTTTGACCGATTGGAGAGAGTTTGCGGAAATTGACCTCGTCCGGCTCAACCAGGCGGTGCGCTTCCCGATCGTGATCGATGGCCGCAACCTCTACAAGCCGCAACAGATGCTGGCCCACGGCTTCACCTATGTGAGCGTGGGCCGCCCAGCCAATTATCAGGCGCAGCAAGGCAAGCCGCGCAGCATGGTATTATGACTGCCAATTCCCCCACTTTCCTATTGCCGGCTGGCGGTGACTCGGGCCTCACTCCGGAGCTATGGAGCACTGTTCTGTGACCATGCGCGTACTCGTAACCGGCGCCGCCGGATTTCTTGGCTCTCACCTTACAGATCGCCTGCTGAGCGAGGGCCATTCTGTTGTTGGCGTCGACAACCTCTCCACCGGCGACCTGGAAAACCTGGCCCATCTGGCCCGCGAGCCGCGTTTCCGTTTCGAGCAACGGGACATTTGCACGTCCTTCGATCCGGGGCCGGTGGATTATGTCTTCAACCTGGCTTCCCCGGCCAGCCCTCCGGAGTATCTCCGCCTGGCCATCGAAACCCTGCGAGTAGGCTCCGCCGGCACGGACAACACTTTGGAGATCGCCTATAAGTACGGCGCGAGCTATCTGCACGCCTCCACATCGGAATGTTATGGCGACCCGCTCGAGCATCCGCAGACGGAAGACTACTGGGGAAACGTAAACCCGGTCGGTCCCCGCTCGGTCTACGACGAGTCCAAGCGGTATGCCGAGGCGCTGGTCATGGCCTGGCACCGGTCCCGCGGCGTGAACACCCATCTAGTCCGCATCTTCAACACGTATGGGCCCCGCCTGCACCCCAGCGATGGCCGGGTCATCTCCAACTTCATGATGCAGGCGCTGCGCGGCGAGCCTCTCACCATCTATGGGGACGGCAGCCAAACCCGCAGCTTCTGCTACGTGGACGACCTGATCGAGGGAATCATCCGCCTTTCGCGCTCCAGCGAACACCTGCCGGTGAACCTCGGCAACCCCGACGAGTTCAGCATCCTGGAGGCCGCACAAGCCGTCCTGGAAGCCACCGGCTCAATGAGCGAACTGCGTTTCAGCCCCCTGCCCCTGGACGACCCCAGCCGCCGCTGCCCCGACATCACCAAGGCCCGCACCCTGCTGGGCTGGGAACCGCGCATTACGCTCAAGGAAGGATTGGCAAAGTCTCTTGACTTTTTCAGGAGCAAGATCGCGGTTGCCTATTGAGAGCTCAGATGCCAGCCCAGCCGGATGTGGGCGGCTGAAGTTTCCCGGCATAACCACCCAGTTGTCCAAGGCGTCAGTAGCTGTGTAGAGTTTTCATGCCTGGCTCCCCGGCAGCCCCTGGCGACCGCCATGGATAGGCAGAGCGTTTTCCTCGAGGTTCGGTAGGTTGTTGCGCCGGGATTCGCGTCACGAATTGCGGATTGAACGGGGCAGGCGAGGTAGATGAAATGCGCAGGCTGGTGCTTCTCGGATTGCTGGCAGCCATGGTTCCTATTGCCGGCGCCGCCCGGCGGGTGACCGTTGCGCAACTGGAGCAGACGCTGAGCGGAGAGGTTGCGGCTCACCGCGCCGATGCCGAGGTAGCGCGCCAGCTCGGCGAACTGGAACTCTCCGAGCGGCTCACCGGCGCGACCCTGGATCGCTTCGCCGGCAAACTTGCCCTTGGACCAAGAATGGCGCTGGCTCTCCAGTTGCTTGCCGACCGATCAGCCTTCCTGGACCCCCCGGCCGATGAGTTGCCCGCCACGGCTTTCCCCGACACCGCCGCCCAGCAGCGCATGATGGACGCGGCGCGCGGCTATGTTGCCGAGGTCCTGCCGCGCCTGCCCAACTTCTTTGCTACCCGCACCACCAACCGGTTCGACGACACGCCGCAGGTGCTGGTCAAAGGCGATTGGCCGGTTCGCGCCGGCCTGCACCTGGCGGGGACCTCGACCCGGGAGATTACCTTCCGCGACGGCCGCGAGATTCAGGACCCTGCTCCGGACACATCCGCAGCCCCGGCCTCCGCAAGCGCTCACCACCCCCAGCAGGAGTTGGGGCTTCATTCCTGGGGCGAATTCGGCCCGGAACTTTCCGTGATCCTCACCGATACGGCCAAAGGGACGGTAACCTTCGACCACTGGGAGCAGGCCTCTACCGGGTTGGTTGCCGTTTATCGCTATGCCGTGCCGCGGGCGGTTTCGCATTACACCGTGGATTACTGCTGCGTAAGCGAGGAGGAGATCTCGGGGACATCTTCGTTGTGGACCTTCACGAGCCGCCGGTCGGGACAGGGCGGATTGAACGTTCTCCCGGCCCTCGCTTTTCACACCTTTACCGAGACGCCCGGCTATCACGGTTCGCTTTTGATCGACCCGGCTTCGGGCGCCATCCTGCGCATCGCATTGGAAGCCGAGTTGAGCAACGGCGATCCGCTCTTGCGGGCCGCCACCGTTGTCGAGTATGGCCCAGTCGCCATCGGCGACCGCAGATTCATCTGCCCGGTGCGAAGCCTGGCTTTCTCCGTGGAGGAGGCCGGAAACAAGAGCGGCTCCGAAGGCAACACGACGGTTACCGGCACCAGGGCGGCGGAGGATGCCTGGACGAGCCAGCTCAGCCGCGCGGCCAAGGCGCCCATTCTGCTTATCAACGAGACCAGCTTCACGCACTATCGCCGCCTGGGATCCTCGATGCGGATCATGGCCGACACCGCCGGCCAGGCATCGTCGGCGCCGGGCTTACCGGGTCCGGCTTCGGCGAGTCCAGTTTCGCCGCCTACCGATTCCACGGCGACCGCAGCCGGCACTGCGCCGCCCAGCCCCCGGCAGGCTGCCGCCGACCAAGCCGTCCATACCCCTCCCCCTTCGGTTGCCCAGCCGGAACCGGCGCCCGTCGCGCCTCCGCCAGTCCAGCCGGCTGCGGCGGAGCCGGTCATCGCAGAGGTGAGCCTGAGCGCGGCTACCGGCATTCCGGACGAGCCTTCTCACGCAGCGCCGCCTGGGCAGGGCGGTTTTCAGCTCAAGCTCACCTCGCGGCTGGTGGACGTGGGCATTGTCGCCTACGACAAGAAAGGCCATCCGGTAAGAGACCTCCGGGCCGAGGACTTCGAGGTCTACGACAACGGGCGAAGGCAGGAGGTCCGCTTCTTCTCGCGGTATCTGGGCGAGCCGGCCGCGGCGCCACCCGCCGATGCGGCGCCGGATCGCACGTTTGCCAACCGCCCAGCCAATGCCTCCGCCGGGCTATCGGCAAGCACCAATCCCGAGACCGGCGCCACCGTTCTGCTCATCGACGAAGGCCACATTGCCTGGGGCGACCTGACCCATGCCCGCGAGGAGATGCTCAAGTTCCTTGCGGGCTTGGTTCCCGGAGAGCGGGTAGGCCTTTACACCATGACCCGCACCGGCTTTCGAGTTCTGGTGGAGATCACCGCCGATCATGCCGCGCTGGCTGCCGGCCTGAAGGGATTTACTCCCCAGGCGCAATCGGTCTTGCAGGCGCAGGACGAGGAGATGCGCAATCGCCAGCAGTTCAACGAGGTGCACAACCCGAGCGACCTGGATTTTGTGAACGGCAACCATGTCGACAAGCCGGACGACCAGAACCCGGTGGACCCTCAATTCATGGCCTTGGGCAGCGATCCGGCCCGCGCCTCGCTCATCCTGCTGGCCGGCGTTGCCCGCCATCTCGCCGCCATTCCTGGCCATAAAAGCCTGGTCTGGGTCTCCACCGACAACGTCTTCGTCGATTGGGAAAACCAGGCGGTTGGCGTTGACAGAGGCCCGAAGCCGATCGACTCCTTCGCTCTGCACGCGCAGGAGGCCATGAACGAGGCCCACGTGGCCGTCTTTCCCCTGGACGTCTCGCAACTTGAGGGCGGGGCCATCGGCGCCGACGTCCGCACCCGCAACGTGGAGCTAACCCAGGCTGCCGCGGAAAATGCCACTCTGGGCGGTACAAACAAGGCGCCGCGCAACATGACCCCCGGCCGCATCACCGCCGAGATGCAGCAGGACATCCATCCCATTCAGGGGCCGATCCGCCAGGTAGCCGACGCGACTGGAGGGCGAAGCATTCGCCGCGCCGGCGATCTGGCCGCCGCACTGGCCGGCGTGGTCGAGGACGGTCATGCCACTTACATGGTGAGTTTTACTCCACAAGGGCCGGCCGACGGCGAGTACCACAACATCACCGTCAAACTCGCCGGCAAGCATCCCGGCCTCACCCTGCGCTACCGCACCGGCTACCTTTTTGAGAAAGAGCCGGGCACGCTCAAGGAACGCTTCAAGCAGGCCGTTTGGCGTCCCCGGGATGTGAGCGAGATCGCCGTCACCTCAGCCGTTGAATCGATGACCAGCGGCGCCAACCTCAAGATTGGCATCGCGGCCAGCGACCTCGGTCTCGCCGAACAGGCCGGCCGATGGGAAGACAAGCTGGACATCTTCCTCATCCAGCGCGACGACGCAGGCCAGCACGCGCAGATCGAGGGCCAGACCCTCGGGTTGCGCCTCAAACCCTCCACCTACCAGAACCTGCTGGCCGGCGGCGTTCCTTTCGAACGATTTGTCCAGATGAAGCCGGGCATGGCATCGCTGCGCGTGCTGGTGGTGGACGAGAACTCCGGCCGCATGGGCTCGATCACCATTCCCTCCACCGCGCTGGGAGCCGGCCATTGAAGGCAGACCGGATCTGTCACAACCGGGCACGGCGCTCAATCGATATAATTGTCGCGTCCGAAATCCTGGAGGAATGAGCGGATGAGACGGTTTGGATGGATTCTGGTGGTTCTGACGATGGCCGCGCCTGCCTGGGCCGCCAAGAAGCTCTCCGTGGAACAACTGCAAGACCTGCTGCACTCGCTGCGGCAAGCCAATAAGACCGATGCGGAAGTGGCCACCGAGCTTCAACAGATTGAACTTACGGAAGAACTGACCAAGAGCACCATTGACAGCCTGGCGAGTTTTGTTCCCGGCCCGCTTACCACCGATCAGATCTACGTGCTGGAAGCGCGCAGCGCCGTGCTTGCGCCCCCAGCCGCCGACCTGCCCTCCACGCCGGCGCCCGATGCAGCCGCGCAGAAAGCTCTTCTCGACAAAGCAGTCGACTACGCAACCAAGACCTATGCGCAACTGCCTCATTTGACCGCGACCAAAACCACCTTCCGCTTTCAAGACGTCCCGAATCCTCCTAACGCAGCCAACCAGGGCAAGCCTGCAGGTAAGACGGAGCCCGGGTCGGCCAGCGGCGGCACGTCTATCTTCTACGTCGGCCAGACCGTCACCCAGGTGGAGAGCCAGAGCGGCGCCGAGATCCTTTCCAAAGTGAAGGATCCGACCCCGTGGGGCGTAAACGGCCAGATCGCCTTGCTCGGCCAGGGCCCCGTGCTGAGCACCGTAGTGCAGCAGGCGCAAGCCGCCGGCAAAATAGCCTGGCTGCGCTGGGAGACCGTATACGGCAGGCAGACCGCCGTCTTTTCCTTCGCTGTGGATAAGAAAAAGTCGCACTATGCGGTGAACTATTGCTGCTTCCCGAATACCGACCAAGCCAGGCTGAATATGGTCAACCAGAACGTGCAGCCGGGCTTCTCAGGCAACATACAAGCCGTCACCGACTGGTCACCGTTCAAGGCAACGGCGCCTTACCACGGCGAGTTGTTTGTGGATGCGCAAACCGGGATCGTCGTCCGGCTGGTCACCGAGGCCGAATTCAAGCCATACGAGACCGTTCACCAGGAGAACACGTGCATCGACTACGGCACGGTGACGGTCGGCGGCAATCCGCTGGTCCTCCCGGTCAGAACCCTCATCGCCACTGAGGTCATCCCCAGTGGCGGAGAATCCACCGGCAAGCGCCCCACACTCAGGACCTTGTTTACCATCGAGTACAAGGACTTCAAGCCGGCAAGCTAGAGCCCGGCAGACACCCCCAGGGCGTTGCGCCCGTGGCAGCTGATCGCGCAGCGAATGCCGCGCCGCATTGCTTCGTCAAGGAGGATTGCTCTCTTGCAATAACCCGCTGTAACTCGCAAGACCGGCAACGTGTCTTCCCCGTCAAATGGTCGGATAGCAATCAACTCTCTGGAAGGTACGAATGAAACGTCTGGTTCTATTTGTTCTCATCGTTTTGATCGGGGCGGTGCCCGCCTGGGCCGCGAAGAAGACCACAGTGCAGGAACTGAAAGAAATGCTGCTTTCCTTTCAGGAGGCCAAGAAAGGCGACGAATACGTCGCCAGCCAGCTCAAGCAGATCGAGCTGAGCGAGGAACTGACCACAAGCGCGCTGACAAGCCTCCTGCCCGCGTCACCCGGCCCGCTCACATCCGAGCAAATATTCATCCTCGAGGCGCGCAGTTCCATGCTTGTACCGCCACCCTCCGACCTGCCCGATCTGCCTAGCCCGGATGATGCCGCGCAAAAGGCCATGCAGGACAAGGCCATCGGCTTATTGGCCGAGAGCGATAGGCAATATCCCCGTATGACCGCATCAAGAACCACCTCTCGCATTGCGCACAAGCCCGACTTCAAGAATGCGACGGGGCGGCATGGATACGGCGATCAATCGATATTGAGCCTGACGAGCAAGTATACGGAGATCGTGGAAATCGACCATGGGATTGAGAAGGTTCCCGTTTCCGCACTTGACCCGCGGCTGAGACGAATAAGCCCGACATCCGAGAGTGGCGCCAGGCCGGACCTCAGCCCGATTCTGCGACAAGCCGCCGAAGACGGCAGTATCCATTGGTTGCGATGGGAGACGGTTTCCGGCGTCAAGACCGCTGTTTTTTCCTTCTCGGCGGACAAGGGAAAATCGCCCTATGCCGTGGACTATTGCTGCTTCCAGACCCTTGGGCAGGTGGGTAGTTATGACTGGAAGCCCTTCAAGAAGATCGTGGGATTGCATGGCGAACTCTTCATCGATCCGGACTCTGGAACTATCGTCCGGCTTATCGCTCAGGCGGAACTGAAACCGACGGACTTTGTTCAATTGGAAGATGCGCGCATCGATTACGGTATGGTTACTATCGACGGCCACGATTATCTCGTCCCCGTGGATTCATTCACACACACGGAGGTGTTGTCTTCTGGAGACTCCAACCAGGGATACCTGATGCGCCGGACTTTTCTGGTCGCCGGCTATGGAAACTATCGCCTGGCCGGGGCCGCACAGAAGTAGCCCAATTGCTGGAGGGAAGGTTCAATGGCTCAGCCGCCTCGGCTGATTCTGCTTTTTCTGGAGGAACTGGAAAATGAAACGCCTGGCATGGTTTCTCGTGCTTCTCATGCTGGCGGTGCCCGCCTGGGCCGCGAAGAAGACCACAGTGCAGGAACTGAAAGAAATGCTGCTTTCCTTTCAGGAGGCCAAGAAAGGCGACGAATACGTAGCCAGCCAGCTCAAGCAGATCGAGCTGAGCGAGGAACTGACCCAGAGCGCGAAGGCCGAACTGGGGCATTCTCTCCCCGGCTCACTCTCCAGCGAACAACTGGACATCCTGGAGGGACGCAGCGCCATCCTTGCGCCGCCGGCCGCGGACCTGCCCGCCATGCCGGCGCCCGATGTGGCCGGGCAAAAGGCAATTTTGTCCAGGGCCGTCGACTTCGTCCTCAAGAGGTATATGCAGAATCCCCATCTGTCGGCGTCGAAGACCACCTCCCGTTTCCAGGACGGAGTGGAGAACATTCGCACCAATTCGGGCATGACCTCGAACATGCCCAACACCGGCCACGCGTGGGACTTGCCTTACATGTTCATGCGCCTGCTCGGCACGCACACAGCGCCGGTGGAGAGCGAGAAAGGGATCGAATTGGCTCCCGCCGTCAAGCAAAAGGCGCCGTGGAGCCAGAATGGCCAGATCGCCGAGGGCGGACCGGGACCCATCCTCAGCGTCATCCTCCAAGATGCCGCTGCCGGCGGCAAGCTCGGCTGGCTGCGCTGGGAGACAGTCAACGGCAGGCAGACCGCCGTCTTTGCCTTTTCCGTGGACAAAGAGAAGTCCCATTACCAGGTGGACTACTGCTGCTTCCCGGTTACTTCCGACACCGGCCGCTTCGGATACGAGGGCGTCGAGCCCAACATGCAGACCGTCACCGACTGGAAGCCCTTCAAGACCGTCGCCGGATACCGGGGCGAGTTCTTCATCGACCCCGCAACCGGCGCCATCGTGCGGGTCGTGACCCAGGCAGCGTTCAAGCCCACGGACTTTGTGCACCAGGAAGACATGCGCATCGACTACGGGCCGGTCACTGTGGGCGACAAGGTCTATACGCTGCCGTTGGACAGCTTCACCATCACCGAGGTGGTTCCCAACGGCGACAACTATGCGGCGCGCTACTCCGTGCGCCACACGCTGTTCACCGCCAGCTATGCAAACTATCAGTTGGCCGGACCCACCGCCGCAGCGCAGAAATAGCAACGAAATGGGGCGCGATCTGCCGGGGTCGAGTTGGTGACTCCGCACCACCTTCATAGCTCCGGCTTGCAATTGTTCAAGAACCATTTCCGCGCAAACTGCGGTTTTGTTACTCTGACCCTGTCATGCAACGTCCTGCTTTGTTTCTGTCTGCCGCCATCGCGCTCTGCTCCGTCTCGCTTCCCCTGGCAGGGCAGAAGCTTCTTTTTCGATCCATTCAATTCAAGGGTGCGCCGGAGTATTCCGAGCAAGAGTTGCTGGAAGCAGCGGGATTCAAGAAGGGCGCCCCCATGAGCACGGCAGAATTAGGCGACCACTCCAAGCAACTGATGAACACCGGCGTCTTCGAGAATATCTATTACAGGCTCGAGGGCCCCGACCTTGTGATCACGCTGACGCCCGGACAGAACGTCTATCCGCTGCGCATAGAGAACCTGCCCCTTACCCCAGGCAAGGATTTGGATGCCATGCTGCATGCCCGCTTCCCGCTCTATCATGGCAAGGTTCCGTCCGAAGGCACGCTCCTGGACGGCGTACGGAGCGCGCTTGAAGAGGCACTTGCGTCCCAGGGAATCAAGGTGACGGTTACGAGTACGCCTTTTGCCAGCCCTGGCACACGCGAAGCAACCGTCATCAATTTCTCGATTGTTTCTCCGGAAGTGCGGATCGGCCCTATCCACATAGATGGCGTTTCGCCCGAGATGCAGGGCAAGATGAAGGCCTTAGCCGATCACATTGTGGGCACACCCTTTGAAACGGAGACTTCCGCGGAGAACCTGGAGCACGCCTTGGAGACCGTTTGCGCCGATGAAGGCTATGCCGCGGCGAAGATCCATGCTGCGCGCTCTGGCGACCCGGTTGTTGCGCCCGCCGCCATAGCGATCCCGTTCTCGGTAACCGTGCAGGAGGGCCGGCTTTACAAACTCGGCGCCGTTCATGTACCTGCCAACGCTCTTCTCACCCAGGCCGAGATTGACAAGGCCATCGCCGCGCATGGCGAGACGGCGGCCAAAGGGCAAGCCCTTCGGTTCGTTCGACCGATGATCGAGTCCAGATACAAGTCCAAAGGCTATCTGGACTACACCCTGACCCTGCGCCCGGAATTCGATGAGAGCGCCGGGACCGTGAATTACACGATGGATATCAATGCTGGGCCCGTTTACCATTTGGGCTTTGTCAAATTCGACAATGTCAGCGACGACCTGCGCAGACTCCTGATCCGGAACTGGCAGATGCTTCCCGGCGATCCGTTCGACGAAGGCTATGTTGCCAACTTCATTCTGACGGCGCAAAAGGCCGACCCGGTCCTGATGCGCAGTCTGGCCGGCGTCAAGGCCGCTTACGACATTCGGGCCGACACGGAGACTCACGAAGTCAACTGCGTCCTCCGATTCGAAAAGATCCACTGAGGCGACGGCCGCCTGGAACCGATCCCTGTTCGGTGCATTATCCTCTTCCCCATGCCGCACTCAGCCATGTTTGACAGCATGTTTCACCTGCCGCTTCCCATCCTGGAGAAGCTGGCGCGCCCCATCATCGTCTACCTGGTGCTGGTGGTGCTGCTGCGCCTGTTCGGCAAGCGCGAGCTGGCGCAGTTGAACCCCTTCGACCTGGTCGTGCTGCTCTCGCTCTCGAACACCGTGCAGAACGCCATCATCGGCGACGACAACTCGGTGACCGGCGGCGTCATCGGCGCCTTTGGACTGCTGGCCATCAACTGGCTAGTGGTTCGCGTGCTGTTCCGCTCTCCTCAACTGACGCACGCGCTGGAGGGCCGCTCGGCCGTCCTCATCCTCAACGGCCATCTCGATCTCAAGGCCATGGAGCGCGAGTCGCTCACCCGCGAGGAGCTGCTTGCGGTCATCCACCGCCAGGGATTCGAGGACTTCGACCAGGTGCGCAAGTGCCAGCTCGACCCCAACGGCACGTTCTACGTGGAGGCCTTCGACCCCTCCATCGCCGACAAGCGCCAGACCGAGCTGTTGCAGCGGATCGAGGCGCTCAGCCGGGAGATTGCCGGCCTGCGCGCCCGGCCCGCCCTGAATCCAGAAAACCAATAGCTGAATTGGACCCAAGCCATATTTCCAAATATTTCTGTTGCAGATATATCCGCAGTGGATATATATTGTCTTCATGGCTACTGGAACCGCACCCGCTACACCACTTACGCCGGCCGTCTTCGCGATTCTGCTCTCGCTTGCAGAAGGGGAAAAGCATGGGTACCTCATCATGAAGGATGCCCGCGCTCCTCATGGGGGCGGCATCCAGATGGGGCCGGGAACGCTCTACGGGTCGCTGGAGCGGATGATGCGCGACGGGCTTGTCGAGGAATCCGGATTCTCCGACGACGAGCGGCGCCGCTACTATCGCCTCACCAACCTTGGGCATTCCGTGCTGGCCGGAGAACTCGCCCGGCTGGATGCCGCAATCACCTCCGCGCGTTCGCTGGGCCTGCTTCCCCAAGGAGGCCGCACATGAAGCCATCCGCGACCCACCCCGGACGGCTTGAGCGCCTCTATGCTTTGGCGCTCAGCCTCTACCCCGAGCGCTTTCGCGTCGCTCACGCCGCAGCCATGCGCCAGACCTTCCGCGACGCACTGCGGGACAACACGCTCTCCCGCCGCACGCTCATCCCGCTGGTCCTCCGCGACCTCGTCACTTCGCTTGCCAAGGAGCATTTCGCCATGCTGTATGAAACATTTGCCCGCCCTGCGCTGATTTACAACGCGCTGGTCCTGACCGGCCTCTCGACGGGGCTTGCGCTGGCGCTCTATGCGATTCCCCAGCAAGTTCTGCGCCAGGGCGCCAACGACCCGCAGATCGCCCTGGCAACGGACCTGGTGGCTGTGCTGGAACGGGGCGGGCTCGTCGAGGCGCTCCAACAGGGGGCACTACCCGCCGTGACCGGTGGATCCGGAGGGGTTGACATCGCTCGCAGCCTCTCACCCTTCGCCATTGTCTTTGACGATGAGGGGCGGGTGCTGGCCTCTCAGGCGCAACTCGACGGCAAGGCCCCTGTTCCACCGGCCGGCATCTTCAACTACGTCCGCCAGCACGGCGAAGACCGCTTCAGTTGGCAGCCGGTTCTAAGCCGAGAACGCGGTGTCCGCATCGCCGCCGTCATGCAGCGCGTCAACGGCGCACATCCTGGGTTTGTCCTTGCCGGCCGCAACATGCGCGAGGTCGAGGCCCGCGAGGAGCAGGTGCGCCAGATGGCCGGGCTTACCTGGGTGGGGATGCTGGGTGTCATTCTTGTTGGGACGGCGGTTTTCGGCTGGTACACGCGGCCGAAAGCGGCATAGCTGACGGTCCCTGGCGGTCAGGGCCGGATCAACTCGACCGGCACATCCAGCTGGCACTGGGTCCAGAGCCGTTCGGTTGTCCAGGCTATTGCCTGTTTGCTCTTGGCCAGCGCCAGGCAAGCTCGATCCCCGAGCGAAAGCGCTCGACCGGCATAGGCATACGCAGCCGCTACCCCCGCCTCGGTCCTGCCAAAGGGAACCAATCCGACGCCAGCGAGAATCGCCGAAAGGTCGTCTCCGGACATGAGCAGACTCTCTTTCTGCATCCGCGTCAGAATCTCGCACCAGTTCACCGAACTGATGAAAACCTCTCCAACAGAGCCCGACTCCAAGGCCTCCAGCAAGGCGTTCACGCGTTCACCGCCGGGTTCATTGAGAATCATTGCCAGCACGGCGGAAGCATCCAAAACGATCCTATTCACGCGCCGCTTCCTCTCGCCGTTCGGCAAGGAACTCATCCAGAATCCCCGCAAGGCTTCCGCGTTGCTTGATAATTCCAGCTCGGATGCTGGCCAGCGCCATCTTTCTGCTTAGAATTCGAATAGCCCCGGCGTCGCTGGTTACAGTCAGACGGTCTCCGGCCTTGAGACCCAGCTCCTTGCGGATCGCCGCGGGGAGGACAATTCTGCCACTTTCACCAAGAATTACCGTTTCGGTCATGATCTGCCACCTTTAGGGTAGTGTGGCACACTCTGCTGTTTACGACAAATCTACGCCCTCGCTTTGCGAGGGATCTATCATGATCGGGAAGAGTCTTGGCCATGAGTTGTGGCATAATCGTCGGCAAATAAAGGAGATGGAGATGAACTCGGTTTTTACCAAAGTTGAGCGCGAACTGCTGCCGGTCCTCGATGAGCTGCGCCGCCGCGAACCGATCTTTCACACTCCGGTGTTCGGCTCGACTACGGCTGAGTTTGAACGCTCGACCGCGCCCGACTACTGGGAGGTTGGCGCATCGGGCCGCCGCTACAGCCGGGATTTTATTCTGCGAGAGTTGACGAAGAGCGTTCCCTATGTCGATGCCGCGGCGGCTGGATGGCAGACCTCCGAGTTTGGCTTGCGCCGTCTCGGTCCCGACACGTATCTGCTGACCTACACGCTCGATCAGTCTGGACGGCGCACTCGACGCTCGACAATTTGGCGGCGTTCGGAAGACGGATGGCATATCCTCTACCATCAGGGCACAATCATTTCGGCTGAAGAAGACGACACGCTTCCCAGGTGATCTGTTCTTGCGCCGCAGCGCGGCTGCCCGTGCAGCAAGCACCGGCCAGTCCTCACTCCCACTCGATGGTGCCGGGGGGCTTGGAAGTGATGTCGTAGACGACGCGGTTGATGCCGCGGACCTCGTTCACGATGCGGCTGGAGATACGCTTGAGAACTTCGTAGGGCAGCGGGGTCCAGTCAGCGGTCATGCCGTCTTCCGAATGTACCGCCCGCACCGCCGCGGTGTACGCATAGGTACGCTGGTCGCCCATCACACCCACGCTCATCACCGGCAAGAGCACCGCGAAGCTCTGCCAGATCTTGGAATAGAGCCCGGCCGCCTTAATCTCGGCGATCACAATCTCGTCGGCTTCCTGGAGCAGCGCCACGCGCTCCGGCGTGACCTCGCCCAGAATGCGCACCGCGAGACCGGGGCCGGGAAACGGTTGCCGGCCGAGAATCTCCTCGGGCATCGCGAGGTCGCGGCCAATGCGCCGGACTTCATCCTTGAAGAGGTCGCGCAGAGGCTCGATCAGCTTGAGCTTCATCCCGAGCGGCAGGCCACCCACGTTGTGGTGGCTCTTGATGGTCTGGCTCGGGCCCTTCACGCTCGACGACTCGATGACGTCCGGATAAAGGGTTCCCTGAACCAGCCAATCGACTCCTCCGGTCTGTTTTGCAATTCGATTAGCTTCATCCTCGAAGACAGCGATGAACTCCGCGCCGATGCGCTTGCGCTTGGTCTCCGGATCGGAGACGCCGGCTAGCTGCGCGAGGAATCGCTCGCTGGCATCCACCGCGACGATATTCAGGCCCAGCTTGTCGCGCAGATTCTTTTGCACGCTTGCAAATTCGTTCTTGCGCAGGACGCCGTTGTTGACGAAGATGCAGGTCAACTGGCTGCCGATAGCCCTATTTACGAGGACCGCCGCCACCGACGAATCGACGCCGCCGGAGAGCCCGCAGATGACGTGATCCGCGCCGACCTTGTGGCGGATCGCGGCCACGGTGGTCTCAATGAAATGCGCCGGGGTCCAGTCGCCCGCCGCCCCGCAGATGTTGAAGATGAAGTTCCGGATCAGTTGCGGACCCAGCGGCGTGTGGTGCACCTCGGGATGGAACTGCACCGCCCAGATGCGGCGCTCCGCGCTTTCAATCCCCGCCAGCGCATTGGCCGAAACAGCAATGCGGTGGAAGCCGGCGGGCAGTTCGAGGGCCTCGTCGCCGTGGCTCATCCAGACGGCCAGGGTCGGCGGCAGTCCGGCGAACAACTGCGTTGAGCGGTCCTCTATGGAAACTTCCGCGTGACCATATTCGCGGCGCGGCGCCGAAAGCACTTTCCCGCCCAGATGGTGAACGATGAAATGCAACCCATAGCAGATTCCCAGCACCGGCACGCCGAGTTCCAGCAGCTTGGGATCGGCCGCCGGCGCGTCTGCGTCGTAGACGGACGACGGCCCACCGGAGAGCACAATCCCCAGCGGCTTGAGAGCCTGGATTTCCGAGAGAGGCGCGGTGCAGGGGAGCACGACGGAAAAGACATTCTGCTCGCGAATGCGCCGCGCGATCAACTGCGTATACTGCGAGCCGAAATCGAGAATGACGATTGTCTGGGTGTCCACGTACTAGTGTGTCAGGGGCAACGGCGGAATGTAAAGACGGCGGAGAATGTCACTGCGGACTTCGACGGGCCGTACTACCCTCATCGCCAAGCCTTCGCGAAAGCTTTCAGATTCCGGGTGAAGGAGGATTACTTTGGATCACAGCTTCGAGGAGATTCGCGCAGTAGCCCTTGATCTCTTAGCCGGTCGCGAAAAGACGACCCGCGAGCTCACGCAATACGGGCCTTTGCTAGCCGAGGTCGCAGATGTGCTGGAACGGCGGGATGGCAGATCCCAGGACCGAGTCGGCCAGTTTGGCGCAGCCGCGCGTTACGGGAGCTTCGGACCGCAACTCTCTAATGCGGATAGCAACCTGTTTCTTGAAGTGTTTTGGAACCTCTTCCGCGAATGCGATTCCAGATGAATGGCTTGGGGCTGATCGACTTGCCCTACTCATAGTGATACCGCGCCTGAAGGAAATCGATTCGGTTTTCCGTAACGCGATAAACCAACCGATGCTCCTGGGCGATGCGGCGGCTCCAGCAACCGGCCAGTTCGAATCGCAGCGGCTCCGGCTTGCCGATGCCAGTGAATGGGTCCGCGACGATTGCCTCGACTAATTCCAGAGTGCGCAGCGCTGCTCTTCGGTCGTTCTGGATCCACCAGGCGAGATCCTCGCGAAACTTCGGTAGGAAGTCGACCCTCCACTCTATCTTCTTGCTCATTGTATGGGCCTAACTCCGGGTATCGGACACCGATTCCAGGCCCACTGAGCGCCGCAATTCTTCCACTGCTTCTGCCGCAGGCTTCGCCGCAAATGGCTTCTTGTCGTTCCTGACAGACTCCGCCAGCGCCTCGAGCAGACGGCTGGCGTTTTTCGGCGAGCGCAGCAGGTGCGCCGTCTCCATCAGACCGGCAAGCTCGTCAGCGGGGATAATGGCCACATCGCGCGCTCCGCGGCGGCGGACAATGACCGTTTCGCGGTCGTCCGTCACCTTGTCCAGATAAGAAGCCAGCTTTTCGCGGAGCGAAGTGTAGGTTGTCTCTGTCGCCATTGGAAGCCCCCAGAATCAACGTACAGCTTTCCTGTACATCTTGTCAAGCACAGTAACCGACGAAGCTCGACCCGAGGGCGCCGTGCAGGGCAGCACGACGGAGAAGACATTCTGCTCGCGGATGCAGCGGGCAATGAGCTGCGTATACTGCGAGCCAAAATCGAGGATAACGATTGTCTGGGTGGCCACAGAATAAGTGTCAGGGGCAAGACAGGATGTAAAGGCGGCCTGCAAAGACGATTCCGCGCGCGATTATAGGGGTAAAAGAAGGTAGAATTCCGATCAGAGAGCGGCGTGGATCGAGGTGAAATGTGAAATTTGCGAGGATCGTTTTTGCAATCGCGGGAGGCTTGGGGCTCCTTGCCATCATTCCCATGTATTTGGCCCCCGGCACCTGGCGCTACTACGGAGTGCTCGGCCCGCTGGTGGCTTGGCAGTTGGTGTTTTTCCTGATTGCCGCGGACCCGGTACGGTACCGGCTCATCATGATCCCGGCCATGTTGGAGAAGGCGCTCTGGGTGCTCACGCTCATCGTCTTTTACAGTCAGGGACAGATGAGAACAGTGGAGGTGGTGGGCGGCACCATTCCTCACGGCTTGCTGGGAGCGCTGTTTGTCGCCGCATTCTTCAAGACCCGACTGCGCCCACCCTCGGGACAGGCAACCTGAAGCCGGTCACAGAATCGCCGTTTCTAGCCGAAGGCCTGTTCAAGAGAGTTGCAACTCAGCGCATCCAACTGCTTTTCGGGGCGATACCGCGTCTAAGGTCATTCGGGAATATTTTTGGGGCTGCTCCAGTTCCATGCAGTGACACTCAACCGAGTAAACGCTTGGAATGGGAGCTCCTGAAGGCGGAGCCGATGCACAGTCTCAATTTGCGCCTCCCGTCCGGAGGAATGCCGGAGCCGGTTTGACATCGATCTCAAGAAAATGGCGTGCAACCGGCAAGTCTCATAGAATGGTCCGTCGTTTTGCCGGTTTGTGACTCGAATCACCCTGGCGTTCACCCGCTGCTGCTAGGCTTTCCCTGTCAGGTGAAATCCACCATCGCGAGGTGCGCCATGATCGAGACAGGAAGCAGGGACCCCCTTAGCCCGGAACTGTTGGCCAAGATGGACGCCTATTGGCGGGCCGCCAACTATCTTTCCGTCGGCCAGATCTATCTGAAAGACAACCCGCTGCTGGAGCGGCCACTGACCCTGGACGACGTGAAGCCACGCTTGCTTGGCCATTGGGGCACCACACCGGGGCTCAACTTTCTCTATGTGCACTGGAACCGGCTGATCCGCGAGCGCGGCCTGAATATGCTGTACATTATCGGCCCTGGGCACGGCGGGCCGGGACTGGTGGCGAACACCTATCTGGAGGGCTCGTACACCGAGATCTACCCCCACATCGAACAGAACAAGGACGGCATCAAGCGGCTGTTCCGGCAGTTCAGTTGGCCCTACGGCATTCCCAGCCACGTGGCTCCCGAGACGCCGGGCTCGATCCACGAGGGCGGCGAACTGGGCTACTCACTGGTGCATGCTTATGGCGCTGCCTTCGACAATCCCAGCCTGATCGTGGCCTGCGTGGTGGGCGACGGCGAGGCCGAAACCGGGCCTCTGGCCACAAGCTGGCACTCGAACAAGTTTCTCAACCCGGCCACCGACGGCGCGGTTCTACCCATCCTGCACCTGAACGGCTACAAGATCGCCAACCCCACCATCCTGGCGCGCATTCCCCATGCCGAGTTGGAGAGCCTGATGCGCGGCTACGGCTATGAGCCATTCAGCCTGGAGGGCGACAACCCGGCCGCGATGCACCAGCAGGCCGCGGCCATCTTCGACACCATGCTGGACCGCATCGCCGCCATTCAGAAGGCAGCCCGCGAGGAAGGTTCTACCGAGCGCCCGGCCTGGCCCATGCTGATCATGCGCACGCCCAAGGGCTGGACGGGGCCGAAGTTCGTGGACGGCAAGCCGGTGGAGAACACCTGGCGCGCCCACCAGGTTCCGCTGGACCAGATCTTCGAGAAGCCGGAGCACCTGAGGCAACTCGACGAGTGGATGCGCAGCTACAAGCCCGAGGAACTGTTCGATGAGAAAGGCCGTTTCCGCGAGGATCTGGCGGACATCGCTCCCAAGGGCCGGCTGCGCATGGGGATGAATGCGCACGCCAACGGCGGCCTGCTGCTGCAGCCGCTCAATGTGCCCAATTTCCGCGACTTTGCGGTGAAGATCGAAGGGCGCGGGCAGGCCGACTTCGAATCCACGCGCATCCTGGGCCACCTGCTGCACGCTGTCATGCAGGCCAATTTGGAGCAGAAGAACTTCCGCGTCTTCGGGCCCGACGAAACGGCTTCAAACCGCCTCGGCGACGTGATTACCGGAACCGGCAAGGCATGGATGGCGAAGACGCTGCCGGTGGACGAGAACCTGTCTGAAACCGGCCGCGTGATGGAAGTACTCAGCGAGCACATGTGCCAGGGCTGGCTGGAGGGTTACCTGCTGACCGGGCGCCACGGCCTCTTCAATTGTTACGAGGCATTCATCCACATCATCGATTCGATGGCCAACCAGCACGCCAAGTGGCTTAAGGTCTCGCGGGAGATTCCCTGGAGGAAACCGATCGCCTCGCTCAACTACCTGCTCAGTTCGCTGGTGTGGCGGCAGGACCATAACGGCTTCAGCCACCAGGACCCCGGCTTCATCGACCACCTGATGAACAAGAAGGCCGACGTAGTGCGCATCTATCTGCCGCCGGACGCCAACACTCTGCTTTCGGTCGCGGATCACTGCCTGCGCAGCCGGAATTACATCAATTTGATCGTGGCCGGGAAGCAACCCGCGCCGCAATGGCTCATGATCGACGAGGCCATCGCCCACTGCACCACGGGCCTGGGCATTTGGCCGTGGGCGTCCAACGACGATCCCGAAGTGGTCATGGCCTGCTGCGGCGATGTACCCACCATGGAGACGCTGGCGGCAGTTTGTTTGCTTCGCGCCAAGGCGCCCGATCTGCGCATCCGCGTGGTCAACGTGGTGGACCTGATGGCGCTGCAGCCTCAGTCCGAGCATCCCCATGGCTTGGCTGACGAGGATTTCGATCGTCTGTTCCCCATCGGCACACCGGTGGTCTTTGCCTTCCACGGCTATCCCTGGTTGATTCACCGCCTCACTTACCGGCGGCACAACCACGACAACATCCATGTGCGCGGCTACAAGGAGGAGGGCACCACCACCACGCCCTTCGACATGTGTGTGCTCAACAACATCGACCGCTACCAACTGACCCTGGATGCCATCAAGCGTGTGCCGCGGTTGGCCGCAAAGAGGGACGCGGCCGAACAGTGGTACTCCGAAGCTATCCAGCGCCACCGGCTCTATGTGGCGGAAAACGGCGACGATCTGCCCGAGGTAAAAGACTGGCGCTGGCCCAAGATCTGATTCGCCAATTCAATGGGTGCCCCAGGTCTCGCTTTTGAGACCTGGGATTCCTCCCAACTCTCAGGGGTTTTCTTCATGACTTCTTTGCCCGTACTGGTTTTGAACAGCGGTTCGTCTTCCATCAAGTTTTCAGTCTATGAAGCCGGCAACGGCGAACGGCGCAAGCTCCATGAAGGCGCGGTGGACGGCATCGGCACCGATCTGGGCAAGTTCTGGATCAAGGACGCCGAGGGCAACAAGCTGGTGGATGAAACGCCGGCTCTGCCTAACCGCGCAGTAGCTTTCAAGCTGGTCTCCGACGCGCTTCACTCCGGCGACTTCCCTGCCCCGATTGCCATCGGCCATCGCATGGTCTGTGGCGGCCCCACGGTGCTCGAAAACCAGCGCATCACTCCTGAATTGATCGACGAGATGGAGCGCTACACGGCCTTTGCCCCGCTGCACACGCCGATCGCCGTCTACATCATGCGCGAGTCCCTGCGCCTCTTTCCCGGTGTCTCCAACTTCGTCTGCCTGGACTCCTATTTCCATCGCACCATGCCGGAAGTGGTCAAGCACATGCCCATCCCCGAGGAGTATTCCGCGATGGGCGTCCGCCGCTACGGAGCGCACGGGATTTCATACGAGTCGATCGTTTACCAGTTGCAGCCAACCGTGCCGGAGAAGCTGATCGTCGCACACCTGGGCAACGGCGCTTCGATCACCGCGATCCGCAACGGCCGGTGCCTCGACACCTCGATGGGCCTGACGCCCACCGGCGGCATCATCAGCGGAACGCGCACCGGCGACATCGATCCAGGCGTGCTGTTGTTCATCCTGCGCAAGATTGCCGAGACCGCCAAGACAGCAACCGAGGCCGCGGATCAACTGGAAGTGGTGGCCAGCAAGAAGGCCGGGCTGCTGGGAGTAAGCGGGCTCTCGAACGACATGCGCGACCTGCGCGAGGCCATCGAGGAAGGCAACGCCAAGGCTCGCCTCGCCGTGGACAAGTTCACCTGGACCATCGCCCGCTGGATCGGCAGCTATGTGGCTGAGTTGAACGGGCTGGACATGCTGGTCTTTACCGGCGGTATCGGCGAAAACGACATCGCCTCGCGCGCCGAGATCTGCGCCGGTCTGGGCGCTTTGGGCATCGTGCTCGACCCGGTCCGCAACAATGTGCGCGGCGAAGCGGCTATCTCAGCCGATAACTCGCCGGTCACCGTGCGCGTGATCCCGCCCGCCGAGGACCTGATGATCGTGAACCACGTGGTGCGGCTGCTGGGCGAATAGTGCGCGCGGAAGGCTGTCTTTTACCTCCGATTGCAACCGGCTCGGCAGATTCAATCATCAGCCTTCCGCTAACTTCTCGGAATATTACTTTCATTCGTCCCATCCAGCCGAGTTTCCTGCGCAACTGGATGGGAATCGTAATCCGGCCTCTTGTGTCCACCGTTTTGATGTACCGCATAATAATTGTCTTTCGCTGACTGCTGTATACATCACATCGGCAGATAAGAACCGAACCTTCACATTCAATCGCATTCAAACTGCCACGCGCTTGTTCTACACTGATGGGTTCGATCCGGAGCCTTGATCGATGACTACCGCCGCTGTTCCCGCCATTGCCCAACGTCTTCCTTCGCCCGCCCTGCGCCGCTTTGCCTGGGGCGTGCTGGCTTACTTCATTGCCGTCATCCTGTGGGGGACGCTGGTGCGCGCCACCGGGTCGGGCGCCGGCTGCGGCAACCATTGGCCACTGTGCAATGGCACGGTGATGCAACCGTCGGCGAGCATTGAAACCATGATCGAGTTCACTCACCGCATCACCGGCGCCCTCTCGTTCTTCTCCGCGGTGGGACTGCTGGCGTGGACATTCCTGGGCACGGCGCGCGGCCACCTGGCACGCGCGGCCGCGATAGCCTCGGTTGGCTTCACGTTGATCGAGGCTATTCTGGGAGCATTGCTGGTCAAGCTGGGCTACACGGCGCAAAGCCAGTCACCGATGCGGCCTGCCTTTCTGGCGCTTCACCTGACCAACACGCTGCTGCTGCTGGCCGCGCTCACGCTGACAGCGCATTTGCTTAGCCGCACCAGAGGCTACATGCGCGGCAGCGTCCGTCTGGCTGCGCCGTTTGGCGCCGTTGCCACCGTGATCGTGGTGATGATCGTCGGCGTCACCGGCTCGCTGGCCGCGCTGGGCGACACGCTCTTCCCCGCATCTTCGCTGGGCCTTGCGTTGGCGCAGGATTTTTCGACGGCAAGCGGCTGGCTGGTGCGCTGGCGATGGACGCACCCGGCAGTGGCTTTGCTCGCCAGCGCTTTCCTGTTCTGGCTTCTGGTGCGGGCTGCCCGCCGCAGCACGCACTGGGACAATCGCGGCCTCACCGCGCTGGTGTTATTTCTGCTGGCGGCGGTGTATACGCTCGGCCTGCTCGACGTATTCCTGCTAGCGCCGGTGTGGGTGCAGGTGGCGCACCTGCTGGCCGCCGATTCGCTGTGGGCCGCGCTGGTGGTGCTGACGGCGAGGCTGACGCTGGCGCCGAAGGAAGCGGCGTAGCAAGTCAACAGGCCGGCAAGCCGGCGAAAAGACCCCGCCCCGGGGCCTTTTCCGTTCTCACTTCTGTGTTCCCTGTCCTTACTTCACCAGCACGCCTGCCGCGGGATAGACCTTGCCGTTCGCGGTTGCCTCTATGACCGGCAACTCCGGCGTGGCGGTGAGCCATTCGATTTTGCCATCTTGCAGGAGCGTTGTGTCCTCGGCCTTGCCGCCGCGAATGCTGGGGTTCCACGCAAAGGCCTGGTTGTTGACCACCACCTCGGTCCCTTCCGGCGTGGCTACCCACTCGCGCTCTCCGTAGCCTGTCGGCCCGCCCTGGTGGTGGAAGCGCTCCTCGCCGGGATAACCCTCGGCCGCATAGGCTGCTTGCGCCACTTTGAACAGCTCCGCCGATTTTGCTCCGGCGCGCGTTGCATCGAGAAGAGCCGCATTCACCTGCGCCGCCGACTTGAATCGCGCCGCGAGCTCGGCCGGCAACCTGCCGAAGTGAACGAACCGTGTGATGGAGATGGCGAGGCCCCACTTCCTCGAACAGAGGTTCAACATGCCGTATTGCTTGAGCCGCGCACCCCTGGGCACGGCGTGCTTGTACTTGAAGATGCGATCGTCGACGGCATAGAGAGCCACGGAAGGCAGGATGCCGCGGCGCAACAGCGCGGATTCAGCGATGGCTTCAAGATCGTACTCGCTCAGCCCGGGCTCGACCTGGTTGATCGCTTCGAGGGTGGCTGCCGCAGTCTCCGCGCCAAGCCAGCGGTAGCGGGCAATCTCCGTCTCGCTCAGGGCAGCGCGCAGCGGGTAGAGGTTGACCGGCGTCAGGCCGGGGCCAGGCGTATCCGAACCGAGCGGACCGCCGGCAAGGCGCGCGGCCGCAGCGTTGGTGTCATCGGCCCACCACGGAAAGAGCACCGGCTCAAAGTCCAGCGCGCCAAACTCTTCGTCGTGGAGGCGCGGCGCTTCATTCTCGGTGGTGAAGTAGTAGCGCTTGCCCGCCGCGGTCACCAGCAGCGCGGCCACGCCGGTCTCGCAGGGAGTTAGCACGCGCAGCTCGACTGCGCCGCCCGTCAGCCAAGCGACATTTTCGTTGCGCCGGATGAGAACGCCGGCCAGATGCTGCGCGCCCAGCCATTCCACCAACTGTTCGTGCTTCGCATCCAGCTCCGCATTCCACGCGGCTTCGGTTATCAGCGTGGCGCCGTTGACGACAAGGCTCTTAGCAATTCTCTTGCTCATGATTGCGTACTCCCGATGAACATCAGCCGAGATTGTGGTTTCCCACCCTAGCCGCAAAAACACAGGCGCGGTGCCCCGACCCTGAAGGGTACCGCGGCTCCCAGGTGGGAAACCCAGTTTGGTTCCCTGTTCCCTATTCCCTGACCCCTGATCACTGATCCCTGACCCCTGATCACTGATCCCTGACCCCTGTCTTTATTAGTCGTCAAGCACAGGGTGGTAGTGGCTCTCCCAGCCAAGATAGCGAACCGCGGCCTCGTGCACGGCCTTTGAAACTTCGCTGAAGTTGGCGGCCACGTGGTGCTCAAAGCCCTCGCGGCAAATGTACTTGAGCAGCTTTTGCAGATGTGGAATCTCGGCCACGCCCGCGCCGCCAAAGGTCTCCAGCGGATCGTCGGTGAACTTGCCCGGACCGGTGTAGCCGCGAATCACGCCCCAGCGATCGTCGGTCGAGTAGCGCGCATAGCTCATGGCGCCGGCCTTGACGCGGCCCACGCATGTCCCAAAAGTGTTCTCCTTGCCCACCGTGCCGGCGATGATCTCCTGGTAGTCCATGCGGACATCCTTGAAGAAGTGCTTGGGCAGATTGGAGCAGTGGAAGCAGACGCACTTGTCGGGATGGCTGCCGTAATTATTATTCCAGTCCAACAACGCCGAAGGGGTGCCGGAGGCCAGGGCCATCATGTACATACTGAGTGTGCCGGGCACATCCACCTCGCAGGCCGAGGGGATCAGCTCGTTCGACATCATGCTCATGATGGTGCAGGGCACCACGCCGAAGAACTCTTCCATCGAGGTCCAGCACTGCACGGCACTGATGGTGACGTGGGCCTGTTTCATCCAGCCGTCGATGACCGCGCCCAGCTTGGCCATCTTGAGCAGTGCAGCGTCGGAGATGCCGGCGGTCGAGACATAGCTCTTGATCGCGGCGAGCTTGGCCTGCGCGGCGTCGTCGGTGTCTTTCATCTTGTTGATGCGGCCGAAGATTTCAGAAAGATCGATGGTCTCGATGGTGATGCCGCTAGTCTCGAGAATGCGCTCGGAGTAGCGCACCGTGTTGAATGCCGTGGGGCGCGCGCCGATGGCGCCGATGCGCAGATTCCTGAGGCCCTTGACGATGCGGCAGACCTGGGAGAACCACTCGAGATCCGCCTTGAACTCGGCCGAGTTGAGGCTTTCGGTGTGCAGCGTGGTGAGCGAGTAGGCAATCCCGTATTGCATCATGTTGTTGCATGCGCTCATCTTGCCGCAAAAGCTATCGCGACGGGTTGCGATGGTCATGGCGTCCGAGCGGTCGGGCGTGGCCTGCACCAGCACCGGAACCTTGAGCCCGGAGAGCCGGATGGCATCCACGATGCCGCGCTCCTCGCCGAAGTTCGGAAGCGTGACGATGATGCCGTCGATCTCTTCGGCGTGCTTTTTGAAAAGCTCGGCGCACTTCTGCGATTCGGCATAAGTCTCCACCGCGCCATGCTTCGAATCCTCCGGGCCCAACACCACGGCCCGCGCCCCGGCCGCCTCCAGGACTGCAATCATCTCCTCGCGGCCAGTCTTGGCCAAATGATCCGGAAAGAAGCCGCGGTTGCCTACGACTACACCAAACGTCATGGTACGATGGGCTGCCATTTTCTTTGCTCCCTCGATGGTTGCCGCTTGCGCGGCTTTCTTACCCCTGCCGAGCCCGGAAACGCCGTCATTCTTCCGGAACTCGCGCGACAGGAATGCGTTTTAACTGCTCTTGGGCGCCAGGACGGGCCGGCGCGCATTTCCCTCCAACAGAACCAAATCGCTCTCCGCGCCAATGACCCTCCGTGGCGCGGAGACGGCTACTTTTTCGCCTGCCCAGGCCGGAACTTCACCACATAAAACACGCCGAGCGCCGCGAGCAGACCACCCCACCAGATAGGCGTGTGCAACTCGGTCAACTGCACCAGCGGCGGATAGCTTCCCGTGGCCAGTTCAAAGATGCCATAAGCGAAGATCATCGCCCCATAGAACACCAGCAGCACGCCGATGAAGAACCAAATGGGAATTCCGGAACCATGCATATGTCTTTACCCTTTCCTCTCGCTAACAGGTCAGAATCTCCTTTGTTACCAGAACAGAATGTTGAGCACCGCAAAGATGACCACCACCAGCACGGCCCACGTCCATTCGTTTTTGTAGAACGGAACCGGCTCCTCCTTGGGCAGCGGGGTCACGCCGTAGACCAGGCCCTCCAATTCGGCGGCAGGCCTGGGCTTGGTAAACATACTCACCACGAAGATGACCAGAGCGGTGAACAGGCACGCCCACAGCGCGCGGAAGACATTTTCGGCCATCGGCTTGGCGTAGGGCGAAAGCGCTACGTATCTTAGATTCGCAGGATTGAGATGGACCCACACGAACAGGCTCACGGAAAAGGCGATCCCGAGAAGCAGGCCAAGGAAGCCGGCGAGTCTGGTGGCGCGTTTCCAGAACATGCCCAGAAGAATGGTGGCCAGAAGCGGCGCGATGAAGATGCTGAACAGCGCCTGCACGTAGTCCATGATGCCGTGCGCGCGCTGCACCAGGTAGCCGGCGGCGATGGAGACGAGGACGCCAAAGACGATCGACAGCCGGCCCACCATCACATAGTGGCTGTCGGCGCCTTTCTTGTTGATGAGCGGCTTGTAGAGGTCGTAAGTCCACACGGTGGAGAAGGCGCTCACGTTGCCGGCCATGCCGCTCATGAAGCCGGCAATCAGCGCGGTAATTCCCAGGCCCAGCAGACCGGGGCCGAGGTAGCGCACCATCATCAGGGGCAGCACCTCGTTATAGCTGTGCAAAGCCGACTGTGGCCCCTCTTGCCGGTCAAGAACATCTTTTTGGACCGCCGGTGAAAGCGATGTCTGTTTCAACAGCGGAGCGCAATCGGGGGACATCGGAACGCAGGCTTTCCATGTGTCCTGGGGAATCAACTGCATACGGCTGCCGTCGGGATTCTGCAACAGCACCAGGCCCAGCAGGCCGGGCAGAATCACGATGAACGGCACCGCCATCTTGAAGAACGACCCGATGATCGGAGCCATGCGCGCGGCACGCAGGTTGTGGGCCGCCAATACGCGCTGGACGACAAGGAAGTCCGTGGTCCAGTAGCCGAAGCTGATCGCGAATCCCAGACCGAAGACGATCCCGGTCCAGTGCACACCCATGGGGTTGGCGGCAAAGCTGCCGGTGTCGCGCCACAAGTGGAAGTAACTGTCCGAGTGCATGTTGGCGATGATCTTGGCCTGCAAGCCGCTGATTCCTCCAGCTTGAATCATGCCCAGGACCGGCACCAGCAGCGCGCCGCCCCAGATGAGCACGAACTGCAATACCTCATTGAAGATGGCCGAGCGCAACCCGCCCAGGGCAACGTACAGCGTAACCGCGAACGCGGAGACCAGGATGCTGAAAGTCATGCTCCAGCCCAGCACGACTTTCATCACCACGGCCATGGCGAACATGTTCACGCCGGACATGAGAATCATTTCAAGGGCGAAGGAGAATGCGGCCAGAACACGGGCGTGCTCGCCGTAACGCAGGAACAGATAGCCGGGGACCGAGTGGGTCTTCGAGACGTAGTAGAAGGGCATCATCACGAGGCCGAGGAAGAGCATGGCGGGGATGGCCCCCACCCAGTACCAATGGGTGGCCAGAATGCCGTACTGGTAGGCCGAGCCGGCCCATCCCATCAACTCCAAAGAACCGAGGTTGGCCGAAACAAAGCTGAGGCCGGCGATCCAGGCGGTCATTTGGCGCCCGGCCATGAAGAACTCTTCACCGGTGTTGGTCCGGCCCCGGAGGTAGAAGCCGATCCAGATCACCATGCCGAAGTAGATGGCGATCACGGCGATGTCGAGCGGCCTCAGTTGCGCCAAGGGCGCGGCGCCGAGAGCCAGGAGGGCCGGTAATGGCGAAGAGTAACCGGCGGCGAGGTAGGCAGGTACCGATCCGAACATTGCTTCACCTTCGCGGGGCGAATCGTCTGTATGGTTCACGGACGTTCGCCCCTCAGTAAATGGGTTTACTCCAATACTTGTCAAGCGGCAAAAAGCGCCGCAATCGAGAAAAACGGCCGCCTTCAACCCGGCTGCTGCAGCGAAACCTGAGAATTCCGGCGACTGAAGGCATCCGCGCGGGTGTAAGCGTTTACCGGACGAAGTTTAACATGTCCCATCCGCCTCAAGAGTCTCCTCTGTTTTTCTTCCTTGTCATTCTTCTCCGGCTGAAGGAAACCTGAGACATGGGAGCCCTTCTTCCCCGCTCCAACCCACGGAGATGCAAGCTTCTCGCGGTTCTCCCGCGCGCGCGGCGGTTCCCTGCCCATCTTAGTCATCATGGAGTGACCGGTCCAATGCGCTAACCGTGGGTTGGGCTGTGATTCAGGAAGAAGCACAGTTCAGAGCCGCAAGCGGAGAGGAACCGGTCATGAAGGAAAAGGTACGATTCTTGGGCTTGGATGTCCATGCCGAGACGATCGCGGTCGCGGTTGCGGAACCGGATGGCGAGGTGCGCAGTGTTGGCACGATAGCCAACCGCACGGAGTCGATTCGCAGGCTGGTCAGGAAGCTGGATGCGGTGGAGCATTTGCGGGCCTGTTACAAAGCCTGGACAGATGGAGTATTTCCGCAGCCTGGGCAGCCCTCAGTATCTTAGTGGGGTTGAAATGCAATTGCCTTGCATGCGACGTCAATATCGCTCGACAGGAGCCTTGTTCTCCGATTCTCTTTCTGAAGAATGGGGTTTCAGGCACTTTGAATCGATTGAAAACCAACCGGCACAACAACACACTCAGTCTCAGTGCGGCAATCGCAGGATGGCAATCACGGGAAAGTGAATGGAGGGTTCGGACAAACTCCTGTCCCGAATGGGACTGTCGAATCCGGCCTTCAGCCTTTCCGTCGCACTCTGCGAGTCAACCTTGCTTGAGTCCGCGGCGGGGAGCGATCAACTTGCCGGCTGAATCCAATGCCACATTGCAGCCGGGCTCAGTCCTGCTCCCGCGGTTTGCACTCCAGCTCTGAAACGCGGACCATCAGGTTTCCAGCAGCATTATGGAAGGCGACATCGAGGGAGTTCTCGGTCCGGGGCCCGCAACAAAAGCCCTTCGCCTGAACCGCGGACTCCGGCACCGCCATGGTGCAGGGCCGGGGCAAGGAGGACTTGATGCAGCCGGCAATCATGTTGGCAATCTCCTTTGTGGCATCCAGGGCATCGCTCTCGGCCACCGTATCCAGTGGCTGCATCATCATGGCCGCCGTGGCCTCATAGGCCAGCCCACCGGCCATCCGCACCTCAATCCGGCCCTTCCACACGCCAGAAAGGCGCACCGTCCCCAACATATGTCCGGCACCTATACAGAACTCCTCGGGGGTCAGGGCGGGTTCCATGGTCATCACCAGCATTTGCTCCCAGAACTGGGAATTGGCCTTGATGACGCTTTCTTTGTCCAGTGCTGCCCACATCTTCCGCGCTCCGATAGGATATCCTGGTGCGTCTGTAGCTTTCACTTAACATATCGGGCAATTCTTGGAAATCGTTAATCCAAGCGGCGCCTCCGGCGGCGATCCGGGGTTCTTGGAAGGGCTCTAAAAGTGAGTCAGATCACATGCGCAGGTGCGCCTTGACACATTCACCCGCTTGCATCGGTGGCATCCTGTCGGGTGCGAGGTGAGCACGATGCCCGATCTGTCCCCAGAGACCGGCAGGGATCGCTGGGTCCATCCGGCTGTCCTCCTCGTCGCAACGGATTTGAGCGATCTGGACCGGCTGATGCCGTTTGCCATTGAACAGGCAGGGGAGACCGGCGCCCGCCTGATTCTGCTGCACGCGGTCGCATTCTCAGCGTCCATGTCGGCGGGCGCCGCCGGGTTGCCGTACTACGATCCAGGGGGCGCGCTGGAGTTTGCATCCAAGACGCTGGAACCCTGGTGCGCGATGGCGCGGCGCCAGAATATTGCCTGCGATGCGCTGGTCCGCGAGGGGCATGCGGCCCAGGAGATTGGCGTCGCCGCGCGGCAGTTTCGGGCAGATCGCCTTCTGCTCGGCACTCGCAGCCGGAGCAAGCTGGGCAAACTGCTGCTTGGCTCCGTGGCGGAACAGGTATTGCGCTCGGTCGACCTGCCGGTCGTCACCGTGGGACCCGAAGCTCATCTCCCACCCCGGACCGAGATGGCCAGCGGCGCCTCCCAACGCGTCGTCCTGCATGCCACCACGCTCAGAGAGGCGTCTCGGCGGAGCTCGGCGCTTGCCTGCCAGATCGCGGCCAGTCAGGGAGCCAGGCTGGTGCTTCTCCATGTGCTGCCGCCCATCGATGAAATGGAGCGCGAGGGGCTGCCGACGGGCATGGATTCGACGGCGTTGCATGAGCTTCGCAGGTTGGCCCAGGAAACAGGCGCCGGCTGCAGCGCCGCTGTCGAGCCGCATGTGGTGCACGGCAATCCAGCGATCGAGATTCTTGCTGAAGCCTCGGAACGCCACGCCAGCCTGATCGTTCTTGGCGCCACCGAACGTTCTGCCCTGGCAAATCTGACCCGCGACCGCGTTATTTACCGTGTCCTGGCCCACGCGCGCTGTCCGGTTCTTACCCTGCGCGAGGCCGCGACCAAGCCGACTGCGGCGGAAACGCATCGGATGGCCCTTCACGACTGACTTTCTCTGGAGAACCGTTTCGATACCTGCACGTGTGCTTTTTCTAGGTCCGCGGTTGCGGCGGCTTCATCAACAGCCAGCAAAAGGAATGAATCAGAATCATGCGACAGGAACAAGCCAAGAGCGTTGCATTCTCATTGGGCCTTGTATTGCTTGGCGTCTTGCTCGGCACAATCGCCGGCTGGTTTCTGCGCTCATCCCAACTGAACGACGATTATCGCAGCTATGCTCCTATGCACCGCCCAAAATCGGTCCCTGAGAATGCAGCCTGGGCAGGGGGGCCGGAAGGAGGCGCCTACATAGATTGCTATTACAACAAGCTAACTGGATTCGATGAATGCACCACATACAACGACTGGACTGGAGACGCGATCGTCAGCGGCAGCTTCGTGCTCGATGGACAAAGCCGCGGCGCCACACCCCCTGAGCTCAGATACTCTTGGTTCGATGGTGAGAGGATTGGCCTCGATATGCACACCCCGGACGGCAAGACCGCCACTCTGGTCCGTGCAAAAAAGTGAGCTATTTGAATAGATTGATCGCGAAAAGAATGGGATTCTGCTGCGAATGTCAACCTCCGGATGTGGTGGGGAGGGGGCGGAGGCTAGGCGGTAAGGCGTTCGAGCTGGTCGGGCTTGACGATGGTGAGGCTGGAGCCCTTGATGGTGATCCATTGGTCGCGGCGGAACTGATTCAACAGGCGGGTCACGGTCTCCCGCGAGGTCCCGGCCATGTTCGCGATCTCTTCGTGGGTCAGGGCCATGGTAAACCGGATCTCCGGCTTGCCGTTGGCGGAAGCGTGTCCCCAATCCAGCAGCAACCGGGCCAGCCGTCCCGCCGCCGATCCTGAGAGCGCCAGCCGCTTGGCGTCGTGAAAGACCGTCAGGTATTCGCCGGAAAGAGATTGCGCCGCGTGCATGCTGGCGATGCCGTGGCGTCCCAGGAAGTCCACAAACTCCTGCTTGCGCACCGTCTTCACCTGGCAGGGTTCGATCGCCTCGGCGGTCACTTCGTGGGGAACATTGGCCAGCACCGCGCTGAGGCCCATCACATCGCCGGGGCCGGCGATCTTTAGAATCATGGTCTTGCCGTCGCGCGAGGTCGAAGAGATCTTGACTTGGCCAAAACAGATGACAAAAACGTTCCGCGCCGGGTCGCCCTCGGAAAAAAGCTTCGCGCCGCGGGCATGGCTCATCATGATTCCGATGCCGTCATAATCCCGCAACGCCTCGGGTGTGAGATTGCAGAACATCCGCAGATGGCGGTGCTCACAGTTGACGCAATCTTCCGGAGGGTGATGGGAACGAAAGGTTGACATGCCTTTACCGCTGGTCAAAGTGCAGTATAGCGCACTTTACCCCGAGGCAAGGCAGGGATTCCGTCAATTTCCGTGGCCCTTGAGGGGCCAGCGGCAGAGAAATCCGGCGTTGCCAGACACGTCTCCTACGCCAGTTCGGCTTCGCTTCCTCGCCGTCGCGCTCGGATGGCCCGGCTTAAGCAGCAGGTGTTATAGGCGCGCGAAACCTCACGCGCCAGTTCCTCCAACAACTGCATGCGCAGCGGCGGATAGTCCTGAAATGCCATATTCAGAGCCTCGATGGGAAGCAACAGGACCGACCCAGGAGTTTGCGCACTGAGCGTGTAGGTATGGCGGCCGTCCCCCAGCACCGCCGCCAACTCCACCAAGTCCCCGGCGCGCGCCGGTCCAAGGGTCAGCCGCGCATCCAGGCGCTCGGCCCTGCGCAGAAACAGTCCCGAAATGACCACATAAAGGCCCTTGCAGACCTCCGACTGGCGAAAGACAGTTTTCTCGGAATCGAATTCAATGAAAAGGGCTGAGCCGTTGAGCAGATTTCCGGTTGCCGCGGGGCACTCCATCAACTCTCTCAGCGGATGCGGTGCAATGCCTTCCGATCGACCGGAGCTTGCTTCAGGTTGCATTGCTACATCTCCCATTGTTCCCGCCCAGGGTACGGCCTTGCGGCGCACGGCGCTAGCACTCCAATTGCCGGTTGGTCCTGTGCGAGCGCGTCTGGCGATACGGGTTTGCGATGGACCGGGCTTCATCTTTCAAACTCCCTATCCAGCAAAGACCTTCAAATGCAACAATTCCAGAAAAACCGGCCAATCAAGGGGTCGGCGGAATGTCTCCTCCCCCGTTGCCGTCAAAGGTCTTCGATTGGACCTCTGCGCGCCCCTTGCGTCAGCGCGTTTGCGCGGGAACATAAGCCTCCCGCTCAATTGCGGCGGACACGGTCTCCGGCGGAACGCACAACACCGGTACCCGAGAGCGGGCCAGCAGCGCGAAGACAGTCCCGTGCGGGCCGGGTGTATCGCTCGCCCGCTTGACCCCTGCCACCAGCATGCTGGGATGGTATTGCGCGATCGCCTCTGCGATTGCGTCTGCCGGGTTGCCGTCCTTGACCATGCAGCGCACCGGAAAGCGCCCGCTCGGCCGAATGCCAAATTCCTCCAGGGTTGTCGCAAAGGGATTGAGAAATGCCGACGCCTCCGCCGGGCCACGCGCGTGCAGCACCAGCAAGGTGCGATGAAACGTCTCCGCAAGCGAATGAGCCGTGGCCACCGCGGCCGCCATCGCCTCATTGCGCTCCATCGCCAGCAGGATCGGCCCTCCCGGAGTGGGACGGTTTTCGCCCGCGTTCCAGTCCGCGGCAACCGCCAGAACCGGACAAGGCGCAAGCCGGACTAACTGCTCCGCAATCGAGCCCACAAGCACCGGACCCGCGCCCTTCATCCCCTTGGTGCCGATCACGATCAACCCCGCTTGGTACTGCCGGGCCACGTCCACCAGCATCTGCGCAACTGCCCCCTGACGTATCTCCGAATGGCTGTGTATTCCCTCCCGGAGCAGGTCGCCGGCCAGCTCCTCCAGGGCGGCGCGCGCCTGTTCCGTCATCCCCTTCAGCACCCGGCCGGGAACCATATCCACAGTGGCATAATCCACCGGGTCAACGCCGTGAGCCAGGACAATCCGCGCGCCATACCCTCCGGCCAGCTTCCTGGCATACTCCAGGGCCGCTTCCGACTGGCTATTCAGATCCGTGGCCACGACGATGGTCTTCATGGCGGCTGCAAAACTCATGGTTGCCTCCTGACGCGCGAGCGGTGCCCCTTGTTCTTTCACACCTATTGGAATTCGAGTCTGCTCTCCTGCAGACGGCCCGGCAGTGACACCATTCACCCCGCGTTGTGATCCAAATCACATGCTCGCCGCTGGATCTGCCAAAGCACTCATCCATCGACACCTGCACTTGTTCGGTGATCGCGAGGGTGTACATTCGCGGGCCGGATGCAGTAGGCTTTCCGCGTTATGAAAAACGCGGCGAAGAACCCTGCTCAATCGATTGTTCGTTTTGCCACAGCCTGGCTGTTGCCGGCCGTTCTCGGCTTTGCACTGGCCCCATCCGCGCGCTGCGCCGCACAGGCCCCCGCAGCAGACTCGCCAGCCATCGAAGCCAAGGCCCACGCTCTGGTCGCCAAACTGACCCTCGAGCAAAAGATCGAATTGCTGGGCGGCGTGGACTCCATGTTCACCCACGCCGCGCCCGCCATCGATCTGCCCCGCTTCAAGATGTCCGACGGCCCGGTCGGCGTGCGCACCTGGGGACCCACCACGGCCTATACGGCCGGCGCCGCGCTGGCCGCCACCTGGGACCCGGAACTGGCGCGCAAGGTCGGCGAGGGCCTGGGCAAGGACGCTCGATCCCGCGGCGTCAACTTCCTGCTCGGCCCCGGCGTCAACATTGCCCGCTCGCCATTGGCCGGCCGCAACTTCGAGTATTTCTCCGAGGACCCCTTCCTCAACGCCCAAATGGTCGTTCCCTACATCGAAGGCGTCCAGGCCCAGGGAGTCGTCGCCACCGTCAAGCACTATGCGCTCAACGACCAGGAGTACAACCGGCACAACGTCAGCGTGGACGTGGACGAGCGCACCATGCGCGAAATCTATCTGCCCTCCTTCGAGGGCGCCGTCACCAAGGCCCACGTGGACGCGGTGATGAACTCCTATAACCTGGTGAACGGCGTCCACGCCACACAAAGCGAGTATCTGAATCTGAAGGTGCTCAAGGGCGAATGGGGCTTCCAGGGCATTCTTATGTCCGACTGGGACGCCACCTACGACGCGGTGGGAGCGGCCAACAATGGCCTCGATCTCGAAATGCCCTCGCCGCGCTTCATGAACGCCAAAAGCCTGCTGGCCGCGGTCAAGGACGGTTCGGTCAAAGAATCCACCCTTGACGACAAGTTAGTGCGCCTCTTCCGCACCGTGCTCCGCTACGGCTTCCTCGACCACCCGCAATTCGATCCGGCCGACTCGACCTACTCGGTGACCGATCGCGCCGTTGCTCTCGAAGGCGCACGGGAGAGCATCACGCTGCTCAAGAACGAAGGCAAGCTGCTCCCGCTAGATCCTGCAAAGATGAAGACCATCGCCGTCATTGGCCCCAATGCCTGGCCGGCTGTTACGGGCGGCGGCGGTTCCTCGCAGGCCACGGCCTTCGAGCCGGTCTCCACGGTCACCGGCATCGCCAACCTGCTCGGCCCCAATGTCCACGTCCTCTACAGCCGCGGCCTGCCGGAGATGAACGATCTCTTTCGCAACACCCATTGGGAGGGCGGGGTGAAGGTGGAAACCTTCCCCAGCAGCGACTTCACGGGAACCCCGGAAACCGACTCGCTCCCGAATTTCGCCGGCTTTCAACAGGAAAGGCGCAGACCCACCGCAAGCACTCCGCACAGCATCCGCTACACGGCTAGTTTCAAGGCAGCGAAGGCCGGCAAGTATATGGTTCTAGCCGCCTCCCAGTCCTGGGGCGGCGACGCGTTCAAGGTCATGGCGGACGGAAAAGAGCTGCCCACCCCAACCCACGCCGAAGGTCAGGTTCCGCCCTTCTGGACACTCGACCTGAACCAAGGCGAGACGCTGAGCCTGGTTGCCGAGTGCGTCCCCCACTCCCCCGGCGTCCGCTTTGCGATGGGCGTCGCTTATGAGCCGGACCTGATCGCTCCCGAAGCGAAGACCTTCGCTGCAGCGGCGGACGTTGCGGTTGTGGCCGTCGGCTTCAACCCATCCACCGAGGGCGAGGGCTACGACCGCACCTTCGAGCTGCCCTGGGGACAGGACGCTCTGATCCAGGCTGTCGCCGCGGCCAATCCGCGCACCATCGTCACCCTGACCGGCGGCGGCGGCATGGAGACCCGGCCGTGGCTGGACAGGGTTCCGGCGCTGCTCCACACCTACTATCCCGGCCAGGAGGGCGGCACCGCCATCGCCGAGGTCCTCTTCGGCAAGCGCAATCCCGAGGGCAAGCTGCCGGTCAGCTTCGACCGCAGTTGGGACGAGAACCCTTCGGCCAAGTACTACTACCCCACTCCCGGCGCGGACACCAGGCTGCACGTGATCGAAAACGGCAAGCCGCCGGTGGATTACGTCATTCCCCATGTGAAATACGACGACGGCCTCATGGTCGGCTACCGCTACTGGACCACTGAAGGCAAGCACCCGCTCTATCCATTTGGATTTGGGTTGAGCTACACCACCTTCACCTTCTCCAAGCTGGACGTTCCAGCAACGGCCAACAGCGGCTCAACCGTTCCAGTGAGCTTCGATGTGACCAACACCGGTAGCGTGGCCGGCGCTGAAGTGGCCCAGCTTTACGTCTCCGACCCATCCGCCACCGTCAAGCGTCCGGAGCGCGAGCTTAAGGGCTTCGAAAAGGTCCGCCTGGCTCCTGGCGAGACCAAGCATGTCACCCTCTCGCTCGATGCCCGCGCCTTCAGCTACTGGGACGAAGCCAAACACAACTGGACCATCGACCCCGGCAAGTTCACGATCCTGGTCGGCGACTCCAGCGAAAACACACCGCTGCATGCGGATTTGACGCTGAACTAACCCGCGCCTCGCACCCAGCCAAACGGCCTGCCGCTTCCAAGCGGCTGGCTGGCTTCTAATCCAGCATTCGATCCCTGCCCACGCTTTCTGCCTGAGCGAAGGTCGCCGCAGCGACCGGAATTGAAAGCCTGCCTGAGCTTGCCGAAAGGAATCTGCGGTGTCGTATTAGCCCAAGAGAAACCTACCGCTTCTAGCTCGGTTTCCGATTGCTCTTGATCAATCCTTGATCTACGCTGTTCAAGATGAATTCCTGCTTGAAGGCGGGTTTCGTGATTCCGATGGGAGTGTTGGGGGGGCGCGAAGAATGAACGGCACGTCTTCAAGACTGGCCCTGTTTCTGCTCTTCATTCTCGCCGCGTCAAAAATGTGGGCGCAGGGGCCCCCGTATCAAACCGACGATCCGGTGCCGGTCGACCTGCATCACTACGAGTTCTATATCTTCGGCGCGGTCGATGGCACACCGGCAGAAATCGACTCGACGGGGCCGGCCTTCGAGTTCAACTGGGGCGCCATACCCAGGGTGCAACTGCACGCCATATTGCCCTGGGGAGGCGTCTTTCCGTCGAACAATCCCGTTTACCTTCCCGGAGGAACGGGCCCGAGCGCGTTTGGGCTCACCGACTTGGAACTGGGCGTGAAACTCGCCATCATCAAAGAGACCAAGCACATTCCGCAGATCGGCACCTTCACAATGTTTGAGATGCCGACGGGGAGTTCTGACAAGGGGCTGGGCGTCGGAAAAGCCTGGTACAGACTCCCCGTCTGGCTGCAAAAGAACTCCGGTAAGTGGCTGTTCGATGGAGGCGGCGGCTATCAGGTCGTGCCGCAAGCCAGCTTTCGCGACTTTCCCTATACCGGATGGCTCGTGAAACGAGAACTCAATGAAAGGCTTGAGTTGGGCGCGGAGCTTTTTGCGCATGCACGCGAAGGCTTTGCAACGGCGCAAACCGAGCGCTCGGCAATGATCGATGTTGGCGGCTACTACCACTTTAAGCACAACCCCAATGAACAGTTCTTGTTCTGCTACGGCCATTCAATCGCCGGCCAAACGGAGAACTACGCCTACGCGGGCATGTACTGGACCTGGGGTGGTAAAGACGACTCGGGAAAAGACGACGGCAAGAAGGACACGGCGGCAAACAACTGGATGCCGGGGCCGATGCGCGGCAACGGATTTCAATAACCTCGGGGCTGCGACCAGCGTTGAGGCGCCCAAAGCGGAGGACACGATAGATGGAAATTACGGCACGCGCTCTTTGGACTCTTGTGCACGGCATGGGGTTCGGTGCGCTTTATCTCCTGGCGTGTTCCGGTGCTCTCGTGGAGTTGTATCGCTTCACCACTGCGTCATCTCCATCCGAATCCACTCCCGGCCAGCAACGCTTCCTCAAGGTTTATCTCCTCACGATGGTTCTCCTCGCATGGGCCGCTGTGCTGACCGGAGCGTATGTCATCTATCCGTGGTATCGCGCTCTACCTCCACAGGGGAAGACAGATCTCGCCATGTTGCCGCAACGTCTGCTGATGTCCAGCCCCACAACTATCGGATGGCACTCTTTTGGGATGGAATGGAAGGAGCATATCGCATGGTTCGCCCCAATCTCCATCACGATGGTCGCATTCGTCTTCCACCGGTACGGTCGCGATCTTAAGAACCATCGGCAACTCCGGACCGCGGTGCTCTGCTTTGCCGCGGCTTCGTTTGTCACCGCGGGAATCGCGGGCTTCTTCGGCGCGATGATTAACAAACATGCGCCGGTTCAGGGTGGTCATACGATTCGACTCAGTACCGGAGGAGAAAAATGAACACGCCTGGAAATCCGGTTTCGCCTGGCACTCCTGCACTGCCGAACGGTTCCGGCGCGGCTGCCTTGCTCGCGGCTGGGATCGGCTCCTTTGCCCTCGGAGTCCTGGCTTTTTCAGCCGATCAATCGGCTCTCCTGAAGAGAATCTTCGATTTCTATGCGCCAACCGGGCCTCTTTCGGGTGTAACGACCGTCGCCATTCTCATCTGGCTATTGACCTGGGCCATTCTGGAATGGCACTGGCGGAACAGGACGGTCGCCGTGGGACGCATCGCCGCTGCTGCCATCGCGCTGCTCGGCCTGAGCCTGGTGTTGACCTTTCCTACTGTGGTTGACCTTTTCTGAAAGAAGAACGTTCTTTGCTCAGGGCGATTCTGAGTGCCTTCCTCCGTGGGCATCTGGTTCCCTGACCCCTGACCCCTGCCAAAGCTACTTCCCCGGCAACCCAACCTCCGCAGCGGCGAGGAGCTTGTGCGTATCCCACCAGTGCTGGAGAACCTGGTTCCAGCGGTCGCCGCGGTCGATCCACAGTTGCGCCGCGCGGTCGTAGCGGGCCTGGTTGTTCTCCAGCCAATAGGGCCGGTTGTCGCGCAGCCAGGCTTGGCGGTAGAGAGCGCCAAGCTGCGTGTAGCCGTCGCGAATGTCCTGGAGCTTGCCGTTGTTCGAACCGATGGTTTCGAGCATCACCTCGACCTCGCTCCAGCGGCTCTTGTCGGCGGCGAGCGCCTGGGCCTGCGCGTAGAGCGCCGCGGACTCGCCGGCAGCCTGAAACTTGAAGCCGATAAAGTCGATCCGCCGCGCCCCCAGTTCCATCGCATCGAGGGCCTCCTGGTTTTCCAGAGCCCGCCCTTGCGCCTTCGCCGCCTCCTTGGCTTCGGCCACCAGGGTGATGGCGCGCTCGGCGTGCAGGCGCAACTCGCTCGCCACCGGAAGCAGCTTCACGGCGACGCGTTGGCCCTCCGCCGAGAGAGGATCGGCCCAGAACAAGCTGTCCTCCGCATCGCCCAGCCCAGCATTCTTGAGCGTCGCGTGAGCCGCCATCAGCTCCCGCTGCGCCTGGTCGATCTTGCCCGTCGGATCGCGGTGAAAGGCCAACCCAAACGACGAGAGAAACTGATCGTCCGAGCCCTCGGCCCCCTGCCACGCGGCTGCCCCGCCATACACCACCCCAAACCAGTTCTCGTCGAAGATCCCCTCGCCGTCGTCGTTCCATACCGTGTTAAGCATTCCCTTCGCGCCCAGCTTCATGCCGTCGCGCACAAAACCGTGAATGTTCCCCATCGCCTCGTTGTTGTTGGGGTAAACGCGGTTCCAGTTGCTCACGCCAGGAGCCACCCAGGTTTCAAGGCCCGCTTTCGTAAACGGCAGTATTTCGGGAGTGAAGTCCGGCCTGGCGTCGTAGACCCAAGGTACGGCGATCATGTCCTTGGGCAGCGTGCCTACCAGCTCCGGGGATTTGACGGCAATATCGCCCCAAAAGAGCAGTTGCTTGTGCGTCGGCGCAAGCGCAGCATGAATCTTCGTCAGAAAGTCGATGTAGACCTTGTCCAAGCCTTGCTTCTGGACCTCCTCACGTGTCCGCCCCAGCCCCAGCTCGAAGGTTTCGTCGGCGCCGATGTGCGCCCACGGCCCCGGAAACACCTTGGCCAGCTCGCCGAACCATCCGGCGATCAGCGGCAGCGTGGCCGCGTCGCCCGGCGCGAGGACCGACCCATGCGCCGTCTCGCCCAGCCCCGCGTACTGCTCGAACTTCAGCACGTGGTGCAGGTGCCCGAACGACTCCTGCTCGGGAATGATGGTGATGTGGTACTTGGCCGCGTAATCGACCAGTTCGCGCGCCTCGTCCGGCGTCATCGCGCCGCCGGGAAAGGCCGCCACCGGCGTCGAGGAGTAAGCGAAGGTGTGCTCGAAGTACGGCGAGAAGAGGTTGTACTTGTAAGCCGCCAGCGTTCGAATCTCCCGCTTGAGGAACTCCATGTTGGGCAGCGGGCCGCGCGACCAGTCGTCGGAGAGGCCGCGATGCGGCAATGCGGGCCAGTCGCGGATGGTAGGGACGAGGAGAACGCTGTTTTGGCCGCTGCCGCGAATCAGTTGTTTGGCGGTTTGTGCGCCGTAGAACAGGCCAGCAGAACTATCGGCAATGATCGCAAGCCCATCGCCGAAGGGAACCAGGATATAGCCCTCATTCTGCATTTGCGAATCAAATGCCAGCTTCCATTTTGCGAGGATCTCCTTTGTCCCTCCGTCACGGTTCCTGAACAGCAAGATCGGAACAGAGTTCTTACCTGAATTCCACCTCACTCCTCTCGCCGTGAAAGCAGACTGAAGGTCCTTCATAGTAAAGAGATCCGACTCGGCGTCCTCTTTTGAGAGGGCTATATTAACCGGGATCGCCAAAGGGCCGGATAAAGCTGCTGCCTTCTTAATTTCCCTTTCATCGCGGGTAAAAACCTCGACGCTGACGCCATCGCGGATCGGCACTTCCATAACGCCAGTGCACTCCCGCACCGCAGGCACAAGGTGCAGGTCCGCGCAGGTGGGCGCGGCAGTCGGCGCGGCTTGCGCAAATGCCTCAACCCCTGTGCACATCACAACCAAGAAGATCAAAGAAAAACGCAGACGCATAAACCCTTCCTCCCGCAATCCAAAGCCGGATGAAAGGCTAACGCATCTCCGCGGCACGTGTACACCCGACCGGCATGCGCTCATGCACTTGAGAGGATGAACTCCATGTTGTTTTGGGGAACGGAATCTTGATCCGCGAGGGCGGCGGCGCGGAAAGGGAGGAGCCTCACATTGTGGAGTTATTCGCCGGAGATAACTTTGTAACCTATTGATTTTATGCTGGTTATGTTTGACCGCAAGGTCTCGTCATTGAAAAGCGAGAAAGGAGGGGGAGGAGGGCTTCAGCGGGACGAAGGCAAAGGTATCATCGGTCCGATCCCGGCCCCGCAGCCTGAAGACAGTGAGCATGCCGGCACTTGGCGACAAACCGGAAGTGAACCCTGACACGGTTGTCTCTGCGACCAATTTCTCTCTTTGCGCTTGGAACATCAGCGACTACGCGGCGCGAATGGCGGCCTGTTTCTGTTCTTCCCGGTCGCACCCCGTATCAATTCCTCTGGGCTTTGGGTGGCGAAACCAATATGGGCAGCAGCACCGATACCGCCATGATGCCTGCAACCCCATGGAGGCCGCTAACATAAGATCCGCTGGATTGGCGCAAGTGGGCGATGAGCAGCGGTCCGAATGCGCTTGCACAGCCCCATGCGGTTAGCATGAGGCCATAGATCGGACCTACATTCTTCGATCCGAAATAATCGGCCGCAAAGGCCGGCATGGTGCCGAATCCGCCGCCGTAGCACATCAGAATGATGAACGAAACAACGGTGAGAATCGTGGCCGAGGAGAGACTCGGCAGCGCCCAGAAGAGCCCCACCTGTACCAGAAACATGGTCGCAAAGGTCCATCGCCGGGTAATCGCGTCGGAGGTCCAGGCCCAGAAGATGCGGCCCACGGCGTTGCCGATGCTGGCAATTCCCACCATGCCCGCCGCCGCGATCACGCTGACCTTGGCAATCTCCTGAAACATGGGCGACTCCTGGGAGATGAGCGAGATGCCGGCGGAGACGTTGAGAAACAACAGCACCCACAGAGCCCACCATTGCCACGTCTTGAGGGCGCCGCCGAGCGTGTAGTCCTTTGCCGCACGCTGCGCGGTTTGGGTTGCGCTCGGCGACCAGCCTGCCGGCTTCCACCCGTCGGGCGGATTCTGCATGAAATAGCCCGTTGCCATGGTGACGACGAGATAGGCAATGCCCAGCCAAGCAAATGTCCGCAGAACGCCGACCCTCTGAATCAGATAGCTCGCCGCCGGAGCGGTTACCAACGCGCCGGCGCCAAAGCCACCCACGGCAATGCCGGTGATAAGTCCCCTTCGGTCGGGAAACCATTTGATCAGCACGGCAACCGGAACAATGTAACCGAATCCCAACCCGATTCCTCCGATCAGCCCATAACTCAAATAGAGCCACCATAGCTTGCCGGCGGAGAAGCTTGCCAGAAAGACTCCCAGGCCATACAGAAACCCTCCTGTGAGCGCCACCACGCGGGGTCCCTTCCTATTCAGCCAGAGGCCGCCGAAGAAGGCCGCGACTCCCAGGACAAAGACGCAAATGGTAAAGGTAAGCGTCACTTCCGAGATAGACCAGTGGAACTGCTTGGCCAGCGGAATCCGGAAAACGCTCCACGCATATACGGCGCCGAGGGCCATCTGCATGAGAAAGCCCGCCGCGGCAACGCCCCAACGATTTGGATTCGACATGGTTCTTCTCCAGGGAAAACTCGTGCCTTGGTTCAATGCTCGATTTCGGAAGTCCCGCGCGCACTGAGCTGAATGCCCAGAGTCTCCAGAAACCGGTTGATAAGCGCGATGCTCCGCCGCAACTCTTTGTGGCGGAACTGACTAAGAAGCGAAAACAATCCCGGCGGCTCAATAACAGGCTTCTTATAACTCCCAAGTGTTTCACCAATGGCCACAGCGATGCCTTGAAGCAGGTCCGGGTTGATGGAACCCATCGTTTTCGCCAGGATGATCGTGTTGCGCAGGGCGCGCACCGAAGCGGCGGACCGGGCGTTCTCGACCGCGGCTTCAACCAGTTTGTCGCTAGCCCCCAGGACGCCGCGCAACAGTTGAAAGACGCCGCGGTCATGCAATTGCTGCAGTAACTCGTAGGACTCGAGCAAGGCCTCGGCGTGCTCGACGGGCGCATTTTCCAGCCGGTTGTGCAACTCCTGCCGAGGGTCGCGGGGCGGCAGTTCAAGGGGAATCGGTCGAGCCATCTTGCCTCTCCTGGCCAGCAACTGCCGGCTAGCGGGTTTGTATCTGCACTAGTCGATCGCCGGGTTGACGGTAGTCGCCACGCTTCCACTTGCGCTCCACTTCGACCCCATTCTGCGGGGTCGGATGCCCGAATCGGGAGTTCGAGCGCGGCAAGGGATTCTCGCCTATCTCACCCAGCACCTTGAGATGCACGGAAGTTTCCTTATAAGCCGGAGTGTGAGTTACCTTGTCCGTATGGCTGGAGGTAAGCCGGTTCACCGGCTCCTCGACAGAGTTCATGGGCATATACAGCTCCTTCCCCTGAACCCGCGCGGTAATGACGGCTTGAGCCCGTACTTTCCCGTAGCGCGAGACGAGCTGAACCCAACTGCCGTTCTGGATTCCCCGGTCTGTCGCAAGCTCGGGGGACACTTCGACAAAGGTGCATGGAGTCTTCTCGCGGATACCTTCGCTGCGATAGGTCATATTGCCTTCATGAAAATGCTCTAGCAGACGCCCGTTGTTCAGGTGCAGGTCGAACTCGGCATCCTGCCGATCGGATGGCTCCGACCAACGGACGGGAAAGAAGGTTGCCTTGCCGCCAGGGAGCTCGAAGTGCTTTGTGTAGAGGAGAGGCTGGTCGCTGCCATCTTCCGCCACGGGCCATTGAAGAGACTTATAGCCTTCCAGTCGCTCATAGGTGACGCCTGCCATGATGGGCGTAATTGGAGCTAACTCCTCATAGATTTTGGAAGGATGCTGGTAATTCCAGCCTGCGCCCAACCGGTTGGCAATGTCCTGAACGATCTGCCAATCGGGGCGGCTATCGCCAAGGGGCTCAAGAGCCCGATACAGACGCTGGATGCGTCTCTCGGTGCTGGTGAAGGTGCCCTCCTTCTCCAGGCTTGGGCAGGCCGGCAGGATGACGTCGGCATAGCGGCAGGTTTCAGTGAAGAAGATCTCCTGCATGACAAAGAAATCAAGCTTCGAAAGCGCATCCGCCACATAATTGGCATTCGAATCGACCAAGCTCATCTCTTCGCCGAATACGTACATTGCCTTGATGCGTCCGTCGTGAATGCCATCGATCATTAAATGGTTGTCGAGTCCGGGCTTCGCCGGCAAGGAGACATTCCAGGCCTTCTCGAACTTCGCGCGAATCTCCGCATCGTCCACTTTCTGGTAACCGGGGAAAAATGCCGGCATGGCGCCGTGGTCGCTTGCTCCCTGGACATTGTTATGTCCACGCAGGGGGTAGGCGCCCGTGCCCGGCCGCCGGTAATTCCCGGTAGCAAGGAGCAGATTGGAGATAGCCGTCGACGTGTCGGAACCCATCACGTGCTGCGTTACTCCCATGGCCCAGAGGATGCAGACACTATCCGCTTCCGCGATCATGCGAGCAACCTTGGTCAGGGTTTCGATGGGAAGTCCGCATCGCTGGCTGGCCATTTCAAGGGTGAAGGGTTCGAGGCTCTCGATGTATTCTCCGGCGCCATTGACCCACTTATCGATGAATGCCTGGTTGGCAAGCCCGTTGTCGAAGATGTAACGTGTAACTGCCGAGAGCCAAAAGAGGTCGGTGCCCGGACGCGGATGCAGGAACACATCCGCACGTTGCGCCATCTCGTTCTCACGAAGATCGGAGACGATAAGCTTTTGGCCGCGCAGTTTATGCGAGCGCTTGACGCGCGTAGCCAGCACCGGATGGCTCTCGGCGGTGTTGCTGCCGACGATCAAAACCAGCCCGGCCTTCTCGATGTCGGAAATCGATCCGGAGTCGCCGCCGTATCCGACCGTGCGGAAGAGTCCGGTGGTCGCGGGCGCCTGGCAATAACGGGAGCAGTTATCCATGTTATTGGTCCCGATGACCGCGCGCGCCAGCTTCTGCATCAGATAGCTCTCCTCGTTGGTGCACTTTGAGGAAGAGATGAATGCCAGCGCATCGGCTCCGCAAGCTGCCTTGATTTCAGCAAATCTGCGCGCCACCAGATCCAGGGCCTCATCCCAGGAGGCTTCGCGGAAAACGTCTCCTTCGCGGATCAGCGGTTGGGTAAGGCGATCGGGGCTGTTCACGAAGTCCCAGCCGAATTTGCCTTTTATGCAGGTGGAGACGCCGTTGGCCGGACCCTGCGCAGGCTCCACTTTGAGGATGTGCCGGCCCTTGGTCCAGATATCGAAGCTGCAGCCGACTCCACAGTAAGTGCATACGGTCTTGGTGCGCTTGATGTGGGACTCGCGCATGGCCGACTCAATTTGAGAGAGCTGAAGAACGGCGCTGTAACCGACCTCCGGCTCGATCTCCTTCACCACATCGATCATGCCGTCGATTACGGGCTTGGGAAGGGCGGTGAAGTAGCCTGCTTCACCCAGCATGGATTTCTCCATCAGCGCGTTGCAGGGGCACACGGTCACGCAGTGGCCGCAGGAGACGCAGCTGGATTCGCCGATGGGCGCTCCGCCGTCCCACAACACGCGGGGGTGGGAATCCTCCCAATCGATGGTCAGCGTTTCATTCACCTGCAGATTCTGGCAAGCCTCGACGCAGCGTCCACAAAGGATGCACTGATCGGGATCGTAGCGGTAGAAGGGATTGGAGATATCCACTTCATACGGCTTGGGCTGGTAGGGGATTCCCTGATGCTCGATGCCGAGGAGGCTGGTGGTGTTGTGGACTGTACAGTTTCCGTTGTTGTTGTCGCAGACCGTGCAGTACAGCAAGTGATTGCCGAGAATGCGATCGAAGGCCTCGCGCTGCGCCGCAGCCGCTCGCGGCGAGGAGGTGACGACGTTCATTCCGTCCGCGGCAAGGGCGCCGCAGGCCCTGCCCAGTTTGCCGTCCACTTCAACCATGCAGGTATCGCAGGTTTGGATCGGTCCAAGCTGGGAGTGATAACAAACCTGCGGGATCTGGGCGCCGCAACGGTTGATGACGTCGATCAGGCGCTCACCAGGCTCAATTGGCTGCGGCCTGCTGTTTATGGTGATGGACATGAACTGGCCGGCCCTCCGTCCATGAGTTTCGATGCTAGTACTCAAAGCGCAGAGGCGTAAAGCTCCTTTTTTGTCGGGTCAATCGCTCCTTTTCCCGATGCACCGAGACCGAGCCGGCGCGGGGAGGCTGAATGGCTGTCTGCCCAGGAGGTGCATCCTTCTCGAATGGGTGGCTGCGGAAGTGTTGCTCGGGCTTCAGGTCATACGATCCGGCTGCCGGCCGGAATGCAACGGAATTCGCCTGAATAGACGATGAAGCGCCGGCCGCGCAAAAAGCCGACCAAGGTCAGGCCAAGCTCACGGGCAAGCTTGACCGCCAAGCTGGAAGGCGCCGAGACCGAGGCAAGAATCGGGATTCCCATGGCCAGGGTCTTTTGCGCAATCTCGAAGCCGCCCCGGCCGCTGACCAGTAGAACGTGGCTGGCAAGCGGCAAATGTCCTTGCAAAAGCGCCCATCCCGCTATCTTGTCGACGGCGTTATGGCGGCCAATATCTTCGCGCATTGCCAGCAAGTTGCCGACAGCATCGAAAAGGGCGGCTGCATGCAGCCCTCCGGTCCGGCTGAAGACAGCTTGTTCGGGACGGAGAATTTCCGGTAGCCGGCACAGGACTTCAGGATCGATGCGGAAGCCGCGATCGGGCTGATGCAAGCCGCGCAGGCGGACGGCATCGATGGAGGCTTTGCCGCAGATGCCGCAACTGGACGCGGCAAAGAAGTTACGCTGCAAGTCCTTGGAATCGAAAGAGCTATCGTTCAGCTTCACTTTCACTAGGTTGCTCTTGGCGCTATTTTTCCCTCGCGCGAGGCGAAGCGCGGCAATCTGATGGGGCGACTCGATGATTCCTTCGGTTAGCAGAAATCCAGCCGCCAGTTCCAGATCGTGCCCCGGAGTCCGCATGGTAACCGTCAGTGGGGTGTCGCCGATGCCGATTTCAAGCGGTTCTTCGGTCGCGAGGGAGTCCTGCACGGAGCGGGCGGTCCCCTCGTCCCACTCGGTAACGCTGGTCAGTTCGACACTTCCTTGTGGCGCGCGCACAGGCTCCGTCCTGCTGTTCAAATTCGACGTTGACGCGCTAAGAACGATCTTGTCAAGGTTGACGGGGCTCGAAGCTTCCGACGCCGCCGTGGTGTTGTGGGGATTCAATCGGCAGGAACACTTCGCGAGCGAGTGCCAATGCACCCAATTCGGCAGCTCGCGAACCTGTTGCTACCCCGCCAAGTGGCAATCGAACGCCTATCCACTCTGCAAAGAATTGCATATGTGGGACTTGAAGCGCCCAATACCCCAATATTATCAAGCAGGCTGTTCGGCATTGAAATTGCTACAGCACTCACAACCGAACAGCCGAAAGCTATGGGAAATGGTAATGACGGTGCATTTGCGCAACGGCAATGAAGATTTCCTGAGCCCTCGCAGATTCAGCAAGAATCCCGACCATCGTCTTCCATGGCAGGCGACGGCATTTAGAGATGGGACGTATGACTGAAACCCGGGCAACTTCGAATGAACGGCGGCGCTGTCCGCGGTTCACTATTCATGCTCCCATCATCGTCCACGCCGGCGGTCGGGAGCTTTTTGCCTATAGCCGGGACTTGAGCAACCAGGGAGTTTATTTCTATTTATCCATGGCCGATAGCGCGCTGATTGGCCCGGAGCTGGATTTCTTGGTCGAATTGCCTCCAGAAATCACTCTTTCAACCTGTTGTTTTATTCGCTGCCACGGGCGTACAATCCGCACCGAGGCTGCTCCGGATTCTCTAAAAGGGGTTGCCGTCGAGATTCTTCAATACTCGGTACAGCGGGACGCGGCGGCCAGCGCCTAGAGTTTGCGCATCCCCAGAACACGGTGGTCTATGAGCCAACTCTTCAATACGTAAACGAGCCTGTTATTGCTGCCGGGATCGGTCGGCAGAAGGAAAAAGCCCGGATCGACCAGATAGCGAATGGAGTTGAAAACGATCCCCTCCATGACTTCCCCGTCCAGGAACTGGAGCCTCATCCATATCCCATGGACGATCGGCGCCCGGGAATGAAAATTCAAAATCTGGTGTTCTGAGTCCCCCTCGAAGCTGTTCACATAGAAGACGGCCTTGACATCCTTGGTGGAAAACTCCTCAACAACATTCGATTCGAGCAGGCGGACACGAAAGCTCTCCGGCGGACTATGCGGAGCATTGCTCAACAGTTCCTCGATCGTGTTCCAAGATGTGGACTCCAGGTAACCCTTGATCGTCCTGGCGCCGAACTGGATTACCACCTTTTCCGAACTGGGCATAGTGCGGCCATCCGCGGGTAGGGTCATGTTCTTCTTGCCGGATCGAGAATGTTTTCCTTCCGGGGCGGTCTGAGATTGTACTGCTTGATTTTGTACAACAAGGCCTTGTAACTGATCTGCAGATCGCTGGCCGCGGCCTTCCGGTTCCATCCGGTTCCCTCCAGCTTCTGCGCGATCACGGCAGCTTCAGCTCCACCCTTCAAGTTTCGCACAAGATGCTTCAGGCCTCCGTTGCCGCTGGCGTCTTCCCCGCCAATGGGAATCGGCCCCGGACTTTGCGGCGGAGTCAATTCGTCGATGATCGCCCGCTCGTCGGCCAGGACAAGGTAACGCTTAATTGTATTCTCCAGTTCGCGAAGATTGCCAGGCCACGAGTGACTGGTCAACGCCTGCATGAGCGCACGTGAAATCGGCAAGGGCTTGCATTCGTACTTCACGGCCACTTTGCGCATGAAGTGCTGCGACAAGATCGGAATCTCGTCGGTGCGCTCCCGCAGCGGGGGCATCTTCAGCGTAAAACCATTGAGACGGTAATATAGATCCTCGCGAAATGTCTTCTGCGCGATAGCCGCCTTCATGTCGATGTTGGTTGCGGCAATTACGCGCACGTCCACTTTCACGCTGGCCCGGCCGCCAAGGCGCGCAAAACTCCCATCCTGAAGAACCTGGAGCAGCTTTGCCTGCAACACGGTCGGCATTTCGCCAATCTCATCCAATAAGATGGTGCCGTTATTGCATATCTCGAACTTGCCCGGTTTGGACTTGACAGCGCCTGTGAAAGCCCCTTGCTCATATCCGAAAAGTTCGCTCTCCAGAAGATCGGCCGGCATCGCCGCGCAATTCACCTTAAGGAAGGTCTTGTGGCTCCGTGCCGAGAGCTTGTGGATCAGCATGGCCGCGATTTCCTTGCCCGTGCCGCTTTCTCCAAGGATGAGAACAGGGATGTCCGCGCGCGCCACAAGCGTGCATTGAGACTCGATCTCCTTCATGCGCTTGCTGCATCTGACAAAGGATGTATTCTCATCCAGCGGGACTTCGGTGACCTCATCTTCGGCCGGTTGCTTGTCCGCCGCCATCAAGCACTGCTCGACAGCAAGATCGATGTCGCTTTTCCTGAAAGGCTTGAGGATCAGGTCGGTGGCTCCCATGCGGGTAGCCTCTACGACCTCCTTCAACTCCGCCGAACAAGCGAGAATGATGATTGGAAGGTACGGCTTCGAGGCGCGAATTTCCCTCAGCATGCCGAGCGCGCTTTCCCCGTTTTCGCAGTCTCCGATGTGCCAGTCCATGAGGAGAAGGTCAGGGCAAGGGGATTCGGTCAGGCTGCGAACGAATTCCGCCGCGTCTGTAAACCCGCTCACGCTGAAGCGGTCGGCGAGAATGCGGCGAACATACTCCAGGATCGCCGGGTCCCCGTCCAGGACAACGATGTTGGCTCGGCTTGTGATCTGAGTCTTCAATGGAGTTTCCAAAAGCGCGCTAGCCATCTGCGTTTCCCTGCTCCCATCCCAAATCGGTGAATGGGCTATCTTATCCCTCCCGCTGAAGGGCCGGCAGGAACGGGGTTTCTCGCTCCGCCCCGCGAATCACGGCGGACTGCCGGTGGAACTTGCCGTCGCGGCGGCGACCTCTCTTTTGACAAGGGTTGGGGAGTTCTTGCCGGTTGCCACTTGAGAAGCATCTTACCACTTAAGTGGTAAACATTTCATCACTTGCGCAAGGTTTTTCACAATCCGTACTACACAATCGAGCCTGATTTGAGCCGCGGTTGCGCTGAATTACCTATGAGTCAACAGAAGTGGTTACTTGTGTGTGTTTTTGAGCCCTCAATGGTTACCCTGACTCTGGCAAACGAGTTGCTTACAACCCAGCTAGCAACCCGTATTGAAATGGATCGTCAATGGCCTTGACCCGCGTCGCCGAATCCGTCGATCTTCGCGATCTGCCTCCGATGAATGTGCTTTTTGGACAATCATCCATGATGGCCATCGCGCGAGGGAAGCTGGAACGGATTGCCGAGACAACCGTCCCGGTTCTCTTGCAGGGCGAGAGCGGCACCGGCAAGGACATTTTTGCCAAGCTGTTGCATACGCGCTCCAATCGCTCGAAGAATGCTTGGGTCAAGGTGACGTGTCCGGCAATTCCGCACTCGCTCATTGAGTCGGAGCTTTTTGGCTATGAAAAGGGCGCCTTCACCGGGGCGTATGCAACCAAGCGCGGCCGAGTGGAATTGGCGCATCAGGGGACCCTGTTCCTCGATGAGGTTGGCAGCCTGGATAAGTCCGTCCAGGCCAAGCTGCTGCAGGTGCTGCAGGACGGCAGCTTTACGCGCATCGGGGCGCAAGAGTCGAGGAAGGTCAATACACGCCTGGTTTGCGCGGCCAATGGAAATCTGCGAAAACAAACCGAAGACGGCAGTCTCCGGCTGGACTTCTTCTTCCGCATAAACGCCATTACCATCGACCTGCCGCCCCTGCGTCAACGAACTGAGGATCTGCCGCTTCTTATCGATTACTTCCTCGATCTCCACTCGAAAGCGTTTCATCTCGACCCAAAGCCGCTTTCACGGGAAATCACGCGCATGATGCAGCAGTACACCTGGCCGGGAAACATCCGGCAACTGGAGAACATGATTCGCAGCTATGTGCTCATCGGCAGCGAAGAGGCTCTCCTGGCGGACCTGGTTCCGGTTGCCGCCGCCGGCGTCATCCCGGAGATCGACCTGGCTTGCCCCATCTCATTGAAGGAGATCACAAAGGCCGCAACGAGAGATCTGGAGCGGGAGATCATACTGAAAGTGCTCCAGGCCAATGGCTGGAGTCGGCGCAAGACTGCCAAATGGCTCAACATCAGCTACCGATCACTGCTGTACAAGCTGCAGGACCCACAAGTTAGTGCGCTCCCGAACAGGCCTGCAAATCCCGGACTTTCGGGTACCGCGTCTGGCCGATCATAGGTCGCAACCGCGTGAAACGGCCTGGGGCGCAGGAAGCGCTCCAGAACAAGGGCACCTGTGGGTCGCCTGCGGTTGCGGGTCGAAGCTGCGCCGGGCAGGGCAACTTGCAATGGCCGCCCTCCTGAGATTACCCCTTCCATCGGTTTCCACAAGACCATGCCCTTCTGAAGCAAGGCGCTCATTGCGCCACGAGGCCCTACTGCGAGGCGTTAGGCGCGCAGCCGGCGGCGAAGCTTAAGCAAGGGCTTTTCAAGCAGGAAATAAGATGACAGCGCTGCGGCAATTGCAAATACAAAGTTCTCCGGGAACGCGTTTACCCAGGCACTGGAGTTGTGGTTTAGGAACAACTGCTGCCACAAATAGAGCGAATAGCTGAGAAGGCCCACGAACGCAACAGGCCTCCAGTTGAGGATTCTCCCAATCCGGTCGCGGGGAAAATACACGCTCCGGTGAATCAGAACGGCAATGCACGCGTTCGCGATGGACGCGCCGAAGACCGACACCACCGTGTAGCCCTCGAAGCGATTAATGAACAGGATCAAAGCCAACAACCCGGCCGAATACGCAGGCCTGAACAACCTCAAGTACCAGTCCTTGTTTTCAAGCCAGCCGCCGACCTTCGCCAACAGGCAACCCATCGCAAGACTGTCTGAAACCATCGGGAACATTTCCAGATCGCGATATGGGGTTGCCCTCAGAAACAGCCAGGCGCTGGAGCGCGCAACCGGTCCAAACAGAATCACACAGACAGCCACCCAGCCCGCCCGCCTCGGTCCTAAAACCATGAAGGTGAAGGGCCAGATCAGATAGAACTGTTCTTCAACAGACAGTGACCAGAGGTGTCCAATCTCCCATGACCTTCCCGGCTCAAAATTCACCGTGTAAGTGACGGCGTGCCAAATGTCCCTGGCATGCAAATGCACAATTCCGGCCGCCCACAGCAGGCAGACGCAGGCGATAAAGGTGAAGGACGCCGGAAACAAACGCAGTGCCCTCCGCGCATAAAATCGCTGAAGGGACAGGTGTGCATACTTGGCGTACTCCGACAGCATGAGGCGTGTGATGAGGAAGCCTGAGATTACAAAGAAAACGATCACTCCCAAGTGTGCATAGTCCCCAATTCCCAACTCAACGCGGACAAAGCCCCGCGTCCTGCTAAGATGCCCCAGCAGCACAAAGGCAATCGAGATGGCCCTTAGGCCATCGAGTGACGGTAAGTGATCGGCGTTGGCGGATTTCCTCGCGGGCGAAAGCGGCGCGGAGGCAACTGATAGACTCACACAACCTCGCTTTGATTGCTCCTGGTTATCGTTGCCGGACCCTTCCGCACACGCTAACACGCCGGCAAGAGTTGTCCCGTCTCCTCATAGGGATCCTCTTTCTTTCGCTCCATACTCGAGTCGTACTTCCCTTGCGCAGCTTAGCAAGAACAGTATAGCAAGGCATGCTTACATCCAGCCGCGCAGGCGGTAGTAGGCGATCTTGGCAGACTCAATCAGCATGGTCTCGAAAGCAGGCAAGCGCCCGTACCAATGCTGTGTTGCGTTGAGCACATCGGGGGCTACCATGGGGGCGGCCTCGATGTGGAGTTTGCGAAAGACGCCGCGCGCCCTCAACATGTGAAAATCGCTTGTGATCAATACTTTCTTGCCGGGCATGTCCTGAACCAGGCGCGCCGCCTCGAGTCCATTTTCCCTGGTGCTGGTAGATCCCGATTCGGCAACGATGGCATCCCGGGGAATGCCTTCGGAAACCAGAAAGTTGAGCAGCCCAGGACCGCCGCCGCTGACCACCATCTTCTTGAAGCTCCCGGTTTGCCAGGCAACCTGCGCCTGGCGCGCACGCCGGTACGATGAATAGGAGATACTTGCGCTGTCGTCGCCTGCAGCGCTTAGCAGGATAAGTACTTCGCCCTTGGGCTGCTCAATTGGGCCGGAGTAGATGTGAGCCCACCAGGAAACAACCGGCGTCGACACGATAACTATGGTGATGACTCCGATAGCCGTGAGCAGGCGGTTGAGCCATCGAACGGCTTTGCGCAAGGTTATCATGTGCAGAAATTCCTGACGGCAACACGGCGAGCCAGCAGGCATTCCTCCCCGCAGGACGCGCGGAAAAGCGCGATTCGAATAGATCGAGCAGTTAGTCCGCGGCGGCGTCCCAGCCTTGGCTTATAGGCGATTCTCATCGTCCCATCTCCGTTCCGGCTCAACCGGGCAGCAGCCGGTTGTTGTCGAGGATTGCTTCGAATTCGCGACTGACTGCCTCCCATGAAAGCGTGCTTTGCACACGCTCAAGCGCCATGCTGGCTATTGAGCGCCGCGCCGCATCGTCTGTGAGCAGCCGAACGCAGGCAGCGGCCATGGCGCGGGAATCGTCGGCAATTACGATGTCCGCGCCGTCCTCGTAGCGCAGCCCCTCCGCGCCCACACTGGTAGACACTACCGGAAGACCCGCAGCCATGCATTCGTAAATCTTCAGCCGGGTGCCTCCTCCGATGCGGATTGGCACCACGGAAATCTTTGCGCCCCAAAGATAGGGTCGCATGTCTTCGACCTTGCCAGTCACGCGCACGCCGGCAAGTCCCTCAACAGCTTTGAGCACCTTGGCATCGGGCGACCGCCCCGCTATGGTGAAGGTCGCGCCCGGTAGCCGATCGCGGATGAATGGAAGCACTTCCGAGACAAAATAAGCCACCGCATCTACATTCGGCAGCCAATCCATCGATCCGCAGAAGACAATGTCCGATACTTGAGGGGCGGCGCCGCGGGGCGCGAAGTATTCCACATCGACGCCCGTGGCAACACTGGTAACTGTCTCAATTCCGAACATTCGCTTCATCCTTAAGGCGTCAATTTCCGAGACGGCAATCACGTGCTTCGCCCTCCTGCACACCGCCTTCTCGTATGCCTCCATCTTTCGGGCCTGCATTTGAAAGAAAGCTCTTTTCAGAGGAGAGCGGCTCTGCTCGATGTGTCGTTGCCAGATGGTTGTCTCAACATTGTGCTGAAAGAGAACACACTGTCCCAGGTCTGGCAAGTTTGGGGCAGCTGCAAGAAAGTCGCAGACGATCGAATCGTAACTCCCCTCGTTAATCAGGGTATCTATCTTTCGCTTCAACTCCGATGAGTAATAGCGGGACACTGCCATGGGCACAGCATTGAAGATGCTGCCCGCGAGTTGCGGGATAATTCCGGCAGACCTTCTTCCTGGCGCGGAGTGTTCGACAAAAAGGGAGCGGGCCGAGTATTCGGAGCTACGTTGCGGACCCTCGGTATTGTGGCGGTCGTTCAGCGCGGCGAAATGGATCTCATGGCGCTTGCGCAGTTCCTTCAGGGTTCCAAGGGTGCGAATCTGGGCGCCGCGATCGGTGGGATGGAGAAAAAAAGGACATACCCAAAGAATCTTCATCGTTGCTGTCTGACTCCTCGCTCGGCAGTTGACGGAGCGGCCATCTTATCCTCATCCCTGCACCCATGATAAACTACCTTCGTATGAGGCCAGGTCGAAGGGCATGAATAGGAAGCAGAACGTAATCGTAATGGGTCTGGGGTACGTTGGCTGCGTGAGCGCCGCATGCTTTGCCGAGATTGGACACAGCGTGCTCGGAGTAGACCGCGACATCAATAAAGTGGAAGCCGTTCGAAAGGCGCAATCGCCGTTTTTCGAAGCCGGCCTGGACGCCCTGATACATAGAAACGTAGCCCAGGAGAGGCTAAAGGCCGGAACCCTGGATGAAGAGGCTCTCGATGCGGCCGATGTCGTGATGCTTTGCGTCGGCACTCCCTCGCAGGCCAATGGGAACATCGACCTCAGCCATTTGCGCCGGGTCTGCGACGACATCTCGGCCCTGCTTCGGCCCAGATCGAAGCGCCTGATCGTCACCGTGCGCAGTACGGTGTTTCCCGGGACATGCGAAAGCCTTCTTGAGACAGTCTTCGCCCATCGACAGGATGTGGACATCGTCTCCAACCCGGAGTTTTTGAGGGAAGGCACCGCCGTGAAGGATTTCATGGAGCCATCCCTGCTGGTGGCCGGGGGAAATACGGACCAAGCCGCACAGTCCGTGGCTGACTTGTACGCCGGCCTTCCGGTCGAGGTCTCTATCGTCTCCTTGCGCACTGCCGAGATGATCAAATACGCGTGCAACGCCTTTCACGCCGTAAAGATCGGATTCGCAAACGAGATTGGTTCGGTCGCCTCCAGCCTTGGCGTGAACCCTGAGCAGGTGATGGCGACCATGTGCCGGGACACAAAACTGAACATCTCTCCCGCCTATCTCAAGCCCGGCTTCGCGTTTGGCGGATCGTGCCTGCCCAAAGATCTGCGCGCCCTCACCTTTCGTGCCTCCCGGCTCGATCTCAAGCTGCCTCTGCTTGAGTCCGTCCTGGCCTCCAACGACGAGCACCTCACGCGCGGCATTCGCGACATCATGAACCTGCCTGGGAAACGCATCGGCATCTTTGGACTTGCCTTCAAGGAGGGAACGGACGATCTTCGCGAAAGCCCGGTGATTACCGTGATCGAGCATCTCATCGGCAAGGGTCGGACGGTGAGAATCTACGACCCGCACATTCAACTCGACGAGATTTACGGCACCAATCTGAGCTTCGTGGTTTCGGCCCTGCCGCATATAGGCAAATTGCTGGTAAGGAGCATTGACAGTCTGCTTTCTTCCTCCGACACTCTGGTGATCGCGCAGAAGCCCCCCGCTGAGGCGCTCGGTCAACTAGCTGCCAGCGGGTTGCCTATCCTGGATCTTACGCGGCTCGAAATGAAGCGGCGCTCGCCGCTGGCAACTCCGGCTTAGAGTATTCCAGGAAACATCCGCAGTCGAAGGCGTTCAGGCAGTTTGCCAAGCCTCATGCGAACAGGTAGCCGGGGACGAGGCGGCAGCACACCGAAGCCCTCTTGCAGGCGGGAACCAAGAAGTCCCCAGCCGGACCTATAGGAGGCTCATGGGACAGTTTCCGCGACCAAGGCCGGCGAACCCGATGCAGGGCTTCGGCCATGAATGAGAGCATCCGCTGCCTGGTACAACTGCCAGGCCGTGGCCCAGTGGACCTCGATCGCTCTTCGATCCGCTTCTTCCGCCAGCCAGCCGAACAGGCTAGCTAGACCGCCGTTCAACAGCGGCTCCAGGTTCCTCTGCGGCGCTCCGTGCGTGTACAGCTTCAAGAAGAGATCGTCACCGATGGTTGGCGCAAGATCGAACCAGTGCCGTACCCGCGCGGGCGTCGGAAGGTCGTATCCGGCCACCTCTCCGGTTTCCAAGCGAGGCATGAGCCGTTCGCCGAAGCGGGTGCCCAGCGGCCCGCAAATCATCAACAGGTCGCCACGCCTGCCGCCGCCAACGGAGGCTTCGATTCCGCGATCGAAAGACTTGGGACGATTGCCGGAATTGTTGGTGCACCAGTAGATTTGATTCACCACGCGCCCCTGGGTGGGCGACGGCGCAGAGGGCATGGTGAAATCGGCGTAGCAGCCAAGATCGCGCAGCAGGGCGATTTCGCCGTTGAGGCCGCACGACTTGCCATCGGGGTGCGAGTTGTCCAGTGCCCAATTGCCGTGGATGAAGCCGAACACCGTCCGGCCGTCCTGGCGGCGAAGCAGTCCGTGGTCGTCCGCGAGCCGTCTGCAAAACTCCGTGACCTTTCGAACAAACGATTCGCACTGCTCGTTGTCGTGATGCAAATGCACTTCGACATCGCCGACACCCAGGCGCACCATCTCGGCTATCCCGTCCAGCAGATCCCGCCGGTATTCCTCCTGCGGATAAAAGAAGCTATATTGCGGACGCTGACCCGCGGCGTCACGGGGAGCGTCGTCTGCAATACGCGGCCACTGGTCCCGCCACCGCGCCACGCAACCCTGTGCGGTTGCAAGTGAAACCCCAAGGCCGAGCGGCTCGTAATGATCGGTGATGGCAACCCAGACCCGCTTGGGCTTTGTCCGCCGCGCGGCCTTGCGCAGCCGGTCCTTCAGGTACGGCGCAAACCAGATCTCAGCGTGTCGTGGAAGCATCATTGCCTAACTTGCCTTTAGTGGTCTGCTGTCCCGCCCGGAACGCCCGCTGAGAACAAAGCCGCTCAAACCCAGTATCGAATGCGCCATTCTTGTCTGTCAAAGCGGGCGCATGACCAGTTGTCAGGGACAAAAAAAGAAGGGCACGGTACCGTGCCCTTCAGTCGAAGATGAACAGAATGACTAGGAGTTCAAGACAAGACCGGACGCCTTTGACTTGCGAAAAGCCAGGAACGCCAATCCAAGCAGACCGGTGCCCAGCAGAACTAGCGGCATGGGTTCCGGGGTTTCTATGAGCGTGAAGCCCGTCACGGGACTCCCGGCAACGTTGAAATCGCCGGATTGCACGTCGACTTTGGCACCGCTGGCAACTTCGATCACGATCGATTCCATGCCGGAGGGCGTGTAGCCAGGTATGGTGTACAGGCCGCGGATGTAGATGTAATCGTTGTTCACCGTATCGAAGAGATCGAGCCCCTTGTTGTCGAAGTTCGCGCCGGTGAGTGGGTTTAGCGGGGAAGTCCAGAACATATTGTCTGTGCCGTAGCCGGCGGTGGGAAGCTCGACGAGGTTGTCATTTGTGATGGCCAAAGAAGGGACCGTCAAGCCTTGGGTGGGGGTATCTGTAAAACCGCCCAACACGTAAACTCCGCCGCCAAGGGAAGAGGAGGTGGCGAAGGTTCCGCTGATGGAAATGCCCTTCGCATCGATTGAGAAGGGAATTGAACTGGCGAACGTAGCCGGGGAGATCGCAAGGGCCGCTGCCAATGCGAGTGAAGCGAGTACAAATTTCTTCATCTTTTCCTCCTAGATTGGCCCTCGCGGGCGTTCATTCTGTCTGCAAATTTCGCAGGGAAATGTCCGAATTCTCGGACTTGGGTTCAATGATCTACCAGACTCGAAAAAAATGCAATGCATTTTTGGAGCATTCGCACCGAGGCCTTTACAGCGCAATTCATGACGACTATTGGCTCCTCTCTGCTGGGCATCGGGAGTGTGTCATGCCCTCAGACAGACCGGCATCTAGCACTGAGTGGCACGTCCAATAGCGCTCGCCTGTCTACATGCAGATTGAATGCCAAAGTAATGATCTTCATATTCAATAACTTAGGGGTTGACGAGAGTGACAATGTGCAACTTCTTGCATACCAAACTCCGGAAAAGTTCCTTTTCGGAGAAGACTCCGCCCGATTCGGGAATCGGTTGCCGGTCGAAGACGGCCATGGCCGCGCACGGATGCCTGGCCTTTGCAATTGAGTCGTAGCAGAGGCCGAATGCGAATCAAGCCCATGGACACGCAATTTCATCATCAGAGTAAACCATTTATATTCAATTGCTTACAAGGGAAAAGGGCGGAAGTGTTGACCTCTCCGCACACCCCTGTCCGGGGAAGGTTTCTGATCCCGGACTGAATGCAGCAATCGCAGAATGAGGAAGACTATCCAAGGCAAAACCTGTGTTTACGCTGGCCGCCTTTGCTGCCGAGGCAGATGGCGCACAGTTGGCTGTCCCTGGCTGCCTCTCGCCGTTTTGGATGCCCCGTGTCCAGGGATGCGAACCTTCCCTTGGCGTCCCGGAGAAAATGCTCGCGCCATCCCATAAGGTGACGGAAAGAAAGGGAACTACAGGTGCAACACCTGGCCAGACGGTTTGGCCTTCCGCAACAGCACCAATCCCACGCCAAGCAATCCGGTGGCGAGCAACAACAGGGGCGGAGGCTCCGGTATGGCACTGCCGGTGAAGTAACCGTCGGCGCCAATGGCTTCAGAATTCACCGCGGGATAGTAATTCAGATCGACAATTTGATTGTCGAGTTCGAAGCCCGCCGCGTTGTAAACCTCGACATCGACCGCAGCGTTCCCGTCAGCGGGGTTCGCGGGGGCCTGGGCGCCCCGGATATCCACGTAGTAGGAGCTGTTGACGGTGAACAGGTATCCGTACTCGTCGAATACCGAGTTGTAGTCCGGACTGCCGCCCGGCGTGTAGTAGTACACATCGTCGTATTGGATACCAGCCTGAACATTGTAACTGGGCAGCGCGGCAACGGGGGTTACGGGGACGGTGCCGGCAGCCCCGAAATTTCCGGCTCCCGTTACGAAGCTGATTGGGCCCGAGAAGCCGACGGTCGTATCGCTAAAATTGCCCGCAATGTTGAGAATGTTATAGACGCCGCTATTGCCCAGTTGGCTGACCTGGAAAACGTCATACGGAACGCTCATCCCGCTGATGACAAATGAAGTGCTCATGGTGCTGGTTGACAGGCTGTAGTCGAAGATCGGGATCGGGCCAGCCGAAGCACCAGGGGTCATAGCAAGAGCTGCCGCCATCGCGAGCAGAACACACGCAGATTTTTTCATCTTTCCTCCTTCAACCGGCCCAAGTGGGCACCCAATCCGACTGCATCTTCACGCTCTGGAAAGCTCAGGGTTTCCCCAGTGCGGCGCGCGTGCTTTCCAGCAAATGCCTGACAAGATGCCCAGCCTTGCAAAAACCGCTGGTGGGCGGATTCTTGCTGCGCCCTTTCGGGCGCCTTGGCTTTTCTCGTCCAAGGATACACGAACTTGACGTTGAACGGGGTTGCACGAAAAGGTCCCCATGTACGCAATCGCCCTTATTGACTCTATATGCATATTGGGCACCAAAGAAATAGCCTTTAAATTCAACGGCTTGTGGTCAAACTAATCGATATTGTGCATTCTTTTGCGCAAGCAATCCCAGAAAACTTCCCTATCGGGGCAGCCCGCCACCGATCTTCATGCCCGGGTTTGCCTGGTTTTGCCGGCGACCATTCCATCCGATCGCCGCCCAGTCTTGATTGCTGTCTAACCAAGCCCCTGCAATGCGGCGCGTGCGTCCTTGGCCGTCGGAGAATCGGGAGCCAGAGATATGGCCTTCTTCAGGTGCATCGCGGCGTTTTCCTTGTCCCGCAGTTTGCTGTACACCATTCCCAGGTGGTATTGAGCCGTGGCGCTGCCCGGATCGGTCTTGAGCGCCTCCTCGAGAAGATCGCGGGCAAATCCATAGGTTCCTTTGTAGTAGTAGGCCCAGGCTAATGTGTCAGCCGTGTTGGGTGAGTTGGGCATGGCCTGGCGAGCAATTTGCGCCAAAGACAAGGCTACGTCGACGTTGGCGCCCTTCTCAAGCATTCGATAGGCCAGGTTGTTCGCGGCGATAGGTTGTTGCGGTTGCAGTTGCAGGGCTTTGGTATAGTAGGCATCGGCCTTGTCCAGGTTTCCCCGCGACTCCTCCAGGGTCCCCAGAATTGCCATCACGCCGGCATTGTCGGGATGCGTCTTCAACCATTGTTCCCAGGCGCCAATGGCATTGCCCACCTGCCCGCGCTGCACCTGAATCTGCGCATAGAGCATAACCGCCTCGCCGTCGCCAGGGTTCATCGCCATCGCCTTCTGCGACGTTGCGGACGCCTGGTCAAGGTTCTTAGTGTCCACCTGAAACTGGGCCAGCAGATCGTAAAGAAAGCTGTTGTTCGGGCTCTTTCCGATCTGCGCGTTCAGGCGGGCCAGAGCCTTATCCGGATGTTTCTCGAACAGCTCGTAACCGACCAGCAGTCGAAGGGCTTCAATGGAATTCGGGTCGAATTCCAGAGCCTTCTCCAGTAGCGCCACTCCGTCGGGATAGCGCTTTTCCGCAAACCGAAGCTTGCCCAGTTGCAAATAGGCCTGCGGGTTTTGCGGGGCAACGCTCATCGCTGTCTTCAGGTCGTTCTCCGCTTTGTCCGTCGTGTTGTGGTTCATTTCGACAATGGCGCGCCACACATAGCCGCCGGGAAAGCGCGGGGCCGCGGCGATCGTCTTGTCGGCCACTTCGCCCATCGAGTTCATATCGCCGCGCTGGGCTGCGATGCGCGCCAGCTCTTCCTGCGCCCCCAACTCCGCCGGGTTCAATTGCGCCGCCTGGCGAAAGCTCTTTTCCGCCAGACCGCTATCGCCCTTGGCCATCGCTGCCCTGCCCAACCAGTACTGCGTAAATGCGTCCTTGGGGGCATTCTTGGCCGCTTCCTGCAGCACCATCACGGCGTCACTCGCCTGGCCCTTGTTCACCAACAGAATTCCGTTCAAGGTCGCGACTTCCGGATCCTTACCGCTGCTCTTCATCACCGCGGAGATGACGGTCTGCGCGGTCGCGTAGTCTTTGAGCTGAAGAAGAACGCGCACGTATGCCTTCTGCAGGGAGACATTCTTGGGGTATTTGGCGGCCAGAACGGAGTACTCCGTCTTGGCCTTGTCCATTTGTCCCGACCGCACGTAATAATCGGCCAGAACTTGCACTCCCATCGGATCGGCGGCAAGATCGTTCGAGGCCTGGCGGAGGACCTCCTCGGCCTTGGCCTGATTGCCCTGCTTCAGATAAACCCCGGCTAGATCTTCGCGCGCGGCAATGCTCTTGGGATCGGTAACGACGGCATCCTGGCCGGCACGCTCGGCCTCCGGCCAGCGGCTGTTATGGACATAGAATGCGGCCAGCAGCAGTTTCGCGTTGACCGATTTGGGATCGAGCTGGACCGCCTTCTTCAACTCGTCTTCCACGGAAGACGACTTGGTGGCATCGCTGGATTGAAGGAGGGCCAGGTTTTCGTGGAACGCCGCCCGGTTCGGATCGAGCTCCAGCGCGCGTTGAATCTCGATCAGCGCCTGATCCCTCTGGCCTCGCTTCAGCGCCAGCGTCGAAAGCAATGCGTGAACGTCGGGGTTGTTGGGCTGTGCCGCCATCACGGCATTGGCCTGCACCTGGGCATCTTCGGGCCTGCCCCCGGCCAGGGAGAGGTTTCCCAGGTCAATCCGCGCTTTGTAGTTGGCCGGCTCCAGGGACACGGTGCGCAGCAGTTCTGCGTAGGCTACGCTGTACTGCCCCAAATGCTCGTAGGCCTGCGCCAGCTCGTAATGAGCGTCGCCGAAGGCCTTGTCGATCTTCAGCGCATTGGAAAACTGGATTGCAGCTTCTCTGTATTTGCCCTCGGCACTATAACGCCTGCCGCTCTCCAGGTACTTCTGCTTGCGAACGTTTGGATCACCGTGACACCCGGCCAACAGAGCCGCCGCGACCAAGAGCGTCGCTACGGAGAAATATCCTCGCCTGTTCATTCGTCTCCACCTGCCATCGAAACTCAATTCTACCGCCCTGAAAGGTGCTTGCGCCGCCGTCCACTGTTGCCGGCTGCCTTGCCGCGAATGCAGCCTCGTATCCCTCGCGAATCGATTCCATTTCCCGCTGGTCCCAACCCGCTTAGTCCGGGATGAAACGCGGGAGCATGGGCGCAAGCTGCGCAGTAAATGCCTCGGCCCGGGCCTTGGCGGCCGATATGCCTTCGTTGGGGTCGATCGGCGTAGTCACCCGAACCAGTGCGCCGTCGGTACGATTCAAACGCATGGCGTCGGCCACCAAATAGGCTTTGGCCTCGAATTCATTGGCCACGCTACGCCCATGCGCCTGATACCAATAGATGACAAACTGCCGATTGTCGCCTTCGGCGATGATGTACTCGCCGACGGAGTGGGATTTGCCGTTTGCATCGTTCAGTTGGACATACTGCGACGACTCAAAGACCCAACCGGCGCCGGGCAGACAGTTTTTCGGCGAATGTATCGTAACACCTGTTCTCTGGCTGGGAAAATAAGCGATAAAGAGCCCGATCGGCGGCGTTCTTCCCCGTTGCCAGTAAACGCGCGACAGAAAGTCCCCGGACCCAAGCACATCCAGGGTCTCCTGGTCGATCGGCTGATCGGTTCCGGCTAATCCCGTGATGGTGCGCGGCACCTGCTGCAACGGCTCGCTCACGGGAATCATCTCGAAACTGGCGCGAGCATGCAGCAGCAGCGCCGTTCCGGCCAGCAGCAGGGCGACCGCCCAGAAACGAGGGCTCTTCATGCCCGCCTCCTTGCGGCCGGAAACAGATCCATGGCGCGGTGAACGATGTATAGACACCCCAGCGATACCAGGAATATCACCCAGCCGGAAAACTCGTGAAAAAATCCCAGCGCCTTGTCCGGGTTCCAGTATTGAACGCACAATCCGGTCCCGAGAATGCGCACCGCATTGGCCGCAATGGCAATCGGAACGCTGGCCACGGCGAGCGCCGCCCGCCGCCAGGAGGATCTCTCCATAAAATAGCCATAGAAGATCGAGAGCGTGAACAGGCTCATCAGGGAGCGAATCCCGCTGCAGGCTTCGGCGACCTCCAATTTCATCGAGGCAAGCTCGATTACGTTGCCCTCGCGTAGAACCGGGACGCCGAAAACAGGCAACAGCGCGCTAGCAAGCTTGGATGCCAGTATTTGCAGAGGAAGCGTTATCTGGTTGAAAAGAATGGAAGGAATCGGGATCGCCAGCAGCAGCACCAGCACCGCAAAGCGAAGCTCCCGCAGCAGGCGCCAGCCGCCAAAACAAAGCACCAGCCCGGCCAGCAGGATGACCAGCGAGATTCTGGAGAGAAATAGCTCCGCTCCGTAGACCCCCAGGAGCAAAACCATCACACCCGCGCCAACCACCCCTACCCCAATCCAGGTGGGCGCTATTTCCGTTTCTAGAAGGGTCTTCCTCTTCGCCCACACCAGGTAGCCCGCAAATGGGAGCACAAGAAAGCCGTGAGAGAAGTCGGGTATCTGCCACCAGTCGGTCACCAATTTCGCCAGCACACGGTAGGAAACGGCTGCCATGAGCAGTCCGATTAGCACCGGACCCCAGGCAGATCGAAGGGTTCGAAGCGGCCAGGGATTGGTTGGGGGCGCGGCATTGGTTACGTCTGGGGTCATACTCTCCACGATGGTGTCGGTCGGCATCAGTATCCGTTATACTACCCTTAGCAATCGGACTGCCGAAGAGCGATGGCCTTCGACTTGCGCTGTTTCAGCATGAGCCACCCTGCAGTGGGAAATTGCTTTCCCTTCCAAGTGGAAAACTGTTTCCACTTTCCAGAGCAGTCGATGCTAAAATGATACCCATGGCGAGGGAAAGACTTTGCCCTCTCTTGGGAATTCCCCCAGGAAGTGTGCCGTAAATGAGCAGGTTTCCAATAAGTGGCCCATTTCCTGTTCCGTCACCTGTTTGGACTTTGCCTTGCTTAGGGATAGGGGTGGGCTGGGGACTCTCCATGGCAGGCAGCGCAACAGCACAACCCGTGAAAGCTCCGGCAAAACCCCTCTTCCCAATGGGTGTGCAGTTTCAACGGGCTATTGCCCGGATTGCGGAAAGCGACTGTCCCGTCCTCATAGAGGGTGAGCATGGCGTTGGGAAGCGAACCGTTGCCGCGCAAATCCACGCCCAGTCCCATCGCTCTCGCTCGACCTACACTGAGCTGCACAGCGCCGATGCCGATGAGGAACAAATCCTGTCCGCGTTGTCCGCCAGGGGCACCGTCTATCTGGCAGAGATCGGGGAGCTGAGCCTGAACTGCCAGGAACTGATCGTTGAAGCCTATTTTCACTCCGACCAGGCCCCCAACAGCCGCCTGCTGTGCGGGACAAGCCGCGAACTGGCCGAGGAGGTCAAGTCCTGGCGCATGAGAGAGGATTTCTACTACCTGGTATCCGCCGTTTCCCTTCGCATTCCACCCTTGCGGCACAGAAAGTTGGAGATCCTCTCCATCGCCGATGAGATGTTGACCCAGTACTCCAGGCAGTTTGACCGTCCCAAACCCGTTCTCCGCAAAGAGATTGTCGAGTTCCTGCTGGAGCACGACTGGCCGGAGAATCTGCCCGAGCTGGAAACCGCGATCAAGACTTTTGTCGCCATCGGGGACCAGTCCATCTCTCTGGCCGCCATCAAAGCCGCGGCGCCGGCCATCAAATCGAATTCCCACCGCAAACCCCATTCGCTGAAAGAAGCTACGCGAGTCGCATCCACCCAGATCGAGCGCCAGCTGATCTCCGAGGTCCTGGTTTCGACCGGGGGCAACCGCAAACGCGCCGCCGACGAACTGGGGATCAGCTACAAGGCCCTGCTCTACAAGCTCAAACAGATCGGAGCGGAGAACCAACCTGCATCCAACCGAATCGGAGTCTCATTATGAAATCATCGAATCTCCTCATCGCGGCGCTGTTCATGCCAGTCATCTTCTGCCAGGCTCAAGTCACTGAGCCGGCCGGGAAGGTTGCCGGTGCGCCCGCGCAGGCCCTGCCGGGCGGAATTTCTTCCGATACGTATGTCATCGGAGCGTCCGACCTGCTTACCGTAACCGTGTGGAAGGAGGTCACGCTCTCCGGCTCGATCCTGGTCCGGCCGGACGGCATGATCACCATGCCCCTGGTCGGCGATCTGCAGGCCGCCGGCCTGACCCCCCAGCAGTTGGCGGACCAGATAGCGGCAAAACTCAAGAAATTCATGCAGGATCCGCAGGTATCCGTTGTGCTCAGTCAGATCCACAGCAAAGTCATCTACATCCTCGGCGAGGTCGAAAAGAAGGGCCCCGTCGACATGACTCCCGGGATGACGCTGCTGCAGGCGATCAGCAGTGCCGGAGGGCTCAGTGAATTCGCCAACGCAAAGAAGATGTACATACTCCGCGACGACGGCGGGAAACATGAGAAGATCCCTGTTCGCTACAAGGACGCGCTGAAGGGCGCCAGCGATCTCGATCTGCCGCTCAAACCAGGCGACACCATTGTTGTTCCATAAGGCACGCAAATCATGAAGACATCTCTCAAGTTCCTCGCGATCTTTCTCGCCGTTGGCGCCGTGGCGCATGCTCAGGTTGAGCCCGCCGCCACTGGCCCAGGCGGCCCAGGCGTCCAGCCGGCAGGCCCCAACCTGCAGTATTCCTTGCGCTTTTCGCAGGCGGCTGAATTCGGCGGCTACATCGGCAACTGGCAGACCAGCACCGCGTCCGGACAATTGGACTATTTGAACGGCAATGAACGCTTCCCCTTCACCATGGATTACACCGGCGGCTACACCTGGACCATTTCCGGGCCGGATTACCTGGGCGGAGTCTTTCAGAATCTGTGGATTTCGCAGGGCATGGGTGGGCGCAAATGGAGGTTCAGAGCCAGCGATGACCTAGGCTATCGGCCCTCGGCCCCGTATACCGGCCTTTCGGGGGTTGCCGGAATCGGGGAACCGATCGGCGGGCCCAGCCCCGCTCCCCCATCCACCGAGACCATTCTGACGCTCAAGACCCACACCCTGGATAACTCCGGAATCGTGAACCTCGACCTCGACCTCAACTTTGCGACCACGCTCACCCTGAGCGGCACTTCGAATGTGCTGTACTACCCTAACGGCGACGGCTTAAATACGGATGGAGAGCTCGCGAGTTCGCAACTGACGCGGCGGCTCAATGCGCGGAGTTCGCTTTCAGGCGAGTATCTCTATGCTTATTACACCTATCCCGATTACGACTTCTCCCTGGACACCAACACCGGATTGTTCGGCTACAACAGGAACTGGACCAAAAAGCTCAGCACCACCTTGTCCGTAGGGCCAGAGTGGGTCAGCAGTTCCGACAGCGCCGTCGCGCCCAGCGCCACAAGGATCGCGGCCAATGCGGCCATCAATTACAAGTCCCGCTCCGAGACGGCTAGCGTGAGCTACAGGCGCGCAACCTCCAGCGGGGCGGGCTACCTGGAAGGCGCGGATCTCAATTGGGTCGCTGGAAACCTGGAGCGGAACTTCGGCCCGAAACTGAAAATCGGCCTCACGGGCACGTACAGCCGCACCACCGGGCTGGTCAACAATGGGAACGTGAACACGCGCTTGGGAGGAGCCCAAATAACCAGGCGAGTCGCCGGGCATTTCAGCCTCTTCGCGAATTACACGGTAAGCAACCAGTCGGCGAGCGTCGCGCTTCCCACCAACACCCTCAACAACACGTTGCAGATGATGAGCTTCGGCATCGGGTATTCCCCCCGCGAAACACGTCTCACGCAATGAATTCAAAGGAGTCGTATGCTCGGGCATCGTGAACTGACAATACAAGACTACGCCGGGATACTTAAGCGCCGTTTCTGGCTGATCCTGACCTCTGCCGTCACCCTCCTGGTTCTCAGCCTCGGCCTCAGCTACGTTCTGCCTCCCGAGTACTTATCCCAGACCCTGATACTGATCGAGGAGCAGAAGGTTCCGGAAGACTACGTGAAGCCCGTCGTCGGTCAGGATCTGGGGGAACGCCTGGCCTCGATGAAGGAACAGATCCTGAGCCGGTCGCGCGTTCAGCCGATTATCGAGCGCTTCAACCTGTTTGCCGGGCAGAACCTGAACATGGACGAACGCATTCTGAAGACGCAGAAGGCTATCGGGATCAAGCCCATCCGCTCCGATCAGTCGGCGCGCGGAATGCCCGGCTTCTTTATCTCGTTCAAGGCGCCGGACGCGCGCACTGCCCAACAGGTTTGCGGGGAAATCACTTCGCTGTTCGTCAGTGAGAACCTGAGTGCGCGTGAGCAGTCCGCGGAGGGCACCACCGACTTCCTCAAGCAACAACTGGTCGACTCCAAGAGAAACCTGGACGAGCAGGATGCCAAGCTGGCTGCCTTTCAGCGCAAGAATCTGGGCAGGCTTCCTCAACAGGAAATGTCGAATTCGAACACCCTGCAAGCGCTCACCACCCAGTTGGATGCCGCAACCCAGTCGCTGAACCGCATACAGCAGGATGAAACTTTCCTCCAGGCCATGGTCTCCCAGGAGACGCAAGAGTTGCAACGCCCCGAGGCCGCCACCGGCGTTTCGGTGGATGAGCGCCGGGCACAACTCAAGACTCTTCTCGCGCAGAAGCAGGAGCTGGAGACTCATTACACCCCCGATCACCCCGATGTCGTCGCCATTTCCCGCGAGATTGCCGATCTCCAGGTGGAGATTAAGCGCTCCTCGACCGAGCCCGTCGCGGCATCGGGAACCGTGAACCGTACTGACCCGCCGCAGCTTCAGCAGCTCAAGGCTCAGCTTCGCGGGGTGCAGCAGTCCATGGCCGCCGCAAAGCAGGAGCAGGCTCGGATTCAACAGGAGGTCCGCGCCTACGAGGGTAGGATCGAGGCCAGCCCGATGGTCGAGGAAGAGTACAAGCAGATCACGCGCGACCATGAAACCGCATTGCAGTTCTACAACAGTCTGCTCACCAAGATGAACGAGTCGTCCATGGCCACAGCCCTCGAACACCGCCAGCAGGGCCAGCAGTTCCACGTCATGGATGCACCCAACCTGCCGGACGAGCCGACCTTCCCCAATCCCTTCATTTTCGCGGGCGGCGGGCTTGCCGCCGGCCTGGCCATGGGCATGATGATCGCGGCCTTCCTCGAGTACCGCGATACTTCCCTGCGCAACGAGAGAGACATCTGGGCGTTTACCAAACTTCCGACTTTGGCCACCATCTCCTTCATCGATGGCCTTGCCCAGGTTGCTCCAAGCCACCAGCAAAATCGTTGGAAGCTTTTCTCCAAAACGAATAAGCCCATCGAAAGCGTGGGCGGGTAGCCATGTACAGATCCTTCTTCGGCCTTCGCGATCTCCCCTTCGGCTCCAGCCCGGATCCGCGCTTCCTGTATATGATGCCGCAGATTCGCGAGGCGCTTGCCTGCCTGCAATACGGCATTGCTACGCGCAAGGGCTTTGTGGTCATGACGGGAGAAGTCGGCACCGGAAAAACCACTCTGCTCAGAACTGTGCTCAGCTCCTTCGCCAAGGATCGCGTTTCAACCGCCTTTGTCTTCAATCCCCGCCTCGATGTGCTCGACTTCCTTGAATTCGTGCTCACCGACTTCGGCATTCCGCCGGTTGCGCGGACCAAGTCGGGGATGCTCATGCAGCTCAATCGCTGGCTGATCGACCGTTTCCGCAATCACGGGTTGTGCGCCATTGTGGTCGATGAAGCGCAAAACCTCTCCTGGGAACTTCTCGAGGAAATCCGTTTGCTGACCAATCTCGAGACCTCTTCGGAAAAACTGGTGCAGATCGTGCTTTCCGGCCAGCCGGAACTGGATGAGAAGCTGCGCGACCCCTGCGTCCGCCAGCTTCGTCAGCGCGTGGCCCTGTGGTGCAAGACCCAGCCGTTGACCGGCGAGGAGACGCAAGCCTACATTGCTGAAAGGCTGCGCATCGCGGGAGCCACCGAGCCGCTGCTCTCGCCCGACGCGGTTCACCTTGTCCATCGCTACTCCAAGGGCATTCCGCGCGTCATCAATTTGATCTGCGAGCATGCCATGATCAGCGCATACGTGGAGCAGATCAAGCCCATCCCGGCGCGCATCGTTCAATCGGTAAGCAATGAACTTGATCTGGACCAGCAACCCTTCCTGATCTCCCCCATTTCCATGTCGGGGCCAACCGAGAATGCCTTGAAAACATCTATGTCCAATACCCTCAAACCCATCGCGGATAACGCCGATTTCCTGAAGGAACGTGAAATATGAGCCGCATATACGAAGCACTTCAAAGAGCAGGTCTGGAGCGGAAGATCGCCCCGGATTCCGAGGCCGTCGAGATTGGAACCCCGGTGGCTGTCGCCGGCGTCGAGGAGTCGGCGCTGGCCAAAGCCGATGTCACGCTGGAAAGCATCGTGCAGCACCCGTGGTCCCCGTCGATGCCCTCCTTCCCCACGCTCGCGGACCGCGGCGCGGGCGTTGAACAGTTCCGCCGCCTGCGCTCGCGCATTTACCAGCTTCGCTATGAGGCTCCCCTGAAGACGATCCTTGTTTCCAGCGGCACCCCGGGAGAAGGCAAGAGCTTTGTCGCGGCCAATTTGGCCATGAGCCTGGCGCGCAACAGCATCAATAACATTCTGCTCATCGACGGCGATCTGCGCCGTCCCACGATCCACAATCTGCTGGGCGCGCCCAGCTCACCGGGATTATCGGAGTATCTGGCGGGAACCGCTGCCGTCGGTGACATCATGCAACGCGACCGCGGCTCTCATAACGGTCAGGCCAACAGCGAGCGCGCCACTTCCAACCTCACGCTTATTCCCGCCGGCAGGTGCGGCGACAACTCTTCCGAACTCGCGGCCAACCACCGTTTCGAAGAGCTGATTGCGACCCTATCCCCGCATTTCGACTGGATACTGATCGACTCCCCGCCGGTGCTGGCGGTTACAGACGCGGTGGACCTTGCCCGCGCCGCCGACGGCGTTATGCTGGTTGTGCGCGAGGCAAGAACCCCCTTCGATGTCGCCCAGCGCGCCTCAGCCGCCTTCAGCAACTCCCGCGTCCTCGGCTTTGTGCTCAATGCCGCCAAAGACGCTCCGCGCAGCGGATCCTATTATTACTACTACCATTACTACGGCGGGCAAGAGCCCAGCGACGGTGCGAAAGGGCGAAAGGACAAGCAGGGCCAGGGATGATCAGGCTTTTTAACGTCTACTATCCGGTCCGGGCATTGATGTTGCTCGTTTGCGAAGCCCTACTCGTGGGTGCATCGTTTCTGCTGGCCACCGTGTACCTGCTCGGCACCGGTGTGGATACATACATTGCCTTGATCTATGAAAACGGGCTCCTGAAAATTCTCGGGATCACCCTTCTCACCTTGCTCCTGTCGTACTACTTCGATCTCTACGAACACGAACGCATTTCCGAACGCTGGGAGATCTATTTTCGGCTGCTCCTGGTGCTCAGCGTTCTGTCTTTTGCCCTCGCCGGCATTCTCTATTTTCTTCCCGACACGGACATAGGCCCCAACGTACTGGTCGTCGGCGCCTCCATCATGGCCATCGCGCTGATCATTTGGCGATGGATCTATGAATGGATGATCAGCCTTTCGATCTTCCGCGAGCGCGTATACGTGCTGGGTTCCGGCGATCGGGCGCACGCCATTGTCGAGACCTTGCGCAAGCGACGCGATGCCGGCATGGACATTGTTGCCGGAAACAGCGGCTCAGCCTCCGATGTGCACTTCGATCGCTTTGCGGCTGACCTCAGCGCCTTCTGTGTACCGAAGACCCGCATCGACCGCATCGTTGTCGCCATGGAAGACCGTCGCGGAGCGATGCCGGTCCGCGAACTGCTTGCCCTGCGACTCAGAGGCGTCGTGATTGAAGATGCCAGTACACTGATCGAGCGGCTCTCCGGCAGGTTGCCCCTGGACGGACTCAATCCCAGCACCCTGATCTTCACGCAGGGCTTCAACGTCAAGGCATCGCTGCAGATTGCCCGGCGCATGGTGTCCATTCTTATCTCTTCTGTTTTGCTGGCCATCTGCTTGCCGTTCATTCCCATCATCGCCCTCGCGGTGCGCTTCTCTTCGCCCGGTCCCATCTTCTTTCGCCAGACCCGTGTCGGCAGGCGCGGCCGCAATTTCACAATCTACAAGTTTCGCACCATGCGCCAGGACGCCGAGGCAAAGGGAGCCGTATGGGCGACCAAGAACGATGCGCGTGTCACATCGCTGGGCAGGCTCATGCGCAAAATTCGCCTGGACGAAATCCCCCAGCTTTGGAACGTCATCCGCGGAGACATGGCATTTGTCGGTCCCCGGCCGGAACGCCCCGAGTTTGTGCAATGGCTAAGCAACGAGATCCCCTACTACGACCTGCGGCACATGATCCGCCCGGGGATCACAGGTTGGGCACAGGTGCGCTTTCGCTATGGCGCCAGCCTTGAGGAGACCAAGCAAAAACTCGAATACGATCTATACTACGTGAAGCACATATCCCTGGGTCTCGACCTGCTCATCATGTTTGAGACGATCAAGACGATCATGCTGCGGAGGGGCGCTCAGTGAAGACCCTCTGCTGGCTATCGCTGATCGGCATCCTCTATACATATGCAGGTTACCCGGTTTTCATGTGGATGCTGGCGCGGTTGCGGCCGCGGCCGTGGACGGCCGGTCCGATCGCCCCCAGCGTAAGCGTCGTGCTCGCGGTGCATAACGGGATAGCGCTGCTCCCCCGCAAAATTGAGCACCTGATTGGCCTTGACTACGCGAAGATCGAAGAGATCGTTATCGTCTCGGATGGCTCGACGGACGGCACCGCGGAATTGCTGGCCCAGACGCGGCACCCGCGTCTCCACCCAATCGTCCTCGACGAGCACCAAGGCAAGGCAGTCGCCCTTAATGCCGGAGTGGCGCAAGCTACCGCGGATCTGATCCTGTTCGTGGATATCCGGCCCGAGATCGCTCCGGGCGCGATCCAGAAAATGGTCGGCAACTTCGCCGACCCTAGCGTCGGATGCGTGTCCGGCGAACTCACCCTGCGCCAGGGTGACCACGATGCCGCCTCTGCCGCAGTGGGCGGGCTTTACTGGCGCTATGAACAGTGGATCAGAAAATGCGAAGCGGCCTTCGATTCCCCGGTCGGCGTTTATGGGGGCTTCTACGCCGTTCGTCGCCAACTGGCTGTCCAACTGCCCCCCGGAATCATCCTGGACGACATGTTTCAACCTCTCTCGATCATCCGCCAGGGCTACCGCTCCGTGCTTGATCCGAAGGCCTGTGTCTACGACACCTGGCCGGAGAAAGTCGAGGGCGAGTTTCATCGCAAAGTCCGCACCTTGGCGGGAAACTTCCAGCTCTTTCAGCTCGCGCCCTGGGCGCTGACTCCGCGGAATCGCCTTCTCTTTCAACTTGTCTCCCACAAAGTCATGCGCCTTCTCGTGCCTTACCTGATGGTTCTTCTGCTTGTTTCCTCGCTGGCGCTGGCGCCCGGCTCTCCATTCTATGCGGCCCTCGCTGCTTCGCAGATACTCGTCTGGGCCGCCGCCATCGTAGTCCTGCCCTTTAGAATTCCCGGTCTCCAGCGTATCGCGGCTCCGGCCGGCGCTCTGCTGGTGCTGAACGCTGCCGCCGTGGTCGGACTGTATAAGTTTCTTGCCGCGCGCGGCCAACTCTGGAAGATTTGGATTTCGCGCCCGGTTGCGGCGAAAGACTAGCACCTGGCGCAACCACCGTCTGGATCTGCCCGCGGAGAGAATGTGCGCCGCCTGGTTGGCGGGCCTCGCAGTCGGCGAATGGAGTCAGGTGGCCTTGGTGAGACGGGTTGAAGACTCATGAATCCGATCATTCAATGACCCTGAGCCGCTTGCCGCTAGCTGTCGTCCATGCGCCCCGGCGATGCTTCTGAGAGGAGACCATCGGGATGGGCAGTAGCTCGAGGAAGCAATGGAAGGTGCTGGTCCTGGACGGCGATAGCGCCGCGGGCCTGGAGACCATTCAGAGCCTTGGCGCCCACGGCTGCTCCGTCCATTCCGTTTGTTTGCGTTCTGAGCAGGCTCGAAGCCGTTCCAGATTCCTCGACAGACGCACGGATCTGGCAGGTTCGGATGACCAGGTTATAGCTGAGCTCGTGGAAATGTTCCGGGCCGAGAACTACGACCTTGTGGTTCCCTCAACCGAGGTGGGCTTGCTCGCAATGCTTTCCCCCAGGATCCCCGCCGAAATGTATCGACGAGCGGTTTTGCCCGCGCGGGCAAGCGTTCAAACTGCCCTGGACAAACAGGCGGTCTGGAACCTGGCTCGGCGCCTCGATGTCCGGGTGCCTGCCTCGGAGTTGGTCTCTTCTCTGAGCCCGCCGCCAAAAGCCTTCCCCGTGGTCCTTAAGCCCGTGTTCAGCAAAATCAGCGCGTCCGGCGTGGTTCAGGAGTTCCGCGTGACCATCGCAACCGACCTGGATCGGTGGCGGACGGCGCTTGCATCCACCTATTTGCACATCCCCGTTCAACAGCAGCAATACGTGCCGGGAAAAGGCTTAGGCGTGGAGATGCTTTTCGAGCACGGGACGCCCCGTTGGGCCTTTCTTCACGATCGAGTGCATGAATTCCCGCTAACCGGCGGCGGCAGCAGCTATCGCGTCTCGCTCGACTTGCGAGGTGACTTAGTCGAAAGTTCAACCAGGCTCTTATCTGCGCTTGAGTGGCACGGCGCCGCGATGGTTGAGTTCAAAGTCACTCCGGAAGGTGAAGCATATCTCATGGAAATCAATCCTCGATTGTGGGGGTCGCTTGCGCTCGCCATCGATTGCGGAGTGGATTTCCCCGCTGGGTTGCTCTGCCTGGCCACCGGACAACCTCTTCCCCCGCAACCCAAATACCGCACCGGTTATTACGCTCGGAATGTTTACCGGGATGTCCAGTGGTTCAAGGCAAACTTGAAGGCAGACCACTCGGATCCTTTGCTGCTCACAAAGCCCATCTTCGTCTCGATGATCGAATGGTTGCGTCCCTTGCTCGGCAAAGAGAGCTGGGACTTCTTTTGCTGGAGCGACTTAGGGGTTGTGTTAGGCGAATTGAGGGTGCTTGGCCATCAATACTGGACTCGCATTGTGAAAGCGATCAACCTGCGCTGGCTGCGTTTGTACCTTAGGCATATCCAGCAGCCGCGAACGCTTCGAAGGCTGCACAGGCGGCGGATCGCCAAGGTACTTGTGCTCTGCTACGGGAACATCTGCCGCAGCCCGCTCGCGGCTTCGTTGGCGGCGCGCCGGTTCCCAAATGCATCCTTCGCATCTGCGGGTTTTTATCCCGCCATTGGCCGTCGCTGTCCCGATTTTGTGCTTGCCGCGGCGGATGAACAAGGTGTCGATCTCTCCCAACACCGTTCGCAACTGGTCGATTCGAAGATGATCGATGATGCCGACCTGGTCGCGATCATGGACATCCGCAACTACAACCTTCTCAGGATGCACTTCCCTCAATCGCTGGAAAAGACTCTTTTCTTCGGGATGTTGTTGCATGAACCGCAACTGGAGATCGGAGACCCTTACGACGACCCGGCATCCATGCCGTCGGTTGCCTCAAAGATTAGCCGCGCGATCGAACGCATGACAAGCTTCCTGCGGTGATTGATAAGAGCGGGAAGAAAGAAGAGTACCTCGGGCTGCCCCACCATCCGCCTCGCACTCGCAGCGAATCAATCAGGGCCAATAGCTGCCTGTTAGGCTGCACACCGCCGACTGCACCCGGAACCGGTTCCAGCTTTGGCTGCCCACCTTGTTTCTCTTTATATCGTATGCGCAGGTCTTCCCTGGCATGTTCCTTCCGCCATGATGGGAAAATGCGGCCCGATAGCCTGACTCGCGCGCTATCCTCTGAGTCTCGATCGAGAAGCTCAATTTGGCTCCCACAGGATAGGCAAGCACATCGGTGGCGATGCCAAGTTGTTCCTTCAGAATCGACCGCGATCGGGTCAACTCCTCGGCTTGCCGGTCCGCTGCCAACTGGTTGAGGACTTGGTGCGAGTGCGTATGGGACCCGATCGCCATCCCCTCTGCAACCATCTCCCGGGCTTCACCCGCGTTCAAAAAGCGGCGCATCGTTCCGGGGAGATTATCTCCTCTCGTTTGTTCCGCCAAATCCTCCATGAACCGCGCGGCATCTAAGTTTTCCGGCCTCTTGTATAACTTGAGAACCGCCCGCAAGCTATCTTCTAGGCCATCCTTGACGATATCGACCGCCAGATCGGCCGGATAGTGAAGTGAAAACCGGCGGCTCCGCCCGGTCTTCATTAGATAAGCTATGTGATCCCACCAGGGAACCTTAGTGGACCCAATCATGCCTGTAACAAGAAAGAAAACCCCTTGCGCGCCATGAGAGCGTAAGATGGGAAAAGCGATCTCGTAGTTGTCCCGGTAGCCGTCGTCGAACGTGATCAACACCCGGCAGCGGCGGACTCTCTCCTTGAGCCTTCCGTCGACAAATGCCAATGCCTCCTCCAGCGTCACCAGCAATCCGCGCCGCTTGAGATAAGATATCTGATCGTTGAACTGGTCGCCGGTTGCCGAAAATGCGCCGGGATCGAAAAGATCCTCATCGGGGTTTCCGATGCGGTGATAAGTCAGCACCAGAAGAGAATCTCGAGCGGGAAGACGTGCCGCCAGCCATAAGGCGCCACTCCAAAGCAACCCTCGCGCGATTAACTCCCGCTTTCCACCGATGCCGATACTGTAGGTCATGGCAACGTCATTCTAACAGCGATCGTTGCCTCGCACCAACCAGGCTGGAGGAGGGCATCGGATTCACACTGTCGGGCCAATCGGCGAGATTTCGAACCTAATCGCTCTTGCGGCAGCAACGGGGCCTCCTATAATGGTTGGTGGCGCTTACCGGGTTAGTTCTTCCGCCGGAGGGCTGCTAGGATGGAGTTGGTTCATCGTCCAAAGGAGAATAGAACCGCCATGGTTTACGCGAAGAGGTTGGCAATTTCCGTGCTGGGGATCTCCGTCATTCTGTCTGGTTGTCTGTATTGCTACCACCTCATTGAGGTCAGAGCCGCGAAGCTTGAGCACACTGCGCCGCCGGCGCCCTATTTTCCGCCGGGCGCCGTCTGGACGCAGGACGTGAGTCACGCGCCTCTCGATCCTCAGTCCTCCGCAATGATCAACTGGCTCGCGGATGCGGGCGGATGGGGGCGTGGCAGGATGCAAGTCGACTTCAGCCTTCGGGTGTTGCAGGCAGATGCCAACACTCCCTCTGTTCCCTTCCGCAAAGGCAAGGTGTTTTACACCCCGGATTCCGACCTTCCGTCGACCATTCCCCTGCCCGTCGGGGGCGCCATTGAAGGGCAGTCCGGCTATGAGTGCGATATCGATCAGAACGATTGCCATCTCATCGTCGTCAACCGCAGCCAAGGCAAGCTCTACGAAGCCTACCAGGCCAACTACGCAGAAGGTTTTCTAACCGCAACTTTTGTCGCGATATGGGACCTCAATCGTGTCTATCCGCCGTCGGGACGTGGGGACCAGTGCACTAGCGCCGACGCCGCCGGATTCCCGATCGCTCCATTGCTCTTCAATGCGGACGAACTGGCAACTGGAAGCATCAACCACGCCATTCGCTTCATTCTTCCCAATCCGCGAATGCGCGCGCACGTATTTGTGCATCCCGCCACACATGCCGGCGCTCCGCACGGACCAGTTTCCGCGCCACCGTATGGCGCCCATTTTCGCTTGAAGGCTTCTTACGACCTGTCGCAGCTCACACCGCCAGCTCAGGTCGTCGCGCGAGCTATGCAAAAATACGGCATGTTCCTGTCCGACGGCGGTAACATCGCCCTGACCGCAGAGAACGACGCGGACACGACCGCGAAGTATGCCGGCCTGGGTTTCGGTTCCCACGATTTGCAGGCCCTCAAGGTAACAGACTTTGAAGTCGTCGATGGTGGAGCGCCAATTCCGTTGACCGACAACTGCGTCCGGAATCGGTGAGGCGAAAAGCTCGTTCCCAGGTTCGCTCCAATCGCGGAACAAGCTCATTCCGCGCTCTTGGGCCTCAAGCATGAAGTCGAAAGCGTATCTCGCCGGCGGCCCTCGACAACCCGCCCGTTGATTACCGCATTCGCAAGGACAAGTAATTCAGCACTTAGCTGCGTGCCGGACCCGAGCAGTGTTCCGGTAAAGCTCCATGTAGGCCCCCACCATCGTTTCTAAGGTAAAGTGCGTGCGGTACGCGGATTCCGCGTTAGTCGAGAATTGTTCCCGCTCAGTGTGGCTGCCCGCCATCCGGAGAATCGCGGCAGTCAATTCCTCGGGATTCATCGCCGACGCCATGTATCCGGCCCGCGCAAGCCGAACGACTTCTGCCATGCCGCCCACATCGGTCACGATTGCTGGAAGCCCAAGCGAGAAAGCCTGCAAAAGCGCCATGGGCAATCCCTCGGACTTAGACGACATGATGAAGACATCGGCCGCGGAAAGGAACGGCGCCACGTCGAGTTGCTGGCCCCAGAAGGTTACCTGCGCGGCAATGCCCAATTCCGCGGCCAAGCCTTCCAGCGCCTTGCGTTCACTTCCATCGCCCACCATCCACAGCCGCAGGCCCGGCATAGCTTCCAGCGCGGCACCAAAGGCATTGAGCAACAGCGCGTGATTCTTCACCGGCGCAAGCCGGCCCACGTAGACCAGCGTGAATCCACCATTTGGCGGCAACATCTTATCTGCAACGCGCGCCATCTGGACTGCGCCGTTGTAAACGCGCACGATCTTTCTCACCGGCACGCTGTGAATGTCTTTCAAGTTGTTCACCGTTGCGTCGCAGATGCCCACAATCCAGTCACAAAAACAAGCCGCAATGGCGTACTTCAACTCCACAGCTGGCCTGCGCGGCCGCGCCACCAGGCTATGCCGGGTCGACACAATGCTTGGAACGCCCGCCATTCTGGCGGCCATCGCCGCATAGATGGTTGGCGTAGGGTTATGAAGATGTACCACATCCGGCCGCGACGCCTTGAAGATGTGGAAGAAACTTCGCATGGAATCCAATAGATGCCGGCCCACGTTCGCCTGCACGGTGAAGCCTTCCTTGCGCATCTGCTCGCCGAGCGGGCCGAGAACTCCAACCGAATAGACGGACGGATCGTGACCCTGCTCCCGTTGCAGACGACACATCTGCGACACGAGTGTCTCGGCGCCGCCCACTTCCATGCTGTCCACAACATGCGCAATCTTCATACAGGAAGATTAACCCTCCGGCAGCGCGGCAATGGTCCCCTTCTGTCCCCTAACCTTTCCCGCGAGCCGCTTGGACCCCTCGAGTCATCCCACCATGTGCAGGATTCGGATCATGAGGTACATCACTACCAGCATCAAGATAGCTAGTGCGCCCGCAAAGAGCAGCACACGCCCCAGCGGCATTCGGGGAGCGATCATGCCTCGCCGCAAAGCCATTTCGAAGACTACCTCGGACATGCCGCCAAGCATGAACAGCGTCATTACAAAAGCGCGGGACAGAAACCAACCGGCAACCAGAAAGCCGGTAAGCGACAAAACCATCAACCCTCCCAGGCGATTGATCTCTGCCTTGTCGACTTCCTCGACCTTGCCCGTCGTCTCCGGAAAGAGCCCTACCTCAAATGCGGTTGGCTCTCCCTCAGTCACCTTCGTTGGCGAAGCGACCGCCAGGGCATTCCTGAAGGTGGGAAACAGGAAAAGAGCCCAGAAGTAAAGGCCGATCAGGCCTAGCTCTGCCGCGCATACGATGATCGAGTTGTGTGCGGTCAGATCGGCAAAATCGCGCATTTTCCCAAAGCCCACTCCAAACAAGGGATGAGACTTTAGAAGCTCCAACCCGGCGCCCCAAAGAGCCGTGCGGTCCGATCCCGCCTCGGCTGAAATCTCTCGCCCGGCGGTGGCGTTCAGGGCCAACGCGGCAACGAGCAGCCCTCCCGCGATCAGCGCCGAAAGTACCGTCCCAATGCGGCGCCGCGCCCCCACCAACAACACCGCCGTCAGGGCCAGGAGCGCCCCGCGAGAGTGCGTGAGGTATATCCCGAATAACAAGAAACATACCGGCAGAATCACCCACACAAAGTTTGAAAGCGTTTTTTTCGGCCGCCAGAAGATGAATACCAAAGGAGTCACGCAGACAATCAACTGGCCTAGATCATTCGGGTCGTTGATCTCTCCATGCCCTTTCAGCCTATAGAACCAATCTCCCGGACCGTGCCATTGCGGCAAGAGATAGGTGCTTCCCGTGGCATCCTGCACTGCAACCGGGTCCTGGAAGAGTCGCGCATGGACAGGTTCGACGCTGCCTTCATGCAGCATATCGTAGCCCCCGCGCCCAATCACAAACAGGCACACAAACACCATGAGGGCGACCACAGCTTGAAGCCTCCTCTTCGTGTTGCACTGCAAGCACACTAGAATGAACCCAAACGCATTTGGCAGGAACAACAGGGCCGCCACTACGCCTCCACCGGCCCAACCCGACATCAATATCGACAAAAAACTCGCAATTGCCAACCCAATCAGGGCTATGAACTGCGGTGTTCTAAAAAAGAACGATTTCATCAGTTGCGGCAGAGAGAAGATCAACGCCATCGCGGCAAAAATTAGCTCAATATGAATCTCCGCAAGCGACCCGAATAAGCTGGTCGGCGTCAGGTAGTACGTAAGGAAATAAAGAATGCTTAGAACCAAGCCCATTGTGATTGACCCGCGCAGCCATGGCGCCCGTCATCAGGATAACCTACATGGCGGCCCGAAATCCATTCGCCGCGCTGCTTGAACGTGGCGATCAAAAATCACCACGAATGCACAACAACTGCGCGCGCCAGGCCGGGAGCGGAGGCGATTCCAGCATGCTCGACAACGATCGCCTGCCCCACCGCCTCTACGGCGCTTGCCGATAATGGGAACTGCTCGCCAAGAAACGGCTTTCCACCAGTTTCCACATAAGGAGCGATGCAAGACCGACAAGAGACAGGCTCACCAGCAGGAAAGCAACCGGGGGGAGCTTTGTGAGCCCGCACTGAATCATGGTTTGCAATATGGGCCAATGAACGATATATACGCCATAAGAGAAATCCCCGTATTTCGAGAAGTTCCCGAAGTACCGCCAGAAACCGACGGCGAAGACAACACCGGAAATCCACAAAACGTCGAGGATGCCTGCGAAGAAGAAATGGTCGAGAAGAAACAGGCCTGCGGTGATTATCGCTATGGTCCGGAAATGAAGCTTCAACTTGTCGAAATAAACTAGAAGCAGAATACCGGCGCTGAAGTATACAAGTTGCGCCGGAAACTGTACCTCCATTCTGGCGTAGATTGTGCGTGACCGGTCCAGGGAAGCCAGTGCTCCGAAACCATATTTCCATATTGAGGAGAGACAGAATATCGTGCCAATGACTCTCTTGATTCCATATCGCTTGCACAAATAGTGAATAAAGGGAACAAGCAGATAAAAGACGACCTCAATCTTGAGTGTCCAAAGCGCGCCGTTGACGGCTGCGATGCTATTGGACGTAAACACTCCTGGAAGCGAGGGCGCAAGGAAGTTGAGAAAAAGGAGATTCGCGCCAAGATACTTCCAGAACCCAATTCCATAAGAATGCATAGGGAAGGACGCGCCTAGGGGAGGCAGAACAAGGGCGGCCAGCATAATAATCGTAAAGTAGGCTGGATAAATGCGCCTGACGCGCTTTTCGAGATACGAGGCCATGGAAGATGACCGGGTATAACTGCGGTAAATCAGCAGCCCGCTGATGACAAAGAAGCCCCTGACGGCAAATTGAGGGGAAAAGTAAGTGCCAAAGAAGGAGAAGGCGGAGAGATTTGTCAGCGCGTGGATATGAAAAAAGACAACGATGGATGCAAAGATCAAGCGAAGGCAATCCAGGTTGTTTCGACTGAAGTCCGCGCCGCCTTTCAATCCGTTGCCTCCTTGGGCTCCTGCAACACCTCAAGAGAATTAGAACCCATCATCTGTTACGTACTTTTTGGAAATCTTTGAAGAAGTCGGCATCTTGAAGGGCACGGGCTTCATCCCGCACCTAAAGCCAGCAAGACTTGCCGGGCTTTAGCCCTGAGGGAATGTCTGCTGCAGAGTAAGCCTTGTTCATGGACTTCTTAGATTATAACCCAGCCCTGATTGCAAGGCAGGAGCCGGACGCTGACGGAAGTGTGGGCAATGAGAAGCTCCTTGCGGAAGCGCGTTGGATAGGAGATGTTCTCCGGCCGATTGCGAAACTTAATTAATCTGGCGGCCGAAACCGCCAAGGAACTGGCGGGCAGAACTGGTCCATCACCGATAGGCCGCGTTTAAGATGAGAACCGGAGGCGCCCATGTTTACTCCACAGCCGATCGGATTCGTCAGCAGCCCCTTCCACGACCCAGCCGCCATTCCCAAAGGCCTGGGCGCCCAGCACCCGGAAGAGGGCATACTCCGTATCCTGCCCGAGTTCGAGGCGGGCCTGACCGACATCGAGGGCTACTCGCACCTCATCGTGCTCTGGGCCTTCGACCGTTCCGAGGGCTTCGATCTGCTCGTCACGCCGCCCTCCGACAGCCGCCCTCACGGCCTCTTTACCACCCGCTCGCCTCGCCGTCCCAACCCCATTGGCCTCACCGTCGTCCAACTGCTCCGCCGCGAAGCCGCCTCGCTCCGCGTGCGCGGCATCGACATGCTCGACGGCTCGCCCATCCTCGACATCAAGCCCTACCTCTCCAACGTCCCTGCCGAGACGCTGCGCCGTGGATGGCTGGCCGATGCCGAAGCCAGGACCGAACAACCGGAAGCCTTTGTCCCACCCCGATCGTGACGGCTTTGCATGCCTCCGTCTATCCCAGTCTATCGAATGCCCAGCAACTTGTGGGTCTGCAAACTCAGCCGCCACTGCGGATGATCGAGGCAATATCGGAGCGCCAACCGGGTATTCGCCTCGCGGCCGGGCCCATCCATGGGCTGCAAAAAAAAGTGGCGGAATGCGAGCCCGATGAAGTCCTCCGGATCGGCTCCGGGTTGTGGAAAGACCAGCTTCAATTCGTCTCCGCTCCGCTGGATCGGTTCTGTGCCAGCCTTGGGGCTCACGCAAACCCAGTCCAGCCCCGCCGGCGCAGCAACTGTCCCGTTGGTCTCGACAGCAATCTCAAAACACCGCGCGTGTAGCGCCTCGATCAGCCCTCCGTCAAGTTGCAGAAGTGGCTCTCCGCCCGTGCACACCACAAACCTCTTCCCTCCTGCGGAATCAATCGGCCATTTCTCCTCGATCGCCGCCGCTAAGGCCTCGGCCGTTCGAAACTTTCCGCCGCCCTGGCCGTCTACTCCCACAAAATCCGTGTCGCAAAAACCGCAGATCGCCGCGGCTCTGTCCTCTTCCCGGCCCGACCAGAGATTGCAGCCCGCAAACCGGCAGAAGACCGCTGCGCGTCCCGTCTGCGCGCCTTCCCCTTGAAGCGTATAGAAGATCTCCTTGACGGCGTAACTCATAGAAACCAGCTTTCAGTCGGTAGCCTTAGCTTCTAGCTCATCGAGCAAGGGTTGGGGCCGTCAACTTGGCGCGATCAAGCCAAGAGCTAAAGGCTAGAAGCTCGCTTTTTGATACCGCAGCGGGTCCTCAATCCCATTTTCCCGGAATCCCTTCCGCCGCAGCAGGCATGAGTCGCATTCCCCGCACGGCGCGCCTGCAGGCGACGGATCGTAGCAACTGCTGGTCAGTCCGTAGTCCACGCCCAGTTCGATTCCCTTGGCAATAATCTCCGCCTTGGTCATGGCGATCAGCGGCGTATGAATCGTGAGATTCTGACGGCCTTCGACGCCCGCCTTCGTCGCCAGGTTGGCCATCTTCTCGAAGGCCGCGATGTATTCCGGCCGGCAGTCCGGGTAGCCGCTGTAGTCCAGCGCATTGACGCCAATAAAAATGTCGTTCGACCCCAGCACCTCCGCCCATGCCAGCGCAAACGCCAGAAAGATCGTGTTGCGCGCTGGAACGTACGTGATCGGAATCCCCTCGGCCATCTCGTCCGCCGTGCGTCCCTTGGGTACGTCTATGTCGCCCGTAAGAGCCGACCCGCCAAAGACCTTCAGGTCGATTTCCGCAATCTTATGGCTCTCGACGCCGATCGATGCGGCCACGCGGCGCGCAGCCCCAAGTTCGACAACATGCCGCTGCCCGTAAGAGAATGAAAGCGCGTAAAGCGCGAACCCTTGGCTCCGGGCAATGGCCAGCACCGTGGCCGAGTCCAGGCCTCCGCTCAGCAGAACCACCGCTCTCTTCCTATCGGTCTCCATAGCTTGGCTTAATCTATCTCCGCTTTGGGAACTTCCTCGGCTCTCCCCATCCTCGAGGCATTGCCTGGACGGCCAGTCCTCGCCGCCCTTGCCGATGTCCATTGCCGGCGAAATCGGGTTGCGCTCGTCGATATACGCCTCGATGCACTGGTCGAGCACGCCCTTGGCTTCCAGGATGAACTCCACCGCGTCCCGCGCCGCGCCGTGCCCGCCGCGATTCGGCGTCACGTAATGCGCTTCGGCCTTCACCCGCTCGCGCGCATCGTCCACCGCGACCGCAAAGCCGCACTCGCGCATCGCCGGCAGATCGATCACGTCGTCGCCCACATACGCAATCTCGTCGAGCGTCACTCCTTCCTTCTCCATGATCTCGCGCACCGCTTTCATCTTGAAGGCCTGGCCCTGGTAGACGAATTCGAGTCGCAGGTCTCGCGCGCGCAGGGCTACCGTCTCGCTGATTCGCTTGGTAATGATGCCGCACTTCAATCCGCCCAGCCGCGCGAGTGAGATGGCCGTGCCGTCATGCGCGTTGAAGCCCTTGGCCTCCACCATCGTGGTGGATTGAATGCCGAACCCGGCCTGGCCGTCCTTTCCACGCAAATCCTCCAAAGCTCCGCCGCCCGCACTGCCAGGACTAGGGCCAGGGGAGGGGAAGAGCCAGATGCCGCCGTCGGTCAGAACTCCATCCACGTCGAAGAGAATAATTTTGATGCGCCGGGCGCGATCCTGCGCGGAGAGTGTCATGCTTCAATTCTACCCACCGCTTCCGGACACCTGCTGCAAGGTCCGCCTATTCACGAGAAAATGGAACAATGGATTCGAATTCACCCGCCGCCACGCCGCAGTCTGTCCCCGCGCTCGAACCCGGCGACTACTACATCGAGGGCGCCAACCTGGTTTTCACCGCGGCGTATCACCTCAAGCGCGGCTCCTGCTGCAACTCCGGCTGCCGCCACTGCCCCTACGGATTCGCGGCGCCAGACGTGGACGCAGCGGATGCGCCGGAGCCGCCGGAGCCGTTTCCGGAAGACTGACCCGCTGCCGGAGATGCCGCCGCCGCAACCGGCTCCCGCACCAGCACCGCAAAGCGCGGAAACGCAAAACTCCCGCCCGCATCGTCGATCACATTCAACTGGCAGATGTATGGTCCCGGCTTCAGCCCCGCCAGCGGCACATCCAGTTCGATAGCCACCGCATCGCGGCCTTCCACATTGATCGCCCGCGCCTCCACCTCCGGCGTCTCGTAGACTTTTGTCGCGCCCTGGATCAGCTCCAAACTGCTCAGCAGCTTGATCCCCGGTTTCGTGCCCTTAGGAGCGTTTTCCGCAGCCTTCTCCCGCGCCGGGCCGTAGATCTCGTACAGCAAATACAGGTGCTGGTCCTGGCGAAAGACGTGGCTGATATTGGGCACGTACTCTTCCCCGCCGCGAACCATAGGAGTTGTCTTCTTGCTCGGCTGCCGCATCGAGGCCAGAATGATCGAGCTCATCTTCAGCGGCGCCTTCTTCATCTCCGGCAGCACGATCTCCGCTTCAAACGAGCCCATGCGCCCGGTCTGGTTCTCGCGAATCACAAACTTCAGCCGGTACTTGCCCGGCGGCAGATTGAAGCTGGTGGTGTACTGGATGTTCTTCTGCCGCGCCTGCAACGAGGGATCCAGATTCAGCTTCACCGTCTCCCGCGCATGACCGATCGGCCGCTTGGCCTCGTCGATCACCGCGCCGATGATGTCCAGCGTCGCCTTGTCCTTGTCGCCGCCCTTGACAAACGGAATCTGCGAGCCCGGCACGATCAGCGAAACCGGCACAAAGAAGCGGTTCTCATCCAGCCGGAAGTACATCGCGTCCATGTAGACCGCCATGTCCGTCGCCGGCAGATCGCTGGCCAACTGCTCCTCAAGCTCGCGCTCCCGGTCCTCGCGGCCAGAGTGCTTGAAGTCCGCCGGAGCGTAGTAGCCGGGCCGGTATTCCAGCTTCACCCCCGGCCGGTCGATCTTGATCGTCAGCTTGCGATACTTCCCGTCCCGCGCCGGATTCGTCGAGCGAAATCCGATGGCGTAATACGCCGAAGTGTCCCGCTCCACTTGCGCAAACGCCGGCGCAAAATCGTTGGAGTCGAAGAACGCCTTGCCTCCCGTATCGATACTCAGCGTGGACATCACCTCCTGCGTGGCGAAGTTGGCGTTCATGTTGTTGGTGAGCGCGCCGCCATTATAGGCGCCCGTCCCGCGCAGGCTCCCGGTCGAAGCGTCGCCCAGCGGCGAAATCGCTTGCAAGCCGCGCGTGTCCACGCTGTAGATGGCCAGGTTGGCCCGCACCGCCGCGTTGATCGCCGCGCGCAGCGAGGCCTGGTTCTCAATCCCGTCCCGTGAAATCCCTCCGGAAAAATAAAGCAGCGACTTTTTCTCCGTGATCTTTTCGAGAGCTTTCGCCACCGCTCTCAACGCGAACAGTTCGCGGTCGGTGTTGATGTCGTTGTACTCGCTCTCGTCGGGCGTGTAGCCGGTGGTATCCTCCACCTGGTTCGAGTTCGCCGTCGCGCCCTGGGCAAAGCCCTGCCCTTCGGTGCCGTTATAGACGGCGACCTGGTTGATGAGCGCCTGCTTGTCCGCGGTAAAATCCTGGTCAACCTTGAGCGTGTCTCCGAGCGAGACCAGCGCCACCAGGTCGGCTGCCTGCATCTTCTTCTTGAGGAAATCCTGCGCCGCCTCCACGCTGCGGTCCAGATCCTCGGGCTGCATCGAAGTCAAATCGAAGAACATCACGATCAGGCGGTGATTGCGCAAATCCTCGGGCTTGGCCACCACCACGGCTTTGCCGGCGCTCACGCTCGAGCCCGCGGCCAGCCCGCTGATCGTGGCCTCGTTCAGTGGCGTGGCCTTGTCCACGCTCTCAAAGTCGAAGGTGTCGATCTGCTGCTGCTTGCCGCTCTCGTAGATGGTGAAGTCGCTCCGTTTGAGCCCCAGCACCATTTCGCCGGTCTTCGCGTCGCGCGCCACCACGTTGGTCAGCACCAGCTCGCCGTTCATCTTGAGCACAAAGCCTCCCTGCGGCGTAGACGAGACCTGGCCGCTCGCACCCAGGGCCGAATCCTGCGCAAGCGCCTGCTGCGTCCCCGGCGTCATCAACGCGAGCGCCGCAACCCAAGCCCCGATCCTCCGCGCCCAAACTGTCATTGCTTTCTCTTCCGCCACATGCTGGGTGCCCCAGGTCTCGCTTCTGAGACCTGGGATCTCACTAACCTGCTAACTCGCTACCACCACGTGCGAAGCGCGGCTAACACCGCTAACTCCGCCAACTCCGCTAACTCCGCTAGAACCGGAACCTCCCCGTAAACTGAAACGACCGCATCGCCGCGGTCGAAGTTACCTGTCCAAAGGTTGGCGAAACCACATTTGTATCCACGCCCGAGTACTGAACCGTGTTGAACACATTGTTGATCGTGGCCCGCATCTCCATGCTGCGCGTCTCGCCCAATTGCATCGTCTTCGAGAGCGACATATTGTTCTGAATCGTCCCCGGCCCGGTGATGGAATTGCGCGAAGCCGTGCCATACAATCCAGCGGGCGCGGCAAAGGCCGCGGTATTGAACCACTTCAACAGCGACCCGCCTCCCGCCGTGATGGAAACTCCCGGCACGCGATCCGGCCTGAGCGTTCCGGCCGTGCCCCGCGCCACATCGGCCATCGCCGCCGCATAACTCGGCGTAAGTTGCGTCCCGGTCGCAATGGTATAACTCCCGGAGATCGAGAATCCCTCCAGGATATGGGAACCCGCGCCGGTGGTTACCCAGAACTTGTCTTTCCCAAATGGCAACTCGTAGAGATAGGTCCCGCTCGCCTTATGACGCACATCGAAACTGGAGTTTCCCTCCTCGGCGGCAATGTCCTGCCAGTTTTGCGCCACCACTGTCGAGGTCCCGCCCACCGAGCCCGCGTCGTCGATCGAATGCGAGTACTGATAGTTCGCTCCCAGCGCAACGCCCTTTGAGAGCCGCTTGTTCACCCGCAGCGTCCCCGCTTCGAACCTCGAAAAGGCCGCCGCCTGTTCGAAGTTGAAGTTATGGCTGGTTGGCGTGGGGAGCGGCGCAATCGTGACGTCCAGGCGGCTGCCCCTGGAGCCGTTGTAGCCCGCGTTCAGCACGATCCCCCAGGGCAGCGTCTTTTGCACGTCCAGATTCCACGCCTCTACATAGGGCAGCTTGTAGTGGGGGTCGAGCGCATAGTTGCCCGTCGTCGCAGGCGCGGGAAATCCCTTCGCCAGCGAAAGGCAGTCGGTCGCCACCGCTCGGCATTCTGTCGCCGCTTCGTTGGTCTGCTCGTTGGCAAAGGGAGGCTGGTGCGCCATGGTGCTGGCAAAGCTCGCGTACTGGCCCACGGTGTAGTTCATGCCGAAGCCGGTCCGCAACACGGTCTGCTTCGGCAGCCGCAGCGCCACGCCCAGCCGGGGCGCAACTGCCAGCCGGAATGGATGAACCAGCGAATCCGGGAGACTGCCGCTCGAAGGACCCAGGCCGCCGGCCTCGACCTCGTTGGTCTCCGTAAAACCCCCCGCCGGATTGGTGTCCACAAAGGCCAGATGTCCGTACTTCTCCGTGTACGGCGCGTAAAACTCGTAGCGCAGCCCGTAAGTCAGCGTCAGATTCGACCGCGCCCGCCAGTCGTCCTGCGCGTACACATCCATGGTGTTGTCGCGCAGGTAGCTCTTCGCGATCGCCGCGTCGATGGTCGTCTCCTGCGGCTCGCCCAGCAGAAAATCCCCCAACGAAGAGCCTGTGTAGAGACCGGTGAAGTAATACGTGCCTGTTGCATTCGAGCCGCCCAGAAAGTCGCGGTGCACCCTTCGGTAGTCGCCGCCATAACGCATGTTGTGTTTGCCATGAATCCAGCTCAGCGTCTCGCTCAGCGAGATCGTCTGCGACACCGAAGAACTCGGCTGCAGTTGGCTCAGCCCGGTCAGATTGCTCAGCTGCACATTCGGCAGGCCGTAGTTGAGCGGGCTTGTGTTCAACGCATCGCCGCCCGGCCCCAGAATGCCGATCTGGGTCGCAATATCGGTCTGGTTGGTGAAGAAGTTTGTTGTCTGGCTCTGGCTCCGGTTCCAGCTCGCGTTGAAGATGTTGGTTACCTTGTGATAACCCACCGTGTAGCCGGCCTGCACGCTGTTCGAGTCCGACCGGCCTTTCCCGCCCAAATCTGGAAACAGGTTGATGTGGTCCGATGCCGAGTGGCTCCAGTTGTAGTTGAAGTTGATGCTCTGGCGCAGCCCTTGATTCTGATTCCTGCGCCCGCCGCCACCTCCGCCGAACCCGCCGCGACCCCCTCCTCCCCCCAGCGTCGCGTTCTTGCCCAGGCTCCTCATATAGCGAACCCCGGCCTGGGTCGAATTCGACTGCGCCGTCGTCAGCAGATGATAGTTCTGCGTGTCGCCAGGCAGGTTCGGCTCGGGAAAGTACTTGAGCAGCGCCACCGCCTGGCTCACCGGGGTGATCGGCGCCGCCAGTCCAGGTATATTGCCCGCCCGCTCCGCATCGGTGGGCACGGTTGCGTACTGGTCCGAAGGGCTCGAACTGCGCTGCCCGGAGAGAGTAAGAAACATCATGTCCTTGCCGCTCGGCTTGGTCAGATGCGGAATATACGGCGCGCTCATGAACGTCAGTCCGAAGCGATTGGTCCCAGAGGCAGGCTGCTCTTGAGGTTGGCCTTTCAGACTAAAGGGCTCCGCGTTCAGCGCCGAATTGCTTCCCATCCAAAAAATGGCCCCATGCGGCTGCCCTGGGTTGAAGCCGCGGAAGTTGCCCCGTCCTCCCCCGCCGAATCCTCCACCGCCAAACCCGCCGCCACCTCCACCAAATCCACCGCCGCCCAGCACTCCAGCAAAAATGCCGCCCACTGCTCCGCCCTGCTCGCCGATCTGCGAGCGGATCGTCTCCACCGCATCCCGCACGCGGTCCATATCCAACCCGGCCAGCGGGCTCACCTGGCCCGTCTGCCCGCTGATGGCCACCGAATCCCCGCCAAAGTCCGCGTTCCCGGCAATCGACGGCAACGCCACCCCGGTCGTCCCCGAGGTTTCAGTCGAACCGGCCGGCCCCGCCTGCGACTCGGTATCGGCAGTCAGCGCGCTCACCAGGTTCAGGCTCTGCGCCCCGGTCGTGGTCAGTTGCCGGATGGCGTTAGTCACTGCCGAAGCCTGTTCGGTCCCCTGCTGGGCCTGCTGCCGTTCCTGTTCCGCTGCCCGCGAGGCCAGAATCAGCTCAAAATTCGCCGTCTGGTCGTGGCTGGCCGCGTTGAGCACCGCCTCCTGCGATCCAGCCGCGAAGGCCGCAAACTGCGTGCGGATCACGTAACGGCCATTCTGTGGAATTGTCAATTGCCAAGCGCCCGTAATTGCCGTGGTTGTCGAGTAGCGCTTGCCGGTCAGCGTATTCTGCGCCGTCACCGTCACGCCCGGCAACGGGATGTTGCCGCTCTTCACCACCCCGTGCAGCCTGCCGCCTGTGACAACCGGAGCTGCGGCGGCCTGCGATTGCAAAGGAACATTTGCTGTCGGCGTGCTAGCAGCCGCGGCAGGCGCCGCCGGCGGCGCCGCGGTCTGCGCCCCGGACGCAACCCCGCCACACACAACAAGCGCCATCGCCATCGCGCACAGTCCCTGTCGCCGCATTCAGGCTCCCCGGCATTTCCATCTCGTATTCAGTCAGACGCTCCACGCCCCGCCAAGGTTTACCCCTCGGCGCGGCCCGCAAACCCATCGTAAACTCAAGCAAGGCGTCTGGCGAGACCGCACCTGTGCCATTCCATCTCCAAGAACTCGCGCCCAACGCGCCGGCCGGCACACTCGCCCAACGCCCCTTGCAACAATAACCCTATGGAAGGTCTCGCCGACCTGGTAAAGAGCGTCTGAGTCAGGAGTGTTTCCCACACACACGACAACTTCAGAAGGCAGGGACGAGCAATTCCCCGCCTCGGCCGCTGCTTCGCGGAGAGATTAATGCATGAGGTAATGCCCGGATTACCCAGGTCATTCTGAGGCTGCATTGGCACTTGCAATTTCGCGCACCGCATGTTAACTATTAAGCCAATAATCTTCTGATCGCTGCCAAGCAAGTTAACCCTCGGCAGGCATCGGACAGGGCGTTTTCGTGATCAAGATCGGCACCACCATTCGTGCATTCCGGCTGCAGAAGGGGCTTTCGCAAGGGGATATCGAAAAGAAAACCGGCCTCCTGCGCTGCTACCTCTCGCGCGTGGAGAATGGGCACACCGTGCCCTCTCTCGACACCCTCTCCAAAATTGCCCTGGCCCTCGATCTGCCCGTCGCCCAGTTCTTCGCCGACGACTCGCTCGGCCAGCAGTTCAACACCCAGAAGCTGTCCGACGAGGAACTCCGCTTCCTCTCCCAGATTCGCCGCTACTCCGCCAACCTCAATGAGAGCGACCGCAAGCTCCTTCTCGCCATGGTCAAAAAGTTCGCCGCCACCGCGGTTCGCTGAGGATATCCAAATAAGCCGAAGCTTTGAAATGTAAGGATTCGTCGGGAGGGGCCTCAACTCATTCAAAATCCCCATCCCCAGACAACCAGAAGTCAACATCCTCCTGCGTCCGCCAAACGTATCCACAGAGGCTACATACAGCAGGTCCAGGACTGGCCCCTTGATAGTGGTCATCCTCTTTCCGATAGCCGCACGATGAGCAAGAATGAATGTATTGAAAAGTGTAAGGGCCGTTGCCCCCTCCTCCCAAGACAAAATCACACGAAAGCGTGTTCTTTCCGCAGTTTGGACAGGGTGTATCAAGTTCTCGTGGCTCTTGGCTCATGTTTCCTCCGTCTATCCCCCTGAGTTTTGGTATTCGGATGGTTGGTCCGGCATTCGGCAGCCCTACACGTCGTTCCCCAAATGAAAGATCGGTTCCACGCCGCGCCCGCCGCTTAGCAGAGCCTGTTCCTCGTGCGGCTCCAGCGGTTTGTAGTTCTGCGCCACGTCCATCGCCAGCCGGAAATACCGCTCGTCTCCCGGCGGAATCGCCGCCGTGATCGGATGCCCCAGTGTCCAGCGCAGCCCCAGCGACGCCTCCTCGGGAAAACTGGAAGGCTGATACCAGCACTTCGGCTGGGGATGATCCTTCTTTTGATCCGCCGCCCACACCGTCTTGGCCATCCCCTTCAGCGCCAGAATCCCCATCTTCTTTTCCTGCGCGCGCTTCAGAATCTGCGGCCCCCAGTTGCCCTGCGTGAACAGCACCCAGTTCACCGGAAACAGAATCGTGTCGAAGTCGTATCTGTCCAGGGCCGCAAGCGCCGTCTCCACCGAGTGAACGGAAAACCCGATGAAGCGGATCTTCCCCTCCTTCTTCGCCGCTTCCATGGTCTCCATCGCGCCGCCCGGCCTCAAGACCTTGTCCAGATCGGTCATCTTGGTCAG
>Ga0326727_10000482_pt1 | contig 165583 bp, 133 predicted proteins | sample MB2enrmetagenome_FD_207643 | JGI IMG/M metagenome (GOLD analysis project Ga0326727, IMG submission 207643) | Lab enriched peat soil microbial communities from McLean, Ithaca, NY, United States - MB29MY | ecosystem: Environmental > Terrestrial > Soil > Wetlands > Peat | place: USA: New York...
CCCGCCTCCGCTTCACCGGCTGCAGGCCATTCTGAGGTCGAAGGGCGGAGTTTGTCAAAGGAGAACAAGAAATCCAAAAAATCGGCTTGACACGGCATCGCGGTTTCAGAGATGCGCCAGCCCGCCATGGGGTGCCGGGCTCCCGACCGTGTCGGGACAAGTTCCGCCCGGCGCTACGTCCCGTGGTAGAATGCTCACACCTCGTCTTAGTGATTCCCGCGTTCGGGAGGTGCCCGTGTGGCGTCGACCGGCTGTAACCGTCTTCATGCTCATCACCGCAGTAATTCTGCCGCTGCCCGTGCAGGCGCAGCAGAAGCCCTTCACCCAGGAACAGGTCAGCAAAATGGTGCAAGCCGGATTGGGAGACGATTCCGGCGCCAAGCTGATCGAGCAGCGCGGGATTGATTTCGCCCCGTCCGAGGACTTTATTCAAACCCTCAAGGCCGCAGGCGCGAGCGAGGCATTTCTTAACACGCTGCGCGCCGCCAAGCCGCCGGTGCCTGCCAGCGCCAAGAAGCCGATAGACCAAGTGCAAATCATACTCTTGCTCGCAGGCCGGGTGCCAAGCCACCGCGTGGCGACGCTGGTAAAGGAGCGCGGCATCGACTTCGATGCGAAGAATGATTATTTCCGCGAAGTGCGCATGGGCGGCGGAGACGACGACCTGATCACGGCCCTCAAGGGCGCGAAGGTAACGAAAGCCGTGACCGTTGATTCGGCAGTCCAGGCGCGGCTTGCGGAGATCCGGCAACATGTCGCGCGCGGAGCGGAATTCACAAAGAAAAGTCAATATGCGGAGGCCGAGCAGCAATATCGCGCAGCCTTGCAGTTTGACTCTCAAAACGCCGAGATTTACGTAAACCTCGCCTTTGTTCTGGCTCAACAGAAGAAGTGGGACGATGCCGAGTCCGCAGAACGCGAGGCTCTACGCCTCAACCCCCAAGATGACATGGCGCACGCCAGCCTCGGCGCCGGGCTCGGAGTCAAGGGCGACCGAGATGGAGAGATTGCGGAAGAACGCGAGGCCCTGCGGCTAAACCCCAATAATGACGTAGCGCACGTCAACCTTGGCTTCGCGCTCGAAAGCAAGGGTGATCGGGATGGCGCGATCACTGAGTACCGCGAAGCGCTCCGCTTGAACCCCAATAATGACGCAGCCCACTCCAACCTTGGCTTCGCGCTCGGGAGCAAGGGCGACTGGGATGGCGCCATCGCGGAGGAACGCGAGGCCCTGCGCTTGAACCCGAATAATGACACGGCGCACGACAACCTTGGCTTCGCGCTGGGTGAAAAGGGTGCCCTGGACGGCGCGATCACAGAGGAACGCGAGGCTCTGCGCTTGAACCCGAACAATGACGCAGCGCACGCCAACCTCGGCACTGCGCTTGGAGAGAAGGGTGACCGGGAGGGAGAGATTGCGGAATACCGCGAGGCTCTGCGCCTGAACCCGAATAATGACATGGTGCACGCGAACCTCGGCAGCGCGCTCGGTGACAAGGGTGATCGGGACGGAGAGATCGCCAAAGAACGGGAGGCGCTCCGGCTGAATCGGGAGAACGAGAACGCGCACTTCAATCTCGGTAACGCACTCCGATACAAGGGCGATTTGGCCAGTGCGGTAGCCGAATACCGCGAGGCCCTGCGTTTGAACCCCAATGATGACGCGGCGCACAACAACCTGGGCGCCGCACTCCAGAAGCTAGGCGATCGGCGCGGAGCTCTCGAAGAATACCACGCGGCTTGCATGCTTGACCCCAAGAACGCGACCTACAAGGTGAATTACGAGCGAATGTTGCAGAAGGTCAACCAGTAGGGAGGTTATCGTCGCGTGCCTGTGTTTGGCAGCTATGCATTGGGCGTGATCGCTTGCCAAGTTCGTATTGGGCTCCGACGCCAGCATCGTGCACCGTGCCCCATCGGATAAGCCGCACTTCAAGATTGTCGAAATAGCCCCTGGCTTGCCTACCGCGAGAAAGGCTAGACCTGCCTCTCATCGAGAGCGCTCTTAATCTTGTCACGAACTTGCGCGGTCTCTAGCGTGAGCGCACTGAATTCCAGCCTTCGCATGAAGCCTTTCGGGCCTCTTAGAAAAACTACGTAGAGGCTGGCGTCAGAGGCATTTGGCCGGATATCGGCGTACCATTCTTCGTCCTGCGGTCGGCCGCGGAGCGCCTCTTCGGCCCCTCTCTCAATGTCCGCGTGATCGTTTGGTTCAGGGATTTCGTTTACGATGTGCATGCCCATACTGCCTCCACTAGCGGGTGCCGCAGACCTGGCACGCGCAACTTGCGTTCCTATTTCAATGCTTCACTGGACATCATGAGAGGTTGTACTGATGCTGTAGCGACGAGGATGCTTGTCTCGTCAATATCCTTCGTTTCCGCCTCGTGGTGCGTGTGGTCCGGGTCGATTAGAAGGTCAAATCTGCCCACGAATTGCGCCGGCGTTTGTGTGGACGGGGGAAGGGAAGTCATTCTAAACGCTGCTGCACTCAGTGCGGTGAGGGCAAGAACGCTGATACTCTTCTTTGCATACATAAGAACAGGCTAGCACGGCAATTTCATCCCCGCAAGCTCAGCCTTAGAACTTCGCGAGCCAACACGCTTTAACCGCTTCGAAAGGATGTCGCGTCTTCTCGACCGCTAAGCGAGCGTCGTGCATTCTTGCATCGGAAGGGTCGGTAAGCATAGTCCCGACAAAGGTGTTCGCGCGCTTGGCCAAGATGTAAGCCCTGCGTACTTTCATCCGAAGCTCATCGTCAAAAAGCGCATAAGTGCCATCGGCTAACGCACGGTCAAACTGCGCAACCTCGAACGGGCATCCGACCTCATTGTCTTGTGAGTGGGCAGCCACTTCCAGGTTGAATTCGATTTCGTGGAACAGGCGCTCCATCGTGCCTGCCTCACTTACCGTCCGTGCACCGACTATGGAACCAGGAAACGTCTCGCAGATCCGCAGCCACTGCTCCCTATGGAGCCTGAGTTCGGCTGGCGTAAATCGTCGGCCGAGTGGATGGTCCGGGTTGTAGAGATGGATCTCTGCATGACACTCGAAGCACACAGGTATGGCATTTTCAATTGTGTCATCGTTCGACTCCGAGCGCGGCTCAATGTGGTCGAGTTCCATTTTGACACCACAGAACTTGTGGCATATGCAGCAGCGCCTGTGGCACTTGACGAGCAACTCTTGCGCATCAGCTAGTGGAAATCCCATGTCAATCACCGCCCTTGCCTAATGCTAACATGACATTGTTGGCGATGCGTGTACATCAAGTGGGCAGCCACGGCCGTCGGTTTGCTGACCGTGGCATTTTTCTTCGATGACGAACCCACGGTCAATTCCCAGGACGAATTGTGAAAGGCAGTGACGAGTGACAAGCAAGGCCGGGCCCCAATGCCGCGGACCTGCAAATCAGCTCGGCGCTACGCCTCCTCCCGTTCGATCCCACGCTGTTGCCCACTGCGTACATGTTCGCCTTGACATTGTAGCCTATTTTCTGTACTCTGGAATCGAGGCTATAGTTTTCACGCCGCGAAGCTTAGCACGAGGCTACTATTTCCGAGCGCAGGCGCCTCATCCCCACCGCAGGGAGGTTCGCATGTCACGGAGAAGGAAAACCACGATGGGCCAGACGAGAATTGCCGCCCAGCAGACCAACGGAAAGCTCCCGCATGGCCCCGCCACTGCCTCGGGCGTGGAGCGGATTCGCACCGACCGGGATGAGCCATCCCGAGAAACGCCGCCGGGAACCCACGATGTTTATGAAAAGAGAGCCAGTTAGCGCGAAATCGAGGTAATTTTCATGGCCAACCCGAAAAATCAAACCCTTGAAAGCAAGGCGGTTAACGAAACGCGTTGTAGGCTATGTCAGGGAGAGAAAAAACCATGCCAAAATGAAGGAATATCCCAGGATGTTGATGATAACAAACAGGCCAGAAAATTGATTTTGATCGGATTTCCCTCTCGACCTGAATCTTTAAGCACGGTAGCGCAGCGCCGCAGGGCTGCAACCCAACGTGTTTGGGGGGGTCGGAGTTCGGCCCTCGCTGCGGGCGCAGCCGGCCTGGGAGTGCGGGAGCAGCAGCTACCGCCCTTCTTGTTTTGGCTGGAGGCGCGATTGCGGTATGAGGCAAAGGCGGAAGGCGGTAGCTGCTGCTCCCGCACTCCCAGGCGCGTCGCGCAGGCTCAAACATTAAGTGGTCATAAATGCGCAGGAGCGATTGCCCCACATAAGTCGCAAAATGTTTGCAAAAAAAACAAAAGTCCACGACCTTGCAATGCAATCTCAGCATGCAAGAAAAACCTGGATGACACTTACGCCAATGCACCCCCCGAGGTCCTTTGGCTTCCGGCGAGTCAGCCGCTCTTTGCGGCCATCGAATTTCTTGCAAGGATATCGAATGCTAATTGAGGCCGAAGGGTGGGTCGCGCTATAGTGTTATGCGGAACCTTGGTGGGGAGAAAACTTGAGAGAACAGACGCATAAGCGGCATTTGATAAACCCGGCGCTGGCGGTAGTTGGCCTTCTGGCCGTCACCCTCTTGATGGTAGGTGTGCTGGTGCGTAGCGCGTTGCACGCACAGTCTCCGCAACACCCTGAAACCGCAATCCCCGTGCACTTCACCGATGTGCGCCAAGCCGCAGGGATCACCTTTCAGCACGACGCCACGATGAGCGCGGAAAAGAACTACATCGAGACCATGGGTAACGGTCTGGGCTGGATCGATTACGACCAGGATGGACTGCTGGACCTTTACCTGGTGCAGACGGCCGCCGCGGAGTGGTACAAACCGGCGCGGCCGCTGCGCTCGGCTCTTTATCACAACAACGGCGATGGCACGTTCACCGACGTCACGGAAAAGGCCGGCGTCGGCGCCGTGGGCCTTTACGGCCAGGGCGTGGCGGTGGGTGATTATGACAACGATGGTTACCCCGACATGCTGGTGACCGGTTACGGCCACACCATCCTCTACCACAATAACGGCGACGGAACGTTCACGGATGTGACGGCCAAGGCCGGGGTGGCGGACCAGGGCAACTGGTCCACCAGCGCGGGATGGTTCGACTACGATAAGGACGGCTATCTCGACCTGCTCATTTGCAATTACATCCAATGGACGCCCAAAAACAATGTCTGGTGCGGCGAGCGCAAGCCCGGCTATCGCGCCTATTGCCATCCTGACAACTATCGTGGACAGCGGCTAAAGCTCTATCACAACAACCACGATGGCACTTTCACCGACGTGAGCGATGCCTCGGGTGTGGGCAAGCCGGAAGCCAAGGGAATGGGCGTGGTTCTGGCTGACTTTAACAACGACGGCTGGCCCGACATCATGGTAGCCAACGACACTTGGCCGAATTTTCTCTTCCTCAATAACCACGATGGCACCTTCCGCGACGTCTCCTTTGCCTCGGGCGTGGCGGCCAGCGAAGACGGGAAATACGAGGCCGGGATGGGTGTGGATGCAGCGGACGTCGACGGCGACGGCTGGCTGGACGTTTACGTCACCCATTTGGACTTCGAGCTGAACCGCCTCTATCGCAATAACCACGACGAGACATTTGACGATGCCACCTTCAGCTCCGGCCTGGGCAACAAGGCCACACTCCTGAGTGGCGTCAGCGGCAGAATGTTCGATTACGACAACGACGGCTGGGTGGATATTTTCCAGGCGAATGGCAGTATGATTGACAATATTAAACTCTATCACAGCGAGGTTTCCTGGAAAGAACCCAAGCTGATGTTCCGCAACCTGGGCGGGGGCAAGTTCGAGAAAGTGTCGGAACAACTGGGCGCGGACTTCATGAAGCCCACCGTGGGACGGGGCTCGGCGGTGGGGGACTTCGACAATGACGGCGCCCTGGATATTGCCGTCTCCAATAGCAATGACTATCCGCAGTTGCTGCGGAATGTCGGTGGGAATGCCAACCATTGGCTGGAAGTCATGCTGGTGGGAGTGAAGTCCAATCGCGATGGCGTCGGCGCGGCGCTGAAACTCGTCACGGAGGGATTCGTCGAATACCGGCAAGCGCAGGGGGGAATGAGCTACATGTCGGCGCAGGACCCGCGTATCCATTTCGGGCTGGGGCAGAGAAAGACGGTGGAATCCCTGGAAATCACCTGGCCCAGTGGCGTCGTGGACAAGCTCGCGAGCGTGCCGATCGATCAGATTATCACCGTGAAGGAAGGCGTGGGGATTATTCCCAGGAGTTTTCCCAAGATCATTTGGAAGTAGTCCCGGTGAAATCGGGCCGTGTGGGGGCACACAAACTCCTCCGTCCGCCCTTCCCCGCGGGGGTGAAAAATCAGCGCTGGAGCATTGCCGCGGCCCTCGGCGCGGACGCAATTCCGCGCGTGATTTCCCTTCCTGCTTCTTGTATTCTTACCAGTTGGACAGAGTGCCAAAGAGTGGAAGTGGGTCTTAGCACTCACTTGTCTTCATGCAAAGCCCGGCTGAGAGTTAGAGACTGGTTGAGAGAATAGATGCAAGCAGGGAAGGGGATGAATTCATCCGGAATTATTGAGTACTGCAAATTAGAGTGACAAGACCCCCTCACCCCCGCCCCCTCTCCCCCAAGGGGGGGAGGGGAGTTGGCAGCATGACTAAATCAATCTACTCTCCCCTCGCCCCCTTGGGGGAGAGGGGGCGGGGGGTGAGGGGGTTCACTCGTCACCGTATTATGCAGAGTCAGTAGTTCACCCGGCTATTTTTATATACCCGAAGGGGGAAAACATGAAGCGACGCGACTTTTTCATAGCCACCACCACCGTGATTGCGGGGGCCACTTTTGCTCCCCACACCCGTGCGGGCGATCCTGCTCTCCCCGCCGGCTCCCAGGCTGAGGGACGGTTGATTCTCCCCCTCAACCGCAATTGGCGGTACAACAAATCGTTCGTCGAAGGTGGGCACGGGCGGGATTTCGACGATTCGGCCTTTGCGCGAGTGGTGATTCCTCACACCAATGTTCGTCTGCCCTGGCACAGCTTCGATGAAAAGTCGTATGAGTTTGTCTCCCTCTATCGCCGCCGCTTCAAGTTGCCGCCCGAAGCCAAGGGCAAGCACGTTTTCGTTGATTTCGAAGGCGTGATGACCGCTTCCACCGTGTGGATCAATGGTGTGTGCCTGGGCGAGTATAAGGGTGGTTACACGCCTTTTTCGTTTGACCTCACCCCGCACGTCGACTTTGAAGGAGAAAACGTACTGGTGGTTGATGTGGACTCCCGCGAGCGGCCTGATATTCCGCCCTTCGGTTATCAAATCGACTACCTCACGTTTGGCGGCATCTATCGCGAGGTTGCCCTGCGCATCGTTCCCGGCGCCTTCATCGAAAACATTTTTGCCAAGCCCCAGGGTGTTCTCACTCCTGATCCGTCTCTCGACGTTGACTGTTCGCTCATGCACCTGGAAGCTTCGCGGGAACCGCTCACCCTGGAAGTCGATCTTCGTGACGGCGATCGCGTCATGGCCCAAGGCTCCTTGCCCGTTCCGCCCTCGGCCGCCGCAGCCGAACCAGTGGCGCACAGCGTCCACTTGGACAAACTCGGCGCCATCAAACTCTGGGACCTCTCGAATCCGAATCTTTATTCCGTGCACGTTCGTCTCTTGCGGGGAACCCAGATATTGGATTCCGACAAGCGCACCGTGGGCTTTCGCGAAGCGCAATTCACCGACCACGGATTCGAACTGAACGGCAAAGTCATCAAGCTGCGCGGCCTCGACCGCCATCAAACCTTCCCCTTTGCCGGCCAGGCCATGCCGGCCCGCGTCCAGCGCCGGGATGCGTACATTCTGCGCCATAACCTTAAGTGCAATATCGTGCGCACTTCGCACTATCCCCAATCGCGCCATTTTCTCGATGCCTGCGACGAGTTAGGTCTTTTGGTGCTGGAAGAAATCCCCGGCTGGCAGCACATCGGGGATGAACCCTGGAAACTGATCTCCATCGATAACGTCAGCCGCATGATTCGCCGCGACTGGAATCATCCCAGCATTATCCTGTGGGGTGTGCGCATCAACGAGTCCCTGGACGACCACAGCTTTTACACGCGCACCAATGCCCTGGCGCACCGCCTCGATCCCACCCGCCAGACCGGGGGCATCCGCTACTTCCAGTCATCCGAGTTTCTGGAAGATGTTTTCACCATGAATGATTTCGGATTCCCTTTGCAGCCGCCCAACCACCCGCGCTATCTCAACACGGAATTCGTGGGCCACACCTACCCCACCAAGACCATCGATCAGGTGGAACGCCTCACCGAACACACCCTGCGCCATGCGCGCATTCACGACCAGCTTGCCTCCAATCCCCAATATGCCGGCGGCATCGGCTGGTGTGCGTTCGATTACAACACGCATGGTGATTTCGGCTCGGGCGACCGCATCTGCTATCACGGCGTGACCGATATTTTCCGCGAACCCAAGCCCGCCGCCGGCTTCTACAAGTCACAGTGCGATCCGGCGGAAGAAGTGGTGCTGGAACCGGCTTTCCACTGGGCCCGCGGCGACGAGTCCGTTGGATTCAGCAAGGCGTGGGTGTGCTCCAACTGCGATCATCTGAAGTTCTATATTGCCGGCAAATTGGTGGCGGAAGCCGATCCTGACACCAAAACTTTCGCCCATCTCCGCTATGCGCCGTTTGTCGCGGATCTGTCGAGGGTCGTGCAACCATGGGGAGACTTGCGCATTGACGGCTTCATCGAAGGCAAGCAGGTGATCTCCAAAACCATGTCGGGAAAGGGAGTGGACCAGAAATTCGCCCTGCTTCCCGACGACACGCAATTGAACGCCGACGGAGCTGACACCACGCGCGTCGTACTGCGTGTGACCGACGAATTCGGCGCCATCAAGCCATTCGCCAATGATGCGATCAAATTTGAACTCGAGGGGCCGGCGGAAATCATCGGCGACAATCCCTTCGCCCTGGTGGGCGGCACGGGGGCCATCTGGATTCGCGCTCAGGAACAAGCGGGAACGGTAAAGCTTACGGCCACGCACCCGCAACTGGGCAAGCAGCAGGTGCAATTCGAACTGAAGGCAGTTTCTCTCGAACGCGCGTAACCACTGCCAAAACGGCGCAGTGCTTGACGAGCAGTCTCGAACTTGCATACGCAAGCACTGGCTTGGGCACATGAATCGCGGGTGTCAGATATTGGCTTGGTTAGGTTCTGCTGGCGTGAAGGCGAATGGCGGGGTTTCCTGCCGGCGCTTTCCGGCTACGCCAACCTATTGCCCGTGGAGCTTGTCGTAAAGCTTCAATTCTTCCGCGCTGCGATCCTTGTCGCCGGCGCGGAGGTAGGCCTGAGCCAGACGGTAGTGCGCGTCGGGGTCTCCAGGTTTGATGCGAATGGCGGCTTGGAACTCCGGGATGGCCTCCTGGTCGCGATGCTGATCGTGAAGAAGGGCGCCTAGCTGCAGATGCGCGTCCGCCAAGCCCGGGTCCAGGGAGATTGACTTCCGCAGCAAGGCCTCAACCTGCGCCGGGTCCGCCACCCCCTGATCACCCCCACGCGTACCCTTCCACAAACTGAGGGCGTAATAATAATAAGCGAGAGCGTTGTCAGGGTTGGTTTCCGTAAAGCGCTTTAAGTGCTGGGTGAGTTCATCGCCCTTCTTCCCCGAAACGTTACATCTTGCCGAGAAACAAGTAGGGCCGCGGGTCCGAGGGGCTCAGGTCGGAAGCGTGGCAAAGCGCCTCGATCGCTCCATCGTAAAGGTTGCGGGAATAATCGGCGATGCCCAATCCGATGTACATCCGCGAAGAGTTGGGGTAAAGGGTGACGCCGCGCTGGAAAACTTCAACGGCAGGCGCAATGGTGTCGTGGAGGAGCAGTTCGTTTCCCCAGTCAAAAACGTTCTTCTCGGTGGGGTCCATGTGCGCGGCAAGCTTGTATTCCTTAACCGCGGAGACCGGATCACCCAGAGCCTCGTCGGCCTCCCCGAGCAGGTTGTGGAGCTCGGCGGTGTCTTTACGCCCAAGCATGTCCCGCAATAAAGATTGCGCGGGGCCGGGGCTCTTGGCCTCCAGGTAGGCAACAGCAAGATCGTATCCGTTGGCGTAGTCCTCGGGCTTCACCTTTCGGGCTTTTTCAAGATAAGGGATGCCCGTCTTTGCATCGCCCACCGAGAGATAAAACTCCCCCAGTTGATGATTGGCCTCGAAACTTTCGGGTTGGTCCCGCAGGGCCTTTTGGAGCTTGCGTTTCACCTCCACGGCGTCGGGGCTTCCGGCCTCTCGGGCCGGTGTCTTGGGCGCGCTGCCGCTGAGATTGGGGCCTTCACTCAGCAAACGATGCGGGCTTTGCGCTTGGGAGGAGTACCCGGCTGCATCGATGGTGGTTTTGACCGCGCTGGCCTTCAGGGGGGTGTCGTCGTAATAGCCGGGCTGCTGTGCAATGGGGGTTGCTGGGCCCGGACCCGGCGAAGCGGCGGCTACGAGATGCAAGTCGAACGTGGTGGATGCTCCGCCCGCAACCAGTACGGCGGTTTGCGGCGCCGCCTGATAACCGGCAGCTTCGGCGGATAGTGTGTAAGTGCCGGGTGCCACCGCGGGAAACGAATAGTGCCCACTCAGATCCGCTACGACGAGTTGCCGGCTGCCATCAGCAGCCGTCAGCGTCACTTTGGCGCCCGGAATCGGGACTTGGGAAGGACCCGTCACGATTCCCGTCACTTGACCTTTCTCCGCTGCCAAAAGGCAGCTCCCTCCCACCAGGAGAGCCAGTAGGCAGCACAGAAGGCCACATTTAATGAGCGCGCCGCTAGTTAAAGTGCGGAGTTCGCGGTGACCCTCGGCGGGACACGAGGATGCAAGTTCGTGTGGAAAACCTTCCGTCGCGAAATGGGTTATCCCAGCCATAGACATTCCTATCGGCGCCGCGTGAGAACACAATTGTAGCATTAGGCGTCATTCGAGCCCAAGGAGCGCATGAATCATTGAAAAACGCGGGTTCCCCGAATATAATTTGCTCGGCCTTGATTCAGCGTCCAAGAACGAGGTTGGACCCCCGGCGAAGGCTCCCTTGCGAGGTTTGTTCATGGAGAATGACATTCGCCCAGACACTCACCTCGGCGCCAAAGTCGCAAGCGATCCTGAATCCCTCGTGGACGTTTCTAAACGGACATTCTTGCGCGCGGCGGGCTTGCTCATAGCCGGTCGTATGCTCCCCCAATTGCGCGCGGACGAAAGCCCGCAAGCTGTTTCGGGTTCCGGCCAGAAGGTCGTAGTCGTTATTATTGGCGGGATGCGCCGCGCTGAGACTTTTTCACCAGAGGGATTGGAGAACATCCCCCACCTTTCCGCGGACCTGATGCCCAAGGCCCTGTTTTACCCTCATGCGCGCAACGAAGGCGTGACCGCGCACTTCAACGCGATTTCCAGCATTCTCACCGGCAACTGGCAGCGTGTGGACGACTGGGGGAAGCTTGCCCCGACCACACCCACCGTGTTCGAGCAATTTCGCAAGCGGCTGCGCGCCGATCGGAGTGACACCTGGATGGTGGCCAGCAATAAAGCGCTGACCAGCCTGATCGGCGCGAGCTCGGCTTCCGACTTTGGCCCGGCGTATGGGGCCAATGTGGTGTTTCCCAAGCAATTGATGCTCACGGCGGTCGTCGACGCTCTTCGCAAGGGAAGAACCGCCAACATGGCGGATCGGACCAAGGTTGAGGCGGAACTGGAGAGCGCTCTCCAAGGGAGCAACTACGAAGGACTGGGCTGGACGGTGTTCGATGCCGCTGACCGGCTTGATCCCCGCGTGCAGAGTACTATCGAGACCGCCATCGCCAGTTTCGTTCGGGGCGGCGGCCCGACCTCCGGCGACGAACTCACCTTTTTCATGACCCGTGAGGTCATGCGGAAGTTTTCGCCGCGCTTGTTAGTGGTGGCTTTTTCCGACGTGGAAGTGGCGCACTTCGGCTCTTATGCGCTCCACCTATCGGGCATCCGAACGGCGGACCGCCTTGCCTATCAACTGTGGCAGGAAGTGGAAGCAAACCCGGAATACCAGGGGAGGACCACGATGGTAATTCTCCCCGAGTTCGGACGGGATCCTGATGGCTCCATGACCAACGGATTCTTCAATCACCGCGCCAACGAAGAGTCCACCCGGAACACTTGGATGATGGTTTTGGGGGCAGCCGTCGACAAACCTCAAATTGTCGATCGCCCCATTCGCCACGTTGATCTTTGTCCCACCCTTGCGGGCTTGCTGGGCTACGCGCCGCTGGATTCGCAAGGGGCAATGCTGCGGGAGTTTCGCGGTTAGCAGATTGCGGAAAGGCCGGTAGTGGGTCAGTTTGATGTTGTAGCGGCGAGTTTACCTGGCCAATTGGCGGAGTAAAGCTGCTTCCACAGATCGAGACGAATGGGGACGGGCGAGACCTCATAACCAGGAAGGAACCATGCGGGCCGAGGAGAAGTTGCCGGAGGAAATTCAGGACGCTCTGCGGGAAGGCTTGCTCAAGCGCCTGCCGCTGACCTTCCTTCCCTTCGTCAATCAACAACTCCGCGAGTGGGACTACCTTTTCCCCGCCGAACGCCAATCGGTCGAGAGGCTGCTGCTTTACGTGGCCAGCCTCAACCCCGAGCAGTCTTCCGATCTCTTTCGGGATGTCGTGCAACTGGAAGAGAAGATGGGAGTCCGCCACTGGCAGTTTTCGACCACCGAGCAGACGATCCAGAACTCCTCTCTGCTCGCGCGCTCGCCGTACTTTCAGGAATGGCGGCGGGCCGTGCAGGTGGTCTTTGATGCGGCTGACCAGCACGCACTTAAAGCCAACGGCGCCGCGGCCAAACCGGGAAATCGGCTGGTTCTGCTCGCCATCCCCCGGCCTCTCCCCCTCGATGCGGCGAGCGTTTGGCGCCGGTGGCAGGGAATCGGCCGGCCTCTGAAACTCGATCTCGCTCTGGCCGGCGAGTCGAACGGCTCTTTGGAATTCCTTCTTGCCGGCATGCCCAGCGCGGCCGGCGGGCGTTCCGGAGGACTGCTGGATCTTGCCTCGAGCCGTCCCCAAGCCTCGCCCGCGGACACTTGGGTCATAGATGCTGGAAGCAGCCTGGTGGATGGCGTTCTGGGGCGGGAGGCTTCCACCCCGGCCGTGACCAGAGCTATCTTTCTGAGCTATAGCAGACTGGATCCCTACCGGCAGAGCTTCTCGCACGAAATGAACACCATGCGCAAGGACCTTGCCGACGCGGACGCGGTATTCGATCGTCTGCGCAAAGTCGAGGTCACGCCGTGGTGCCCTCCGGAGGTGGCTGCCGAACCAGCCGTCCGGGAGTTCGTGCGGTCGCTGTTTCTCACCGGCAACGGCGCCGTGATCTATGGCAATTCCTTCGTCGAGTGGGCGGCTTCGGAAGCGTTGCGCCGCGCCCGGCCCTCGTTCGTGGCGGCGCAATTTGGAATCCGCAGCAAACCCAAACCTTTTACCGGCGTGGCCTTGTTTGACAACCCCGATCAGATCAACCCCCTGCCCGCCGTCGATGACCTGTCGGGGAGCGCCCTGGACGCGCAAATGCTGGCCCTCTACGCGTGGTTGGCCGCCTACCGGTACGAGGAATACCAGAGCTCGACGGTATGCGTCTGCCTGGCCGAGAGCCTCTCCCAAGCTTACGTGGTTGCACCGCCGGAGTTCCCCCTCTGGCACGAGAAAGAGCCCGTTGCCCTCAACCGGCTGGGCGCCGCGCTTTGCGCCTGGATGGCCTAACGTGGGTGATTGGTGATTTGCGATTGAAGCTTGAGAATGGAAACTCGAAACTGGAATACGGGCGCCAGTTTCTATTTTCCCGTTTCCGTTTCTTGCTCTTCCTTCATCGAATAGACGAACTGCCGGATTTCCGATCGCCGTTTGTCAATGTCTGCCAGGTGTTGCTGGTAGAGTTGCTGGTGGAGCTGGAATTCCTTCTGCGCCAGATCCTGCTTGCCCAGATGAACATAGGCCTGCCCCAGACGGAAGTGGGCGTCAGGAATGTTGGGAGAGAGTTGCAGCGCTTCCTGGTACTCCGGCACGGCCTCGGCGTACTTGCGCCGCTGGGAGTAGACGTTCCCAAGCTGGAGGTGGGCCTCCGGAAGCGATGGGTCGAGCGCGAGGGCCTTTCTTAATAAAGACTCGACTTGATCGAGGTACGCCTGAGAATCCTCCGGCCGCTTTCCCTTCCAAAGGCTCAGGGCGTAGTAATAGGCGGCCTGCCCATCACGCGGCCGGAGGTCGGCATAACGGTGGAAGCACTCGACCACCTCATCGGCCTCCCCCGGGGCCCGGTCGTAGGCTTTGCTCAAGACGTAGTACGCCCGGGGGTCGGAAGGGTCCAGGTCGGCGCCATGCATCAGGGCCTTCACAGCCTCGTCGTAGCTGCCGCGCAAGTAAAGGGCCAGGCCCAGGCCCACCGCGAGCCGCGGGGATTGGGGATAACGTTTCATCCCTTGCGAGAAAACTTCGATGGCGGGTTCCGGGGTTTGATGGAGGAGGAGTTCCCCGCCCCAATCGAAGAGGTTCGACTCGGAGGGATCCATGTGCGCCGCCCTCTCGTATTCATTAACTGCGGCCACATAATTTCCGGCCTTCTCTTCCACCTCGCCGAGCAGGTTGTGCAACTCGGCGGTGTCTTTATGCTCCACAAGCTCCTGAATCTGCTTCCGCGCCTCCGGCAGACGGCCTTGCATCTCATACGAGAGCGCCAGATCGTAGCCGTTGTCATAGGACCCGGGATTTTCCTTCTGGGCCTTTTCCAGGTAGGGGATGGCCGCCGCGATTCTTCCCGTTTGCACGTAGAAGGCGCCCAGATTGCGGTTGGCGTCGAAGCTCTCCGGCTCGAGTTCGGCGGCCTTTTGGAATTCCTTCTCGGCCAACGCCGTCTTTCCCAGCCGCGCCAGGTTTGTGGCCAGGTTGTTCCGGGCCTCGCCGGACTCCGGCCGCAGGCGGACGGCCTGCTGGAAGGGCGCCGTAGCCTTATCCTCATGGCCTTCGGCTGAGTAAACCAGCCCCAGAAGTTCCAGAACGTCAAAACTGTGCGGCACAGCCTTGTCGAGCGCTTCGAGCTCTTGCTGGGCGGCGGGGTACTGTCCGGAATTGAAGTGGGTCAGCGCGGATTGGAACTTGCGGTCGAGGGTATCGGCGCCCCCGGCGCCTGCCTGACTCGCTGCGAGCGAAGGTGACAACGTTGCAAAAAGAACCAGCCCTGCCGCCAACCCGCGAAAAGTGAACATAGCGATTTATCCTGCTCGGGGAGCGCGGGCTTCCAGCCCGCAGCAATCGGCACATATCATATCAGGGTTTTCCCGCCGGCTTACGATCTCGGAGCGCGCCCGGGAGCGCGGCCATCCTGGCCGCTCCTTACGGTGCGGGCTGGAAGCCCGCGCTCCCCCGCCGGAAGCGCGCGCTTCCGTAGGGCCAATCTTCGGGGTGCAGGCAGAGCCCTGCCGCCACCGGGTTCATTTCAATGTACTCGACGGCATCGACGAAGTGCCCCTCATCCCGAATGAAGCGGTCGTAGTAATCCGGGAACCAGAACTGCCCACTTCTCCCCAGCCGCCGGTTCGCTTCATTCGAGGTGTACGACTTCCAGGAGTGGAGAATCTCGGACAAGCTGTGGCCTGTCATCGGAGTGAACAGAGCGCGCACAAGGTTAGGCATTACGACCCAGGCTTCCAGCACATAACGCTGCCCCTCGAAAAAAAGCAACGCGTTTTCCACCGTTTCCGCAATCTCGGGCCGCGAAAGCCAACACTGGCCGGCGCCGGCGTCGAGGTAATGTTCGATTCGCTCGCGGCGCTCGACGGAAGCCCTGGCCTCGGGCATGGTGGCCAGCTCGTTTTCCCAGCGATCGAGAGTGGCTTGGGGAAGCGAATCGGCCAGGTGGAAGGTAACCGTTTGCGCGATGCTTCCCCCGTCGAAGTGGGGAAGGTAGCCTCGGGAGTGCCATCCCTTGGGGGGCTTCATATTTGGCGATGTGGCCATAGTGTCCTTTCGGGAGCGCGGCCATCCTGGCCGCTTCCTACCGTGCGGGCTGGAAGCCCGCGCTCCAAAAGAAAGGGCGCCCCGATCGATTGGGGCGCCCTTTTCCTTGGTTCTTGCGGTTGTCTAGAAGAACAACTTCAGAGCAAATTGGATCTGACGCGAATCCGCGCCGGGGAAGCGCGTGGACCCAATCTCGCCAAAGTTCGATGAGGTAAAGTTAAGCGAGTTGTTAATAGCGACCACGCCGTTTCCACCGAATCCCGGAGCATTGAACGTGGGGTGGTTCGTGAGGTTGAAGAATTCACTCCGGAACTGGGCCTTGAACCGCTCGGTGATCTGGAAGTTCTTGAACACCGAGAAGTCCATGCGATTCAGGCTGGGGCCGGAAACCTGGCCGTTCTCGCCTCCCAACAGGCCTAGCCCCGTCTCCGGGACACAACCCGTCGGGCCGCCCGACCCGTTAGGCACACAAGGTTGGGTGAAGGCAGCGGGGTTCAGGAATTGGTTGACTCCCCCGCTTCCATGAAGTTTCTGCCCTGGAACCATGAACGCGGTGCAACCGAAGTTTTGCGTTGTTCCATCCGCGCAGCCAACGGTAATCGGTTGGCCGCCCTCCAGGGTGAGGTTCCACTGCGCGCTCCAGCCGCCGAGAACATGCTTCTCAGCTCCCGTGGCGTTCGTGAGATATTTCTTCCCTGGACCGAAAGGAAGCTCGTATCCGCCACTGAAATGGAAGACGTTACGGATATCCTGGGGCGCGTTGCTGTAATCCTTCTGGATTCCCCACCCCGATAAAGTCGCCGCGCGGTAATTGACCAGCGTACTGCCGAAGTTCAAGGGGCCGCGCGCGTCTGACCGAGCATGGGCCCAGGTGTAAGCAGCGAGAAAGTTCAGGCCGGAGGCATAGTGCTTTTCGAGTTGCGTCTGCAACCCGTCGTAGAAACTATTCCCTTGGGTGGTGTCGTAACTGGCCCCGTGTCCCATATCGGGGTAGGGGTAGGTTCCGGCGACACCGGGGAACGTGATGTTTTCCGGGTTATTGTTATTGGGGAATACTTCCTGGTGGTGAGAGGCGTTACCGACGTAAGCCACCTGTGCCGTCATACTGGGCGTCAGCTCGTACTGGAGGGTCAGGTTCCAACCTTCCATGTAAGGAGTGAGGTAGTGGTATTGGATACCTTCCAGGCCCACGCCCTCCCCGGTGGTGCCGGCGCTGGGGTCGAAAGATGTGCAACTGAAGCCGGCTTCAAAGGGGAAGTCCTTGGCGCAAGGGGTGCCGGCAAGAGCCGGATACATAGCTTGACCATTCACCTGGGTGGCCTGGACCGCGTTCTGGTCGCCGGCGAAGGCGCTGTAGGTGATGCCGAACTGGAAGGGGTAGTTTTCACCGATGTTGGGTGAATAGCCGCGGTTCTCGAAGCCGTTGTAGAACAAGCCATACCCACCGCGCATCACGAACTTAGGCGTCACCTGGTAAGCGAAACCAATGCGCGGCCCAAAATTGGTCTTCTGCGAGATGCCCAATCCGTTGTTGTCCGTGTAGGCGAGAGCGATTCCATCCGTGGCCAAGTCGGCAAGGAATCCCGCCGACTCGTTTACCTTGCCCTTGTCGCGGGAGGGGAACAAGTATTCGGCGCCGCCATTGGGCGGGCCGGGAATGAAGTTCGCCTGGGCGCCGTGATGCTCGAACACCTGGCCGAAATACTCCCAGCGCAATCCCAGGTTCACGGTCAGTTTGGGAGTCACCTTCCAAGTGTCTTCGCCGTAGCCTCCCCAGTAGTCTCTTCCGTCGTCGGTCACGGCGGCGTTGGAGGTAAGGATGCTGTCAGATCCGCCGTTATAGTCGATTCCACCGTCCCCCTCCGACAGCGTGCTGGCAATGGGGGTCAAGAGGAATTGTGCTATACCGGTGGGGTCAGTTTCCCCGCTGTTTGGAACCCGGGTGTAATTCGAGTCGAAGCCATACTGGCCGTGCGACCAGGGCGGCTGAAGTGTCGAGAACTTGACCCGCTGGTATTCCATGCCCATCTTGAACGTGTGCTTGCCGTAAATCTTGGTGAAATTGTCGGTGACCTGAGTGGTTTGACTAATCTCGTCCGAGGGCAGGAAGTTGTTGCTTCCCAGGGTGCTGAGGCCATTGAAGGCGAAGGCAGGAAGGCCGCCGTTTTCAGCGAACTGGGGAATATCCGCAATGCCATACTGACCAGGAAGCCCCATTTGGGAGGAGACAGGCCCCATACGCGTCGTGTGGAGGCGGCTCATCCCAATCCGCGCCTCGTTCACCGTGGTGGGTGACAAGGTGTGGGTCCAGGACAAGGCGGGCAGGATGGTCTTGGCCGTTTGATTGCCTTGCGTGAAAGAGCCGCCGTCCGTAATCCCTCCGAACGGACCCGCGAGGTATTCCGGGTAATCCACGTAGCTCACGGCGGCGAAGATTTGGTCCTTATCGCCCCGATTGAAGTCCACGCGCACGTCGAACGCGTCGCGTCTCTGGGTCGACAAGGGGTTCGTGGCATTGTTGGCTGAGAGGTTGCCGTTGGTGGGCATAGGGAAGAGGTTTAGAATCTTAACCGCGTTTTGGTCGATCCGGCCGGCGGGGATATGGTTCAAACCGCAGGCGGGGAGAGTGAAGCTCATCGTGCTAACCGGGCAGGTGCCGATAGGATCGCGGACATACTCGACCGTGCCCGCAGGCACCGTCGCGCTGGTGGGTACACTTAGACCGGAAACCGGGTCGACGCCACCGGCAACTACCTTCCGCGTGGTCGCCGGATCCCAAATGGTTCCGTACGGCGCCGAGCGGCCCAGGATATCTTTGTCCGCCGCTCCCGACGAAAGCCTGATGATGTCTGACAAATCCTGGTAGTCACTGCTGCGCTCGAGCGCGGTGGGAACGCTATTGGTGCCATAAACGGTCCCTTGCCGCACGCGCAGGCCTTCATAATCGCCAAAGAAGAAGGCCTTGTTCTTCACGATGGGGCCGCCGAGGGTGGCGCCAAACTGGTTCTGCTGGTAACGGCCTTTGTGGATGCCCCCGGAGTCTTCAAAAAAGTCCGCGGCATCCAGGTGGTCGTTGCGGATGTATTCCCAAGCGTTGCCATGAAGTTTGTTTGACCCGGACTTGATGGTGGCGTTCAGGATGGCCCCGCCGGCGCGGCCAAACTGCGCGCTGTAATCATCGGTTTGCACCTTGAACTCCTGAATGGCATCCAGGGGGGGAAGAACCGCGTAATTGGTGCCGTTCAGAAAGTCCACGGCGTTGGAGTTGTTGTCAATGCCGTTGAGCAGGTAGTTGTTCTGGCCGGGCCGCAAGCCGTTGGCCGAGAAGGCGCCCGAAGCGGCATTGCCGCGCGTGTCGGCTTCCGGCGTGTTCACCCCCGCCGCTACTTGGGCCAGGAAGGTAAAGTTCCTTCCGTTCAACGGTAGGTCGTTGACAGCCCGCGCGTCAATGACCTGGCCGACGGAGGCGTCTTGAGTTTGCAGGGCCGGAGGCGCGCCGGTTACCTCAATAACCTGAGTAACCGCGCCCGGCTTCAGCGTGAGGTCCACTACAAGTTGCTGCTGGAGCTCCAGCGTAATGTGGGTTTGAAGAGCTTTGGCAAAACCCTGGGCTTCGGCGCTCACCGAGTAAACGCCGATCTTCACCGGGGAAAAAGTATAGGTGCCGTCACCACCGGATTTCATGGTAGCGGTAAGGTTGGTTCCTTCGTTCGTCAGGCTCACTTTGGCGCCAGGGATCACCGCGCCCGATTGGTCCTTGATGGTTCCCTGAATCGACCCCGTGTCCGCCTGAGCGTGGAGTTGCACGCTCGTCAGAACGAACACGGAAGCGACTGCCAAGGCCAGAAAGAGACTGCGCAGGAAAAAACCGCGTCTTCGCATCGCTTCATCCTCCTGTCCTCCGCCGCGACCGGATGCGGCTGGAGAGTAGCAAACTAATTAAATATAGGTTGTGGCTGGCTTGGCCCGGGGATTGCGCTTCGTAGTGGAGGTCTCTCCTCGGGCTTCAACTGCCACCGATCTGATCGCACACTGGTAAATGAACCAAGGGGCGGTTCTGCTCTCGGACCTCCCGCACACGTCACAGCCGCTCTGCTGCTCGGTTCTTGCGCGCCCTCAAACCCGACGAAAGATGCAACGGACAAAATGAATAGTTAAACGCTTAACGTTTACCGCTTAACGGGTGGGCTTGTCAAGCTTTTTTTGCCGTCTCTGTAAGATTTTCTTTGGGGCCGTGTATTGCGTTAGAGCAGAAGCAGTAGTATGTTCAGGGTACCAAAATACCGTTCTCTGCAGAGGTTTTGACTTCGGCCATGGCTCTAACTATCCGGGATGTAGCTCGCGAGGCCAACGTTTCCACGGCTACGGTATCCCACGTTCTAAACAAGACCGGCCAGGTGAGCCCGAAAACACGCGGCCACGTCCTGGCGGTGGTGCGCCGCCTCGGTTACTTCCCCAATGCTCACGCGCGCAACCTTGCCTGGGGAAGCAGCCGCACGCTCGGCATGATCGTCTCCGATATCCAGAACCCTTTCTTCCCCGAGATCATCAAGAGCTTCGAGGCTCGCGCCCGGCATCTCGGCTACGAAGCCATCCTCAGCGATACGAATTATGACCCCAGTCTCATGCGGCGGGCGACGGAAAAGATGTTGGAGCAGCATGTTCGCGGCGTGGCCGTGATGACTTCGGAGGCCAACCTGCAATTGATTGACGAAATTGCCCGGCGCCGGATCGCCGTCACTTTTCTGGACCTGGGACCGGTGCAGAAATACGTCAGTAATATACGCATCGATTATTCCTCCGGCATTCAGCAAGTCGTCGAGCACCTGTTCCGGCTTGGCCACCGGCGAATGATCTTCGCCGGCCAACGGCCGGGTTTGAAGTCGAACATCGCGCGCCACGATGCTTTTGTCGAGTGCATGAAAACTCTGGACTTGGACCCCGGCCCAAACCCGACGGGCAACCTGCGCTTTGACGGCGGTGTGGCGGCGGCGCTTACCGTCCTGAAGTTAAACCCCCGGCCCACTGCCGTCGTCGCCGTCAATGATCTGACTGCCGTGGGCCTGATCAAGGGCTTCACCCAAGCCGGCCTCCGCGTGCCTGAAGATATTTCCGTGACCGGCTTTGACAATACTCACCTGGCGGAATACATTACCCCTTCCATCACCACGGTGGACATTCACCGTGATTGGCTGGGGCGCACGGCCGCCGATGCCCTGCACGAGCTGTCCACCGCCGACGAACCCCAGGGCAAGGAATACTTGATTCCCGCGGAGTTGATCGTCAAAGCCTCGACGGCTCCCCCCCTTTCGGAACATGCTGGGAAAGGACCTTGCCCCAGTCAACACGAACGTTTCGCTGATCACGCGAACCCGCTCCTGCCGTAAGTTCCCGCAATTAAGGGGAAGGGTCAACCCGACTGAATAGTATTGGGGGTTAAGGGGACTGATCGGCAAGGGCCAGAGCGATTTGCAGGAACTGTTGCCGACCTTGCGGCGTCATGTCATGAACTCCATCACCACCCCCACTTGCCGATCCTGGGACGGACAGGGCTTGCTCAATCCGTTGGACATCAAGCGCGCCGCGCGGACCGCTCCGCTTAAATTGCTCCAAAGCTTCGCGCGCTTTGTCGATTTGCCCCGTCTGGTAATACAGGACTCCGAGCGCCGAGTAACTTCCTGGCCATCCCGGCAGCAGGTCCACTGATTCCTTCAGATGCTGCTCAGCTTTCGGGATGTCCCCTTCCATTGCCGACAAGACCCCCATGCCCCAGAGGAGTGAACCCGAGTCGGGAGTCCGCTCGAGCCCCCGTTGCAGTGCCTCTCGCGCGCCCGGCGTGTCACCCGTGCGCAGGTACACCAGCGCCAGAGAGAGATAGGCTTGGTCCTGATCGGGGTTCGCGGCTATTACCTGGTTCCATAGCTTGACCGCCTCGTCGGATTGGCCGAGGTGAGCGCGGACGTCAGCAAGCAAGGCCAGGTAACTTGCGTCCTTTTGCCCTGGCGGCGAGACGTGCTCCGCGGCAGCCAGGGCATCGGCATAATCGTGCTTCCGGAAATAGGCATCGGCGAGGTCGTACCACGCATCGTCCGAATCCGGATTGGATTGGAGAGCTTGCTGAAAATGCGCGATGGCGGCCGGATATTGGTGGTAACGCGCCAGCAACACTCCCACTCCCACCGTGGTGCGAAAATCCCCCTGGCTCAATTGGTCGAGCTGAGCCACAACTTGCTGGGCGTCTTCCACCCTCCCCAGCTTCAAATACGCTTCGGCAAGAGAATAGAGGATCTGCGGCCGATCCGAATGCTCTTTCACCTCCTTTTCCAACTGCGTGATGTCAGACTGAGTCTGCTGTTGGGGATTAAGGTCAGCCCGATGATCCAGATAAGCGAAAATCTCCTGGAAAGGGGCGGGCAAAGGAGTGGGATCGCGGGAAAGGGTTTGGAAGATTTTCAGATCCCGATCCGCCGCTTCCGTCTGGTGGAGATTCCGCTCCGCTGTCTGGAGCCTGTAGTAAACCGGCGCGGGGTGAGGATCCAAATGGGTGCATTTGCGCAAAAGGGGTATGGCTTCCTCATACTTCTTCTCGTGCATCTTTACCTCGGCCAATTCCAGCAGGGCCTCGGCGTAGTTGGGGTCAACGCTGAGGGCTTGCGTGAGCCATTTCACCCCCTGTTCGTATTGCCCTTGCCGAGCCGCGATATAGCCCATGTTGTACAGGCAAGAAACGTCGTGCGGGTCGGCCTTCAGTCCCTGTTCCAGGTACTTCACGGCTTCGTCAAACCGTCCCTGGTTACGGTAACAAAGTGCCATAAAAGCGTAGGAGCGGGCGGAAGGGTTGACTTGGATGAGCTTCTCGAACGTGTCTTTGGCCTTATCCACCCTTCCTGCCATGAAGTAGGATTCACCGAGTGCCGCGAGCAGGTCCGGCCGATGGGGAGCGGCCTTTAGCCCGTCCTCCAGCAAGGGAATGGCATCTTCAAAGAACGACTGCTTCATGCTGAGGCGGGCCATGAGAAAGATCACGTCGGTATTCCGCGGAGCCAGCTTGTGCGCTTTGACCAGCAGTTCGAGGGCATCGAGATCCTTGCCCTCGTCGGAGTATGTCTGCGCGATGAGATAGAGCGTCGCTACGGAATTCGGGGAGAGCTTCAGAGCTCGGCCCAGAACATCCAGAGCTTTCTCTTTATCCCCCTTTCTTATGTAAGCTTGGCCGAGGTTGTAGAGGATTTCAAATGTGTCAGGTTGGAGCGAGTTGGCGATCTCGAACTCATGGCAGGCGGCGCTATACTGCTTCTGTTTGGCCAAGAGCAGCCCGAGCGTGAAGTGCATACGAACGTCGTCCTTAGCTTGCTCCGAGAGTGTGCGCGCAATTTCGAGCCCCTTCTCCTTCTGGCCGGCAGCAAAGTACGCCTGGGTCAGGTTGAGGAGAACCTCCGGGCTTTGTGGCTGCACTCGGCTGAAGTAAGTGATGGCGTTCCGCGGGTCGTTTCGGGCCAACCGGAGCAGTCCAAGGTTGTAGTTCGCGTCGCGATCGCGGGGGTGGTAACGCACAGACGCTTGAAATTCCTTCTCGGCGAGATCGAGCTTTTTCTGTGCGTAGTAGACATTACCCAGACTATTGTGCGCTTCCGCTGACTGCGGGTTGATCTTCAGGGCCTGCTGGAAGGATTCCTCCGCTCCGGCGAGGTCTTCTTGCTCGACTAGTGCGATGCCCAGGAGAGTTAGACCCTCAGGGCTCTGAGGCGCAAGTTTGAGGCCGGCACGGATCTCCGCCTCTGCCAGCTTAGGGGTGCGCTGACCCAGCAATTCTCGCGCCGCCCTGAAATGAGCACTGGCTGCTGCGGGGAGTTCTTCTGCGACCGACGGGCGGGGTGCTGTCTGGGCCTGGATTAAACCCGGCGGAAGCGCCAACCCCGCGACGAGCAGCGCCAGAGACAGAACCAGCTTCGCTCGCGGCCAGCGGGCAACATGTTCAGTCATTTTGTCTCCTCCCCCCTTCCGCATTTATCACCCATTGGCGGGGAATGGCGCTTTAACCACCTTACTACTGGCCCATCTGTTCCAGCAGGCTTTTTGCCGCGGCGTGGTCGGGATGCCGAGTGAGCCACTCTTGCAGAATTGCGCGCGCCTGAGCCTTCTCTCCCTGCCCGATATAAAGCCGCGCCAGGTTCAGGTAGGGCTGATCAAAATCAGCCGCCACGAGAATGGCCTTCTGGAACTCTTTCTGCGCTTCGGCCATGCGTCCCTGGCGCAAATAGAGCACGCCGAGATTATTGAGCGCCTCCGGATAGTCCGGACGCAGCCTCAGGGCTTGTTGCCAATACTTGAGCGCCTCTTCCGGGTCGTTCATTTGCGCGTAAAGCATCCCCACGCCGTAATTCATCTCCGCATCGTCCGGGGCCAGGGCCACGGCACGCAACAATGCATCCTTCGCTTCGTTGAATCGCTGTTGGCGGCGATAGACGTTCCCCAGGTTGAATAGAGCGAGGGCGTAATCAGGGCGCTGCCGGATCGCCTCCTGGAAATAACCGATGGCCTCAGGCGTTTCGCCGGCCTGCGCCGCAAGCAATCCCAGATTGTTGAGCGCGTCGGGATATTCGGGCCGCAACTCCAGCGCCCGCAGAAGATGGTTGCGAGCCTCGTCCGCCTTCGCTTGCTTCAAATAGAGCGTTCCCAGGTTGTAATGCGCCTCGGCGTAAGTGGGATCGGTCTCGAGCGCCAGAGTGAATTCCCGGATCGCCTGGTCGAAGTATCCTGCCTGTGAAAAAGCCGCTCCGTAGGTAAACAGATTGCGCCGGAACTCACCCAGGTAGAGCTTCCCGGGAAAAGGCAACGCCAGCTTCCCCCTCTCCTCAGGAGTTTGCGGAATGCTCTCGCGGTCTGCGTTCAAGCGCTCGGCATCCACGGGGCCCTGATACACCTTTACAATGTACCCTGCGGGATCAATGAGAAAGGTCGTGGGCAAGCCGAGGTTTCGCCGCCGGTCAAACATGAAGTGGTAAACCAGATTGTAAATCCCCGCCACGTCGTCCGAGGCCAGCAGGACGGGCAGGCGCAGCGAATTCGTTTGGACAAATGCGCGGACCTGCTCCGCATCTTCGTGCTTGTCAAGATTGAGGGTGAGGACTTCCAGCGTCCCCGGCTTCCTCAACCCCGGCGACTGATTAAACGCGCGCAAGGTTTCGACGCTGGGCGGGCTCCAAGTGGCCCAGAAATTCAGGGCCACGGGCTTCCCTCGCAGACTTGCCAGAGCGTGTTTCTGCCCTTCGACATCTGTCAGTTCGAAATCCGGCGCGAGGATGGGATCTATCAGCCAGGTTTCGCAGTTCGTGGGGGGCGCATCGGTTGCCGGCGGATGGGGGATTGCCTCTAGAGGTTGATGGGGCCGGAATGCCGCCGCCTGGAATCCCTGCGCGCCCTCTGCAATTTCAATCCGGTGATTCGCCGGGAGTCCTTCCCAGTGCTGCACGTCGCCGTTGGGCCAGCGAATTTCGGCGCGGGCGGAGACGGCCTTGCCTATTCCGAAGAAAATCTCTTTGCTGTGCTGCGAGGGGAAGCCTGTGCCGGCCTGCAGCACCTTCATCTGCCGCCCCTCCGCGGTTTCGATGATGACGACGGCGCCAATCGCGTCCCGGTTGCTCTTGGTCCCCCGCAGCCGCAGGGCCAGGGAGTTGCCAAGTCCCTTGGCTTCACATCGCAGGATGCGCAATTGCGGTCCCATGCGATTTTTCAGGGCGATCTCCAGCCGCCCGTCTCGATCGAAATCGGCGAGAGCAAAGGCCCGGCTGTCTTCGGGAAAATCCAGGCCGAGGGCGCCGGCGATGCTGGAAAACGTTCCGTCGCCGTGGTTGTAGAAGAAAGTGTTACGTTGATAACCTGCCCAGGTCCCATCGGAGCGGATCAGCTCGTTGATGGCGTTCCAGCCGAGTTCATACGGGACCGTGGGATACGCATCCGCCGGCGACTGCGAAACCACCTGTTGCCAGAAGAAGCTCTCCAGATCAATGCGGCTGGGGCCGGAGATCATGCCGGTGGCAACATAGAGGTGCGAGCGTCCCTCGTGGGCGAAATCCCAGGCGTGGCAGGACCATGACCAGCCCGCCTGCTCGATTCCCGCCACGGCGCTGCGATCCTCAAAGTGCCCATTTCCAAGGTTGCGGAAAAGGGAATTTCCTTTGGCATGGTGACGAAATAGGTCGCGCACTTTCGCAGGCATATGCTCCAGAAAACTCATCTGCGACGTCAGGCGCATGCCCGAGGCTTCCCACATGTCGGAAACGTAGAGATCGAAGTTCAGGTCGTTGTCGTAGTCGAACCAACAGGAACTCATTCCCGGCCCGACATCCACCACCCCCCCCTCCTCGGCGACATCCGTGAACGTCCCGTTGCGGTTATTGTGATAGAGATTCTTGCGCCCAAAATCGTTCACCACGTAAAGGTCCGGCCATCCATCGTTGTCGTAGTCGCACCAGGTGCAATCGAAGCTGAAGCGGTCATTGTTTTGGCTGAGGCCTGTCTCCGCCGTTACATCCCGAAAGGTGGCATCGCCCTCGTTATGGAAAAGGAAGTTGGGTGGACCGTTCCGCGCGTCGTAGTAAGGAACCGGAAAATGGTATTGCTCAAGTCCCTTGTAGTAGCTATACAAGCAGAAGTAGATATCGATCCGGCCATCGCGATCGTAATCGCCAAAGGCCGCGCCGGTGAAGGTTCCCTGCGGGGGTTGGGCGAATCGAAATGCTTCGGGCTTCAGCGCGAATTTGCTGTTTCCCTGATTGAGGAAGAGTAGCGGGCCATTGGCGGTAACCACCACCAGGTCCTGACGGCCGATGTTGCGGATGTCGGCGAAAAGGGCGCAAGTGGTGTTGTCCAGAACCCCCACCCCGGCGGCTTCCGTCGCGTCCTCGAAGGTCCCATCGCCGCGGTTGCGGTAGAGCCGGTTGGGGAGACCCGAGGGCTGGCAAATGTAGAGATCGTCGAATCCATCGTTATCGAAATCCCCGGCGGCGATGCCGTTGTTCCCATAAACATCGATTCCGCTGGCCCCATCGAGCACCGTCCGCCAATAATCTGTGCCGCGCAGCATTTGCGTGCGGTATGAGGAGACGTCCTTCATCGCGGTCGAGGTGATGTCCACAAAAACTGGTTGTGGGGCCAGGCTCTGGATTTCTGCCAGTGGGTGCCACTTCCTGGCCTCCCATTTCCCTGCCGTGGTCTGTTCCCAATCAATCCGCCACACCCCGCTTCTCTCCAGGCGGTGCAGGCGCGGCCCCGTGCCCACCAGCGTGAATCTGATTTCGGTCGAGACGCGCAGCGGAGAATCCGCGGCGACCTGCAAATCCGCCACCTTGAATTCGGCAACGAGCACATCTGAGATCAAACCCAGGGAAGAGCGGAATTCCTCGAGAAAGGCGTCCCGCCCCAGGGAGGGTTGCGGAGAGAACTTCGCGCGCCGCACAACAAGTGTGGAATCTTCGCGGAGGGTTTCATGGGCTTGGGGGCGGGGCGAAACTGCAGCAAGCTGTGGTGAAAGAAACGCGGCGAGCGCGCGCAAATCTTCCTTATTCTTAGCCAGGTCGCTCCCCCACGTGGTGAAAAGGGCTTCGATTTCGCGCCCATATTTCTCACTGGGAAAATCGTCCACCTTTTCCCGGGCTTTGCGGATCAGTTCTTCCAAGGGAGAGCGCGTGGGATAGCGGGGAAAAATCCGGTAATCGCTGAAGGGTGGAATGACGGCAGCCGCCGGCGGCGCATTTTCCTGGGCGCAGGGAGTGGCACTCACCGCGAAAAACGGCGCAGGGAGAAACAGTGCGGATGCCGAGCGGCAGACGCCCAGGAAATCCCGGCGCGTAAACGCGGTTCTTAGTCGCCGTGGATAAGTTACCATTAATGCTTACGACCCATTCGAAGTTTCTGACGCTCTAACCTAACAACAAGGCTGCTTCGCGGTCAAGAATGCCCTGCACCGGCGTCGTCCGAAGAAGGCGCAGGGGACGAGGTATCCGAAATTCGTCCGGCGGAAGGAATAACCTTCTCACGCCTGGTCCCGTCCCGGCGGAGTTCGGGACTCCCGGTCAGGAAAACAGCCGATCTTTGCCAGGCACGCGGCTAAAGGTACTCCGCAGATGTACCGATAATAGAGGATGAAGTATCGTGTCGCAGCGGACTGTATGATTTCAGGAATCAGGGACGGGAAAGACTCGAGACGGCCACAGAGCTTGTGTCGACGGCTTTGGGCTGCAATCTCCGTCTTGTTGTTGGCGGGTATCGCCCACGTTGCCGGCCTGAAGGCGCAGGTTCCGCAGAATAGCTTGCGCACCCTGACCACCGCCCGGGAGGCCCACAGCCTGACGGCGGAAGAAGCGGCACGTGGCTACCCCGTTCACTTGCGGGCCATTGTTACCTATTACGATTCCGAGAATGATCCCGCGCACGGCGCCTTCTTTGTCTGCGATCCAACCGGCTGCATAGCTGTCGTAGTTCCGCCGCGGCCCATCCTCCCTCTCCGGCCGGGCACCCTCGTTGATTTTAAGGGCGTGAGCGACCCGGGAAATTACGCGCCCATCGTTGTTGGGTCCGAGGTCAAGGTCATAGGGCAGTCTCACCCGCCGGCCAACCCCCCGCGGAGAAGCCTGGCGCAATTAATGACCGGCGCCGACGACGGGCGGTGGATAGAAGTCGAGGGTGTCGTCCATTCGGTGGCGCAGTCCGGCCCCCACATCACCATCATGCTCGCCTTGACAGACGGCATGATGCGCGGCATCACGCCGCTGGAGGCTGGCGCCGACTACTCTCACTTGGTCGATTCAACCGTACTGGTTCACGCCAATGCCGCCCCCCTCTTCACCAAGAACCGCCAAATGGTTGGGGCTCGCTTGCTCTTCCCGTCCCTTGCAGAAGTGAGGATAGAGGAGCCGGCCCCGGCCGATCCTTTCACATTGGCAGCACGTCCCATCGACAACTTGTTGCGGTTCGCGCCGGGCGTCAGGTTTGTCCATCGCGTCCGAGTAAGCGGGCAAGTCACCTTGCAGTGGCCCGGACAGTGGCTCTTTATTCAGGATGGCACCGAGGGACTCTTCATTCCGACCGTTCAGAAAACCCCTCTGAAGCTCGGCGATGTGGTGGGTGCGGTGGGCTTTCCCGCCATGGGCGAGTACACGCTGATGCTTGAGGACGCGGTCTTCAAGCGAGAGGGCCCCGGCCCAGCCATCCTGGCCACCCCGGTGACAGCGCCAGACGCCATGAAGGGCGAATACGACGCCAAACTCGTCCAAATTCAGGGCCGGCTGGTGAACCAGGATCTGACCTCGGAGAACCCTGCGTTGGTGATGTCGTCCGGAGGAATGCTTTTCTTGGCAGTCCTCCCGATGGGAACGACAGCCAAAGAAATGGCGTCCTGGCAGGTCGGCAGCGAGCTTCAACTCACGGGAGTTTGCTCGGTGCAAGTGGACAAGTATCTGTCGGCGGAGCGAGAAGGCGCCGCGCAAGTCAGGTCGTTTCGAGTCCTGCTTCGCTCGCCGCAGGATGTAGTGGTCCGGCAAAAACCGTCGTGGTGGACGGCGGGCCGAATCCTGGTGTTGCTGGCGATTTGCCTGCTCACTCTTTTCTTCGGCACCCTCTGGGTCGCGGTCCTGAAAAGACGCGTTTGGGAGCAGACGGAAACCATCCGTGCCACGCTGGAGTCAACGGCCGACGGAATTCTGGTGGTCGACTCTGCCGGCAAAGTTGTCGCGCACAATCAGAAATTTGCCGCCATGTGGGCGGTTCCGGAGCACATCCTGAAGCGGGCCGACGGTCGTCTTCTGGTGCCCTTCGTTCAACCCCAACTGAAAGACCCGGAAGCATTCACCAGCAAAGTCCGAGCTTTGTTTGCCGACCCCAAAGCGAAGACCGACGACGTGGTTGAGTTCAATGATGGACGGGTCTTCGAGCTCCATTCTGAGCCTCAAACTGTAAAGGGAATGTACATGGGGCGCGTCTGGGGGTTTCGAGACGTCACCGAACGCAAGCGCGCCGAGCAGGAATTGAAGATGGCCAAGGAGGCGGCGGAGGCCGCTAACCGGGCCAAGAGCGAGTTTCTCGCCAACATGAGTCATGAGATCCGGACTCCCATGAACGGGGTCATTGGCATGACCGATCTGTTGCTGGACGCGGGACTGAACGCCGAACAGCTTGACTACGCGCACATGGTGAAGTCCTCCGCCGAGTCTCTGCTCACCATCATCAACGACATCCTGGACTTCTCCAAGATTGAAGCGGGCAAGCTGGACCTGGAGTCCATCGAGTTCCGCCTGCAAGAAAGCCTGGCGCCTACGCTCAAGACCCTAGCCTTGCGCGCCCACCAGAAGGGCTTGGAGCTGACCTGCGATTTCCGCCCGGGAGTGCCCGAGGTATTGGTGGGGGACCCCAGCCGTTTGCGCCAAATCATCGTCAACCTCATCGGCAACGCCATCAAGTTCACCTCCCAGGGGGAAGTGGGCCTCAAGGTCACCTTGGAATCGCGGAGGCTCGATCAGGTCCGGCTGCATTTCGTGGTGCAAGACACGGGCATTGGCATCGCGGCGGAAAAGCAGAAGCTCATTTTCGCCGCTTTCTCCCAGGCCGACGGCTCGACCGCGCGCAATTTCGGAGGCACGGGTTTGGGACTGACCATTTCCAAGTGCTTGGTGGAGATGATGGGTGGCCGGATCTGGGTGGAAAGCGTCGAGGGACAAGGCAGCGCCTTCCACTTCACCGCCCGTCTCGGTCTGGGCAAGGCGGCGGACCCGCCCCAGGCTCTCACCACCCTGGCCTTGGCGGGACTGGCCGTGCTGGTGGTCGACGATAACGCCACCAACCGTCGCCTCCTGCAGGAGATGCTGAGCCACTGGGGAATGCAGCCCACCCTGGTGGAGAGCGGGGCTGCGGCGCTGGAGTGCGTGCAGCAGTCCCCCCATCCCTTCGATTTTATCCTCACCGATTTCCACATGCCCAACATGGATGGCTTCACTTTGATCGAGCGCCTCCGGCAACGTCGCCATCCCTCCACCGAAGCCAAAATCATCCTCCTCACCTCGGGCGGACAGCGTGGTGACGCCGCCCGTTGCCGGGAGTTGGGCGTGGCCGCCTACCTCACCAAGCCCGTCCGCCAGTCGGAGTTGTTGGACTGTATGGTGCACGTTCTCGGTACGTCCCGCTCCGGGGTGCGGGCGGACACGTTGATCACTCCGCACGCCTTACGCGAGCAGAAGCGCAAGCTCCACGTGCTGCTGGCGGAGGACAACGCCGTCAACCAGAAACTCGCCGAGCGCCTGCTGGAAAAGCATGGACACACGGTGACGCTGACCGCCAACGGACGCGAAGCCCTCGCCGCGCTCGACCGCGACACCTTCGATGTGGTGCTGATGGACGTGCAGATGCCCGAAATGGATGGGTTCGAGGCTACCTCGGCTATCCGCGAGCGCGAACAGAGCAGCGGCGGACACCTGCCCATCATCGCCATGACCGCCCACGCCATGCGCGGCGACCAGGAACGCTGCCTGGCTGCGGGCATGGATGCCTATATCGCCAAACCCATCCGCAGCAAAGACCTGATCGCCCTGCTGGAAACCTTCTCCGCCGCCCCCACCATCCGCGAAAGGCCCCCCAATTAATGACCTCGGCATAATACGGTGACGGATAAACCCCCTCACCCCCAACCCCTCTCCCCCAAGGGGGCGAGGGGAGAGGCAAATCGAGTTTACGCCCTCGGTCGCCGCGGCGACAAAGGGGAGTTGGTAGCACAACTAAACCACTCGAATCTCCCCTCGCCCCCTTGGGGGAGAGGGGTCGGGGGTGAGGGGGTTCGCGCCTCACGCTATTCTGCAAAGCCTCCGCGGATGAAGCTCCATCGCTCAAGGGCAGGGGCGAGGGGAGTTCACGCTATTCTCCCGAACTCCAGCGAGGCGGCTTCTTGCCCTTGTTTCCTGTCGGCGGAAAATATCCCATAATTGTGTTGACAAGCTGCCGGGGAACATCGATAGTCTAGAGAGGCTAGTATTGGCCGAAGCAAGTGCGAGCCTACCGATACTTAAGTGAGGTCACCATGGCGCTCCTCAAGAAACGGCAAATGACCGGGAAGAAAGTGGTCGCGAACCGGCGGAACGGGAAGCTTCCCCACCCTCCGGCGGCGGAGCGCCGGGAGCAAATCCGCGCGTCTCATGCCCAGAATGCAGGATTCCAACTTTCGCGAAGTTCGGCGCCTCACCAGCCGGCTTCTGAGGATGAAACGCTGTGAGCGGCAGAAGGAAGCAATGAGAGAAACTCGCGGCTTGCCAGGATGTATCAGAATCGAAAGAGGTTAGCGTTTAGAGTCAGGATGTCCGACAACCTTATCTCTTTCAAAAACAGATAGTTAGCACGACAGTGTGGAGAAGGGAAATTCAAAGAGCCATGGCTTGCCAGGATATGCAAGAAGAAAAAGGGGTTAGCGACAATCTGTGGAAATCTTGCGAATATCTATATTATTGAAATTAAGGTAGTTAGTTGATAACGATGGACTGGGCTCATCAGAAAAAAAGAGGGACGAAAAATGAGGCCAAATTTCCGTAACCTATTGAAAACACGTATAGAAAAAATGTCTGCTTTTCGTTTTGCCAGGATATTGATGAAAAAAAAAGAGTTATAACCTTCTTGCCAAGATATTGTTGAAAAGAAAGGAGAAAGGCGTTGGAGGCGAGGCGGAAGCATTCCAGCCGGTCATAGCACAACGGGTTAAGATACCCCATGGGAGCCTGCCGACGGGCGCAAGTGGACTCTCAGTCGGAGATGGATTACTATGCTGTCGCAAGTTTCTAGCGGGAAAAAAAGGGCCGTCTCTGTCACGTGCTGCGCGCCGGTCTGGCGCTAATAACGGCGTTTCCACTTGCCGCAATGTTAGGAGTGCCAAAGGATGAAATTGACTTCCGCTGTTCTTGCCGCCTTGATGGCCGCAAGTGTCGTCGCAACGCTCCACGCCCAGGGGGAGGAGCGCCCGATTCCCCGCGTGGTGAAGAAAGATGGGCGCTATGCCCTACTGGTCGATGGCGCACCTTTCTTGATGTTGGGCGCCCAGGTTCACAACTCCAGCGACTGGCCGGCCATGCTTCCGAAAGTATGGCCCGCCATGGAATACCTGAATGTCAACACGGTCGAGATTCCGGTCTACTGGGAGCAATTCGAACCGCGGCAGGGGCAGTATGATTACACCGCCATCGACACGCTCCTGACCCAGGCTCGCCAGCATCGCGTTCGCCTGGTGCTGCTCTGGTTCGGAACCTGGAAAAACGGCAGCCAGCACTACATGCCGGAGTGGATGAAGCTGGCCCCCGACCGCTATCCGCACATGGTCGATCAGGACGGAAACACGGTGGACTCGCCTTCACCCTACGCCCGCGCCTCGCTCGAGGCGGATAAAAGTGCGTTCAGCGCTTTCATGCGGCACCTTAAAGCCGCCGACCCGCAGCGCACCGTCATCATGGTTCAGGTGGAGAACGAAGCCGGCACGTGGGGCCTTGTGCGCGATTATTCTCCGGAGGCGGAGAAACTCTTCGCCGCGCCGGTGCCACCCGAGGTTTTGAGCGCCATGCAGGTAAAGACCGATTCGCCCACGCCGAACTGGCAGGAAGCCTTTGGCCCCGAAGCCGAAGTCTGCTTCCATGCCTGGTCGGTGGCAAAGTACGTCGGGCAAGTCGCCGCCGCCGGGAAGGCCTTTTATCCCCTGCCGCTCTATGCCAACGCGGCTTTGCGCAATCCGCTCGAGCCGCCCGTTCCCGTCCACTATGAGAGCGGTGGCCCCACGGACAATGTGCTGCCCATTTGGAAAGTCGCGGCGCCGGCGCTGGATATTCTGGCGCCCGACATCTATATGAACGACCCTGTCGCGTATTTGAAAGTGCTCCAACTCTATCATCGCGATGATAATCCCCTCTTCGTGCCCGAGACCGGCGGCGCCGCCAATGCCCGCTTCTTCTTTTCGGCGCTCGGCCTTCAGACCCTGGGGTTCTCACCGTTCGGCATGGATTACACCCATGAGCGCGGCGACGCTGCCGGGGATGCCAAAGCCCGAGAGGAGTTCCTGACTCCCTGGGCCATGAATTACCGCTTGATCGGCCCCATGCAGCGCGAAATCGCCCGCCTCAATTTCGAAGGAAAGCTCCAGGCCACGGCTGAGGAAAAAGACAAAGGCACTGAGACCCTGCCGTTCGGAAATTGGACCGCGATGGTATCGTATGGGCCCACCTGGAATAATCCTGCCAAGGGGAATCCGGAACCGAAAGGGCGCGTTTTGGTGGCTCAGCTCAAAGACAACCAGTTTCTGGTAACCGGATTCCATTGCCGCGTCGATTTCCGGCCGGCCGGCACCGAGGAGCAACGGAAGTCCCGGCAGATCGTGGAGGGAGCCGGACAGATTCCCTCGGCGCAGATTGATGGCAAATGGCAACACCGGCTGTTCCTGCGGGTGGAAGAGGAAACCTACGAAAACGGGGTCTTCAAGTTTCTTCGCATCTGGAATGGCGATGAGACGGACTGGGGCCTGAACTTTGGCGCGGCGCCTGTGGTGCTTCGCGTCTCGCTCGCCACCTATTAGAGAATATGCGTTTTTCCGGTTGGATTTTAATTGTCAGTGCTTGATTTGCTTTGCCGGTTGCAGTAGCCTTAAGTTTAGTTGATTGTTCTGGCAACGAATTACATACCCTTTTAACAAGGCGGGATCTCAGTGGACCTCACTGTTCGCAAGATCGGGAATGTCAGCATTTTGGACTTGAAAGGCCCCCTGCGCATCGGCGAGGGCGAGCAGAAATTCCGCGAGCAGGTGAAGATACTGATGGACAGCGGAGAGAAACACCTCGCCGTCAATCTCGCCGGCGTGCCCATGCTGGACAGTTCGGGCATCGGCACGTTCGTGCGCACACACAAATTGCTGAAGGAAGTCGGCGGCCAATTCACGCTGTTTGCGCCCACCAAAATGGTGAGGCAGACGCTGAAGATGGTCGGGTTGGATCGCTTCTTCGGAATCTATGATGACGAAGCCAGCGCCTTGGCCGGCTGACTCCCGCTCGCTCCCCTGCGGGTGCGGTCGGCGCAGATTGTAAGCCTGCGCTCCCAGCGAACACGGCAGTCAATCAAGACTTCCTCAGGCGGCAGGAATCATTGGGGAAAAGAACCAAGCGCTTCCGCTTTCGTCGGGAGCACGCTGAAGATGGAGCCCAAGCCGGAAATCTTGAGCACCTGCTGGATGGGATCGCTCACTGCTGCCAGAATCAGCTTGCCATCGGAATTCGCCAATCGCTTCGCCAGCAGAATGAGGGCTCGAATACCCGAGCTATTGAGGTAAGCGACATGGGTGAAATCGAGCAAAATGTAACGCTCGCCTGCATCGAGAATTTTCGTTATTCGTTCGACGAGCATGTTGGTGCCTTCCATATCAATCCTGCCACTCATCCCCAGGACAAAGACATTGCCATTTTTCTCCTCGCTTAGGGTCATTTCAACCTCCGCCTTCGAAGCAATACCCACAAAGGTATTACCAGATAATCAATTGAGTTTCTTGCGTAGCGTAACAAAATTCTTCCCATCTACACGCTGGTACTCGACGCTGTTCATGATTTGGCGAGTCAGGAAGATGCCCAAGCCCCCCTCTTTCCGTTTCTCCAGCGGGGCATTCAGGTCAGGGAGGGGGTACTCGGTGGGATTGAACTCCACTCCGTCATCTTCGATGCGGGCCACGAACTCCTCCGGGCTCGTCGTGATTTGCAAAGTAAAGTGATGGTCTCCCCCCTCCGGGTGGGCGTATTGGATCACGTTGGTTATCATTTCATCCAGGGCCAGATTCAGATCGTATTCCATCTCCGGAGGAATGGAATTCCGGGCGCAAAGACCTGAAACAAAACTCATCACACTTTCCAGCTCCGATATATCATTCTTGAGCATCAGTGTGGTTTGCTCGATCATGACTTGGCGTCTTTCGCAATCAGATGAGTAACCCGCCTATTCTCTCCATTGACTGCACACTGCTCTCAAGGCGTGGCCGGCGGGCATCCTCGGCGGCGCTCTCGTCGTTCTTTCGTGACGCCGTCGCCACCCCCCGCCGCCGCCCGCATCCATCGTACACCCGGCTTGCCGAATGGAACTCTACACGTAGAGCCGCTCGAGCATCTGGGCAGCGGATTCATCAAGCTGCTCGGCTCGGCGCACTTCATCGAACCTCGTCAAAAGGTCGTTCACGCGCAAACGGCGCTTTTCCGCGCCCTGAAAATCCTGAATAATCTGGCCGCGATTCATCATGATGAGCCGGTCGCCGAGATTTACCGCTTGATGCATAGAATGGGTCACCATCAGGCTGGTGAGCTTCTCGCGCTTCACGATTTCGTCGGTCAGCGCAATCACCTGATCGGCGCTCTTGGGGTCGAGTGCCGCCGTGTGCTCATCCAGTAGCAGCAGATGAGGCTTGCGCCAGGTCGCCATGAGCAGCGTCAGAGCTTGCCGCTGGCCTCCCGATAAGGAACCGATGGCGTTGTCGAGGCGGTCTTCCAGACCCATGTTGAGTTGGCGCACACGGTCGCGGAAACTGCCAGTGAGTTTTCTCTTCAGCGCCCAACCCACGCCGCGCCCCAACCCCCGGCGCGCGGCGAGCGCCAGATTCTCGGCAATGGACATGTGCGCCGCCGTCCCGCTAAAAGGATTCTGGAACACGCGGCCAATCAACTTGGCCCGTTGATGTTCGGGCCAACGCGTGATGTCCTGGTCATTCAGGCGGATCGACCCGGAATCAACAATGAAGGTCCCCGCCACGGCGTTGAGCAAAGTCGTCTTGCCGGAACCATTGGTCCCGATGATGACCACAAAGGATTCCTGCTTCATGGCCAGGTCCACACCTTGCAGGGCGCGAACCTCATTGGGCGTGCCGGGATTGAATGTCTTCCGAATCTGGTTGATGTCAAGCATGAGAAAGACCTGCCCTCCGGGATTTGAGCTTGCTGAGCAATCCGGGAACGATGAGAGCGACAAAGACAAAGCCGGCGGTGATCAATTTTAGATCGTTGGGATTCAATCCCAGGCGCAGGGCGATGGCCACCAGCAAACGAAAGAGCACCGAGCCCATCACGGCGCCGGCAATCGTCAGCCCCAGCGTCCTAACCCCGACGAGAGCCTCGCCAATAATCACGCTGGCGAGTCCCCACACCACCATGCCAATTCCCATTTGCACATCGGCGAATCCCTGATACTGCGCGAGAAAAGCGCCGGACAAACCGATCAGGCCATTGGAAACGGCCAAGCCGAGGATGATCATGTTGGCGTCGCTCACCCCCAGGGCGCGAATCATTTGGGCATTGTCACCGGTGGCGCGCATCGCCGTTCCCAGGTTTGTCTGGAAGAACCAATACAGGAGCAGGCCCACGAAAACGATGGCCAGAAAAACCAGCACCAGGGTTGAGGCGTCGAGCACCGTGACTTCCCATCCCAGAATGTTCAATGGCGCCTGGCTGCCCCGTATCCTTACCCCCACGTTTTGTGCGTAGGTTGAAAGCGTCGTCGCAGAAAGCAAGGGAACATTGCTTCGGCCCATGATGTGGAGATTGACGGAATACAGAGCGGTCATCACCAGGATGCCTGAGAGCAGGCCGTTGATTTTGAATTTGGTGGCCAGAACACCGGTCAGGGAACCGGCCACGAATCCCGCGGCGAAACCGGCGGTGGAGGCAATTAAAGGATTCGTTCCTTTGACGATCAGGGCAGCCGCCACGGCCGCGCCCAGTGTGCTCGATCCATCCGCGGTGATGTCAGGGAATTCGAAGATCCGGAAACTGATGAATACGCCCAACGCCAGCAGGGAAAGGATAAAACCGATGGTCAGTGCTCCGATCAGCAGACTCATACTAGATTCCTTCCGTGGAAATGTCGGATAGGGGTCCCACCCAGAAGGCGCCTCGCACGAACTCACTTTCCCCCGCCCCGGCGATCGAGCGATCGTCGCCGAGCAGGTGCAAAACGCCTTGCAGGGATTGCGTTTCGAACAGGGAGCGGACCGTATCCTTAAGGTCAATCTCGCCTTTTTGCACGGGCCGGTAAGTAAACGCGGCGGCATGGAAATGCCCCACCAGATCAGGCTTCGTTCCCAACGGGCGCAGCACCGGACCCATAGCGCCGGCATCGCCCTGGGCAGCGATGCCGACCACCAGCGTCAAACTGCGCGCAAAAGCGCGTTCGGCCGTGAAGCTGAGCCACTGGCGCGCCTCCGGAAATTCGAAAGGCGCTCGCTCAGATGAAACCCGCGTGGGCGGGCGCCGCAGTGCCGCTCCCATCAAGCCCGTTGTTTCGGCCACCATGACCATGCCCAGGCGCTTGGCGCCGGTGAATCCCATCCCGGCCTCAACCAACGGCGTCAGCCCCAGGGACCCGGCATCCTTTTTCGCCTCAAAGCGCGCCATCTTGGCAAACGATCCGGCGAACGCCGCAGCATAGCAAACCTGCACTTCCGGCACGGAGGAGCGCGCGGGAACAAAATAATCCGGAACGTTGGTGCCATCGGTGGGAAGGTAGGCCACTGCACCCGCGGCGGCGAGGAATTCCCCGAAGCGCCCTTCGCAATCTTCGAATCCGTCACCCAAAGCTCCCACGCCCACGGCAAAAGCCGTTTCCGGAAAGGCCCGTGACAGGCAATTCTCCTTGCGGAAATGGCAACCCCGCAAGAGGGCCGGATTGCCTACCAAGCGCGCGTTCAGCTTGGCGTCAGCAGCCAGAGTGAACAGCTCGAATGTCCCCGCAGCCTTCTCCACCATCTCGCCCCGCCGGGCAGCAGGAGCTGAGGCGGCTGGGGCGACCGCGGAGGCGGTTGCGGAAGGCGGCCGGAGGTCCGTCAGCAGCGTGCCCTTCAGACCGGATAGCGCGATAACTCTCTTAACCTGCTCGGAAGCGTTGGGGATGAGGAAGGAACCCTGTAGGGCGTGCAGTTGTTTATAGAACTTGACGAGGATGCGAATCCCCGCCGAGCTCATGAACGGCACTTCCGAAAGGTCCAGACTGATCTGGTGCGAGCCTTCGCGAATCACTTCGTCCAGCGCCGCCCCCAGGTGGTCAGCCCAATAGCCGTCCATGCGGCCAATAATTTGTATTTCTACGCGATCACCTACATTCTGCTTTTTGATTTCCATGCTGTTACCTTATGACCTCATCGGCGCGCTCCACAATCTCGGGTGGGATGGTCAGGCCGAGCGCGCGCGCCGCCTGCAAGTTCACAATCAGTTTACTCTTGCGGAGCGGCTCAAAGGGAATCGTTGCCGGGCTTTCCCCGCGGATGATGCGCGCCGCGATTCCCGCCGCCTGCTTGCCCCCGTTGTAGTAGTCCCGCGCCACAACGAGTACCGCGCCCTGTCGGGCCTGCTCCGTCATGAAGCCAAATACCGGGAGCCTGGCTCGGTTGGCGGCATGCACGATGCTCACAAAACCCGTCGCCGTAAGATTCCCGCCTACCTGGCAAAGCCCATCGATCTTCATCCCGCATAGCGCCAGAGCGGCATCCGGCAGCTCCGAACTGGTGTTGGCGGGCACGGCCACCAGCTTGATACCCAACTTTTTTGCCTCCCGGGTTAATTGGTTCTTGTGAAAAACCGTGTTCACCTCGGCCGGCACAAAAACCGTTCCCACGCTGCGGGCGGAAGGAAAGCATTGGTGGAAGTATCCGATGACCTCCGTATACGCCCCGGGGATCGGAACGCCGGTAACGTTCGGAAGGTGATCATCATTGCTCTTTCCCACCCCAGCGGCCATGGCATCCGCCACATAGGTAAATACCACGGGCAAGGTTCCCGCTTTGCGAGCCGCGGCCTGAAGACTGGGGGAAGAAAATGGCACCAGCATATCCGCGCCTTCGGTAATGGAGGCATCGACCACGGAATTTAATGTGCTCATGTCGCCTTGGGCGTTGTGCACCGATACCTCGTAATCCCGTCCGCGCACCAGTCCGGCCGCAGGGAGGCCGTCGATGAAACCTTTTTCCGCCTCCTCCACATCCACAACGTTAACATACTCAATAATGCTGAGTTTCCACTTCCTTCCCGCCGAGGCTGGTCCGCCGGTTGCCGTGCGCCGGCTCCAGTCGGAAACCAGCAATGCGGTCCCCGCCAGCATAATAAGGCCTATGCCCAGGACCAAGCGCTTCAAAGTATCCCACATAGTGCGGCCTGTTTTGTGATTCAGTGCTTCGTGGACAGAACTTCAATGGTTAGTGGCTATCACTAACAACAAACCTCAGTCCTCTCGCGATGATTCGCTCGCCACCAGCCACTTTGCACTTACCACTCGCCACTTGCCACTTGCCACTATCCACTAGCCCCAGTCCTTACTTCTCGGCCTCCTTCAAGAGGCTGGGGGGAAACGTGATGCCCAGTTGCTTTGCCACCTTCAGGTTAACGACCAATTTCCGCACCGCCACGTTTTCGAAGGGCAGATTTCTGGGATTCTGGCCTTCCAGCACCTGCGCCACGCGCTGAGAGGCGGCCAAGCCGGTTTGGTACCATCCGATGCCGACCGCCACCAGCGCGCCCTGCTCCGTGAACTCCGGGTCATTGATGACCAGAGGCAGGTGCGCTTGCGCCGCCACCTTGACGATGCCGCTGAAGGCTTGCAGCGCGGTGTTGTCACCCGTGATCCAAAACGCCTGGATGTTCCGCGAGGCCAGGGTTTGCGCCGCCTGATAAACCTCACTGGTATTGGTAATGGAAATCTCTTCCAGCTTGATGCCGTGCCTGGCGAACAATCCCCGGGCCACTTCCATCACCTTGCGGGAGTTGGCCTCGGAGCTATTGTAAAGCGTTCCCACGGTCTTCGCACCGGGCACAAGCTGCTGAATCACCTTGATGGTGTCTTCCACCGGCGGGAACGATCCCACTCCCGTGATGTTATCCTGATGGTCCTCCATGGTTCTTCCGGCCCCGGCGGCGATGGGGTCGTAAACGTAGGTGAACACCACCGGCTTGTTTTTCACCGTGGCGCAGGCCGCCGTCAGGCAGGGCGTGGTCATAGCCACGATCACATCCACGTCGGAGTTGTCGAAATTCTGCATGATGGGGATGATGTTGGGAATTTCCCCATTGGCGTGAGCCTTCTGCACCGTCAGGTTCTGGCCTTCCACGAACCCCATTTCCTTCAGACCGTCGAATAGCCCTTGCAAACAGGAGTCGGCCCCGGGGTCAGGTGCGAAGTAGCCAATCCCAATCTTATACATCCGCCCCGCCGGCGCATGGACGCTCGGTTCGGTCAGCGCCTCCGCCTTACGAACATGAACGCCCTTCTGATCCACCAAAATATCGGCTCTCGCACGGATGCCGCCCGTCACATGCCAGGAATCTTTCAAACCATTTAATGCCAGTTCGTTCACAACCAAATATTGTGGAGTATTGTTCTCAATGGGGATCTTGCGTGGGTCGGCGCCGTGCAGGACTTGGGCGGCGAGTTCGCCCACTTGCAAGCCCACTTGGTAGAAATCCGCGCCAGCATCAAACAACGTGCCGCGATCGGGCTTGCCGGGGTTGACCGCGAAGACCGGAATGTGTCCCTTTCGGGCGGCGCCAACCACCGTATCCATCGCCACGCTCAAAGTAACGTCTCCGCCCACCCAAATGGCCTGTGCACCGCGCGAGATGAGTGAATCGACGGACTCCCCGACTCCCGAGGTGTTATCAACATTGGCCTCCAGGAGAGTGATGCCCAACTGCTGACAAACCTCGCGCGCCTTTATTACAAAAGCGCGCGAATTGGGCTCGGAGGGATTCCACGCCACCCCCACCACTTTCAGACCCGGGTACATCTCGCGGGCCAGGTTGAACACGACGTCAACCGGCATGAAGCTGCCGATACCCACCAGGTTGGGGGGATGTGCAAGCGGCTTCGACATGTCAATGCCGATGCCGGCTGCGGCAGGATCGGCAACCGCGCCAAAAACCTGCACCGTGCGGTGGCCGCGATTGGCATTGGCCAGCGTCTGCATGGAGATGGTGCTGGAGGTCAGGAACAGATCAAAGTTGCCGCTCACCATTTCCTTGGCAATGGAGTTACTAATCGAGATGTCGCCCTCGGAGTTGTACTGCTGATAGATGACCGTCTTGCCCTCGATGAAGCCTTCCTTCGCCAAGCCGTCGATCATACCCCGAACTGTGTCGTCCAGAGTCTTTGTGGAAGCATGCTTAAGAATGGCAACGCGCGGGATGTGATTCCGGGCGCCCGTACGGCGGCTCCAGTCAGAAACCAGAAGGATGCCGGCGGCAACAAAGATCAGAAAGAATCCGAGCGCCAGGCGTTTGACGGTTTTTAGCATGCCTTACTCGAGCTTGCAGGTTTCCTGAAGAGCCTCGCTCCCTCTGGGGGGCTGAAATCTTAAGCCGCTATTGAACCTTATATGCTCCTCTGGGTCAAGGAGCGAAAACACTGAGCAGGCAGTCGGTTCGATGTTGCGGCGGCAGTCTGTGACCATCGGCTTTTGATTCTGTACGTAGCGCGGGGAGCATGCGCCGCTACAGAGAAGCAATGTCATTATGTTATACAGGATTCTTTAGAAGATAATGGCACGAACCCTCACAGATCGGGAAGGGATGTTTCGAATCTCTGCCATCGACCCGCGAACAGAGCCTTGTTCTCAATTCTGTTGTTCTTAATTCTTTCGGCGAATGTGCGCAGCGTGTATACTGCCAAACGTCAAAAGACCGGAAGGCCAATGCCGAGTAGCATTTGCTGCGACTTAAGCCCGAGGATGCCGAGTGGATAGTGTTGGACCTCTCCAGGTTGAGGCCAGAGTATCCGTCCGCCCACTGAGACGTCTTACATTCGCTGTCCTCCGCCCAGCCGCGAAGCGAAGTCCAGCGAGGGACCCAGCATGAACACTCCCGCTTTATCTCGGTCTCCCCTTCTTCAACGCATCGGATCATATCTGGGTTATGACCTTTCCCCCATCGAGACCGAGCCGAGCGAGCGCAAAAAACCCGCGAGCTTGGTTTACGACGTGGATGAAGTCCCACCTTTCTTTACAGCCCTGATGCTTTCGGTGCAACACGTCTTTGTGCTTTCGGTAGGTTGGATTTTCGTGGCGGTTTTCGTAACGACGGCCACCGGTTCTTCCCACGAGGCGGCCAACGTCATCCGCCTGTCCATGATCGCCTCCGGACTTGCCACCATGTTGCAAGCCTTGCGGAGAGGTCCCATAGGCTCGGGTTACCTCTGCCCCTTTGCGAGCGGGCCGGCGTACCTGGCGGCTTCAATTGCGGTTGGCCGCAGCGCGGGGCTTCCGGCGGTGTTCGGACTCACCACCCTGTCCGGTCTCTTTGAGGCGACCCTCTCCCGAGTGGTCCGCCGCCTGCGCAGCCTGTTTCCCCCCGAGGTCACCGGACTGGTGGTGGCCATGGTCGGCATGGAGTTGATCGCCATCGGGTGCCCGCGATTCTTTGGCTACACGGGGTCGGGCAATCCCATGAACGGGCGCGCGACGCTGGTGGGAATCACCACCTTGCTTGCGATGCTCGGCCCCTCCGTGTGGGGGAAGGGGAAGATCCGCCTCTATCCCATCCTGCTGGGCCTGGTGGCAGGCTTTACCTCGGCATTGTTGTTAGGCGTGCTGACCTGGCCGCAACTCCAGAATTCTCTCTCCGCCCCACTTTTCAGTGTGCCCCATCGGCAGCAAATTGCCCTGTCATTGGTTCCGGGCTTCATTCTCGTGTTTATGGTTGCCAGCCTGAGTTCGATGCTCAAAACCATCGGTGACATCACCCTCTGCCAGAAAGTCAACAACACTCAGTGGCGGCGTACGGACATGCGGCCGGTGAGCGGCGGAATCCTGGCCGGCTCCATCTGTTCGACCTTTTCCGGACTCATGGGAGGAATGGGGCAATCCACGTTTTCGGCCAATGTCGGTTTGTCGATGGCCACCGGCGTGACCAGCCGCACGGTGGCTTACCCCACCGGGTTGATCCTGATTTTTCTCGCCTTCTTCCCCAAGCTGGCGGCGGTGTTCGCCGGCATGCCGCCGCCGGTGATGGGCGCGGTGCTCATTTACGTAGCTTGCTTCATGATTGTGGGGGGCTTTCAGGTCGTTACCTCGCGTATGCTGGATGCGCGCAAGACCTTTGTGGTGGGGATTCCCCTGATTTTTGGTTTGAGCGTCGAGATCGTGCCGCAAATCTACCAGGGACTGCCCCCCCTCGTTCGCCCGCTTTTTGCATCGTCGCTGGCGCCCGCCACCATTATGGTAGTGATCCTGAATATGCTTTGTCGGATTGGCATTGCCCGGCGCCAGAAGTTGGAGATCACCCCTGGCCCCGATTCCACCGAGGCCGTTTTCAACTTCATGGAGAAGCAAGGCGCCGCCTGGGGCATGCGCCAGGAGGTGGCGACCAAGGCTTGCTACGCCATCGATGAAGTGATCACCGCTATCCGCCATTTGCCCCTGCAGCCCCGCAAGGTGCTTATCGCCGCGGAATTCGACGAATTCAATCTCAAGATCGATATGGATTATGAGGGTCCACTGCTCCCCTTGCCTGAGACCGCACCCTCCGCCGACGAGGTCACGGGGCCGCTGGGCGAGCTGGCGCTCGCGGGTTTCCTGATCCGCCAGCATGCTGATGAAGTGAAACTAAGCAGTCGCGACGGCCATGCCCACATCCACTTGCACTTTGAACATTAGTGTCGCTGCCGGGAGGAAACAACTTCCTCGCACTGATCGGTGACCGGAATGAACAAACGCAAACTCGTTGTGGATTACCTTTTAATTGTGGGCATTCCCCTCGTAGCCTTTGTGGGTATTCTCCGCGTGGGCAGGCATTTGACCGCGCCTGTAGCCCTGCACGGTAATTGGAGTGTGCAGGCAGATTTCACCCCCTGGCAGGGTTTCCCCTGTAGCGCCCTGCTGATCAATTCCCAGCCCCTGCTGTTGAAAATCGATCAGTCGGGCAGAAGCTTGACGTTGACCCTCAATAATTCTGAAAGGACTGTCCTCCCCGGAACCCTTGATGGGCTTGTCTTAAGCACTGCCATTTCTACTGGGCAGGGGGGAACCACGCCCATCCCCCGCCCCGATGCCGGATGCCGGGGCTCTGAGTCCTTGCGCATTCAGGCCGCTGTGAAACAGCGCGAGAATCAACGATTTTTGGCGGGGACCTTCAGTCTGGATGGATGCGCAAGCTGTCCACCCATCGCCTTTAGCGCCAATCGCCAGATGCCGACCGGGAGGACCCAACCATAATGTCTCCCACCGTCACGCTGATCTTGCAGATTGTAGTAATCATCATCGCGGCGCGAGCACTCGGCTTGCTGTTCCGGCTCATCCATCAGCCCCAGGTCATTGGTGAAATAGTGGCCGGCATCCTGCTGGGACCTTCACTGCTGGGCTGGACAGCTCCCAAAATCTCAGCCATTCTATTTCCCTCCGCGAGCTTGGGTTACCTGAACACATTCAGCCAAGTGGGCATCGTCATCTACATGTTCCTGGTAGGTGCGGCGCTGAACTACAAGGAATTGAAGAATTGCGGGCACGCGGCGTTACTTACCAGCCACGGAAGCATCGTTGCCCCGTATGTTCTCGGCGCCCTCCTGGCGCTCATGCTTTATCCGCGGCTTTCCGACGATGGCGTGTCATTCCTCGGCTTCGCCCTATTCATGGGAGCGGCGATGAGCGTTACGGCATTTCCCGTCTTGGCCCGTATCCTGACGGACCGTGCCATGATGGGCAGCCGTTTGGGAACGCTGGCCATTGCGTGCGCGGCCGTGGATGACATTACCGGCTGGTGCATTCTCGCCTACATTGTCGTTCTGATCCGGACCCAATCAGAATCAAAGCCGGTGTGGATCACGATTGCCGGGATAATCATCTTCTTGCTTTTCATGATCTATGCGGCCAAACCGCTGGGCCAGCGCTTCTACACCGCGTACGAGCGCGATGGGCGGCTCAGTGAATATAGGGTGGCCGCGCTCGTAGTATTCGTTCTCGTTTCGGCTTTGATCACCGATTGGCTGGGCATCCATCTGCTGTTTGGCGCATTCCTGTGCGGAGCCATCATGCCCAAGGAGCACGAATTTGTGCTCTACATTTTCGAAAAGTTTGAGTCCGTTACGGTCGTCCTGCTCCTTCCCCTATTTTTTGCGTTCACAGGACTGCGGATGAATTTGTCGAGTCTGAAGGGCGGTGGCATGTGGCTCATCTGTACATCCATCATACTAGTCGCTATCGTGGGAAAGCTGGCGGGTTCGATGATTGCGGCGCATGCAGCGGGGGTGCCGTGGAGAGACGCCACGGGTATTGGTGTCCTGATGAACACGCGGGGACTGATGGAACTCGTAATCCTCAACCTCGGCCTGGATATTGGCGTCATCTCACCCGTTCTGTTTTCGATGATGGTTTTGATGGCCCTGGTCACCACGTTTATGACTACACCTTTGCTCAAATTGATATACCCTCTCCGGCGCCTGGCGCTCGAAATCATGCCCGGCCTCGGAACCACCGAGGCTATCTTCAAGTTTATGGAAAAGTACGGGTCAGCCTGGGGCATGCGCCCGGAGGTGGCCACGAAAGCTTCCTCCGCCATCGATGAGGTGCTCAATGCCATCGGGCAATTGCCCCTCGCGTCGCAAACTGTACGCATCGGGGCGGAGTTCGACGCGTTCAAACTCGAGTCGGAGATAGACTATGAGGGTCCGCCGCTTCCCTTGCCGGAGACTGCACCCTCCGCAGAAGCGATCATGGAGCCGCTGGGCGAGCTGGCGCTCGCGGGTTTCCTGATCCGCCAGCATTCTGACGACGTGAAAGTGACCCACCACGACGGCCACTCTCATGTTCACTTGCATTTTGAACATTAGCCATCATCGGGACAGGTTCAGGGCGATTTGCGAATGGGGGGGCGAAGAGGAGAAGCGGGTTTCTCTCTTCTCCCAACCGCCCCGCTGGACACGCTGCGGGAACATGGTTCACTGTCGCCATCCTGAGCATTGACAGCCTTTCGCCAGCCCGTAAAAGGTAAAGCTTAGCTGGGAGAACGAATGCCCTTCGCTGTCATCCTGACAGCAGCGAATGATCCCGCTGTGCCCGCTGGCTCGGAGCAAACTGCGGAATCCCCGAGTGAAGATTCCGGGCAAATCGTTCGACTTTTCTGACATTTCGTCCAATTGATTTATCCCTCCTTTCCAAGGATGGTCTTTCGGTTGCTCGCCCTTCCAGCATATGAGTCAAAGTGCGAAGTTCAGCCGGCGCAAGTTCATGCAAATCACCGCAGTTGCCGCCGCAGCGGGACCCATGGCCGCTTGCATCGGCACCAGCACTCCGCGGCGCTGCCTGAGCGAGGATGAAGCCCGCACGCTGGAAGCTATCTGCGAGCGGATCATTCCGGCTGACCAGGACCCGGGGGCCGCATGGGCCGGGGTAGTCACCTTTATCGATCGCCAACTGGTGGGCCCCTACCGCAGGCGGCGGAGAACCTATCGGCTAGGTCTCATCGGCACAAATGGAACCAGTACCGAGATGTTCGGTAAGGCCTTCGCGGCGCTTACGCCGCAGCAGCAGGACGCCGTGCTGCAATCCATGGAAAAGGGTCAGGCTCGAGGGGAATACTGGAAACAGGTTTCCGCCCGATCGTTCTTCAACCTTGTGGTCGACCACACCATGCAGGGGTTTTACGGCGATCCGCGGCATGGCGGCAATCGCGAACGGGTTAGTTGGAAAATGCTGCGACTGCCCTACCCTCCCGTGCTGGGGCGGCAGCATGATGACGTGACGAAGAAATCGTAGCGCCTGGGCCTAACGGTAATTGGCTTAAAAGCAATGGCACTCTCACGAGTCAACGCGGTGGTTGTCGGAGCAGGAGCGGGGGGCGGCATTGTGGCCAAAGAGCTCGCGGAAGCCGGCCTGAGCGTGGTGTTGCTCGAGCGCGGCAAATGGTACACCGCCTACGATTGCCGCAAGGACGACCTGCGCAACCAGCGAACCACTGCGCTCGGGTGTGCGTTTGGACCTGACGACGAGCGTTACCGGCGTGTGATGGTGGACGCCGATGGCCAGGAGCGCGTGGTAGTGCCGAGCGACGGGGCTTACGGCAACAACGCCGCTTGCGTGGGGGGTGGCACTTTCAGCTACGGCGCCATGGCTTGGCGTTTTCTGGAAAAAGACTTTCGCCTGCGTTCCACTTATGGTGAGGTGGCAGGCAGCACGCTGGAAGACTGGCCCATCACCTACCAGGACCTTGAGCCCTATTACACCAAGGCAGAGTGGGAAATCGGCGTTTCCGGCGACGACACGAACAACATTTTCAAAGGCCCGCGCAGCCGGCCACTCCCCATGCCGCCCTTGCCGCCCAGCCGCGAGCACCTGATTCTGAAAGCTGCCGCCGAGCGCCTGCATCTCCACCCTTTTGATATCCCCATGCTGCGTAATTCGGTCCCTTACAACGGCCGGAGCGGATGCATGCGCTGCCGCTGGTGCGTGGGATTCGCCTGCGAGGTTGACGCCAAGTGCGGCACGCACAACACGGTGATCCCGCGCGCCATCGCGACCGGCAATTGCACTTTGCGCACCGAGTGCGTGGCCAGGAGAATCGTCACCAACGATCAGGGCCGGGTGACGGGGGTCGAGTACTTCGATGAGCGCGGCCGCCTCCAGGAGCAGCCCGCCGATCTCGTAGTGGTCTCCGCCTCGGCCACGGAATCGGCGCGTCTATTGCTTAATTCCTCCAGCCGACTTTTTCCCAGCGGCCTCGGCAATCGCTACGACTGGGTGGGGCGCAATTTGATGGGGCACGCCTATAGCGGCGCCTACGGGCTGATGGAAACGGACACCTATGATGACCTCGGCCCTGGAGCTTCCCTTGCCATCTGCGATTACAATCACGGCAATCCGGGCCTCGTGGGGGGAGCGCTGCTGTGCAACGAGTTCATCCGCCTGCCCATCCAGGTGGCCTCGCTCTCTCCGCCGGGCGTGCCCCGCTGGGGCGCCGCGCACAAGGACTTCATGCGCAAGTTCTTCCGGCGCAGCGTCGGGGTAATGGGCCCCGTGCAGGAGATGCCGGTTTTCACCGCGCGCGTGCAAGTGGACCCGCACGTCGTGGACGATTGGGGAATTCCGGTGGCACGCCTTTCCGGCGGACGGCATCCTCAGGACCTGATCGTAGGGAATTACATCGCGGGGAAAGCGGCTGCCTGGCTAAAGGAAGCCGGCGCCACCACGACCTGGCTGCTTCTCCCCGGCAAGGGCCTGAGCGGCGGTCAGCACCAGGCCGGAACCTGCCGCATGGGCAATGACCCCAAGACTTCGGTGGTGAACCGCTACTGTCAGGTGCACGACGTGGCGAACCTTTTTGTTGTCGATGGCAGTGTGCACGTTTCGAATGGGGGATTCAATCCCGTCCTGACTATCATGGCCATCGCTTACATGGCCTCGGACCAGATCGTCAAGACCTGGAAGGGCACGCAAATGCGCGGGTAGCCCCGATACGGTTCACATAATATGCCTGAGGAAAGTACTCAACAATTTGTCAACATGCCGAACCCACCGAGAAGATCCCGCCGCCTGCGAATCCTGCTGATTGCCCTGGGAGTGGCGATTCTCGCTGTCCCCGGCGCCAGTCTCTACTACGAATATTCCGGCGGAAAAGCCTGCGGGCGCTGCCACGAGATTTGGCAGCCCTACTCTGACTGGCACACCTCCACGCATCGCAATATCCCGTGCGGCGCGTGCCACGGCGACGTCTTTACCTTTGACGCTGGGTTCCACATCAACAACATGCGCCGGGTGTTCCACCACCTCAGCGGTGGCGTGCCGGAACAAGTGCGGCTCAAAACGCGTGATGTTTTCCGCGTCACCGAGCGCTGCAAGACCTGCCACGAGCAGGAGTGGGCGGAGTGGGCGTCAGGCCTGCACCACGTTGCCTACAAGGAAATATTCCTCGACGCCGACCATAACCATCGCGACCTGCTGATGGACGATTGCCTGCGTTGCCACGGCGCGCACTACGACGGCGGCATTCGCGACCTGGTAACGCCCATCAATACTCAGGGCCCCTGGAAAATGCGGGACACTGCCATGGCGAACCGGCCCGTCATCGTCTGCTTGAATTGCCATACCATGCATCACCACGGCGATCCCCTGGCGCGGCCCGCGGCGAAACCCTCAACGAGTACCACCCAGGAATTGAACCGGCCTTCGCTCGCCCTATTCGACCGGCGCGAGATGCAATCCGTCCCTCTGGCCGATCTCCCCTTGCCCTCAATGCGCGACGGGGAGCGGGAAGTGAAAATCAGCCCCGACCCGCGGCAGGCGCTCTGCTACCAATGCCATGGGCCGAATGCCACGCGGCAGGTCCACTCCGGCGGCGACCGCACTTCCATTGGCGTTCATGAAGGCCTTAGTTGCTACGCCTGCCACGAGAATCACAGCATGCGCACCCATGCCTCCTGCTCCACTTGCCATCCGCGCTTGTCGAATTGCGGTCTCAACGTGGAGACCATGGACACGACCTTCAAATCCACTCAGAGTCCGCATAATATCCATTTCGTGAAGTGCGCGGACTGCCATACCAAAGGAGTTCCCAGGAAACACCGCCCGGACGCACCCGCCAGTCTCACCTCGTCCGCGGGGTAATTCACCAAACGGCGCGCATGAATCTTGCATCTCAAATCGGAGATGCCCAATATCCTTCTGCCGCCTGATTCTGGAATTCCAACGCTGGCAGCAACCTGGATTGTCGGGACCACGCTTTCAGCATATAATCGGGTGCGAGCTCTACCGGTATTCATGAGACCTGCTCGCAGTCCTTCCTGCTATGTATCTGGTTTACAGCATGCTTCTCTCGGTGGGTACGATCCTGATGGCGCCATTTTACTGGTGGCAAAAGGGCCGGGGGCAGAAGCGCGGTTACTGGGCTGAGCGCTTCGGGAGCATCCCGTTCCAGGAAGCCAGTGCCGGCGCGATTTGGGTTCATGCTGTCTCCCTGGGGGAAACGCTGGCGGTGGCCGGATTGGTGAAGGAAATGCAGCGCATGTTTCCCGAGCGCAAGATCTACTTGAGCCACATAACACCGGCGGGACGCGCAGCCGGGGAGGCGCGGCTGCCCTCCGTTGCCGGCCGCTTCTATCTTCCCTTGGATTGGCGCTGGGCGGTACGCAAAGCGCTGGCTCGCATCAAACCGTCGTTGCTGGTGATCGTCGAAACCGAATTGTGGCCCAACCTCTTGCGCGCTGCACAGGAGGCGGGCGCCCGCGTGGTCATGGTCAACGCGCGCATGTCAAAACGGTCGCTACGCGGTTATCGGCTGGCGCGGCCCTTCCTTCGGCGCGTGCTCGCGAGCGTGGACCAGGTCTGCGCGCAGACGGAAGAAGACGCGGAACGCTTCCGCCAAATCGGCGCCCAGCCGGAGCGCGTCAGGGTGGTGGGAAACTTGAAGTTCGATGCTCAACCTCCCCAACTCGGTGAGTTTGCTCGCGCCCTGAAAGCCGCAATCCGGCGGGCGCGGCGCGGGCCGGTTTTAGTGGCCGCAAGCACCATGCCCGGGGAAGAACCCTTGGTGCTTGAGGCTTGGGATTTGATTCGGGCACGTTACCCCCAAGCGCTCCTGATCCTCGCACCGCGCCATCCCGCCCGCTTCCAGGAGGTCAGCCAGGACTTGGCGCGGGCTCAACGCGAATTTGCGCGCCGCACCACATTGCCCATGGAAGAGCAGGCCTTATCGCGCCAACTGGCCTCCACGGCCATTCTCCTCCTGGATACGATCGGCGAGTTGGCAGGAGTTTTCGAGCTGGCGGATTTGGTCTTCGTCGGTGGCAGCATGGTTCCCACCGGAGGGCATAATTTGCTTGAGCCCGCTTACTGGTCAAAGGTAATTGCTTTCGGTCCCCACATGGAGAACTTCCGCGACATCGCCAAGCTGTTCCTGGACGCCGGAGCCGCCATTCAAGTCCGCACCCCTGAGGAACTCGCCCACGCCACCTGGCTGCTGGAAAACAAGGAGGCGCGCGAGCGCCTGGGCGCGAGCGCGCGGCAGGTTCTGGAGCAGAACTCCGGCGCGACCGCGCGCACTCTCGACGGCCTCCGGAAATATCTGGACCGTGATATGCGAGGCCGCGAGCCGCTCACCCACGAGGTCAAGTGAATCCGCTCTTACTGCCACTTTCCGCGGGATTCCGATTCGGCGTCGCCTTGCGCCAAGCCGGCTACCAACACGGCTGGTTCAAAACTCGGCGTCTGGCGCGCCCGGTGGTGAGTGTTGGCAATCTCACCGTGGGTGGAACCGGAAAGACGCCCCTCGTTGCGTGCGTCGCCAAAATCCTGCTGCGGCGAGGATGGAAACCCAGCATTCTCACGCGGGGGTACGGCCGCAAGACTAAAGAGGAGATGATCGTCGTGCCGCCTGCAGCAGGCCGACACGCGGACGCGCAGGAAATCGGTGATGAGCCGGCCCTTCTGGCCCGCATGCTTCCGGACGTTCCTCTCGTTATGTGCGCTGACCGCTTTCGCGGCGGGCAGGTTGCGCAAGAGCGTTTCCAGGTGGATGCCCACATTCTGGACGACGGCTTCCAGCATTGGAGGCTCGCACGCGATGTGGACTTGCTGGGGCTCGATGCCACGCAAACCATCTCCGATTGGCGCTTGCTCCCTGCCGGCCGCCAGCGCGAGCCGCTTTCTGCTATTCGGCGCGCACAAATCGTGGTGCTGACACGCACGGATTCCGCCAACCCGCAATCTCTGGAAGAATTGGTGTTGAAGATCCATCCCGCCGCCAAGGTTTTCCGCAGCCGCACGGAATTGGTAGGATGGACAGACATCCTGAGTGGTGAGGCCATCCCCATCGATGGAATTTGCGCGCAAAAAGTCGCGGCATTCTGCGCAATCGGCAACCCGCAAGCGTTCTTTGCTGACGTGCGCCGTTGGGGATTCAAACTCGCCGTGGAGGATGCATTTCCCGACCATCACGTATACACTGACGGGGAGATTCAGCGCTTGGTGGCAGGCGCCCGCAGGAACGGCGCCACCGCTTTGCTGACGACCCAAAAGGATGCGGTAAAATTCTCCCGTGATTGGGCGCCGCAACTGCCTATTTTGGCGTGCAGGATTGAGGCGCAGATCATGGACGCCGAGGCTTTCGAGAAAACACTGCTGGCTAGTCTGGAAAAGGCGCATTGATGACCTCTGCTGCCCGCTTGGCGAACGTACAACGCATTCTGGTGCGGTCCACCAATTGGGTGGGCGACGGGGTGATGTCGCTTCCCGCACTCGATGCCCTGCGCGCACGCTTCCCGCGAGCGGAAATCGTCCTGCTTTCCAAGCCTTCGGTCAGTGAACTCTATTGGCATCATCCTGCGGTGAATCGCCAAATCATCTATAAGCCCGCGAGTGAACACCGCGGGCCGTGGGGATTTGCCCGGCTCATCCAGGAACTGCGGGCGGAGCGCTTTGACGCCGCCCTGCTTTTCCAGAATGCCTTTCAGGCTGCCTGGATGGCTTGGCGGGCGCGCATCCCGCTGCGCATCGGTTACGCTCGCGATGGCCGCGGTTTCCTGCTCCATGACGCCATTGAACCGCCCCGTCCCGCGGCCTACGGGCACCAGGCCTATTATTACTTGCAGCTCCTTTTCCGCGCGGGCTTGATTGACAAGCCTCAGCCCGTCCATGAGATCCTGCTCAGCCTCACCGATGCGGAACACAGTTGGGCCGCAAAAAAGCTCGATGGGCTGGGATTGAGCGGCCCGCGATTCCTGGTAGGACTCGCTCCCGGAGCGGCTTTCGGTCCTGCCAAGCGCTGGTTGCCCGAGCGCTACGGCGGACTGGCCGACCGCCTGATTGGTGCCTTGAATGCCGATGTGCTAATCTTCGGGTCCGCGGCGGAGCGGCCTCTGGCGGAGGAGATCGCCGGCGCCATGCAACACACGCCCGTGATCGCCGCGGGTGAGACCTCCCTGCGGCAATTGCTGGCGCTCATGGCGCGGTGCCGGTTGATCGTAGCGAACGACTCGGGTTCCATGCACCTGGCGGCGGCGCTGGGAGTCCCGTTGGTCGCCATTTTCGGTTCTACCGATGCGCGCAGCACGGGGCCGCTTGGAACGCGGGTGCGCATCGTCCGACGAGGCGTTGGGTGCAGCCCATGCGGGCGGCGCGTGTGTCCGATTGATTTCCGTTGCATGCGTGATCTTTCGGTGGAAGAAGTGTTTCGAGCCACCCTGGAACTTGTTAAGCGTTGGAACATTACGCACGACCATTCCGCCTAGTGAGGCGTGCGACCGTTCTCGCGTGGCGCTGGTATGCGACCGTCGCCGGAGGATGCCGCCGGGACAGCGGAACTCCAGAGGAACTGAACCAAACCTATGGCGATTCCAAATCTTGACCGTAGTGCATTGCTGGCCCTGGTGGAGCGCTTCCCGCGCCAGCGTGTCATTATGCTGGGAGACCTCGTCGCCGACGAGTCCGTCTATGGCGAAATCATGCGCGTCTCGCGTGAAGCCCCGGTGCTGATCCTGAAGGAGCGCGAAAGGCAAGTGGCGCCGGGCGGCGGCGGCAACGCTGCAAACAACCTGGCAGCGCTCGGGGCCCACGTCACACCTGTGGGGATTGTTGGCGATGATGCGCCGGGGGCGGCATTGCTGCGCTACTTTCGCGAGAGGCAGGTTTCCACCCGGAACATCGTCCGAGTGAAGAATTACCTGACCCCCACGAAGACTCGGATTCTGGCGGGACTGTCGCACTGGCAGCGCCAACAGGTCGTACGCATCGACCGGGAGCCGGCACATCCCCCAGCGGCAGAGGTGCGGACCGGCCTGACCCGGGCAGCGGCGGCGTTGCTGGGATCCTCGACGGGCATGTTGGTTGCCGATTACGGCTACGGCACCACCAACGCCAGGGAAGTTGATTCCCTTCGCCGGCGGGCGCACCGCCCTGCGCTGCCGATCACCATCGACTCCCGCTATGACCTCCTCAGCTACAAGAACCTGACCGCTGCCACGCCCAATGAACCCGAGCTCGAAACCGCTTTTGGGCAGTCGATTGGAAATGATTTGGAGCGGCTGCACAATCTGGGAAAGAAATTCCTCCGCCGCCAGGAACTTCAGGCGCTGCTCGTGACGCGCGGACGCGATGGCATGGCCCTGTTTGAGCCGCGCCGGCCGCCACGCCACCTTCCCATCTTCGGGTCTGATCAGGCTGTCGACGTGACGGGCGCAGGTGACACCGTAATTGCGGCGTTCACTCTGGCCCTGGCTGCCGGCGGGAGCTTTCTCGAAGCCGCCATGATTGCCAATTGCGCCGGCGGGATCGTGGTGATGAAGCGCGGCACCGCCACCGTTTCCCTTGGAGAAATCACGGAGGCGATTCGCAACGCATGAGCGCAACCCTGATTCCACGTGAAGAAGTGCGCGCCCTCGGCGAGCGCCTGCGCCGCGAAGGCCGCCGCGTTGCCTTTGCCAACGGCTGTTTTGATATTCTCCATGTCGGCCATGTGCGTTATCTGGAAGAGGCAAGGCGATCGGGAGATGTGTTGGTGGTGGGTGTGAACAGCGACCGCGCCGTTGCCGCATTGAAGGGCGAGGGGCGGCCGATTCTTCCCGCCGAAGGCCGCGCGGAATTGGTGGCGGCGCTTGAATCGGTGGATTACATCGTGATCTTCGATGAGCTGACGGCGGCGGCCATCCTGCTTGACCTGCTCCCGGACGTGCACTGCAAGGGCACCGACTATTCCCAGGAGACGGTCCCCGAACGGGAAGTAGTGAAGAGTTTCGGCGGGGAGGTGCGAATCGTGGGAGACCCCAAGAGCCATTCCACGCGCGAACTTCTAGCCGAGATTTCCCGCCGCGCCCGCGGAGAATAGCGCCGGCTCCTACGGCGCCAGAGTTTTTCAGGTGGGAGGGATGACGGATCCGGCGCAGCGATTCCTGATTGTTCGCCTGAGCTCGATCGGTGACATCGTTCACGCGCTGCCTGCCGCGGCAGCATTGGCGGAGACGTTTCCGCAGGCGCGGATTCACTGGGCGGTGGAGAAACGTTACGCGTTGCTGCTGGACGGCAACCCGCACCTTCACCACATCGTGGAACTCGATACCTTGGAATGGCGCAAGCATTTGACCTCTTCTGCAACCTGGCGAGAAATCAGCAATGGCGTAAGGGACCTGCGCCACACTTACTACAGCGCCGCACTCGATTTCCAAGGACTTTGGAAGTCCGCGGTGGTGGCGCGGCTCAGCCGTTCCCAGCAACGGATCGGATTTGCCGAGCGTTGGTTGCGCGAGCCCAGCGCGGCGATTCTTTACACCCAGCGGGTTTCGCCTCCTGAGCACGTCCATGTGGTACGCGAGAACCTGGCGCTGGTCGAGCACCTGGGAGCGCGCACCGGGCGCTGGCAGTTTCCCTTGCCGTGGAACGATGATGATGACCTTTACGTGGACACGCAAATCGCCACTCTGGATTCCGAAAACTTCATCATCATCAACCCGGGCGGCGGTTGGCGTTCGAAATGCTGGTCACCGGAGAATTACGCAACGCTTATCCGGCAATTGGCTGGCGTCCGGCGCGAGCAAATCCTTCTGACCGGTTCACGCGCGGAGGAGCCTATGATCAGCGAAATCCTGCAGAACGCCGGTAGCAAGCGCGCGCGTTACCTGCCCACCACGCTGCTGCAATTCATCGCTCTGGCGAGGCATGCACGGCTCTTCATCGGAGGCGATACCGGCCCTTTGCACCTGGCGGCCGCCGTGGGCGTCCCCATCGTGGGCATTTACGGGCCCACTGACCCGGTGCGCAACGGCCCGTTTGCCGCCGATGACATTGCCCTTTCCAACCGCGGCCCCATCGACCACACCCGCCGCCGGGCCAACGCCGCGTATCTGCCCGGAATTTCCGTCGCATCGGTTGTGGCCGCGGTGGAACAACGTCTGGCGAGGGCACATGGATAACGCCTACGCTCGATGGGCCACCCGCTGGCGTGTGCCGCTGGGCTTTTTGCTTGGCGTCGTCTACGTGGTCTTTTGCCGGCCCACGGTGAAGCTCCTCATCGCCGGCGGCGTGGTGGCGGCGGCGGGCCTGGCAATTCGTGCCTATGCCGCGGGGCATCTGGCCAAAAACCGGACCCTCGCCATGAGTGGTCCGTACGCCTGCACGCGTAATCCACTTTATCTCGGCAGCGCTTTGATGGGCGCTGGATTCGCTCTGGCCGGAGGCAGGTGGATCCTGGCACTGGCCTGCGTGGTTCTGTTCGCGACAATCTATTGGCCGGTCATTCGCCGCGAGGAAGAGTACTTGCGCCGCGAGTTCGGAGGGGTTTACGATCATTACGCTCAATGTGTTCCCCTGTTCCTCCCGCGCTGGCGTTGGCCTGCGGGCGGAGATAAGTTTCAGTGGAAGCAGTACCGGAAAAATCATGAATACGAAGCCTTTTTGGGCTATATTGCCATTATGATGGTTCTGGCGTTTAAAGTCTGGCTCCACTAGATTGTGCGAGGCTGCTTTTGTGAGGCGCTCCACGTCTAATTGCATTATGCAAATCCCTAATTCTCGCCTGGTTACTGCCCTGCTTTTCGTGCTCATGCTCCTTGCGCTCGCCGCCGGGAGCGGGCAAAATCCCCGCGAACCTTTTACTCCCGGCGAGATGCTCACCTACGATGTGATGTGGACCGTCTTCCGCGCCGGCGTTGTGACCGCCACGCTGCAAACGAGGAGCGTAGCAGGCCGCGACGACTACGAGGTAACCGCCACGGCGCGCTCCGAGGGTTTCGTCTATCTCCTCTTCGGTGTTGACAACGTCTTCCGCGCCACCTCCAGCCCGCAGACCCTCTGCTCGGAGGGTATTGTCAAGCAAGTGAGCGAAGGTCACCGGCACAAAGACACGCACATTGTTTTTGACTATGCGCGGAAACTTGCCCTTCTCGATGAGCGCGACCTGAACCAGCCCAGTGCGCCCCCCAAGCACGCCGAATCTGATATTCCCCCTTGTGTCGAAGATGTCGTGACCGCCTTTTACTATCTCCGCCGCCAACCCTTGGTAATCGGACACACCATCGAATTGCCGGTGAATGACGGCTCAAAAACCCAGCGCGTCATCGTAGAAGTGCAGGCGCGCGAAAAGGTGCAAACCCCCATGGGCACGATTGACGCTCTGCGGGTCGAGCCCAAAGTCTTCAATGGCCTCCTCAAAAGAAAGGGGCGCATGTTGATCTGGTTCAGCGCCGACGAACGGCAACTGCCCCTGCGCATCAAGGCCATGATCTCCGTCGGCACCATCACCGGCACCTTGCGGTCCGTGACTCGCCAGAAAGAAATCGCTTCGCCCGTCAAGCCCTGAATATCACTCCCCCTGACGCAAATACGACTGGCCCTGAGGTGCGGAATTCGAGTATAAGCTTACAGAGCCGGATCTTCGGGCGCGATCATCAGCGCTTGATGAGAGCAGGCCACCTGGGAAAATGGTCACCACACCGTTGAAGGCAAGATGGGCAATCATCCGCAAGCGTTGGGTGCAGATTCTCCATGTGCTGCGCCAGGCCCTGCTGAGTTTTCTGAAAGAAGACTCGCTGATGGTGTCGGGCTCGATTGCCTACCACAGCCTGCTCGCCGTTTTTCCCCTGCTGTTGTTGCTGCTGGGATTGAGCGGGCTCTACATTCGCCGCTACGCGCAGGTTGGCCATCTTTCCGTGGTTCTCCAGCGTTATCTGCCCGTCCGCACCGACATCATTATGCAGAACCTGATTGGCATCAGCCGGGCTTACGGAAGAATCGGGCTCTTCTCATTTCTGCTCCTCCTATGGAGTTCCTCGGGAGTTTTCCTGCCGCTGGAAAATGCTCTGAATCGCGCCTGGGAAGTCACGGAGGAACGGCAGTGGTGGCGCAGCCGGCTGCTGGCGTTGGAGATGGCTCTGGAGGTGGGCGGCCTGATCCTGATCGCCGCGGCATTTGTGGGCGTGGAAATCCTCTTCCGCCAACGCTTGGAGGCCTTGCTGGGACCGTCCATGCAATCCCTGGTCGTATTCCTTTATCACTTGCTGACCGCCATCAGTTCCTTCGCCGTGGCGCTGGTGGCGTTCGTGGCCCTCTTCAAGCGCCTCCCCAATCGCCCGATGAGCCTGCGCCAGGCGATGCCGGGAGCTTTGCTGACAGCCATTCTTTGGGAAACCGCCCGCTGGCTTTTCACCGCCTTCCTTCCTTTCTTCAACTACCGGCAGGTTTACGGATCGATTGGCGTTATGGTTTCTCTCATGACCTGGGCCTATATATCCTCAGCAGTTATGCTCCTGGGAGCCCAGGTTTCGCACACCCTTTACGGATCCATGAAGGCCAGCGAGACCACCTCGCCCGATTGGGAGATCTGAGAATCAGCTCATCGGGTCATCTTAAGGGCTGTCCTTGGTTCGTTGTCCGTCGTCAGTGGCTTCGACCTTCGAATTCGCGGAACGCTGGCAACGGACAACTGACCGCGGACAACTGACAGTTTTCCGATGAGCCGATGGGCAGATTCATGGTCCGCAGCCATTCAGAATTCAGCATTTCCCCCAATTCGCGTCCGACGCCGATCTCCATTCGTTTCAATGACATCCCATGTTCGTAAGGATAAATGGCTGTGTTATCTTGAAGATCCAGGCCGAGATGGAAATTTGACCCATGTCAGTTCTTTGGCCTCTTTGTTATCATCAACATCACGGGATATTCCTTCATTTTGCCATGTTCTTTTCTTTTCATTTCATAGCCTACAATACGTTTCGCTAACTGCCTTGCTTTCAATGGTGTGATTTTTCGCGTTGGCCACGAAAATTCCCTCGATTCTTCGCTAACTGGCTATCTTTTCATAAACATCACGGGTTCCCGGCGGTGTTTTACGGGATGGCTCCTCCCGGACGGTGCGAATCCGCGCGCGGCCCGGGGGAATGGCGGGGTCATGGCGGAGCGCTCCGTTGGCCTTGCGGGCAGCAATTCTCTTCCGGGTCATCCTGATTTTTCCCCTCCGCGCCATGCCAACCTCCCAGCGGGTGGGAATAAGGCGCCTGCGGCCGGAAATAGTAGCCTCGCTCCAAGCATCGTCAAACAAGGGTCATAGCCTCCAGACCAGACTAAGGCCCGGGGATGGGAGGTGTCAAGGAGTTTATGGATGTATGGGCAAATGGCGTCTGGCAGGCGGCCGCAGGACACGGCCTTTGCCCTCGCGCGGGTGGCCCGCTTCAGTGCTGCGCGAAGCGCGTTTTCATTGTCGGTGACGTGCCCCGCAGTAGCGCTGAACTTTAGTTCAGCACGTGCCGACCTGAAGGTCGGCGCTACGTCCGCATGCGCCGACCTGTTTTGCAGGTCCGCGGCTCTCCCCGCCTCCTCCGCACCGCCGGGAGTGCCCGCGACGCGCCTTGGAGTGCGTGCGGTCTGGCGCAGCCTTTGCCCTCGCTCTTCGCACTCGGCTTCCGAGACTATCAAGCCGCTCGCATTTCTTGCCCGCCCTTCATCCTTGTGCGCGGATTCCAAGGCGGCGTCGAGCCGCACGAGCTCCAAGACGCTGCGCGCATTTTCAATGTCGGTGACGTGCCCCGCAAGGAGGGCGTGAATCGTATTGCGCGCCTGATTGAGTTTCAACTCCTTTAAAACGCGCATATGGAACCGGGCTGTGTGGGCCATCGACTTGATCGTTTAGGCGGCATACCAGCGGGGACCAGTGTCAACGCGGAGACGTCATGGTTTGAACTTACCCGCTGTGCCCTAAGTCGTATAAGCTATGCGTCCAGAAGAGGCTTTGTGGGGCACATTTACCTTGTCACACAAATCCTGGTCCCATCCGTCTACTAAGTGAAGCGCGCAACAGGCTTCCTGGCGCTGAGCGGACGGGTTGTAGAGGCTCTGAACTACCATGCAGCGGAAGAGCGAAGTTCCGGCGGAAGCGAGCATCGACCCTCGGGCCTCGGCGCTGCTCCTAAGTCCGCAACCCATGGATTTGGAACAAAAGGTGGCGCGAGTCTATGCAGCGTTACGGTCTCCCGTCTACCAGTATCTGGCGGCGGCTTTTGGCGACGCGGCGGAGGCGGAAGACATAACCCAGGAGACGTTTCTGCGGCTTTATGTTTACTGGTCGAGTGGCAAAACCATTGCCGACGACCGCTTGCGCTCATGGGTTTTTCGTGTCGCGCACAACCTGGCGATAGACCGCAAAAGAAATTCCAAGTTCGTGGACGAGCTCGATTCGGAAGCGCACCTGGCGGCCATGCTGGAATTGCCGGACAGCGGGCGGAACCCCGAGGAAACGCTCCTCGACCAGGAACGATTCAATTCCATTCGCAACGGACTGGCACTTTTGTCGAAGCAGGAGCGCCAGTGTCTGCATTTGCGAGCAGAAGGTTTTCGTTACCGTGAAATTGCCGGAATTCTGGGTATTAGCAGCTCGAGTGTCGCCGAGTTCTTGCGGCGTGCCCTTAGAAAGCTGATGCGAGACAAAAATGCGCAGGATATTTGCAGCGACTGACAAGAATCCGGAGTGGCATCCGGGCGAAGCGGACCTCCTTCTCTACGTGGACGGCGAGCTTTCGACCCGAAAAGCGGCGCTTCTGCGCGCGCACCTCAATGCCTGCTGGGCCTGCCGCGTAAAAGCGGAAAAAGTCGAAGCGACGATCTCCGCATTTATGGATTATCGCCATCGCGTCGCGGCAAACCTTCCGGCGCTTCCCACGGAAGCTGCGTTTCACCACCGTTTGCATGAGCTCGCCAAGCAACCACGAGCCAAGCACCCCTTTTGGACGGCGGTTTTGGCCATGCCGCGGATCTTCCTGACCCAAAGCTTTCGGGCGCGGCTGGTTTACGGCGCGGTCATCGTGTCGGCGCTGATCATCGCCATTGGGCTCAAATTCATCTGGCCATCACGCGTAAGCGCGGGGGAGTTGCTGGCGAATTCCAGCGCTGCCGAAGAAGTGAAGGCAAACGATGTTTCCCTGGTGCTCCATCGCTCGCTGCTGCTGGAAAAGCGCCGAAGCGACGACCGGAAAGTGCTCGATCGCCGGCACATCGATCTGTGGCGCGGGGGAAAAAACGGAGTCACGGCCCGGCGGGTCTATGATGATTCCGGCCGTCTGGTGGCGGGTGAGTGGAGCCAGCGCGATGGTTCCGCGGAGATTTACCAGCGCGGTTTGCAACCTCGCAGCGAAGAACACGCGGAAACGGTTTTGGCGCTCCTCAAAACCCCCGAAGAATTGTGGAGATTCGATCTTTCCGCCCGCACCTTTCAGGATTTGATAAAAGACACCGCCCAAGCGCGCGTGAAACGGCAGGGCGCCTACTACATCGTGAGTTTTGCGCCTGACCACGACACCGGCAGTTTGCTGGAGGCGGTGCTGACCGTCCGCCGGGATGATCTTCGCGCCGTGGGGGTGGATCTGCTGATTGCCAGTCCGCGGGATTCGCACTCGCCGGCAACATCCGCACGGCCCGCATCGCAGATCTACTCCATCGTGGAAGAGAGTTTTGAAGAACAGCCTGCGGCCAGGGCTGATTCCCACGTATTTGCGCCCGATCCTGAACTGGTTGCGGCTGAACTTACAGAATCGCCCCGTGCTACCGCCGACTTGCAAATTGAAACTACCTATCTGCTCGACCAAATCGGCGCGACGCTGGGACAACAGATTACTGTAGTGATCGGGGCAGATCACAAGCTGCACGTGGAAGGGGTAGTTGAAACGGAGGGGCGCAAGGCCGAAATCCTGAGCGCCCTTGCACCCATTCGCTCCAACCCGGCGGTGAATGTAAGAGTAATGAGCTATGCCGAGGTGCTGCGGCGTGCGCGCCCCGGTTCGCCCCGCACTAATGCCGCGCCCGGCGCCCTTCCCGAAGAAAACACAACCGTTCCCGCTGAGGCCGAACTTAGTGCGTATCTGGCCAGCCAGGCAGCGCCCGGACAGGAAATCGATCTGCGCGAACAAGTGCGGCAGTTCTCCGAACAAGTAGTGGGCGATTCGAGTGAAGCCTTGCGTCACGCGTGGGTCCTGAAGTGGCTGGCCGGTGTGCTGCCACCCGCCGAGATCTATGGACTGAGCGAAGCGGCACGCCGCCAGTATTCCTTCATGATGGCGGAACACGCCCAGCAAGTGGGTGAGCACACACGAAAGCTGAGATTGCGTCTGGAACCGGTGTTCTTCGCCGTGGAAACTTCTCCCGGACGCCCGGACGCCGCGGAGAACCCCGCGACGGCGGTCCAAGCCATCGACCGGTTGTTCGATGCGGTAATGCGGGCGGATAAAACCATCCAATCCACCTTCAGCATTACGTTCGGAAGCGGGGCGTCCACCCCCATCAAGAGCCCGGAGTTCCACAATTCGCTCCTGGAAGCGGAAAGACTTGCCTGCTGGATCCAGAGCACCACCGGCGGCAGCGGATGTAATACCAGCGTAGTGGACGGCAAAGTGAAACCTTGATTTCCGTGTGATCAAGGCTTTTCAATCGCGGCGTCACGCTTTGAAAAGCGAGGAGTAAAGGGCCATGTCTCGTTTGCGACAGGGATGTAGTGGTACGGTTTTGATTTCATGCGCTATCTTCGCTTCCCTCTTGCTGGGTGACCACGGTTTCATTCTTCGCGCCTTCGCCCAGGCAGCGGCCGCGGACTTGTCAGGAGCGGTAACGGATTCCAAGGGGACGCCTGTGCCGCAGGCAAAGCTCACTGTCACGGGTGAAGGCAGCGGGCTTGAACGGCAGATTATCGCGGATACAAAAGGGGAATTTGTCTTTCCCCTTCTTCCTCCGGGGATTTACACCTTGACGGCGGAGGCCCCCGGGTTCTCGCGGCTCCGTCTGGGCGGATTGCGGTTGAATTCCGGGGTGAACTTGCGGGTGCCGGTCCGCTTTCCAGCCGCCACCAGCATTCGGGGTACGGTCATTGATTTCAAGACCGGAGAAGCGATTGCCAAAGCGTTGGTGGCCATTCGCAGCCAACAACTGCAAACGATTACGGACGAAAATGGTAAGTTTGAGCTGCTGAACGTGCTGCCGGGCAGAGTGGAGCTGTACGTCAGCACCGTGGGTTACGGGTTGCTCAAGCAATCGATGGATGTGCAGGCCGGCATGGAGAATCCGGTGGAGCTCTTGCTCGGCCAGGAGGCTCTCAAGCATTTCGAGCGGGTCACCGTGACTCCGGGAGCGTTTGCACCGGTTCAGCCGGAAGCTCCGGTGGAGCACTCGCTCACCAGCACGGAGCTGAAGAATCTCTCCTCGGTGATTCTCGATGATCCGTTTCGCGCCATCCAGTCCATGCCCGGAGTGACGAGCGACAACGACTACTACGCGCAGTTTGCCGTGCGCGGCGCCGGCCCTTCGGAAATCGGGGTGTTCATCGATGGTACGCTGATGGCCGCCCCTTTCCACGGCACCATTGACGATCGGGGCAACGGCTTTTCCATCGGCATCCTGGACGGCGGGTTCGTGGATTCGATGGCGCTGCTCAGTGGAAACTTCCCCGCGCAATACGGTGATTTCACCGGCTCCGTCCTCGACGTGCAGACCCGCCAGGGAGATGCTGAGCGCGTCACCTACCACGGCGACGCCAGCATGGTGGCAGCCTCTGCCAGCGCCGAAGGGCCACTGGGCGCTGGGAAGAAGGCCTCCTGGCTGGTCTCAGCGCGCAAGGACTACATCAGTTGGTTCGAGGGCGGCAGCGGCGCGGGGCCGAGCTTTTATGACATGTACGGCGACCTGACCTACAATCCCACGGAACACAACCACATCTCGTTCAGCGCCCTCTCCGGCCACACGGCAGTTGCCATGGACAATTCAAGTGTTTTGGGTATGGACGAACTGAGGGACGGCAGGAGCGAGAGCGCGTGGGCCAGTCTGCGCTGGACGTGGTCAGGCGCTAACACCCTTTCGCAAGCTCAGGTCTACACTTCCCTCGATACCGGGCGGGCCACCGACTCCTCCCAGGCCCTGCTGGAGCATTCGCGCGGCAATGAGTATGGCTTTCGCGAGGATGTGACGCACGAGACGGGAACCTGGAACAAGTTCCAAGCGGGAGCAATCTACCGGTTGCTCGATCGCAACTTTCTGAAATTCGAGCCTTGGGATTATGCCACGGAGGAGTTCTCGAATACCCTGATTCAGTCAGCATCGTTCTCCCGCACCCTTTCCCAGCCCGGCGCGTACGTCCAGGACTCGGTTTTCCTGGCTCGGAAGCGCCTGACCCTGATTGTGGGCGGACGGTGGGACCATTTCCGCCAGAATAGCGAGGACAGCTTTCTGCCCAGAGTCAGCCTGTCGGTGTCGCCGCTGCAACGTACCAAGCTGACCTTGGCCGCCGGCCAGTACTCGCGCTTTCCCGATTTCGAGGACCTGTACGGCGAGTTCGGCACGCCTGCGCTGCGGCCCGAGCGCTCCACACACTTTTCCCTCGCCCTGGAGCAAATGCTGGCCGACAAGTTTCGCGTGCGCGTTGAGGCGTATGACCGTCAGATAACGGACGGAGTCTTCTCCGCCGAAAGCGAGTTCCGCGCTGCCAGTCCGGGAGGGACCATTCTGTACCCGCAACTCGGCCCCATCCTCGCCAACTCGGTGCGCGGCTACTCACGCGGGCTCGAGTTCACCCTCCAGCGGCGTAGCGCCAACCGCCTGAGCGGATGGGTTTCCTATGCGCTCGGATACTCGCGCTTCCTCGACCGCACCACCAACGAGCACTTCTGGGGCGATTATGACCAGCGCCATACGCTGAACCTGTTTGGAAGCTACCGCTTGAGCAATACCATCAACGTGAGCGCCAACGCCAGGTATGGCAGCGGCTTTCCTGTGGTCGGCTACCTCGGCCCGCCGGTCATGCAGGGTAAGATTTACTTTCCCATCGTCAGCGCGCGCAATGATACCCGGAACAACGATTACTTCCGGCTTGACGCCCGCGTCAACAAGGCGTTCTATCGACGGCGAACCAAGACCACTCTCTACGCCGAAGCCATCAACCTGACGGATCATGCCAATTACATTTATGAGGGATTTGTCCCGGACTACGCTCGCCCCTATGGATATATTGAGGCAGGCCGGGCAACCCTGCCCATACTGCCCAGCGTGGGTGTCAGCGTGGAGTTCTAGACTTGGGAGCGAATCTAACGCTGCGGACGCCCGACCATACCAGCGGGGCGTGCTAGTGACACGTGGGTGAGCGGCGGCCTGGCCACTCCCGGAATGACCACCGCTGCTGATTCTCTGTAGGTGCTGACCACAAGCGATTCTCCATTCCATTCCACGGTGGTGGCGCCCTTGGTGCCGGTGCGGAAAACCCTGGCCCCGGTGTTTTCGAGAGCCTCCAGCGTCTCCGAGTTCGGCAAGTCGCCGCCCCTGTCCTCGGAGCTGACAATTACCACGTGCGGACCAACGCGCGCCACAAAATCCCTGGTTGTGGGCGACTTCGTCCGGTGATGGCCAACTTTGAGCACCTGACTTTCCAGTGGCTCACGAGAGGCGAGAATCCCTTCCTCCGCATTCTTGTCGGCGTCTCCCGGCAGCAGGAAGTTCATTCCGCCCGCACTGATCCGCATGACCAAAGAGTTGTCGCTACGGGATGAGGTTGATGATGCGCGGGCCCTCAGGCCGGCATTTCGGGATGCCGATGTAGCGCCGGCCTTTAGGCCGGCACTTCCGGATGCCGGTGTAGCGCCGGCCTTCAGGCCGGCACGCCATGATGCCGGGCTAAAGCCCGGCGCTGCGTTGCCTGAGCCGGGCGCCGGCCACAGCACCTGAATCGAGGCATCGCCAAATGCCAGCGCATCACCCGCCATAAGGGTCCGAGTGGGGATTCCGCGTTCCGCCACCGAATCGAGAAGTGCCGCATACTCGGGAGTCTCAGGTTGGGGAGCGTGCCAGAATTCGCCCACGCGGAAGTTCGCGAGGATGGCATAAAATCCGCCAAATTGGTCGGGGTGGGTGAGCACCACCACATCGATTCTCTTGAGGCCAAGCGACCATAGGTAGGGTGAAACGATGTCTTCGCCCGAATCCCAGCGCCGGCCCTGGAAACCGCCCTCACGTGGTCCCCGCGTGCGGCTGCCCCCGGCATCGAGCAATATCGTGGTGCCATCTGGCAGCACCAGGAAGAGCGCGTCACCCTGGCCACAATCCAGCACCGTCAGTTGCAGCACCCCGTGCGGCAAACGCGGCGCAAAGGGGTGAACCGCCACCAACGCCACAAAAATCGCACAGGCCGCGAGCGCCATGCCCACGGCCCGCCGGGCGAAACGGAGACACAAGCCCGCCAAAACAAATGCCCCGCAAAACCCCCACGCTACCCATAGCGGCGGCGCCGGCATGCGGTAGGAAAGCCACGCCGCGAGTCCGGGCAGATGCGTCATATTGAAAAGGGCGGATATGACCAGGCTCAACACCTTGGCCGGCCAGGCCGCCGCGGCGGGCGAAACAACGCTCAGCAGATTAATCGGCAAAGCGAGCGCCAAAAGCAGCGTCATCACCGGAATCGCCAGGGCGTTCAATCCCACACCGGCAAAAGTCACACGATGAAAGGTCTCCACCATCGGCAGGAGCAATCCCAGTTGCAGGATGGCGGAGAAAATCAGGATGTTGACGACCCACACGAAGAGCCTCAGGGGCGCCACCACCATGTTGCGTGAAAGGGCGGGATGACGATCGAGGAAGCCCACGCGGCGGCGCAGCGCATGGATCAGCGCGCGCAGGTCCAGTCGCGTCTGGGCGATATGCGGCGAAAAGTGATCGTCAAGCAGTACATCGTCTAGTCGCAAGAGAGCGCGGCGGCGGGGCTCGGTGGTGCGCGCCAGAATCGGCACGGCGACGCCGACAATCAGCAGCGCTGCGGAGAAGGAAAGCTGAAATCCTGACTCGAACAGCCACGCCGGGCGGAGAAAGAGAAGAATCAGCGCCACGCCGCCTATGGCATTCAGCGGGGAATGCCCACGGTCGAGAATGCGCGCCAAGAGGTAGAGCGCAATCATCAGCGTGGCGCGCAGCGTGGGGGCGCGCTGCTCCACCAGGAAGGCGTAAATCACCAGGAAACCCAGAACGATCAGCGCGCGAGTCACCCGCCGGCACCGCAAACCCCGCAGGAGGAATTCCAGCAACAGCGTGAGCAAGCCCACGTGCAGCCCGGCGATGACGAGCAAGTGATAAAGGCCCGTCTTACGAAAATCGTCGATGGTGGTGGAATCGAGCGCCGTCCGGTCGCCCCACAACACCGCCTTCAGCACTGCTCCGTAACGCCCTCGCGCCGACCATGGCGGGTAGAGGTCATCGATGCCGCGCAGCAAGCGCTGGCGCGCGCGCTCCACATATTCCGCAAAATGGAATCCCGCGGCGTGGCCCACCTTCTTCACCAGCCGAGGATTCTTAACAGTCCCAACCCAGTAAATGTCCTCGATATCCTCCATCCAACGGCGAAAATCGAAGCTGCCGGGGTTTTGATAAACATGCGACTTGCGCAGAAGGACAAGGGTTTGAATCTCGTCACCGAAATGGATTTCGAGCGGGCCGCTATCGTCGGAGGCGCCATGATCTTCGGTGCCCTGCACGCGCAAGCGGATCTTCCCGGTAACGATGTGTTTTTGCGCGAGTGAATCGATTCGCTGCGCCTCCACGTCAAATTGCGACCCGTATCCGGTGCGGTAGGGGGTGGAAATCACCCTTCCCTCCAATCGCACGGGGTCATTCAGGTCCACGCCCGCCGATTCCAAATAACGAACGTGGTTCGGCGGAAAACGCTGCTCCCAGCGCCGCGACACCGCGACGCCCGTGAACGTCATGCTGGCCAGAGCAAACCACACTGCCGTCCTGCCCCAGTCCGCTCGCAGCAAGATCAGTCCAACCAGAATGCAGGCGGCCGCACTAACCAGGAACTCATAAACCCCGGCCGTGCCGCACACGGAATGGGCTCCCACAATCCCTAAGGCAAAACTCGCGGCCAACGCCGCCAATGGCGCCTTTAAGGCGGTGCGAGGCTTAGAGTTGGGCACAGGGCCAGGCACAGGTCACTTCTCTTTCGGGCGCAAAACTTGGGAGCCGCCCGCAGTTCATTCCAAAATGGAACCCGAGGTTCCCGAGGCTTCCCAATTTGGCTCCCGAGACCAGGTTGCTTATCTCACAGGAATCCTGCGCGACTCATTTAATGCGTGTTGCGCGGTGAATGCGGCTTCTCAAGAGCAAGCACACCCGCCGTCGGACTTACGGGGATTCTCAGGCACGTTCGCGGCCAATGGGCGAGAGCCGCGCGAGGGATTCAATGTGGTAGGTCTGGGGGAAGCAATCGAACAAATCCAAACCATCGAGGTGGTAACCGTGCTTGAGCAAGAAACCCAAGTCGCGGGCCAGGGTGGGAGGGCTACAGGAAACATAAAGCAGGCGCTTGGGCCGCACATCCACGAGCAGCTTCAAGGTGGCCGCATCCACGCCCGCGCGTGGAGGATCCATGACCACCAAATATGGGTTCACCTGCGCGTAGCGTCGCAGGAAATCAAACGCCGTGCCGGCGACGGCTCGAATTCTATTGCCGGGCACAGTGCGGGCGTTGGCCGCAAGGTCAGCCGCCGCTTGCGGGTGCGCCTCGACCGCAATCACTTGCTGAAATCGCCTTGCCAGGGGGAGCGTGAACAAGCCGACGCCGGCATAGAGGTCAATCGCCACCCCGCCGGATTCTTCCCCGAGCGACGTAGAGCCGACCTTCAGGTCGGCAGGTAGCGATGTAGCGCCGACCTTCAGGTCGGCACGTGCCGGGCTAAAGCCCGGCGCTACATCAGCGGCAACATCAGCGGCGACAACTGCGGCGACTAGATCGGATAGCAGGAAGCGCGCGCTTTGGAAGAAGGCCGTGGGGCTGAGGCGATAAGCAAATCCTCCCACCTCATAGGTGAGATGCGGCTCACCGAAAACCCGTAGGCCGACATCGTGCATGACGGCGACGGTCGAGACGCCGGCGAGTTCCACCAGGCACTTGTGGGCCAGCGTTTCCGCTTCCTGCGCATCCCAGTTCCCGGTGAGCGCGAGCATGACCTTCGCGTCGCGATCGTCGGCCAGAAGTTCCACTTCTCGACCGTTCGCCAGCGCGCCGATCCAAGGCTCGCTGTGCAACACCGCGAGCAGAGCGTTGAGGCGAGGGGAAAGAATCGGGCAGGTATCAATGGGAATCAATCGGTTCGACTCCGCCTCGAAGAATCCCAGCGCCGAAGGACCTTCCGAAGGCTTTCCGATTTTCAATTGCGCCTGGTTGCGATAATTCCACGCGGGACCGAAGTGCGCGGGAATGGGCTCATTCCATGTCACCTTGCCCAAGCGGCGCAGCGTTTCACGCAGGATTTCAGTTTTCGCCGCGATTTGCGCCGAATGGGGGAGGTGCTGGTATTGGCAGCCACCGCAGCGGCCGAAGTATCCGCACAGGGGTTCGATGCGCTCGCGCGAGGGCTCCAGAATCCGCAGCGGGCGCGCATGTACAACGCCTTTTTGCCGGCGCACTTCTTCCACTTCGGCGCGCTCGCCGGGCAGCACGCGCGGCGCCAAAACCGTACGCCCAGCCTGGAAACCCAGAGCGTCGCCGCCATAAACCAACTTGACCGGTGAGAATTCAAAAGGTGAAGACAAGGGCACACTCTACATGTAAAAGAGGCTCAAGCGTGGAATCCGGTAATGCTCGAGCAGGCGGTTTTTAAGAAAGCGCCGCTCCAGCAAATCCACTTCCGCCGCCGCCATCTTGCGGCGGTGGGAAATAAGGCCTCGATCCACTTCCGCGCGCAATTGCGCCAGCACTTCCATCGTCGTCCCGCGCAAAAGCGAAGCGTGTAACTTCTCCTCCAGCGCCGTCAGATTCCTTTCCGTCTTTTCCAAATCACCCGTGGGCTCGGTCTCGGCGCGCGCACCAAGGCCCCGCAGTGCGGCGGCGGCCTCCGCCAGTTCCTCCGCCAACACTTGCTTCCCTTCTTCCCGCGCCTGCCGGCCGGCATTTTGCACCGCCGCAGCGCAGCGCGCCAGAAACTGCGCAATCTCTTCTGCCGCAAACGGAGCTGGCGCCTCAGCCTTCGCAGCGCGGGGAGCGCCTCCCTGCGCCGCTGCGGCGCGCGATTCTTCCACGGCGCGGAACACCTCCTGCGAACAATACGCCAGGGTGTTCACCTTGCGATAGCTGCGTTTCCCCGTCTTGAATTTCTCGAATGCGCGCTCGATCCCTGTCAGCACCGCCTCCAGGGGGAAGTTTTGTTCCTTCCACGATTCGATTAGCGCCCAATCGAGCGGCGAAAGCAGGACGGGTTCCGAGCGGCACTTGCGGAACTGTTCCTCGATTTCAGTAAAGTAGTTGAAGTAATTTTCCACCGGCTCCAACTTATTTGCGCCGCGATGCGGAGTGATTGCGATGGTAGATAATGCGCAGGCCGTCCAGCGTCAAGGAAGAGTCGACGGCCGGATTGTACTTGGACGACCCCGCCACGAGCGGCGCATGGCCGCCGGTGGCGACGACCTTGGTCTGCTTCCCTAAAACCGCGCAGAGGCGGTCCAACATGCCGTCCACCGCGTCCACCGCGCCGTAGAAAAGGCCGGATTGAATATTGGTAATGGTGTTGGTACCGATCACGCGGTCCGGCTCGCGGATTTCCACGCGCGGCAACTTGGCCGTGCGCTGAAACAGCGCCTCCGCAGCGATGCCGATTCCGGGCATGATGACACCGCCCAGGTATTCACCCTTTGCTGAAATGCAATCAAAAGTGATGGCCGTCCCAAAATCCACCACGATGCACGGGCCGCCATACTTCTCATAGGCCGCCACGGAGTTGGCGATGCGGTCCGCCCCCACCTCTTGCGGGGTTTCCACCAGAATCGCCATGCCCGTGCGCGTTCCCGGCCCCAGAAACTGTGCCTCCATTTTGAAATATTTCCTGGCCATCTCCGCCAGCACAAAATTCATGGGCGGCACGACGCTGGAGATCATGATTCCGCTAATCTCCGAGGCCGAGAGTTTATCCAAAGTGAAAAGGTTGTGAATCAAGATACCGTATTCATCCGCCGTCTGCGCGCGTCGCGTCGCCAAACGCCAGAGGGCCCGCAAGGTGGCGCCTTGGTACAAACCCAGAACGGTATTGGAGTTTCCTACGTCGATAACAAGAATTGTGGTGTTAGGGTTGTCCATAGTTATTCCCGAAGGAAGTCCCTCAGACCTGGTCCTTCCGATTGAAAGGAGACTAAAAGCTGTGTTCCATGCCGTCGTCGTTCGCCGCCCCAAAAGTGGCTTGCCAACAGAAATTCTATCACGCTATGGGTTCAACAAGTTGCACCGATGCCTGACCGACTCTTATTCCAAGCCCTGCCCACAGTGGGGACATCTCCGCGCTGCAGAAAACACCTTTTCGGGCACGCCCGATTCGTCGCGGAAGGCAGCCACTGGGCGATTACAGTGCGGACAGGGGACGGATATTCTATCGCGGCGCCTGAAAGCGGCCCGTTGTCCCCCATGGAGCACAAAGAAGATGTAGACCAACGATGGCAGCGCGAGCACCAAGAGCAGCTTGGCGATGGGTCCGTGGCGGCTGATGGGCGCGTCGCGCGGCACGTTAGCTGCGCACCAAAGCCCCACAGCGAGCCCTATCAGCGCAAGCAAGTGCACATACTTGGGTAGCCAAAATCGCGTGCGCGCCCAAAAGACAAAAAAACCGGACGCCGCGAGAACGGTCAATAATGCATGTAGAACCTCGACGTTCTGGAAAATCTTCCAATGCACTTTGTACCTCGGGAGAAGAACCCAGATACACGCTGACCGTGGTTACCCTCTACTTCACTTCCACAACCTCACCGGCCACTAGAGACTCCTGGCGGCCGTCGTCGTACTGGATTTTCAGGGCGCCGCTCGGTTCGACTCCCATGGTGGTCGCCTGCGCTTCGCCTGAAGCGGTCACTACGCGGACGCGCTTACCGTGCGCAAAGGTGGAAGCCGCTTCCCAGCGTTCGGTGATGGCCCGGTTGCCATTCTTCAGCAGCAATTGATAATACCGGTCAAGTTCGCGGAGCAAAGTGGCGAGAACCTGAACACGAGAAACGCCGCGATGCACCTCCATGCGGAGCGAGGTGGCCATTTCTTCCAGTTCGGCGGGCATCACGCTGTGATTCACGTTCATCCCGATGCCGAGCACCACGGCGTGCAGGCGGTCAAGTTCCGCGCTCATTTCCGTCAGAATCCCGCAAACCTTTTTGCCGTTCACCAGCAGATCGTTCGGCCAACGAATGTCCACGGCCAATCCGGTAGTGGAGCTCACGGCTTTGTGCGCCGCCAGGCCCGCCATCAGCGTCAGCACGGGAGCGGAGGCGGGGGAAAGGGGCGGCCGCAGGATGATCGACGTGTAGATGCCACTGGATTTTTCCGAGTACCAGACGCGGCCCAGGCGGCCCCGCCCGGCAGTTTGCTCCTCCGCCACCACCACGGTTCCGTGCTCGGCGCCTTCCGCCGCCAGCTTCAGCGCTACCGCGTTGGTGGACTCAGTGCGAAAGAAATGGGCGAAATTGCGGCCGATAGGGTGATCGCCCAACTCGGCCCGCAGCAGACTGGGCGCGAGAATGTCGGGGATGGTCACTAATTGATATCCTTCCGCCGGCACTCCCCGAATCTCCACCCCCAACAAGCGCAGTTTCTCAATCCACGTCCATACCTGCTGGCGTGTGACGCCAATCTCCGAGGCGATCTTCGGGCCCGGCACCACTACGGTGGCGTTCTTCACCAGGAGGTGAATCAATTTGTCGACCTTGCGGTCCGTGCTGCCGGTGGCCATAGGCAATTCGAAATCATGAATTACGAATTAAGAATTAAGAATTGAGAATTGTGACTCTTAAATTCTAAATCCTGAAACACCGCCAACACCTGTAATTCTTAATTCGTAATTCGTAATTCCTGATACATCTAACACCTAAAGTGGTTTGATGCGAAAATTGATATCCACCGCGGCGGCAGAGTGAGTTACGGCGCCGACGGAAATATAATCAACGCCAGCCTCCGCGTAGGCGCGAATATTGCTGGCGTCGATGCCTCCCGAGACTTCCAGGCGGACGCGCCCGGCCGCGCGCTGAACGCACTCGCGAACTTCCTCCGGCGACATATTATCAAGCAGCACGCCGTCGGCGCCGGCCAGCATGGCATCGTCCAATTCCTCCAGCGAGGTGATTTCCACTTCCACATGGTAGCCCGGCGGGCGCTGCCGGAGCGCGCGTTCGACTGCAGCGCGAATCCCCCCTACCAGGCGCAGGTGATTCCCCTTAATCAGGATGCCATCGTCCAAGCGCAGACGGTGATTCCGCCCACCGCCTACGCGCACCGCGTATTTTTCCAGGGAGCGCAGGCCGGGCGTGGTTTTGCGGGTGTCTAGAAATTCCGCGCGCGTTCCCGTCAACTCCTCCTTCAATCGGCGGGCGTAGGTGGCGATGCCGCTGAGGTGTTGCAGAAAATTCAGAGCTACGCGCTCACCGGCCAAGAGTGATCCCGCGGCTCCACTGATGGAGGCGAGCGGCGTGCCCGGTTGAACTTCCGTCCCCTCTTCCACTCCGCTCTGCCACTCCAGGGAAGGATCGAGGACTTCAAAGACCTTGCGCGCGATGGGCAATCCCGCCACCACCAGGCGCTGTTTGCTGTTAAAGTTTCCTTGCGCCCGCATCTCTCCGGGAAGCGTAACGCGCGTGGTCAAATCGCCCTGACCCACATCTTCCGCCAGTGCTTGAAAAACCAGGTCGCGGAGTTCCTCGGAAGAGAAATCCAAGGACTCTGAGGATTCGTCCGCAGCCGGAGGACTGAGGTAGCCGCCCACGCTTCAATCCAACCTTTCCAGTGATTCCAAAATCTTGCGGTAGTGCTCTTCCAGTTCTTTCAGCCGGTGCTCGGCGCCGCGCACGATTTCCCGGGGGGCGCGCGCCACAAAATCCTGGTTGCCCAATTGCGCTCGCACTTGTGTAAGCTGTTGCTCGAGTTTCTGCTTTTCCTTCTGCAAGCGCGTGAGTTCGGCCTCGTGGTCAATCTTCTCCTCATGCAAAATGCGCATATCAAAGGACGCGTCCGAGCGCACGTCCGGCAGCTCCGCCGACAGATGGCCCCGCGTCAGGTGCATGGCTTGCAAGGCGGCCAAGCGCAAAATGGCATCCTGGTGGGTGCGGAAGATTTCCAGCAGCCGTAAATCCTCCGAGGCCACTTGCAGGCTGGGTTTCTGCCTTTGCAGGCCCATTTCCGCCTTGGCGTTGCGCGCCGTGACCACCAGTTCCTGAATCTTCTCAAATTGCTTTTCCGAAATCGGATCGGCCACACGCTCGGTGACCAAACGGAAATCCTGCAAAGAAATAGAATCGCCGGCGCTGCGCTGGGGAAGCAAATGCCACAGCTCCTCGGTGATGAATGGCATGAAGGGATGGAGCAGGTGGAGCGACGCTTCAAACACGCGAGCCAGGTTGATCCACGCGGCCGGCGCCTTCTCGCCCTCCGCCGGACGGGTGATTTCCGGTTTCACCCATTCCACATACCAATCGCAGAACTCGTGCCAGAAGAAGTGATAGATCTTGAACGCCGCCTCATGGAAGCGGTAATCCGTCAAAGCCTCTTCCATTTCCCGGGTCACGGCCGCGAGGCGGGAAAATATCCAGCGATCCGCGAGGGCCAGAGGCTCGGGAGCAGCCATGGGCTCGAAACCCAGGCTGGGAATCGGTTCCAGCGCCTGTGCCAGTTGGGAGCGAAGGGTCTCCGGCATTTTTTGGAGATTCATCAGGATGAAGCGGCCGGCGTTCCAGATCTTATTGGCGAAGGCGCGGTACGACTCGACCTTGTCTTCGGAAAAAGCGATGTCCGTGCCCGGCGCGGCACTGATGGCCAGCGCAAAGCGCACCGCGTCGGTCCCGTATTTTTCGGTGACTTCGAGCGGGTCCAGCACGTTGCCCTTGGTCTTCGACATCTTCTGCCGCTCGGCATCGCGTACCAGAGCGTGGATATAAAGCTCGCGGAAGGGCACATCCTTCATGAATTTCAAGCCCAGCATGATCATGCGCGCGCCCCAGAAAAACAGAATATCGAAGCCCATGATCATCAGATTGTTGGGATAAAACCGGAACAAGTCAGTGGTCTCCTCCGGCCAACCCAGGGTGACGAAAGGCCAAAGGCCGGAGCTGAACCAGGTGTCGAGCGTGTCCGAATCCGCGTGTAAAAAGGCGTTGGCGCACTTCGGGCACTGCGTGGGCGTTTGGCGCGCCACGATGACTTCACCGCAGGCGTCGCAATACCAAGCGGGGATGCGGTGTCCCCACCAGAGCTGCCGGGAAATGCACCAGTCATAAATCTTGTACATCCAATCGAGATAAATCTTCTTGTAGTTGTCGGGAGTGACGCGCACCCCCCCGTCTTCCACCACGCGAATGGCGGGCTCCGCCAGCGTCTGCATTTTCAAAAACCACTGCGTGGAAAGCAGGGGCTCGATCACGCTCTTGCAGCGCTGGCACGTTCCCACGCTCAGCGGATAGTCTTCGGTTTTTTCCAGCAGCCCTTGCTCACGCAAGTCGTGCACCACGGCCTCGCGCGCCTCGTAGCGATCGAGCCCCTGGTAGGCAGGCCCGGCGTCGGCGGTCATGCGTGCGTGCTCATCAATCACCGCCACGCGCGGCAGGTTGTGCCGCTGAGAAATGGCATAGTCGTTGAGATCGTGTGCGGGCGTCACCTTCACCACGCCCGTGCCGAACTTCGGGTCCACAAAGTCATCGGTGACAATGGGAATGACTCGCCCCAGCAGAGGCAAAACGATATTGCGGCCCTGCGCGGATTGGTAACGAGTATCGGTGGGATTTACGGCCACCGCGGTGTCTCCCAGCATCGTTTCCGGCCGGGTAGTGGCCACGGTTATGAAGCCCTGCCCATCCTCAAAAGGATAGCGGATGTGCCACAGGTGGCCGGGGCGGTCTTCGTGGATGACTTCCAAATCCGACACTGCGGTGCCGCAGCGAGGGCACCAGTTGACGATGTATTGCCCGCGATAGATCAAACCGTCCTTGTAAAGGCGAATGAAAACTTCCTGCACGGAGCGCGTGTACTCCGGGTCCATCGTAAAGCGGTGACGCGTCCAATCCACGGAGGCGCCCAGGCGCTCCATCTGGCGGCGAATCGTCCCGCCATTTTCTTCCTTCCACTTCCAGCAGCGCTCTACAAATTTCTCCCGGCCCATTTCGAGGCGCAGGCGCTGGCCCTCGCGTTGCCAAGCGCTCTTGGCCTGAGCCCCTTCCAAATCGGGCAAAGCCTCGCGGCCCAGCTCGCGCTCCACGATCATATTCGTGGCGATAGCAGCGTGATCCGTGCCGGGCAGCCAGAGCACGTTTTCGCCGCGCATGCGATGCCAGCGCATCAAAATGTCAATTTCCGTGTGCTCCAGCATGTGCCCCATGTGGAGCGACCCCGTGATATTGGGGGGAGGAATCACCAGGCAGAAATGCGGACGGGTGCTTTCATCCGCGGGCCGATAGAGACTATGCTCAACCCAAAAGCGGGCCCAATGGGGTTCGATACTTTCCGGCGAGTAAACCTTGGGGATTTCGGTTTCCAAAGGAACCTTCTCCTGAATAAGTCCGGCAATAGATTGAAATCAAATAAATATACCGGCTGTGTGGAAGGGAGTCAAACGTCCGCGTTGCCCCCGCCTGGCTTCCCTGGCGGGATAAGTTGCGATGGGCAGCCCATACGCCGCAGAATGCAGCATGCGAATTTAGCCACGGGCTGAATCCCCACGCCGAACGCGGCGACGTCCCAGCATTTCTTGGCGTAGTGGTAAAGGGCTGAATCAGCCGGGATCTAGGATTGAGGCGGGGACGATTCGGAGCTGATTTCAGTGGCGATTTCTTCAGCAATCCGCCTGGCCAATTCCTCCACAGCTTCCATGGGCAAAGCGGGAGGCGCCATCCTCACCACAACTTTATGGACGACGGAGTAAATCAAGCCCCAATCGTAATAAGCGGGAGGCGCAGCAACTTCCGCCGGAGGCTCGGGCGGCGCGGCTTCGGGCGCAGGCTCCGGAGGAGCATTTTCAGGTGAGACGGCTTCCGGCGCGGGCTCCGGAGCGGCGATTTCCGCAGGGACCGCTTCCGGCGCGGGGGGAGCACTTTCCGTGGCGGGAATTTCCTCCACGGGTGCGCATGGAGCAACTTCCGCGGGGGTAGCGTCCACGGCATGAGAGGCAAAGTGCACCTGCCCAGCGGTGGCATCATCTAAAGAGAAGCTATCAAGGCTCGTGGCTGTCAGAGCGGTAGGGAGAGACGGATGCTCAGGCGGCTGCTGCACCCCAATTTCAGGAGGAGCAACGGGAGCTTGGGCTTCGAGTTGCGGCTCCAAGGCAGTGGGGCCAGCGGGTTCGGGCGCCGGCGGAGCAGGAATCGTCTCATCTTTCCAGACCGGCTCTGCAATTTCCAACGGAGTGCGGAAAATGACCGTGCTAATCTCGTCGGCATGGCTGGGGGGCGCGGCGGTTGGCGCGAACTGTTCCTCGATAAAGACCGGCTCCGGCGTTGCTGCTTCCGGCCCTGGGAGAAACGATGGATTGGGCGCCGCGGGGGGAGGAGAAACCGGTTCCGGCGCCAGGGGACTAGGAGCAGGCGGCTCCTCCACAATCGAGGGAACTTCCACAACGGGAGCGCTCGATGCTTCGGGTACAGGAATCGTGTCGACGAACTCCGGTGCGGGTGCGAAATCCAGGGCGATTTCCACCTCTGGTTCCGGCGTTGCGTAGGGCACTTCCGTTTCCGCCGGCTGGACCTCGGCAGGATATCCCGGTGCCTCTTCCTCAGGGGGCGCGGTGAATGCAACCCCCTCCGAAACCGCGGAAAAATCCGGCGTAACATGCTGCACCAGCGTCGGCGTGTAATCCGGGTTTTCGCTCGAAACCCCATACTCCGGCGGCGGCGGAGGCGGCGCAGCAATAGGCGCAGCAATCGTGGGCGCCTCGGCCTCACATTGCTCGGCAAATTTCACCACGGTGGAAATTAATTCGTGCGCTTCAAAGGGTTTCTTGATGATTCCGTCCGCTCTTACATCTGCGCCCCGCGCCTCGTCGTAAGGCTCCATATCGCTGGCAACGAGCAATACCGGCACATGAGAAAGTTGCGCCGACTTTTTTACGAACTCGCAGACTTCGTAGCCATCTCTGCCTGGCATGGAGACGTCCGCCAGAATCACCACGGGACGAATCATCGCCAAGCGCTTGATGGCGGCCACCCCGTTGGAAACGGTCTCAACCTCAAATCCTTCACCTTTCAGTATTCCCAGCGCTTTCTTCTGAATGGTGGGACTATCGTCGGCGACCAGAACAATCCGGGCCACGGGTTTCTCCTGCGTTGCGCCAAAACTAATTGGCTTGAGGAATACCACGACCCCACGACGAAGTCAAGGCGCAACTGATTGGAAATCTTGAGTTTGCGTTGCCGTTCCGGCAGAAATCTACGCGCGAATGAACTCTGACCGCTTGAGCCTTGAAACGCACGTCCCCTGGGTATCGGGGCAAAACTAAAAGGGCTTGATTATCTTCTTCAGAGCATGAAAGTGGCCCTTTTTCTTGGCAGGCTCCGCGGGTGTCGCAGTGTCGGTCTGACTCTTAGCGGGCGTACCTTCCTGGGCCTTGCCGCTGTCGTTATTGGTACTCGTGGCCGTCTCGGCGGGCTTCGCCGTTTCCAAGATCTTTTCATTTACGGGAGTGGCCACGATGGCGGCATTGACGGGCGGAGCGGTCTGCGGCCCCTTGGCGGCCTCGCTTCCACCTCCGGAAGGGGCGCCGAGATGCACCGGGCCAAACAGTGTAGCGCTGGTGTCCGGAGCGCTTGACATCAATTCACCCATCTTGCCTAACCAGCCGCGTTCCACGTGATGGCTTGCATCCGCTTGCGCGCGTGCCAGCATGGCGCGTGTGGGGTTGGGGATGGGCGCTTTCATGGCGGTTAACCGCTCTTTGGCTTGGGGAACCAGCGGGCTCAAGGGAAAGTCGGTAATCACCTGCGAGTAGTAAGGGATCGCCTCGCGCCCCTTCTTCAGATGCTCCAGGCTCTGGCCCAGGTAAAAGAGCGCGCTATCACCCCCACTGAAATTCGGGTACTTGTCGATAATCTCCTGGAAGCGGGATCGCGCCGCCGGATAGGCGCCGTGCAGGTAATAAAAGTTCGCGGTGTAGAAATCGCCCTGCGCCAGCACCTCCTGCGTTTGCCGCAAGCGCCGCTTGACACGTATGATCAGCGGGCTGTCAGGATACTTCAACAGGAATTCCTTGAACTCAGCGTCGGCTATGATGGCATCCGTCTGGTCGCGGTCGGCCTTCGCCATCATGCGGTAGTGCGCCATGCCTACGCGGAACTGTGCTTCCGGGGCCTCCGGAGCGGTGGGGAAGAAGGTAATGAAATCCTTGTATTCCGCTTCCGCCTGGGTCAACCCGGAAACCCCACCCTCGCTGTAATAGGAATTCGCAATCGCCAGCTTGGCTTTCGATAGATACTCGCTATCGGGATAGGTGTTGATAAGGGTTTGCAAAGTCAGCCGTCCCACTTCGTAGCGGGCGTGGGTAACCTCGTTGAGCGCCTTCTGGTAAAGAACCTTGTCCGGCTGCTCGCCAGGGGCAAAAATCAATCCCGGGTCAGGATGGTGCATCCGATTAACCGCCGCGCACCCGGGAAGGAAGGCGACGGCGAGCCCTAGCAAGCTGAGGGTGAAGAAGGCCTTTCGACCTGTGATCTTTTTGGGTCTTTTAAACAGAATTCTAGCTCCTCATCGGAATCAAACTCGGGAAACCTGCCGCGAAGCCGCGGCTTGGCGAATCATCTCCGCCAGGCGCGCCTTGGCGTCCTTTGAAAAGATGTCGGAACCAGCCACCAGGATGTCCGCCCCGGCATTCACCAGCGCCTCAATATTCTCCCGGCAGATGCACCCCTCGACTTGAATCGCAAAACTCAGCCGCCGGTCACGGCGCAAGTCACAGGCGGTTTGGACCTTCCCCAGCGTCCTGGGCAGGAACGAACGATTGGCGAATCCCAGGTCGGCGGAAAGAATCAGCAGGTAGTCGATTTCCTCCAGGACGTCGGAAACGGATTCGACCGCCGTGGAAGGATTCAGCGCCAAACCCGCCTTGGCGCCTCCGGCCCGAATCACGCCGAGAACCTGATGCAGGTTCGGTGTCGCCTCCGCATGAATCGCGATGCGGTCCCCGCCGATCTCGATAAATTCCCGGACGTAGCGCTCCGGGCGCTCGACCAGAAGGTGCAAATCCAAAACCAAGCCGGTGGCTTTGCGCACGCTTCGCACCACGGGCTGGCCCACGCTGATGTCGGGAACAAAGTGCCCGTCCATCACATCCACGTGAACCATGGACGCCCCGGCGTCTTCAATGATGTACAATGCCTCGCCGAGCCGGGCAAAGTCCGCCGCCAATAGAGAGGGCGCAATAAGGGCCATACGTCCAGTCCCACGGTGAAACCTCTTGCCGCGAGAAACGTCCCTTAGATTAGCACAACTCTCTGCAATTCGGGGAGAAAGCGAGACAAAACACTGCTCGGGCGAAGCCTCATTGAAGGGGTAGCACACTTTGATCATGTAGCGGCGAGTCAATCCGTCAACGGACGGACCATTCAGCGGCGTCCCGACCAGATCGGGATAAATTCCCCCGCCTTGGCATCAGACCGTACTAGTTCCAGTATGAAAGTCGCGTCCTGAATTGATAAATACATTACCCCATTGCGTGAGCCCGCATGCCCGGAGCGCCTGCCGGCGTTATCCCCGCTATGAAAATGAATGCGCCTCGTCGTTGGAGGTTTGAGCCCCCCTTCCTCTTGAGAGGAGTATAATACCTCTTAGCAGATAGCCCCTCGCAGGGTTGGAGGATGCACCCATGGCGCGCGAATTTACCACTCAACAGCTTGCCGACTTCCTCTTCGACCGCATCATTGTCAATTGCCCCAAGTGTCTTGAGACCGGCTGCTTGAAAATTGCCTGTACGTTGGTGGCGGAAGAACTTTTGGAAGACGCTGAAATCATTCACAAGCTGGAACAGGTTTCGGACGGCGGCGCGTAAGAGTCAATTTCCCGTAGCGGCGAGGGAATTTATCCCCATCAGATCGGAACCTCGCCATATGGCGGCGTCGCGATAAAATCGGGATAAATGCCGCTGCCTCGACATCGAGATGACCGCTACCGGCTCCGCCGCCCAGTGTGAATCCCGAAGCACGCAACGAGGTGGCCCGTGATGAATATGGCGCGCAGCGCCAGTATGGCTCTGGTTTGTCTGATCTTCCTTCCCATCTCCAGGACTCAGGCGGCCGATCTGCCGCATTTTCGCGCGGAGGACGGCGCTGCGGAGCTCGTGGTTCACGGTCAGCCCTTCCTCATCCGCGGAGGCGAACTCGGCAATTCGTCGGCCGGAACGCCCGAGCAGGCCGACGCCATACTGCCGGCGATGGCGGGGCTGCGCCTGAACACGGTGCTGATGCCGGTGGCATGGGAACAGGTGGAGCCGAAGGAAGGGGTTTTCGATTTCAACATTCTGGACCACTGGATCGACGTGGCCCGCCAGAATCGCCTGCACCTGGTGTTGTTGTGGTTTGGAAGCTGGAAAAATGCGTTTTCCGAATACGCCCCGGAGTGGGTGAAGGCCGACACGAGGCGCTTTCCCCGGGCGCAGTCGGTGCATGGCGCGCCGCTGGAGATCCTGTCGACTTTCGGCACCGAGACACTCCGCGCTGACAGCCTGGCTTTTCGCGCGCTGATGGCGCATCTGCGGGAGAAGGACCAGGAGCAGCAGACGGTTTTGATGGTGCAGGTCGAGAACGAAATGGGATATCTGGGGCCGGGAAGGGATCGCTCCCCGGAAGCGGACCGGCAGTTTGCCGGCCCCGTTCCTAACGATCTCATGGATGGGTTGGCTGCCCGGCGGGCGGACTTCTCCCCGGAGCTGGCAGCGCACTTCAACCCGCAGGGCCGTACCTGGGGTGAGGTTTTCGGCGAGGCCGCTAGCGAGGTCTTCATGGCCTGGCGATACGCAACCTGGGTCCAGTCGGTCGTTCAGGCGGGAAAGAGCGAATACCCCCTGCCGATGTATGTGAACGCCCAACTCCCCGCCCCCACGGAACGGCCTGGAGAATATCCCAGCGGAGGGCCGCACCCGTATTATCTGGCGGTATATCGCGCCATGGCGCCGGCGATCGATTTCTATTCTCCCGATATCTACTGGCCCGAATTCGAATACTGGGTGAAAAGGTACGCGATGCGGGGAAATCCGATTTTCATTCCGGAAGCGAGGATCGACACCGCCCCTTGGAATGCGCTCTACGCTTACGGGGCGGCCCAAGCCATCGGCTTCTGCCCCTTCGGCATTGATAGTCTGCGCCCGCCCGCTGCTCCTGGCGATCCTCAACCGGCGATCATGCAGGTTTACGCGGCAATCTCCGGCCTGGAAGTCATGCTCACCGTGGCGCAAAGCGCCGGACGCACGCGCGGAGTGGCGCTCCATGCCAACAGCCCGCGCGCAAGCCAATCCGTGGCGCTGGGCGGATATGTGTTTGAGGCGTCGTTATCGCGCGCCTGGTCCACCGGCACGCTGCTGGCAAACGACGGAGGCATGCTGCTGATCGAGTCTCAGCCCGATGAGTTTTTTGCCGTGGGCAGCGGCCTGACCGTGAGGATGAGCAGGGACCCGGACACCGATGCGCGCACGGCCGGCATCGCCAGCATCGAAGAGGTTTCGAGAGCCGGCGCGGGCTGGACGATCACGGCAAGGCTTAATGGCGACCAAAGCAATCAGGGCAGACAACTGAGCATGGATCCAAAGGAAATCCGAACGTATCGCGTGCGGTTGTACAGCGCGCCGCAATGATGGCGATTTCCGGTCTTGAGATTACAGAATGTGCTGGGCAGTGTTCACCCTCTGAATACAGATCTTCACCTTGGGCGCGACGGTCGTGCCGCTCATCTGCTTTTTTCCCATATCGCCGATACTGACGGGTGAGGGAGTGCCTAAAATCGAAACCTCGACACATTTATAGGCACGCAACGAGGAAAGGTAATTCCGCTCGGACCGGAATAACTCGCTACCTGCTTCACGCTCTTGTACCCAGTTGGCGCCCGCCTTACCGGCGAGGGGGGCGCTCCCTGTCCCGGCGCCAAGCTTCCGGGCAAACTCACTTCAGCCCTTCGGCAAGATACAAGTCAGCAAGCGTGCGGTGGTAGCCATACACGTATGTTTTGCCATCGGTCGTCATGCGGATGGGGCCGATTCTTACCACCCCGGCGGGATCTGCGGGCATAAGCTGCTTCCAGAGTTTTCTTTGTCCGGTGTTCAAGTCCATTTGATACACCTTGGCGGGCAGGATGCCGGGTTGATAGATATAGAGCGCGCGTCCGTCAACACTCCAGGAAATGGGTTCTTCTCCCGCTTCCAAACCCGCGATGGGATGGGCTTGGCCTCCCGAGACCGGATACACATACCCTTTCTGGTCGGGCCCGAGGGCCGCCACTTGCTGCCCGTCCGGCGATAGGCAGAAGGCATTGGCATTCACCCCTTCCGGCGTAATGGGCTGAGGATTCCCACCTTCCAGGTTCTGGACAAATAGCTTGGGGCCGTGGCCCGCCTCATTGGCGGAGAAGAGCACCCGCTTCCCGTCCGGGAACCAGCGCGCCCAAACGTGGTTCAAGGAGTCGTTGGTGAAGGGGCGGGATTCTCCTGCCTTGGTGGGTAACAGGGAAAACTGCGCCGGCGAGCCTTCCGGTTGAGAGATGACCAAGCGTTGGTCGGGGGACAAGGCCACCGCCGCCCCCTCGCCCAATCGCACGGCCGGTGAGCCATCCGTCTTGCGCATGTACACGGTATAGGCCCACACGCCGCCCTTTCCATAGGTCCCGCCGCCTTCGCCTTCTTCATCGAAAAGCAGGTTCTGTCCATCTCCCGAGAGGTCGGCGGGGTAGGAATAGTCCAGCCAGGAAAGGTCGGTCTCCACGCCCTTCAGCCCCGAAAACCCTAACAATTCGCGGCGCCAAGTCGCCCGGATCAGGAGAACCCGGCCGTCCTTCCAAACGTCCATCAGGATCAAGGTGCCTGGCATGGCGGAGATCAGCCGCTCACGCCCGTCCAGGCCCACCGCATACAAGGCGCGGTTGGCGCCCACGCGGCTACCGGTGAACCAAACTTCCTTGCCGTCGGCGGACCATGCCAGGCCCTGGATGGTGTAGAAGCCGCTGGCCAGCGTCTTCTTCTTGCCGTCCTTACTAACAATCGCTACCGAGCCGCCGTCATCTCCTTCCATGGGATGATCGAGAAAGGCCACCCATTCGCCATCGGCAGAGACGCGCGGATGGCTGATCCAGCCGCCGGTTTCGTAGAGGACTTTGTCCACCGGATATTCCAACCGGTTGCGCCCGCCCGCGTCGCGGACAACCGCCAAACTGATTCCGTCCGGGGACCAGTCGGCCCATTGGACGTCTTCCAGGACCTCGCGGGGTGCTCCGCCGGCCAGGGGGGCGCGCGCCAGCGTGCCCTGATTGACCCAAGTGCCGGCGGCGCGGCATCTTAACAACAAGGCCATTTCTCCGACCGACGACACCGCCAGAAGCTGCGTTTGACCCAGCGATAAGGAACGGGATTCGGGCGCGTCCAGACGGCCGGTGAACACATCAATAGGATTGCCCTGCCAAGCGGCACTATACAAAATGGTCTGTCCATCGGCGGCGAATCGCGCCGCCTGGATCGCCCCGCGCCGGAAAGTGATCTGTCGATAGCGCGGCTCGGCTGCGGCGGAGGATTGCCAGGCGTGCCTGCCTATGGTCATTCCCACCACGAGTCCTAAAAGCAGCCCCAGACCGAGAAGCACCGGGCCGCGAAGGGATCTTCCCGGCGCCTTCGCGGAGACCGCGGCAGCCGGAGCGGGCCCGGAAACCGCCGCAGCGGAGCGGCTGGAGTCCATATCGCGTTTTACCCGCTTCAAATCCGCGCGCATTTCCGCCGCCGTCTGGCAGCGCAGGTCGCGATCTTTCTCCAACGCCTTGGTGATGATGCGCTCCAGTTCCACCGGTAATTGCGGATTCAATTGCAGGGGCGGACGCGGAGCCTGATGGAGAATCGCGCCATAGACGGAAGCCGGGCTGGCGCCGGCAAAGGGGCGCAGGCCGGTGGCCATTTCGTAAAGCACCACGCCGAAGGAAAACAGGTCCGTGCGCACGTCCAATTCTTCGCCGCGCGCCTGTTCGGGAGACATGTAAGCCACCGTGCCCATCGTCTGGCCGGGGCTGGTGAGCAACACGGGCTCGGGCCCTGCCGTGGGCTGGGCGGTATTGTCGGCCCCCTCGGCCACCGTCCGGGCGCGCGCCGCCAGCTTGGCCAGTCCGAAATCCATAATCTTGGCCTGGCCGCGCTTGGTCACGAAGATATTGGAGGGCTTGATATCGCGATGGATGATCCCCTGGGTATGCGCAGCATCGAGGGCATCGGCGATTTGTATGGCCAGGTCCAGGAGCAATCCGAGGTTGAGGGGTTTGCCCTCGAGGCGATGGTCAAGGGTCTGCCCTTCCAGAAGTTCCATCGAGATGAAGAACTGCCCTTCACATTCGTCAATATCGTAAATCGTGCAAATGTTCGGGTGGTTAAGGCCGGAAGCCGCACGCGCCTCGCGCTTGAAGCGCTCCACCGCCTGCGAATCTTTGGCCAGTTCTTCCGGCAAAAACTTGAGCGCGACGAACCGATGCAGCTTGGTGTCTTCGGCTTTGTAAACCACCCCCATGCCGCCGCCGCCGACCTTCTCGATGACTCTGTAATGGGAAACAGTTTTGTTATCCATGGCGCGATCAGTGATTACCTGAAAAGAAAAGCATTCTAATGCAAGGGAAGAAAGAAAACAACCGAAGGTGGCGCCCGGTAGTGTTTCAGTTTGATGTAGCGGCGGGGGAATTCATCCCGATTGGATCGGGACCCCGCCATTTTCGCGGCGGCATTGCGCCACCTATGGTCCGTCAACTGACGGATGAACTCGCCGCTAGGTTTCGGAGGTGTCGCCGGCACCACATGCCGCCCATGACAGGCCTTCCACCCGCGTCCCCCAGCGTGCAGGTCAGGGCGCGCCACATGCCTCCCCAGAAGTCCAAATCAGGGTCCTCTGAGCGACACTTCCGAAACCGCTGCGGTCGCTCGCAGCGCGATTGCATGCAGGCGCGGCTAGGCGTATGATTTCCGCCGGGCCGGCGTCCATAACGGGGATTCCGGCTATATGGAAATCCCGGCTTCTACCTAAAAGGAGGCTTCATGAAACTGCGACAAGTCTCACCGATGGCACGGATTGCTGTCCTCATGGCTCTGGTTGTTTTTCTTGTTTCCTGTGGTTCTAAACCCACCCCGGAACCGGCTGGCGGGGCTGCCGCCAAGGGCCCCGCAGCGTCGGCCACACAGGCCCCCGTGGCGCCGCCGGCAGGGGGCGCTGGAGGTTGGCTGGAGGGGATTCCGGAGGTAATGCCGCAATTCACCTATGGGACCTTTGACAGCAAACAATCCGCGAAAGTCAATCTCGGGGACCAAACGATGTACAACCTCTACTATAACGGGGTGACCCCGGAGAATGTTCGGGAGTACCTCGGAAGATTGAAGGCAAAAGGATTTCGTGCAGACGAAGATAACGCCAATCCCGGAGACATCTCCGCCCACGGAAGCCTTGGCCAGGGACCGGGCAGAATCGGTTTCGATATGCATTTCGAAGCCAAGGGCCACGTCGATCTTGGCGTTACGGTGGTCAAGAAACCTTAGCGAAAAAAGGACCTGCGGCTTTCGCCGGGTTCTCGATTTTCGTGCTGTCCGCAAGGTGCGCACTGGAGGACGAAGCAGCGAAGCGGTGCTCGCAATTTGCGACCACCTCCGCGGCTCGTCATCCGGCCCCGCGTGCGCAGCGGCTTTCGCCTGGCCATCCAACGCCGGTGCTCTGATCGGTGGCGCTGGCACCCCTGCCTGTGCATTGGGCTGATGCATTCCATGCATCAAGCACAGGCAAGAGTGCCTGTGCCACCCCCCATGCCGTCCCTGATAGGCCCTGCACCCGCGTCCCCCAGCGGGCATTTCCCGATGTGGTGCCGCAAAGGAGGGCCAGGTTTGACCACCTCCGCGCCCCCCGCTTGCGCATTTCGCATGAGGTCCTGGAAAATAGGGTAGAATATCAATGAGGAATTTGTTATGGGCGAGCCCACGAAAACTCTTGAGGATATGGTACGGGAAGTCCCTCCCGAATACAGGGAGCAGCTTCGGGACTATGTCGAGGCCTTGCTCGTGCGGCGCTCCATCCCGCAACCCGGCAAGCCCCAATTCGCCTGGGCGGGCGCCCTCGCAGGCTTGCGGGATCGGTACACCTCCGTCGAGTTGCAGCACTACATCGCGCGTTGGAGATCCGACGGCGAATGAGACTGCTTGTTAATACCAACCTCTTCATCTAAGTGTTGTTGAATCAGGCCAGCGCCGGAGACGCTCGAACCTTCCTGGAAAACCGCAAGGGTCACGAACTCTACGTCTCGGATTTCGCTCTGCATTCGATCGGGCTTCTGCTGTTCCGGCACCAGCAACACCAGTTTTTCCGCCAATTCCTGCGAGATGTGATCGAGAGAGTCGGCATTGGGGTGGTGTCTCTCGGTGCGCCGGAGATGGACGCCCTCGTTGACGTGGCGGCGAAACTCAACCTGGACTTCGATGACGCCTACCAGTACAGCGCCGCCACTAGGCATGGGCTGAGAATCGTGAGCTTTGACGCTGACTTCGACCGCACTCCGGAAGGCCGGCTTCTTCCCACGGATGTTCTGTGATTTCCGGTACCCGTAAAGGGGACGTGCATTCTTTCTCCTGCGGTCATAGGGGAAGCGCGGCGGTGGACGTACTGTGGCTTCCTCCCAGCCCGTCATCCGTCCCCGTTTCCCGTGCCCCGTTTCCCGTGTCCCGCCTGCGGGCCGAAGCCCTTCGGCGGGCAAAGGCCCGTGTCCGGAGCGGCTTTCGCCTGGCCATCCAACGCCGGTGCTCTGACCTGTGGCGTGGTGGCACAGGCACTTTTGCCTGTGCTTTGGGCTGATGCATTCCATGCATCAAGCACAGGCAAGAGTGCCTGTGCCACACTACATGCCGCCCATAATAGGCCTTGCACCCGCGTCCCCAAGCGGTCATTTCCCGACGTAGTGCCGTGGAGGAGGGCCAAGTACGCCCACCTCCCCTACCTGCTGATACCCATTTTTGTCAATGAACGTCTGCTCGGTGCTCGAGAAGGTATTTGTACAGAAGCTGGTTCAGGTCTTCGCTGCAAACCGCATGCTCGTAGTGATCATAGTTGGCCCAGAAACAGTCTCCCAAATCGGTCAGTTGCTCGCCCTTGTCATCCTCCCAGGACTTCATGATTTGTCTCACTTTTTCAGGCGCGGCGGGGATTCTCCTCCCGGGGAAAAAACCGATGATGTCGTTAAACCGTTTAGCCAGGCAATTCGCGCCAACGGTTGACAGGGCAGCCGCCACCCTCGGAGCACGATCGCCATGGTAGATAAAATATCGTTCGCCTTCCCACGCCATGTGTCCGAAAAAGCCCTGCAAATCCCAAAGATCCACCAGCAGAGCTTCGGTGTGACTGAGGGACGAATAACCCTGGTGTAGCTGCCGTTCTTTGAGGCGGTAATACAACTCCAACAAAGTTTCGCGCGGTTCCCGGAGGTTGAATGCATCGTCCAGCGTTTCGGGGTAACCCAGGGTAAAAGGTCCGGAAACTGCTGTTACTTCCGTCGAACTCCCCGGGCCGTAGCCATATGACAATTTCAGCCGAGCTTGCCACTCTCCGCCCCGCCCCCATTGCTTGTCCAAGTTCCCAACGTTCCAGATGAAGGTTTGACGGGAGTGACCGGCTAGGCGGAGGAGTCCCTTCCCCGCTTCTGCTTCGGCGAGGATATCCGGGGAGCGACCCACAACTTTCTCACCGTCCAAGAATTCTGCTTCGACCAAAAACCGGATCTCTTTCTCATCCTCATTGGAAACCGAAAAGCTCAGCGGTTTGTTTGTAGGCCCCCAAATAGTATGGGTACTGATATATACTCCATGGGTCGGGCCTTTCAGTTGGAACCCGGCCCCGCCCTCCAGCTCATCCTCCAGGTAAGTCGCATAGAGGATTCGCAATTCCTGCTCCCCATAATCTTTCCAGTCGCGAAAGCGAAGCCATGTCTCTTGGTAGAGCAAATGCCGGTTGGCTTGGTCGAACAGGTAATTCAAATTGGCTGAAATAAAGTGTTGCCATATGGCGCTAGAAGGCCCCCAAACGTCATTCTCCCGGTAGTCAATGGAGAAGTTCTCGACATAGGCGGGCGTCCAGCTTGCGGTATCGGGCTCGGATTTCTTAGGGAGTGATAGATTCCCATTCTTGATCGATTCCTCAAAGAACCTCGCCAAGGCCGCGTATTGTGGCGCGCTGATGTACCTGTACCAGAGGAATTCGTCAGGGTTGGGGTTGACGTGGCTGGTCCGCAGATAAATGAAATTGGGAAGCAACGTTAAGACAAGGTCCCCATCGGTCATGTCGGCCTCCCACTGAATAACGTAGATATGGACGTCCTTTTCCAGGGTTACAGGATGCTTGCGGTCACCGATTTCGATTGCATCACAACGACCCTCGAAATCATCGAGAAAAGGAACTCTGCCTCTTGAATCATACGGAATAGTCAAACACCGGAGTTGGGTCTTCCATTTACCATCATGCCAGGTCGGGATCTTGTATTGGAATGTCTGAATGTAACGCTCGAAATTCGATGTCGATTCCTGACCGATTACAGATGAAATGCAAACCAAGGCCAGTCCCGTCAGGATCATGCAAGTACATAAACTAGAGGTCCCTTTCAATTGCATCACGCCTCCCCCCCACGGGCCAGGAACGATACCTGGTAGCCACGCTCAGCGTTTTTTTGACCGTGGGCCTTTTTCCAGCGCGATACTCCAATGGCAATCGCCCGTAATCAATCTGAATCGGGCAGGCTGCAAACGGCGGATGTTGGGCACGCCGGCAGATTACCACCACGGCCCAGGTCCTTCAAGCCTTCGCGGTGAGCGCAGCCATTGCACGCATATTCGACTGGAGGTTTGGTATCAAGGGGAAAAGCCCACGAACAGGACAACATTGCCCGCGGCTACCGGCTAGTCCGCGGGTGGCGCCCCAATACATCGGGGCGTCCCCAGCCTCGCGTTGCGGCCTCTCGGGCTCAAGTGCAGGGGCTAGGGGAAAGGGCGATGGCAAACTCAAGATTCAGGATTCAAGATAACGGCGAACACAAGGCCGGAAAGACGGGGGGAAAGGGCGATGGCAGATTCAAAATTCAAGATTCAAGATAAGGGCGAACACGAGGCCGCGAAGACGGGGATGGGGGAAGATGGGTCAAGATGGTATGCATGGCATCGTTGGTGTTATCGCCTATTTCCGCCAGGACTGCAATCACCAATGTCTTGCAAGGGGTGCTGGTATCTTGATGAACAAAATGCACTTCCATGACGCCCGTGACGCCGGGACCGGTGTGCTCGGCAGGAGAGTGGAAGTGAAACTGAACCAAATTGTAGGTGTCGTTGTTCCATTTGATGCTGCTGCCCGTCGAGGTGGTGCCGGGGCAGATGGTGAGTTCGATGGCGTAGTTGATGTTCTCCACGCAAATGTCCGCGCTGGCGTAGCTAAACTCAATGTGCGAAAGGGTTTGCGGGGTGAGGTGGGAGGAAATGGCAATCGGCAACTGGCCCGTTGCCTCCGCGCAAGCTGGAAACAGTTGCCCCGAGTAAGCGGGGCCGTTAAGCGCTCCCTACGACCAAGTGCACGGGATCTGGGCAATGCCGGTGGCGGAAAAACCACACGACGCAACCCCAATCAGCAACATGGTCCTAATCCGATTCGACATCGCAATCCTCCTCTTGGATTCAGGTCAAGATCAATTGGGCAAGCGGGACGAAAAATCAAAGATGTGTTGGCTGGGCCCGCTCAACACGTCATAATTCGGGATTCCAAGAATGGACATTTTGTCCTAACGACAATATATACCTTATTACTGCCGCGTGCAATGGATTGAGGGGTTACCTCATATGGGGTTTATCTCGGGTTTCTGCCACGTTTGCAGGGCGAGTGCGAATGTTTCAATGCGGAAAATGGGCCAGTACGGTCAGATTCCCCCGAAAGGGCGCTGGGGGCAATGCATCCTCTACGGCCGCGTCGTGCCGGCGAGAATTCAATGAGGTCGGCGTTTACGAGTACCGGGCTGGGAAGTCAAGCTGAGGCGTCCCACCTTCCAGTATTTGACTTTTTGCCTGAGAAGTCAAAGGGTCGCAAACGGACTTCTAGTCATTATTTCCGGCCCAAGTCCGAGTCATTCTCCAAGGTATCGTGGCCATTCGCCATTATTCTCGGAATAACTACCTTACTGAGACTTTGTCCATGAGCGAATGGGGACCTTACGGGACCTGTGGAATCATGCAAACATTGCCTAATGAATTCTGGTACCAAAAGTACCGCCAGTGTGACGCCGATCACGCGTCAGGCTTTACCTCGAGCATCCCCGTTTCGGCATCAGTGACCTTTCCCATCATCCAGGGGCCCAGCCACGCGAGCGCCACCGAGTCGATCATCCAGTGGGCGAGCATGGCGGGATACAAGCTTCCCCAGCGCACGACGGGGTAAGCGAGCAGCGCTCCCAACAGTCCGGCGCGAGTCATGCCGCCCCATCCCTGATAGAAATGCGCCAAGCCGAACGCCAGGGAAGACACCACCCAAGCCCACAAGAGCGAGTGCAGCCAGTCGTGCAATTGCGTCAACAGATAGCCGCGGAAAAGGAACTCCTCGCAGAACGCCGCCGTGGGGGCGACCATCAGAACCGCCCAGAGTTTCTCGCGGGATGTTTGCGGAATGAGCAGGTAAACCAGGTCGGATTCGCGCGGCAGCCATCCGCGGCGTTCGCACCAGATGACCAACCCCATTGCCAGAAGCGCGGCCACGGCGATGCCGGCGCCCCACTCCAGCGCCGGGCCCAATGGCATCGCGGCAAAACCCTTAGCCAAGACTTTTCGCTCGATCAGGAACACAACTCCCAATGCCACGATGGTCAAGAGCCACTGGGAGAACACGGCAGATAGGTAGAGGCCCAAGCGGGGCATGGTGCGGATTTCGGGGTTGCGGGCGGTGGAGTAAGAGAGGGCTGGCACTCCCACCACCAGCACCAGGGTGAAAAGAACAGCGATCAGCGTGGTGAACATGCCTGAGCTCGAGAGACTGGCAGTGCTACGGCTGCTTCTCCAAAGTAATTCGCACGGTGCGGAGCCCCGATCCCGGCGTCAAGTTCAAGGGCTGGGCGCGCGGCTGGTAACCCATGAGCCGAAACTCGATTTGATGGTCTCCCGGCACGAGCTTGAGGATGGAGGGCGTGCTTCCATGAAACTCGTCATCAATCATAATATCGGCGCCGCTGGGATCAGAGAAACACTCCACCGTAATGTACTCCCCCGGCTGGGCCACGGGTGCAGGGTGCGGCGTCGGAGTCGGGGTGTGAACCACCGGGGCCGAAACCACCGGCGGCGCGGCCACGGGTGGCGGCGGTGCAGAAGGAGCCATCGGTTTGGGAGCGGGAGGCGCGACGACGGCTGGCGCGGGCGTTTCCACCGGCGCGGGGGCCGGCGTTGCAGGCGCAGGCGTCGCTGCCGGTGTCACCACGGGTGCGGGCTGCGCCGGCGCCGCCGGCACAGCCACGTTGACGTCCTGATCCAGATAGGCAGTGAATTCCGAGCCCTTCCGCGCCCCCAAATCCCCGCCCACCTGAGTTTCAACCTTGATCTCGTCCCTCATTGGAATACCGGCCTTCTTCCGCGCCGAAATGGAGCGCAGCTTCACGATCTGCTGATTGGGAAGCCGCAGTCCCTCGATGTCAAAGTGCAGGAGCTTGCCCTTCTTGACATCCTGGACTGCGCCCCACACCGCCGCCCCCTGGGGAATCACCATCACGCCTTGCAACGTGACGGCCTGAGCAACTTCCAGATCCACCCTCGCGCCTACCATAGTCTGGGAACTCGTAAGGTCTGACGTCAGCCGCACGCGAACCGCGGTGCCCTCGGCGAGGTGCGCCGCTTGCGCTTGCACCACGCTGCCGGCACAGGCTACCACCAATCCCCATATCACCACCGCTTGCCTGATTCTCATGGCCAACCCTCCGTACTGGAAAACGTCTGCTGCGGCCCATCGGGTCGTAACGCCGCGATGCTTGCCTCTATTGCGGGACGAGCGTCGCCCGCACCGATTGGTGTGATTCCGGATCCACCACCATGTTTCGCGACCAGGTTCGGTAACCCGCCAAGCGGATTTCAATAGTGTGGGTCCCCGGCATCAAATGCAAAGTGGAGTGTGTGTTCCCCACCAAGTTGCCGTCGATTACAATATCCGCCCCATCGGGAGTGCTGTCGAATTCAACCGACGATGGTGCCAGCCCCATGTCTGTGGCAGCCATGGCGGAGGATGGCGCAGGAGGAGCCACGGGACGCTCAAGGGGCGTACTCGGCTGGACGGCCACCGGGGCGGCTGCAGGGGCTTCGACTGGCGCCCCCACAATCGCATCGGATGTAGTCACGGTGTACGATCCGTCGAGATAGACTTGATATTCTTTGCCTTTGTCGGCCCCCACCACGCGCATAATTTGCCCCGGAATCGCGGACCTTTCGTGGACCTCGTCCTTAGCCTTCCCCTTCCGGGGCTTTTCCGGCTGAAGGCGTAGCGCCAGCTCCTGCCGGTCAGCGGCCTGAACCGTGGAGAATTGAAAAACCACTTCCGCGTCACCGGCCTTGGGTTTGTAGGCGCCCTTCACATCCAGAATCCTGCCGTGGCCCGTCGCTCCTTTGGCGATCACAATGTGTCCATTGACCACAACATCCTCGGTCACTTCAAATTCAATGACGTCGTTCCTCCGAACATTGTCCGTGGTAAGAACATTGCGGAGTTTTAGATTGACTGCCTGGCCGTCGCGCACAGGCACTCGCACAGCAAATCCCGGCAGGGCCAGGAGGGAAAGGAGAACCAGCGCGGCAAACCAGGCTACTGACAGCGCATGGCGATTATGCCTTTGAGTATCTACCTCGATCAAATATGAAGGCCTGTCCATGGCACCTCCAACGGGGACTCGGGAATACCGGGAGAACGTGTACGGCCTGCAGTCATGGTAAAAGATCCTCGGCTGCGATGGGTGCGGCTAGTGCCGATCCAACTATCTCGGATCCATTACTGCGAGCCGTCGGGCTGCAACTTGCGAGAGGGACAAAAACAACCCGCGCGCGCTCCACGTTGAAACGGCACTAGTGTCTCACCACGTTCGAGCAGCGTCAAGATGGTTCAACATTGATGGACAAGATAGACAGGATAGAAAGACACCATAAGAAGTCCTGAAGACCCTGCCCGCTGTTGCGTTGGCAAAATGCGTTGACCTGTAGCGTCAAACCCGCGCTCGGTTCATTGATGACTTCCAAGGCGCGCCCGATCACAGCCTGGGTGATCATCTCATACTTTATTCCGTATCCTGTCCATCCTGTCTATCCATGTTCAATCTCTTGGGTTCAGCGCAAAAGGTACGCACCCAAAACGGCGCGGCAGCGATCCCGATAGGCTTCAATCGGCGCATCCGCCGGTCCCACCAGCCACTGCAAACAATACCCATCCACCAAGGCGCGGATGGTCGCGGCGGCGTCCGGGGGGTGCACGCGCCGGAATTGATGCTCGCGAATTCCCTGCTCAATAATCCCGGTATCGCGACGATGGCAGGCATCGAAGAAACTTTGCAAGAGCAAGCGGAATCGTTCCTGGCGCGTGCCCAACGCCACAAAATCAAAAAAAACCAGGTAGAGCTTGCGGTTCACCTCCGCACTGTGAAACAGAACTTCCAATTCTGCAACCAGTTTCCCGCGCGCGGAGTCCTGTGCTTGCAGGACTTCATCCAGCGTGCGATTCAATTGCCGCAGGAGCCACTCCAGAATCCCGCTGAGCAGATCTTCCTTGGTGGGGAAATAATAAAGAGCGCCGCCCTTGCTCGATCCTGCCCTGGCGACAACAGAATCAAGGGTCAACGCTTGAATCCCTTTCTCCAAGATCTCCGCATATCCCGCCCTTACCAGGACATCACGGCGGCGGTCAGCAAGCTCCGGATTAGCGCGTCGTGGACTCATTTTTTCCTTTCGGTATTTAAAGACGTCTGGTCGGATTATTTCTGAATGGCCAGTTTTGTCAACAAGATTCAACGGACAGGACTCTCATCAGGGGGCGAGAGCAAGGGGGGACCATAAGGCGGACGGAGCTCCAAGCTTTGCATGTCGCGGGGGTGAGGGAATCTCTCCGGAAGAGATTATGGTTTGTGAGAATTGGAAGCGGAGAAGGCACGGGACCTGCCAAACGGGCCCGCACTACACTTGCTTGGGCATCGCATTCGTGAGATAGAGCGGCCTAACCGCACCTCAAGAGAGCTTTTGTTTTGAGCGAAATCTCTCATAACAACGGTGACAGAGAAGCTCCGCTCGCATCTTCGACGCATTCTTGTCGTTCCATTCGCCTTCCTCTTGAAAGAAGGCATCACAAATAGCACACCACGCATCCGGCCAACGGTTCGTGTCATCTGGCTCTTGCGAAAACCACTTTTGCGCGGGGTTCAAGGCCAGATGCTCACATACAAAAGTCTGGAAGGCATTCCCGTGCGTGGCGCACTCGATCTGGGCCCGTTCGTGGTCAGTTGCGCCCTGTTCAATAGCAAATCGAAGAGCAGAATAAACAACGTAAAGGAATCCATTATCTCCTGGACACCGATACGCCCCCTTTGACCCAAGCACCTTTGCAGCAACTGATGTTAACTCCCAGCCCAGATATTCATCGTCTGGCAATCTCGCTTCCGTAAGTTTAGTCAAGTCCTCTGCCTCTCCAAATGCCCGCACCTTCGCCACTGCGGCGGTGACGTTATCGGGTAAACTCTCGTTGGCCCAGCCCCACAACCAAGTGCCGGATGACTTTGAAGTGGTTCCGATAACCTGAATCGAAGCGACAACTTTTGGTTTGCCCCCCTCAGAGAATGTCAGAGTGCCCTTTTCGAGATCGTAGTCGTACCGAGGCCATGAAGAAATATGAAAATCCTGTTTGCATTTCTCGTTGAGTTGCATCAGTTGGTGCACCGCATCGTGGCAATAAGCAGTGAATTGTCCGGGATCCATTTTTGTCAACTCCAACTTTTAATGACCGAGCAAGCCGCGGGGAAATCTTGAATCCCCAGTGCAGCAGATGTTAACATTATTTGAAACAGGCGCAAAATGACTTTGGCGGAACATGGCGGCAATCTTCTGGGGCTCAACCTGGAGGAACTTGAGAATCTCGCGGTGAGCTTGGGCCAACCGCGATATCGCGGGCGGCAGATTTATCACGGTATCTACGCCCGGCGGGTGCGCGACCTTCCCGGGCTCACCGACCTCCAGCGTGATTTCCGCGAGGCAATTGCCGCTCAGCAGGGGATCATCTATCCGCAAGCCGAGCGTCATTTCTGTTCCCGTGACGGCGCGGTCCGCTACCTTTTCCGCCTCCTCGACGGCAACCTGGTGGAAACCGTTTACATGCCCGAGGAGGAGCGCACCACCCTCTGCTTGTCGAGCCAGGTGGGCTGCGCCCTTGACTGCCGGTTTTGCTTCACCGCGTTGCTCGGGTCAAAGCGCAATTTGACGGCGGGTGAAATCATCGGGCAGGTGCTGGCCGTATCCGCGGGGCGAAAAATCGCGCGTGGTGCGCGGCTGAACCTGGTTTTCATGGGAATGGGTGAGCCCCTGCTGAACCTTCCGCAGGTCATGAAAGCCGTGGAGATTCTCGCCGATCCCAAAGGCGTGGGCATTGCGCTGCGGCGCATTACCATTTCCACCGTCGGAATTATTCCGCGCATCGAGGAGCTGGCGCGCGAATCAATGCGTCCCAAGCTGGCCATTTCACTCAATGCTTCCCACGACGAGCAACGGAGCGCGCTGATGCCCATCAACTGGAAATACCCGCTGGCGGACCTGCTGCGCGTCTGCCATGCTTATCCTTTGCGCCCTTGGGAGCATTTGACTTTCGAATACGTTCTGCTGGATGGATGCAACGATTCCGATGCGGACGCCGGCCGCGTCGCCGACCTCCTGCGCGACCTCCGCGCCAAGGTCAACCTGATTCCTTACAATAGCGGCCCGGAACTTCCCTATCACGCCCCCAAGCTCGAGCGCGTGCTGGCCTTCCAAAAAATCCTCACCGACCGTCGCATTCCCGCCTTCATTCGCATCTCCCGCGGTCAGGACATCCACGCCGCCTGCGGGCAACTCAGCCTGGACATCGAGGGATCGGGAGATCGGGTCATCGGATCATCGGGTCATTGAAGGTACTTGCGGTTTTCGAATGGTAAGATGAATAACGACCTGAAAACTCTGCTGCTGTCAAATACTTAATCACTAAATCGCTCAAGGAACCAATCTCTCAATGAACCGATGACCCGATGAACCGATGGCCCGATCTCCTGATTCCAATTGCCGCCATTTGCCTTCCTGTGCGGCCGCCTTCCTTACGATGGGAGAAGAACAAATCCGTGCGGCACGCCGTGCAATAGTCAGCGACCAGGATATTCGCAGGCTTAACCCCCGCGCTCGTGAGTTGATGCCGGGCCACGGCGGTTAAATCCAGGCGCGCGGCAGGAACGTGCTCGGGAGCGTGCCCCGGCGGGTAGGCGCTCAGGGAAAGAATCGCGTGGCGATCGATGGCCGACTCCGGGCGATTGGGCAGCGGGCGGAAGAATCGATCCGCGCCGGCAAAACTCCCGTGGAAGGCGTCCACAACTTCCGCGCCCACTTCGTAGCAGCAGGCACGAATCGATGGCCCCAGCACCGCGATCAGTTTTTGCGGGTTAGAAGCAAAAGCGCGCCGCATATCTCCGACGGCTTTCTCGATGACGCGGGCCAGCGCGCCGCGCCACCCGGCGTGGACCGCCGCCACCACACGCCGGCGTGGATCCGCCAGCAGCACCGGCAGGCAGTCGGCAATTCGGATGGTCAAGAGGATTCCGGGTTCCGCGGTCATAAGCCCGTCACCCGCCGGAGGACTGCCCGCCGTGGGAACGGGAGTCTGGATGCCGGGCAATTGGTAAGCCAGTTGATCAGCGGCGTCGCGAGTCACTACGAACGAGTGGGATGAATGAATCTGCCGCAACGAGGCAAGCGCAAAATCCCTCGCGCCGAGCTGATCGAAGAAGCGGAGGCGATTCTGTTCCACCCGCGCACGCTGGTCCGCCTCTGTAAATCCCAGATTGAGCCCTGCGCATGGGGCCTGACTGAGGCCTCCCCGGCGCGTGCTGAACGCATGCACCAACCATGGAAGTTTGCTCAGCCGAATGGATTCGAGCCAGCCGAGGCCTCCGCGTGACACCATTTTGAAGCGTCGCATGCCCAAGTTTCGAATATAGCACACTGCCGGCCCACCCTGCGCGCCACGCAGCCCACCGCCGCGTTGCAATCGCTGCGACGATTTGATATGGTCAACTATTGAGGGCTGGGCTTAAGACTCGAATACTGACGTTCGGCATTGCGAAAACTCATATTCCCATGAACTTATCGCGGTAAGCGCGCCAACTGACGATGATTCTCGGAACCGGAGTGGATATCGCGGAGACCTCGCGCCTTGAGCAAGGCCTGGAACGGCACGGGGAGCGATTTACCAAGCGGCTGTTCACGGCAGGAGAAATTGCCTATTGCGAAAAATTCCAAAACCGCGGAGAGCGCTATGCGGCGCGCTTCGCGGCCAAGGAAGCGGCCTTCAAGGCTCTGGGAACCGGCTGGCGGGAGGGCGTTCGTTGGGTCGACGTGGAGGTCGTTCACCAGCCGAGTGGCAAACCTGAATTGGTTTTGACCGGCCGGGCGCTGGAAATCGCTCGGGAGTTGCGGGTCACACGAATGTCGGTTTCGATTTCCCACTCTGACCGTTACGTGGTGGCCATGGTGATTTTCGAAGGCGATGATTAAACTCAGGCATTACCGCCACAACCTTTTCCCCTTCGCCCTGGCATGGGTATGCGCAGCAGGAACAGTGTGCGCGCAGGATTTCGTCTCCGCGCCGATGGCCCCGCCGCCCCTCATTGACTCCAAGCAGGCCGTGAGGCTGGTTATGGCGCAATCGCCGCCGGAATACCCACTGGTGGCAAAGGCCAACTATATTGCCGGACAAGTGCAGGTGGAACTGACGGTCAATGGCAAGGGGAAAGTCGCGAGCGTGCATGTACTGGAAGGAAACGCCATTCTCGCGGCATCGGCATTGAACGCGGCGCGCCGCTGGAGCTATCATCCGCTCGCCACCCCCTCGGGCCCGTCAGGGTTCGTGACGAGGGTAAAATTGAAGTTCGTCTTGCGTCCCCAGGGGAAAGATCCATTCCCGCAGAGGGCGGAACAAGACTTTATGCGCCAGGTCACACCGCCCCAGCCGGTGCGGCCGCCGAATGACTCGCCGCCGGGGGAGGTAGTCCATATGCGCCTACTGGTGAACGAAAAGGGGCAGGTGGTGGATATGGAGGTTCCGCCCGCGGTCAGAGCGCGGTTCGGAGCCTCATGCGAGCCTCTGCGCGGCTGGACTTTCCGCCCCGCGCTTTGGGGCAACATCCCCATCGCCTCATACCTCGATGTTGATGTTCCGGTTAGCACCCCGTCGCTCGCCGGCACTGACGCCACCTCCGGCTGCAGTTAAATTCCTGGTCGGCAACTCACTATCTCCCACAAGCCCGCTTCCCTCACAGCGCTTCTGAGAGTAAACTTGTCGATGCGCTGAAGCTTGGCGCCAACCACAGAGGATTCGGGGATTCCATGATGATGCCGCACCGCATTTCAAATCGGATGACCATTACCGTCAGCCTGCTGATGGCGCTGCTCCTGCTGACCGGTTCGAGCTATGGCAAAAACCGGAAAGCTGAGGAGCCGCCATTTCAGTACGTGGCAGGAACGGAAGATATCGAGAAAGGATGCGCGGGAAGGCTGGAAGTGCTCAAGGATGGGTTCACCTTCAAGTGCCCGGCAGCCACTTTCACCTTGCCCTATTCCGCCATCACCTTAATGCAATACCGGCCCGACGTCAGCCCGGATGTCCTGGCTATGAAGATTCCGTGGAAGGTGGCGCCTCAGACCACCAGGGTGAGGGAAAACAAGTACTTCACGATTGTCTGCAATGAGCGGGGAAAGTTGCGCGCGGTGGTCTTCCGCGTTGACGAAAATAATATGCGTCCCTATTTTGCGGAAATCGAACTGCAATCCGGCAAAAGCGTTCAGGAATACCGCAGCTTCGGCGAATTCGAGTGAGACGCCACGACCCCAGGCGTTTCGTGCGCCTCACTTAACTATCTGGCCCCGCGGCACCTCACCTTGATAGAACCATCCGGCGCGGGCGCGGACCTTTGTTCCCGGGCGATGCACTTGGACTTCGATTTTGTGGAAGCCGGGCTCAATCGGCGTCGTGGGAGAATAAGCCAGTTCGTACTGGCTGTGGATCTCCGTGGCGATCTGGTTCAACGCCTGCTGCACCGTATCCTTCCCCCACTTCTGGTATGATCGCCCCCCCGAATAACGCGCAAAGTAAATCATGGAATCCTTTAAAAGGGGCTTTTTCACTTCTTCGGCCAGGCCCAGAAGAATCCCCACAATGTTGACGTCGGCCGAGTCCCAGGTGTTTTCTTCCGCGGTGGGTGTGGGGGCCTGGTTTGGACCCATGGGCCGCGCCACACTTTCCGCCGCCAAGTCCGGAGCGGGATCCTTGGCGGGTCTCTTCCACAAACCCTTCGCGGGGCTGAAGCCCAGGTGATAGATGGTGATATTGGAATTCATGGACCCCTGAACTATTTCGCTGCGCCTCATTTGGCTGCCGATGTTGAATCCGTCGGAGAAGACAATGGCCACCTTCCGATCCCCTTGCGGCCGGTCGACGAGCATGGAAAGAGCGCGCGCGATCGCATCATCCAAATGCATCCCGCCGCCGCGCCCCTGCAGCCCGCGGAGCACGGTATCCAACTTGTCGCCGTTGGAAGTAAAGTCCAGGGCCAAGTTCACGCGGTCACTGTACGTGAGCACGGCCACTTCCCCTTGCGGCCCCATGACCATGTCGGAGAACATTGAACCGAGCGGCCGGACAGAATCCAGAAAAGGCACGGTATCGTCATTGGTCTCCACAACAATCACCAAGGACAGCCGGCGCATTTCCGAGTCAAAATTCACTATGCGTTGGGGCTGACCATTATCCAGAACCTTGAACTCCTCCTGGCTGAGGTCGTACACAAATTGCCCGCTCGAGTCAAAGACGGTCACCGGGGTCACCACGTTCCGAACGACAACCGGTTGCAGCTTGTAAGGGGTATTCTCCTGCGTGGTGTCGGTGGAATCCTTTTTCGGGGCGGGTTGCTCAGTGCCCTTGCCCGCAGCGCCTTCCTGCGCCCCGGCGACCGGCGCCAGCGCCGCGAATGCAAGCGCCAACAACAACGCCACGGACGCTGCCGGGCAAAATGAGCAGCGCAACCATTTCCAGTTCATGAACGACCTCCCAGTTTTACCTTCCTGTTGGATGACCGCCGGTCAACTCCGGTTGCAAGGGAACCTGTAGGGCCGAGCAGCGCTCGGCCTTGGCCGAACGCTGTTCGGCCCTACGCCCAGCGCGGCTCCGCCGCACTGCGCTACTTTGCGCGTTGCCGCACCGCCTCGTAGAGCACTATTCCTGCGGCCACCGACACGTTCAGGGAACTCACCGGGCCCCGCAGAGGGATGTGCGCGCGTTCATCACAAGTCTCGCGCACCAACCGATGCAGGCCACGCCCTTCGCCGCCCAGCACCAGCACGCACCCTGACGAGTAATCAAGCTCGGTGTAGGACTTCGCCGCGTCCGCTTCCAATCCATACACCCAAAGGTTGCGGCCTTTCAAGTCCATCAAGGCGCGAACCAGATTGGGGACGCGCGCCACCTTGGTGTGTTCCAAAGCGCCCGCCGCCGCGCGTGCCACTGCCGGCGAGAGTCCCGCCGCACGCCGCTCCGGGATGACCACGCCACCCGCGCCCGCCGCCACGACCGTGCGAATGATCGCCCCCAGATTGGCCGGGTCTTCCACGCCATCGAGCGCCACCAGCAGGGGATTCTCAGCCTGCGCAACGAGGTCGGAAATATCATCATAGGCTTTTGGCGTGCACACCGCCACCACGTTTTGATGCTGAGGATTGCCGGCGGCGCGCTCTACGGCCACGCGAGGTGAAAAGCGCAACGAGATTCCCGCCGCGCGGCAGGCGTCCACAATTCCCTGGACCCGAGGGTTGTTGTAACCCTCGGTGATCATCACAAAATCCACCGGCCGGGTGCGCACCGCCTCCCGTACGGAATGGATTCCGTAGACTACCTCCTGGTGATCGCCACTTTCCCTCTGGGACAAAGTTTTGCCTCCCCAAAGCCATGCTTGCCCTGGACCAAAGTGGTTAAAGCGCTAATGCCCACCAATGGGCGATATTAGACCCCCTAGCCCTTATACAAGCACCGCGCCTAAATCCGACTTTTTGTCCGTTTACCTTCATAACAGCTTCTTCGCATGGACAAATTGTCTCAATCACCCGGCAGCGCCATTCCCATGCTAGACCAGGCAATAACGGACTTTGTGGCGGTGCCTTTAGAGTCTCCCACCGGCGTTGGGGACGAGCCATGACCTCTGGACTACGTCGACCTGAGGGTGGCGCTAATTTTCATTTTTACAATTTCGCCGCTGCGGAAAACTCCCGCAAGCGTTCGGCGACATTTTTCACGTGCTGAGGCAAGGGCAATTTCGCCCCCTCCTCGAAAATGGGAATCAGCTTCTCCAGTTCAGGTCCCGAACCCGCGCCGGTCATCGCCATGCGGATGGGGTGGAACAGATCCTTCCCCTTCTTGCCGGTTTCTTTCTGCACGGCCTTGGTAATCTCGCGAAAGCGTTCGTAGGTCAGCGCGCTCTCAGCCAGGACTTTGGGAATGAACGCGCGCAGCACTTCGAGTGCGGCTGGACTCGCGAGCATTGCCTGAAACTCCGGCGTGGTCACGGCAAGCGCCGCGTCATACTCGAAAACGATTCGCGTCGCTTCGGGAAGCTCCGACAGCAGACTGATGTTCTTCAGCACGGCATCGAGCACGCGTTCGATCCACGCCAGAACATCCGGTCCGGGTTCTGGACCCACTCGGCCGGCAGCTTGCAGGTATGGTGTCGCGAGCTCCGCCAAGCGCCGCGGTGGGCACTCTTTCATGTAGTGCCGGTTCAGCCAGTTGAGCTTGTCCGTATCGAACACGGCCGGGCTCTTGGTGATGTGGTCGAGAGAAAACTGTTTGACCAAATCCTCCGGGCTGAGGATTTCCGTCTTCCCATCCGCAGGCGACCACCCCAGCAGCGCCAGATAGTTGCGCAGCGCTTCGGGAAGAATCCCCATCTCGCGGAAACTTTCCATGGAAGTTGCCCCGTGGCGTTTGGAAAGGCGCGTGCGATCGGCTCCCAGGATGGTGGAGAGATGCGCGAACTCCGGCGGGTCCCAACCCAGGGCGCGATAGACGGCAAGCTGGCGCGGCGTGTTGGAAATGTGATCGTCGCCGCGAATCACGTGGGTGATTTCCATCAGGTGGTCGTCAATCACGACGGCGTAATTGTAAGCGGGCAGGCCCTCCGAGCGCACCAGGATGGGATCGCCGATGACCTCGCTGGAAATGGTGGTGGGCCCATGCACGCGGTCATTCCAAAAGAAACTGCTCTCGACGATTTTCAGGCGCACCGCCGCGGATTCGCCCGCGACTTTGCGCCGCAAGACTTCCTCAGATGAAAGTTTCCGGCAACGTCCGGAATAGCGCGGCTGGCGGCCCGCCTTGAGCTCCTCCTGGCGTTCGGCTTCCAATTGTTCCGCCGAGCAGAAGCAATAGTAGGCGTCGCCCTGCGCGATCAATTTCTCCGCATACTCGGCATAGAGGGCGCGACGCTCCGACTGGCGATAGGGTCCAAACGGTCCGCCTACGTCCGGACCCTCATCCCAATCGAGCCCGAACCAGCGCAAGTCTTCGATCAATTGCCGTTCGTATTCCGGCTTCGAGCGCTCCGCGTCCGTGTCTTCAATGCGCAGCACATAAACGCCCCCGTGATGGCGCGCAAACAGCCAGTTGAAAAGCGCCGTGCGGGCATTTCCCACGTGGACGTAGCCGGTGGGGCTGGGAGCGAAACGAACTCGAACCTTGGACATGAATTCATGACCCTTTCGCGAGCTTATAAAGATAGCACATTCGGCGCGGGACACGAGAGACGGGACGGAAAAACGGGGTTAGGGATTTGGGGTTAGAGATTCGGGGCGGGATTGCCGATAGATGATGGACGATTGCCGATGAGAAGAGGCTTGGGGGCACGGGACGGAATTGCCGATGGACGATGGCCGATTGCCGATTACTTGAGGCCTCGGGGTTCAGGGTTAGGAATTTGGGGTCAGGGATTATCCTGCATTTTTCGCCAGGAGTAAGGAACAAATTCCTGTCTTCGGCGTCGAGGCGCGTGGTACACCTTGTCTGAGGAGATTAGTATGTCCTTGACGGTTGACGAGATTATCGCGGCCGCGGTGCAACTCCCCGAGAAGGACCGGCTGAGGTTGGTTCAGGCCCTCGGCGCCGGACGGACAAATTCGCGGGCAAGCATTACGGGACTGCGGGGCCTCGGCAAGGAAATTTGGCGCCCTCAGGATGCGCAGGAGTATGTCGACCAAGAGCGTGACTCGTGGGCAGGCTAACCGCAGCTATCACTCGTTGTAATGGCTGAGGTGGAGAACCGAATCGCAGTCAACCAGCGCCACACGAAATCTCTGGAGCCAGCCTTGGCGGCCGAGCACGTTGCGGCGAATCTCAATCGTGGCGGGAAAGAACACGACGGAATCGAATTGCCAATCAAAGCAGGTGATTGTCACTTCGTGGCCAAAGGCTTGAAACTCACCATTGGCGGTTCGAAAGAGGGCTGGTCGGGCACTATCGATGTTGAGCCCGAGTTGCTCGCCGTACACCCGCTCGAAAATACAAAAGTCGGCCCCCGTATCAAGCTTGGCGAGAAGCCGAACTGACTTTCCGCTCGCCGTCAGTCTAACTGGAATTGCAATTCCCGAGGCACTCTGGGCGCCATAGTGGTGGGAGTGCTGGAATTGCAATTCCCGAGGCACTCTGGGCGCCATAGTGGTGGGAGTGCCGGAATGTGAGTGTGGTTGCCAAATCTACCATCCTGCGAAGGGAACTTGCCCCTCGGGCTCGACGCGCGTCACCAGCGGCGTTCCTTCGTGGCGGGCGATGGCGGCATACACGTCCCGCGCTGAGTCGCCGACCGCCAGCAGCGCATTGCCTTCGAGCGCCACCCAGCGGCCTGCATATTGCTCCCGGTTAGTCTCCAACCAGCTTAGTTCAGACAGTTCCCGCTCGATTTCCTTGGCAGCATCGCCTTCTGCCCTCAAGGGCAAGGAGGCCGCCTGCCGCTGGAGCAAGGTTTGGACATAGGCATCCAGTTCAATGCCGAGCGCCCGCGCCCTGGCCGCAAATTTCGCTTCCAGCTCGGGTGGCAGGTTCAGAGTGATGGCCATGATGTTCCCTTCCTTCACTTCCCTCGCCCCTCAGTTTACCGCCCCCCTGCTGCCATGTCTATAGCTGCTATCCCCCAGCCCCGAGTTCCGAACCACACTCCTTCTCGCGCGGTTTCAGGAGCATGAAATCGAGTTTGTCATCGAAGGAAAAGAGCGGTTAGAACTGCACTGCCCGTGGCCCGCTACGTCTGTTAGTCGCTTACGACGCGCTTCCCCCTTGCGCTAAACTGCGCCGATGCCGCGTCTGAGACACTTCCAAGGGTCACTACCACTACCTGACCGAAAACATTTATCGGCGGGCGCGCATTTTTGACTCCGATCGCTTCAAGAGCAAATTCGTCCGAACCCTCGACGACCTCCGAGCGGAACTGGGTTTCAAAATCTTCGCGTATGTGCTGATGCCCGAGCACTGCCACCTACTCATCTGGCCGAGCTCGGCGGCCAACCCCTCCCAAATCATGCAAAAGCTTTCGGAGCGCACGGCGAACTTCATCCTCCGTAACCTGCGCCAGAATCTGTCGTATCCCTGGTGCCAAAAGATGCTGCAGCGGTTTGAGCTGCCCGCCACCCTGCATCATCACGCCCACTACCGGGTTTGGAACCGGCGCGGGTACGACATGAATATCTGGAGTGACCAGAAGCAGAACGAAAAGATCGACTACATCCACAATAATCCGGTGGTGCGCGGGTTGGCGACCCACCCCGGCGACTGGCCCTGGTCAAGTTGGAGGTTTTACTACCGCGAGGATCGTTCCCTGTTAGCCATGGACCACCCGCGCTGAACCCTGCCCGCCCCGCATCGCAACGCGATGCCCTGTCTGAGTTGGGGGGAATGAAACAGTCACTGGGTGGCGCATACATTGGTTTTATATATGCGGCACTTCTGGTGGATCGCCCGGGTCGCATACATACACGGCAATGTATGCGCCACCCGCGACCAAACTACCGATTGTCGTTTGCCGTGGATGGCAGTAGTATTGGGAGGTTATGGAGACACCCATCGACGAAATCGCCAGGCTGGACATGGCGGCACAGGCCAAGGGCGGTTTGGCAGTTACGTCGCGCTTGCGATGGATTCTATTGTTCCTTAGTCTTTTCATAACCGCATTGGCGATTGAACCCACAGCTTCCTTCTACGAAACACTTTCGCTCCGCGTGGCGGCTGTCTTCTTAAGTTTGATGACGGTGATTCTCTGGAGCAATTGGTGGTACAAACTCTATCTCCCGGCGATTCTCATTTTTTGTTTTGGAATCGGGGGTGCATTTTTCTGGCGACCCTTGGCTACGGAGCTCGATTGGTCGGTATCGGCGCTCTGGTGTGTTGGGTTTTTTGTCCTGTTCAGCTACGCCTGGTGGAAACAAGCTGGGATCTTCACCACAGTAAACTCGCCGGGATGGGAGCAGGCACGATCAAAAGTGGACGCCTGGTGGTGCGTCCTGACAGCCCGGGAAAGAGACCAAGAGGTCATTGAATTTTCGACGGGTAGCTTTTGGACTGGATACTATACCTACCGTCTTTTGCGCTCTGGCCCGTGCTGGGCAATCGCCAAGCTTTGGAACGGCAAGGTCAGTGCGCGCTCGAGTTACAGGGTTCAAGAGCTAAGCGCCGTCACTTTCTCGACGTTGCCATCGGGCGAAAAGCAGGTCACGATCGGAGAATCCAGAATGCGGGCAGTCAATCTATCGATGCCCAATTTAGCCAACCCTAAGGAATCTATGCTTCCCAAGAGTGCGTGAACGCGGGTGGCGCATACACCGTTTTCCAATGTATGCGACCGGGTCGTCGCGCCGCGACGCAGACATAACAAGCAATGTCTGCGCCAGCCAGATTTAGGTTGGGTTCCTCACCACTTCAATCACATTGACGGTAAGCGGTGCTATAGTACTCTTCGTGCTGCCCCGCCCAACTGTCGAACTCGTAAGAGCAGAAGGCAATGCATTCGACCATGAGAACCGCTTAACCGAAGAAGCACTTGAAGAGCTTCGAGCGCAGTTCCCCCGAAACACGGACATTCGTCAAGTCCTGTGGAAAGTTGCCGTACTCAATAGTCTCTACAATGCGATGGTCCGCAACATTGACCTTGAAACCGTTGCCAAGCACATAGTCCAGCTTGCGAACGAAAAGCATCTCGATCAGCTTCTCGACCAAGGTTGCCTCGACGCCGTTTTTCTCATCTGTGATTGGCCCGGCCTGAAGGACTATATTAGCTTTGCCAGTAAGTTTTGTATTTGGCACAACCCAGATGCTTATCCGATCTATGATGGAAACGTGCGAGCTTGCCTCAACGCTTACGGAAAGCAAGATGGCTTCGCAAAGTTCTGCCAGGAAGACCTCTACTACTACAAGAAGTTGCTCGAAATAGTGACGGCCTTTCGTAACTACTATGAACTCAGTTGTTTCAACTTCAAAGAGCTTGACAAATTCATGTACCGTTCAGGCGGACAGATCCTCAAATCACGCAAGGGCGAAGAGAGCCAGCCGCCCGAACGATGACGCGGGTGTCGCATACATTGTCGTGTATGTATGCGACCCGGGCCGTCGCCTTCAGAGCCGCGCACCGGTGGTTCAGCGCCGGCGAACCACCAGAAGTGCCGCATACATAAAAATCAATGTATGCGCCACCCCATCATTGTTTGATTTCCCGGCAACTTGCGGTCACTTTGGCGTTTCCCTTAACCACTGCGGGTGGCGCATACATTGCCGTGTATGTATGCGACCAGATTTGTCGCCGGGCGACCCGGGGACAGCGGGCGTTCAGGGCGGGCGATGCATCGCCCAAATGAAAGAATGCTCCGGAGCGGCAAGGGTGGGCTCTAAAGCAAAAGGGACCAAGTGCCGCATACATCCAGAGCGATGTATGCGCCACCCCATCATTGTTCGGTTTCCCCGCAAGTCGCGATCAACTTGACGCATCGTCGCCTACCGGTAGAGCGCAACGCTTGTCTCCCCGGAAGTCCGCTGTGGGAAATTGGGTCTTCCGGACGGAGCTAGCCGGTTACGGGGGGATGCCGGTTGATGGCTCGCGGGTGGCGCATACATTGTCGTGTATGTATGCGACGCGGGCCGTTGGCCTCCGACTCGCGCACCGGTGGTTCAGCGCCGGCGATCCACCAGAAGTGCGAGGCGCACAGCAAGCTCTGTGTTGACTTGGCATTGTCAGAACCTGGAGCACAGGCCCATTCCGTAAGCGCCGGAGGCACCCATCACCCTGGAAACCCGGCCAGGCAGTGCATTGAAAAGTGGGGGATGTCACCGGCCGAGCGGAAAACCCACACGAAAATTCATGTTGACAAAATGTCCGTTGATGATGTAGGTTCCTGGTATCTAGGGCTCGATGTCAACTATTTCGGCACAATGACAAGCGGTGACGCCATCGTGGCGTAAATCGATGGGGGTGCCGTTCGTTCCATCACGAGGGCAGGTTCAACTCAGGTACAGCATGGGAACCATCGAGGGTTATTCTCAAATCCAACACGCATAAGAGGAGGGGTAGAGCCATGCCTACTGATGCAGCAGTCAGTGAATTCAAATCGAAGTTACGGGGACGGCTTCTCGGTCCCCGTGATGAAGGTTACGAGTCCGCCCGCAAGGTGTACAACGGAATGATCGACCGGCGGCCGCGCTGGATTGCCCGGTGTTTCAACGTTGCCGACGTGATCTCTTCTGTCCACTTCGCCCGCGACAACGACATCCTGGTGGCCATCCGCGGTGGCGGGCACAACGCCGGCGGGCTCGGGGTTTGTGATGACGGACTGGTCATTGACCTTTCCTTGATGCGGAGCGTGCGGGTTGATCCGGCAGCGCGGACGGCGCGGGCCGAGGGCGGCTGCACGGGGGCCGATCTGGATCACGCCACGCACGCTTTTGGATTGGCCACGCCCACCGGTACCGTTTCCTCGACCGGCATCGCGGGCCTGACCCTGGGCGGCGGCATCGGCCACTTGAGCCGGCCCTACGGGCTTACCATCGACAACCTTTTGGCCGTGGACGTGGTGCTGGCCGATGGCCGCTTCGTCACCGCCAGCGCGGAGGAGAATCAGGATCTCTACTGGGCCGTGCGCGGGGGCGGCGGCAACTTCGGCGTGGTCACGTCATTCCTTTACCGACTGCATCCGGTGAAAATGGTGAGCGGGGGCCCAACTTTCTGGCCGCTCGACCAGGCCCCTCAGGTCATGAAGGCTTACCGTGAATTCATCACTCAGGCGCCGGAGGATGTTAGCGGCTTCTTCGCCTTCCTCACCATTCCACCCGTGCCGCTCTTTCCCCCCGCCCTGCACGGCAAGAAAATGTGCGCAATCATATGGTGCTCGACGGCAGAGCCGGAGCGGGCGGACAAGTTAACCAAGCCCATGCGCACGGTCGGCAAGCCGGCGCTCGATCACGTGGGCCCCATGCCTTTCCCGGCGCTCCAGAGCCTTTTCGACCCCCTCCTCCCGCCCGGATTGCAGTGGTACTGGCGGGCGGATTTCTTCAAGGACATCAGCGACGCGTCCATCGCCCCGCATCTCGAGTACGCCCACAAGCTTCCTCCCGGCCTTTCCCAGATGCACATGTATCCCATCAACGGTGCGGTTCACCGTGTGGCCAACGCCGATACCGCCTTCAGCTATCGCGACTGTTTGCTGGCGGGCGTCATTGTGGGCATCGACCCCGACCCCAACAACAAAGAAAAAATCACCCAGTGGACAAAGGACTACTTCGACGCCCTGCACCCATATTCAGCAGGGGGGGCCTACGTTAATTTTATGATGGAGGAGGGCCTGGATCGCGTGAAGGCTTCATTCCGCGGGAACTATGACCGCCTGGCGGCCATCAAGAAGAAGTATGACCCCACCAACTTCTTCCGGGTGAACCAGAACATTCGACCCGTCTGACAGAGCTCCGCTCGTTGACCACTGGCCCGTCGACCTTATTCCGACGAAGGTGGAACCATCCGGATGAGACGGGTCGGTCGCGGCGAGCGCAGGCCCGGCTCTCCGCTCCCACGGCTCATGAGAGGGAATCGCCGGGCCGGGAGAGTGTAGAGCAGCCATTCATCACAAGGGGGACCCGGTCATGGACACAGAGCAGATCAAAGCGCTTCAAGCCCCACTGAAGGAAAAGTATAGGGAACAACCCGAATCAGCGCTGATAACGCTGAAGGCACAAGCGCGCATCGGCGAGGGGATAACCTGCCAGGTCGAAACCGGCAAGGCGCTGCTTGAGGCCGGCCTGCATCCTGCCACCGGCGGCGACGGCCTCTCGGTTTGTTCCGGAGATATGCTGCTGGAAGCCCTGGTTGCCTGTGCGGGTGTCACCTTACGAGCTGTTTCAACCGCCACCGGCATCGCGCTTCGTGATGCAAACATCCGCGCCGAAGGCGACCTGGATTTTAGAGGGACCCTCGCGGTCGCGAAAGATGTTCCAGTGGGCTTTAAGCAGATACGTCTGAGGTTCGATCTGGAAAGCGACGCCACCGAGGAAAAGCTCGCGTCATTAATACGACTGACAGAACGTTACTGCGTTGTGTATCAGACACTGGTCAACGCGCCGGGAATTGCCGTCTCCTACCGGTTGACCTGATGAGGAGACCCATAACGAGGCTGGGGGGCTTCATTCGCGCCAGCCCTCACCAACTTGGGATTGTATGGGCAAATGATCCAAACGAGTCGTCTAACCCGAAAAGTGATCGAAGCCCCTAAAAGCGGCTGGGGCCAGCAGAATTCTGATTGTGGCGTTATTTCATTCCCGGTAGCCCTGCGGCTCTTCCGGCGCCGCGGCGGAAAGTCCCCGAATCTTAACGGGGGACGGCCGTTCGGCCTCCGGTGGTGGGTCAGGTTCAGGTGTTCCCTTGGTTACGGCCAAGGCCAATCAAGATCAGTGAGGAGATCCCCATGATTGTCGTGCGCAACGTATTCCGGTTGAAATTTGGAAGGGCCAAAGAGGCCGTCGCCCTGCTCAAGGAAGGCATCGCGATCCAAAAGCGAGCTGGCGTGGACATGAACCAGCGCCTCATGACCGACTTGGTCGGGACGTTTTACACTCTGGTCCTGGGGTTGACGGCCCCCAACATGAGCAACCTGGACGCCAACATGCCTAAAGTGATGGGCGATAAGGACTGGCAGGCCATTTATCATGAGTTTTCTGCGCTGGCCGAATCCGGCTACCGCGAGGTTTTCACTATCGTAGAGTAGTCCTACCGGGAGCAATCCGATCTCTTTCTTGGCAGGCCGATTCGGATGCGGAAGTTCGCGCGACCATTCCCCGGATCGATTGAGACCAGTCCTGCTCCCGATGAAATGGCCTTGCGGTTGGTCCTCTGCTCGGAAGATTAATTCGCGGCCTTCGCGGAAAAGAAAGTGTCATGGAGGCTTAACCGGGACGGGAGGCCGACGCATGAGCAACGTGTTCGTTACCGGGGGCACGGGTTACTTGGGGCGGCGTTTGATCCCGGCGCTGTTGAAGCGCGGGCATCATATTCAGGTGTTGGTGCGTGCGGGTTCTGAAGGCAAGCTGGCTCCGGGATCCTCAGCGGTGGTGGGCAACGCGCTGGAGGCAGATTCCTATGCCCAGCAAGTGCCGCCCTCTGACACCTTGGTGCAGTTGGTGGGTACCCCAAAACCGAACCCCAGGAAGGCGCAGCAGTTCCGTGACGTCGATTTCAGGTCAGGAATGGCGGCTGTGGTGGCGGCCAAGCAGGCGGGTGTTCGGCACCTCGTTTACATTAGCGTGGCGCATCCGGCGCCCATGATGCAGGCTTACATTCAGCCGCGCGTCGAGGTGGAAGAAGCGATTCGCAGCCACGGCTTGAACGCCACAATTCTGCGCCCTTGGTACGTGCTGGGCCCGGGCCACCGTTGGCCCTATTTGATCTTGCCGGGCTACTGGATCATGGAGCTGTTCCCCAGCAAGCGTGGGGCCGTCCAGAGGTTGGGGCTAGTGACGCTGAAGCAGATGATTGCGGCGCTGGTCGATGCCGTTGAGAACCCGGTACAGGGAATCAAGATTGTGGAAGTTCCGGACATTCGGCGACGCCCTTGAAGCAGTTTCGGCCCTTGTTAGTAACAGCGAGAAACTCATCTCAATCTGGAGGCAGGAACCATGAAACGCAACCTTTTAGCCATTTGCACCCTCGGACTGTTGGCCCTGGTAACAAGTTGTGCTCAAGCGCCGCAGTCTCCTGATACTCACGAGGCGGATATTCAGGCCCTCAAAGACAACGAAGCTCAGTGGAACAAGGACTTCCAGGCCAAGGACGCTGAGAAGCTCGCGGCCCACTACGCCGATGACGCGGTATTGATTTCTCCCGGCTCACAGCCATCGATTGGAAAGGAAGCAATTCACTCCGCGCTGAAGGATATGGTGGGCGACAATGCTCTCTCCCTAAGCTTCCAGGCTGCGAGGGTCGATGTCGCAAAATCGGGTGACTTTGCCTTTACGCAGGGCTCTTACACCCTGACCATGACGGACCCCGCGACAAAGAAGCCGGTCAACGACAAAGGCAGCTACGTAACCGTTTACAAGAAGCAGGCCGACGGCTCTTGGAAGGCAGTCTCCGACATAGCGTCATCAGCGACGCCGCCCGGACCCGCCCTGCCGGCAAAGAAGTAACGTCGCTCTCGAACGAGCGCTCGACCCACGCTCGGCGTGGCGTGTCACCTCAACCTGCGGGTATATTTGTGGCTGCGCCCGCCCGCGCGGACCAGTTGACGAAGATGATAGGCCTCGTCGGGATGCCCATAAAGCAGAGCCCATAGGGCTCGCCGCGTTTGGCCGAAGAGCGCAGAAGACAGATTTGAACCGATCGGCAGTGTACTCGTATTGGTTACAGTTTTACTCAATTCGGTTAGGTGGGGCAGGGAGGAATTGTCCGGCGTTTGCTCACCCCGGCGGATGTCCCTGGCGGACGTGTCAAGTCACGACAGCCGCGCGATGCCCGGGAACCCGTCAAAACCCGAATCAAAACTCAAAATCCGAGTGATTCCGTGCCGTTCCATGACGGCGAGATGGAGAGCATGACGCGCCGGCTGCCGTTAAAGCTGGCGCGGCGGAAAGTCCGCCCATCTTAGGGGTGGACGACCGTTTGGCTTCGGGGCGAAAGGCCGCGCGGGGTAGTGGCTTTTGCTGAGAGATGAGGACTGACACCTAGCTTTTAGAACCGGCCGCGAAAATCGAAGAGGTCACGGAGGGGCAATTGCCAGCCGGGAAACAAGTTGGAAGTCAGGACCTGGTCGCCTGCGCACGAGGCATCCACAACGTACTTCTTGTCTTGCAGTTTTAGTACCTCCAAGGTTTTGTCAACCAGCCACACTTCGCGCACGCCTGCATGGGCATAGATGGGCAGCTTGGTGGCGCGGTCATACGTGGCGGTGGAAGGTGACAAGACTTCGACGATCAAGTCGGGAGCGCCGGCAATCCAATTCTCCTGAATGATTCCGGCGCGGGCGTTGGAAATAAAAATCAGGTCAGGCTGCAATGCCGTTTCCCCGCTCAGGCGCACGTCCAGGGGTGCAGTCCACACTTCGCCCAAATGGTTCTTGATGACGTGGGGCCACAAGTTTCCCGAAAGGTTTTGCAGGATGGCTTGATGTCGCGTTGCCGGAGCTGGAGTCACATGCACCTCTCCACACACGAGCTCGTAGCGCCTGCCGTCGCTGGGGAGTTGACGGAATTCCTCGAAACTTAGTTTGGGAATGACTTCAGTGCCCATAAACTGATTATACACCTCGACCGCCATACATCAGGAAGTCTTCCGTTACCAGTTTTCAGCTATCAGGAACAGCGAGAAGGAGGCTAACAGCTCACCGCCGACAGCTAACAGTTAGGCCTGAGCACCGTGTCGCGGGTCCGTGTCCCGCCTGAGAGTCTCGATTCCCCGGCCCATTCCGCACCGACTCAGCCACCGGCATTCGATCTCGTCATAAAAGCAAAAGCCCACGGCCCGTAAGACGCTGACCGTGGCCACCGGCTGATGAGTTCCTACATGCACATGCATGTGCGTGGTAAAATACTTCCATGCGAACTACCATCGAGCTTAAACCTGAGCACCGGAGCCGCCTGATCGCGATTGCGGCCCAGCGTGGGGAGAAGGGTTTCTCCAGCGTTCTCAACGAGGCGGTTGAGTCATACCTCAGTGAGGAAGCGGAACGGGCCGCACGGCGGCAAAGAGCCCTTCAGCTTCGCGGGATCATGAAGCATAAGGAGGCGGCGGAGTTGCAGAAAAACGCTGCTGCCCTGCGCGCGAGCTGGCGATGATTATTGCGGATACGGACGTGCTGATTGACTATTTGGAGGGACGCCGCCCGGGGGCAGAGGCGGTTTCCGAGGCGCTCCGCCGTGACCAGTTGCAGACCACGACCATCAACTACTTCGAGCTGCGGGCGGGTGCGCGCCACCGCCGTCAGCAGGAGAGCGTCCTGGCCTTGCTGGAGAGCATTCCTGTCTTGCCGCTTGATGTCGATGCCGCTCGAAAGGCTGCCGAGCTTCGCCAGCAGCTTGAACAATCAGGCATCGGGATTGGCATGGGAGACAGCCTGATTGCCGGAATCGCGCTGGCGCGAGGAGCAACCCTTCTGACTCGCAATAAACGCCACTTCGAGCGTGTTCCCGGATTGCCTTTGGCACAGCTTCAGCAGTGAGCAGATGGCCATCATGGTCAGTGGTTTGCTGACCGTGGGACTTTTTTCATCAACGACCTCAGTGATCACCTACGAACCGGCAAGCTAAACGCACTCCAAAACATCGCTCCGCCGGAAGTGGCGGGGGATTCGGGACTCGCGGACCGGTATTGGGGTCATCGCGGCGGAAAGTCCGCCCATCTTAATGGTGGACTGCAAGTCCGCCAATCTTGAGGGCAGGCGACCGTCCGGTTTCCGGTGATGGGGTCAGGTTATTGTCGCCGCAGCTTGCCCCCATTTGGCGGCGTGAAGCTCTCCACATCAAAACTACCCGCCAACCAAGCTCAGTCGGGAAGCAATACCGGTGTGTCCGATTTGTGCGACAACGCACAGAAGCACCTTCAATTATGTCGCTTAAATCAGACATATATCAAAATATAGAGAATATTTCCATTATGTACGACATATCTAGAGCTTCTGTATGTTGATTCATCTCGCCGCGGACACACACGTATCAAGCGGTTCTGATTACGTGGGAGACTTCTCAGGGAACTGAATTGGCCAATACTCGCGAAGCTCGGCCATGGTCAGGAGAACATTGGAGATCATGGCTGTCTCGGTCCGCTTAAGCTCCGCGAAGGCAAGGCTCTGCGTCGTAGAGTCAATCTTCAATTCTTTGAGGAATGATGTTAGGTCCTGCGGACTATTGAAGCGTTTCGGTTCCATTGCGCCCCCAGGGCCTACATAGGGAGCAAACATGACGACGATAGGGCTATCCACCGTCTCACCCTCTTGCCTGAGAAGCAGATTCCCTTCCTGCTTGCGTTCCAGCATATCCAGAACGCCGAGGATTCGCAGTGCGGACGAGAGTTGTATATCCCCACGGCTCAACTCAAATCGAACCACGGTGGATCGACTAACCTTGGCAAGAACTGCAAGGCGAAGCTGGGTCATGCCTCGCGCCTTCCGCCGTCGTCGTGCCTCTTGGGTGATTGCTTCCCAATCGAGTTGAATGTTCCGTTCCATCGTTTCCTCATGAACACGATCAGTTTTTCCCTCAGTGCTCTGCTTCCCTGCGCTGACGCTTCGAGGGCGCGAACAGCGACGGGCAAGCGACGGCTCAGATCCGCGACCGCGAGCTTCAGCGCACTCGGGCTCAGCTTAAATGAGTCTGTCAAGGCGCTCAGATGCCTGGGCCCGAGTGCAGCCAAATCGCGTGGGTTCTCACCGGCTCCGAGACGGAGTGCCAGCGAACCCTTGTATTCCGGATACAGCGCTGCGGCCACCACATCATAGAACGGCGCCAAACGAAACCCCTCCGTAGTATAGAGGAGGCCAAAATTTTTCATGTGAGCGTCATTATTTCCAAGCAGAATACAGACCAGGATTCGTCGAAAGAGCCGATCAACATCCTCTTCTCTGCGGTATTGTTGGTGGTGGAGCATAAACTCTGCCATTTCCCCGTAGGCGCCTTCATATTTGGCGTCTGCAGGGCGGTCTAAGAGTTGGCTGAATTCTTCGAAGTGAATTTTGTCTCCTGACGGAGTTCGATCGAACCGCCGCACAAGCATGCACCGGCCCTGGATGTTCTCAACCTCGGCCAGCTCCAGGTCAACGATCTCATCATCCGGCAGGAGGGTCTTAGCCGCGGCTGTCGTCAGAAATTCCAGATCCACCAGCTCGCTCAAATTAGGTGAAGGAAGCTTGGCGATATGAGTGCTCAACTCCCCTGCGGCGGCAGGGCGAAAACCCTTTTCAGTGCGCACCGCAAGCAGCTTCCGCTGGACGCCCGAAATTGAGGCTCGATTGGCAAGCGCCGCAATCTCCTCGCGAGTACCCACGTTCAAATTTGGCGCGCGCGCCGGTCGTGGGTCTCTTATCGAAACCGCGCCGGGACAATCCGCCCCAAACGCCAGCAGGCGCGCGAACCGGTCGTCGCCGCGAATACCCAGGGCCCTTGCCTGGGCTTTGGCAAGCCACCCTTCCGCTATGAGATTGTCGAAGAATGGATGCAGACTGGGGGAGTAAAGGGGAGCAAAGCGCCGAAAGAGCGTGTGGGCGATCTGCGGCTGGCCTGCCGCAATATAGTCAGGGTTATAGGTGAAGGAGTACCTGCCGTCCGGAATCTGTTCCAGCGTTCCGGCCAACTCATCTTGGAAGTAAACCGTCCCGTAAAGGTTTATGGCCATGACTAATATAAACGACAAACTGCCCTTGCACTGCTATTGTGACGCTCATAAGAAACAATATCAGAGATTCATGAAAAAGTCAAATATATCATACTCAGCAATCTTGCCCACGACAGCCCATCAGAATGGCTATAACTCGTCATTCCTGGAGGCACTTTCTTTCGACACAAACGGGCTCGGGCTTCGGGGTGGGGGGGCTGTTGGGGGCGCGGCGCAGCGACCGTTTGGCCTCCAGAAGTGGGTCAGGTTCAGGTGTCCTTTGGTTTCGGCGAAGGCCGATGGCAGATTCTCCAGCATCACGCGCCGGCTGCCGTTAAAGCTCCAGCATCATGCGGAGCGCCTCTTCCATGGAAGCGAGATCCTTCGGGGAGACTTCCCCCATCTGACGTGTGAGTCGTTCTTTGGCTACGGCGCGAATCTGGTCAACTACAGCGACGGCGCGACGCCCCGCGCAAACCACGGGCACCAGCACGGGAGGGGCAGCTTGTGGGGCGCGCGACAGGGGTACAACCACGACCGTGTCGCCCCAACCCATCGGAGTGCCCGCCTGTTTGACGGCTTGTTTTACGGCGAAACGCGATCGCACGCCGGGGAAATGCCCACAAAACGACATTATTATCTTAGATTGTTATACATACGAGGATTTTATTCGAGCCTTGGCCAACCGCATTTTTGTGTTTCCTCAATCCTCGAACTGTGCTATGATGGAAAAATACTGGGCTAATAACATTCATCCTCCGGGCCTCTAAGCCCGGCGCGCTTTTACTTTCGAGCGATGTTGCAGGGACGTCGTGCGGAGTGGTGCTGTCTCCGCACAAAGTCTATCTACAAGCGTTCTTCGCCCTCAAGCGGGGAAACGTCTTGGCGCCAGCGCCCTTGCAACAAAAGTCTTTCAGAGCTTTTGGGGGTATCGGAGGGGAGCCCATGCTAATTAACACCGAAGAGAAAGCGAAGATGGTGGTCCTGTGCGTTATCGGGACCGCATTGATCTGTAGTGAACACTACTTGATGGGTGGCGGATGCTTTGCCGTACTGCTGCCCTGATCCGCCCTTAGCCGCGTGTCGTCCTGGCTGGCCGAGCCTGTCCTCAATTGGCGGCTGCGCCGGGAAAAGCGCGCTCCGGAAGCCATCGAGGTGGCGGTACAGTACTGAAGCTGGCCGTCCCATCTGCCCTACAGTGAAGCCTCCGCCGGCTGGCGGCCACGGCGCCGCCACGGCTGGCTGTCCGCCCATCTTAATCGCGGACGGCCAGTCCTGCGCGTGGATTTTTCTCCGGCGCGATGCCGCAGCGGCGATCGCCCGCGATGAATCTGCATCGGGCAGGCCGCTACTGCTGCGCTTTCTAAAACCAAATTGTTTTGACTCGACCAGCACCCATCCTCCGCGTGAACTCGATCGGCTCGGCGAATCGGGCTGAGGGGGATGAGGCTTGTTGCGATGTGGCCGTAAGGGCGGTTCGCGAACCGCTCGGGTCAACTGTCGCGCGTGTTTTCGCAAGGGCGCTTCGCGAACCGCCCCTACGACCACGAGGAAATCCCTGATCCGGCGTTAGGCACGCGGCACTCGACGCCTGGAACCGAGCGCCTGGCACCTGACACCTGGCACCTGCTCTTGCCGTCGCCGCTACTTCGTCACTTGCAATGCGGGCAGCCAAAGGGAAAGATGGTTGAGGCTGGGGTAATGCGTGCGGTCAACCTGGAGAGGGGTCACAGAAATCTCGCGCGCGAGAATGGCTCCGTAATCGGAATCCGGCTCGACGTCGGTGAGTTCAACCGTCTCGTCGAGCCAATAATGCGGGCGCCCGCGCGGGTCTTTTTGCTCCAGAACGAGGTTTTGCGAGATCTTCTGGCTCTGACGGGTGATGCGCACACCGCGCACTTCACCGCGCGGCACATTTACGTTCAAGCACACTCCCCGCTCCATGCCTTCTTCCAGAATCTTGCCGGCAAGTTGTGTGGCGAAGGCTGCGGCGGAGGAAAAATCCGGGCCCTTCCGCGACGCCAGGGATATGGCGAAAGACGGCACACCGTGCACCGCCGCTTCCATCGCTCCACCCACGGTTCCGGAGTAGACCACGTTTTCACCCAAGTTCCCGCCCGGATTGATGCCGCTCACCACCAGGTCCGGCCGCTGCGGCAGAATCTTGTAGAGAGCCAGGATCACGGAATCGGCCGGGGTGCCGCCGACGGCATAATGCCGGTCGTCAATCCGGTGGATGCGCAAGGGCGTGTGCAGACTGATCGCCTGACTGGTGGCGCTCATCTCGCGGTCGGGAGCAATGACGGTCACCTCCCCCACCGCGGCCAGGCTCTGCTCCAGCGCTTTGATGCCGGGAGCGTGTATCCCGTCGTCGTTGGTGATCAGAATGCGTTTTACGGACATGCGAAATCCAAGAGGAGTCAGAAGTCAGGAATCAGAGGTCAGAATGGAGCCTTCCACCTCCTGGCTCCTGACGTCTGTCTCCAAAACCCTGCCTTTTAGATTTTAAGCATGCGCGCCCAAGTTCGTCCATATGATTCCGTGCCCGGTGGTCAGTGGTCGGTTGTCAGTGGTCAGTGGTGGTTAGTGGTCAGTAATCTCTGTTCCAAGGTGGGGAGGGGGCAGGCTCACTGTTAGCTGTCGGCTGTGAGCTGTCAGCTTTCTTCCCCTCTTGACTTTCGCTTTTTCTTCTCCTATGATCGGGGGCGTTGCAGTTGGCGTGCGGCGGGCTGTGGTTGTTGTTGGCTTATCCCGGCTCGCCGGGACTGCAAAAAGCGCTCGCTGCCTACTGCCTTCTGCCTACTGCCTACTATTGGGGGGATCGAGTATGTACGGACAACCTGCGCCGCCGGCGGCCTTGACCCAGCCGTGGCGATTGCCGCCGCGCGGTCTGGCGGTTTTTCACGGAGAGCGCCATGCGCCGCGGCTGAGCCACTACTTTATGCCGCGCCTGGCGCTGGAGGGCAAGCGCATTCTGTTTCTCGATGGGGCCAACTGCGCCGACCCGCGCTTGATGGCGCGATTGGCCGAGCGGCGGGGCATTCCCTTTGCGCAATTCAACCAACAGATCATGATGGCTCGGGCGTTCACCTGCTTTCAGCTTACCGAACTGATCAGCCGGGTGCCGCAATTCCTGGCTGAGTTCCCCGCCCAAGTTCTGATGGTCACAGCCTTCCCGGAGCTCTATTTCGATGAGGACGTTCGCCCCGCCGACGCCATCGCGACCTTCCAGCAGGCGCTGAAGGCATTGACAATTTTCGATTGCCGATTGTCGATTGACAACCACTTCCTGCCAGTAAGTTCGACCGAAAATCGAAAATCGAAAACCGAAACTCGCGAGGCCTCGACCGAATTTCAAGCTTCGAATTTCGAGTTCCGACCTTCAATCGGCAATCGACAATCGAAAATCGACAATTGCCAGTCCCCCGTGGTGGCGCTTTTTTCTTCCGCCCCCGGTTTCCAGCCGCCTGCGGGCCGCAAGCTCTTTTTCGCCCAGACCTGCGCGGCCGCGACGGAGCTTTGGAAGTTTCAGACCGATGACCAGGGCCGGCTGGGATTGACACGCCAGGACAAGGTTCTGGGAATTGCCGATTTTCGATTGCCGATGGCCGATTGTCGGTTGCCAGCGGTGGCGGCCGGCAATGGTCAATCGAAAATCGACAATCGACCATCGGCAATGAGGTGATCCATGGGACGAACGGTTGCCACATTTCGCGATTTGATCGAACAGGAATTGCAAAACTGGAAGCAGCGCTTTGGCCGGGCGCTTCGGCAGGAAGAGCAAGCGCATCTGGAGGCCATGTTCAATCGCGTGCGCCTGTACGTGCAGGCTTGCACCTATCACTTTCCCGTGGACGCGATGCACGGCATTCACGTGGCGGTGGAGTTGGACCATGAAATCCGCCTGCGCAAAATCGAGGCGGCGTTAGGAATAAACCTTGAAACTCAGTGGATGGATTCTCGACCTCTATCCGTCAGCCCACGGAATGATCGTGTGGCTGATCGAGTCGAGCCAGAAACGCCGCCGGCTGATTGACCGCTCTTTTCGGCCCTGCTTTTACGTGCAGGGGCCGGAAGGACAACTGGCGCGGCTGGCGGAAGCGCTCACGGCCCGCGCGGCGGTGAGTTGCGCGCTCACAGAGCGGCAGAACATCTGGGACCGCCGGCTGCTGCGCGTCCTGCAAGTGTCCGTCCATCACCCCACGTTGTTTGCGCCGCTGGCGCGATTCGTCCGCCGCTTTGACAGCAGCCTGGCGCTGTATGATTCTGACCTGATGCTCGCACCGATGTACTGTTGGGAAAAGAATGTTTTCCCTTTGGCACAAGTGGAAATTGAGGCCGGCCTTGCCGCCACCGACGTAGCGCCGGGCGGAACTTGTCCCGATGGAATCGGGAGCCCGGCGCATGCCGACCTCAAGGTCGGCGCTACACGGGCACGCGTAGGGGCCAGCGGCGCGGGCCCTGGGCCGAATCCGCCAATCAGAATGGCGGACCGCGGCGACCCCTACACCACATCGGAAATTCACTCCATCACCTGCCGCGACGATGAGTGGCTGACCGCGTATGAGCGGCCGCCCGTGCGCACCATGCGGCTTCGCCTGGAAGGGATTCCCGACGTCAACCCCAAACACGGCCGGCACGGCTCCATCGAGGTGGCGGTTGAAAACGACTGGCAGACGCTCGATGATTCCGACGAACCCACCGCGCAGGGTTTCGAGCGTTTGCTGCGCGTGCACGACCCCGATGTGCTGGTGACCGAGTGGGGCGATGACGTGCTGCTGCCGGGATTGCTGCGGCAGGCGCAACGCTTGCACATCCACCTGCCCCTGAACCGCGATGCCCTGCCGGTGGAGCGGACCCGTTCGCGCAGCTACATGAGCTATGGGCGGATCCTGTTCAAGGAAAGCACCACCACTTTGTTCGGACGGCTGCATATCGACACGCAAAATTCTTTTGCTGCCGACCAGTGCGAGATGGAAGGCCTGTGGGAACTGGTGCGAGTCACGAAGCTGCCGGTGCAATACGCCTGCCGCACCACGCCCGGCACGGGAATCTCTTACCTGCAAATGGAAACGGCCTGGCGGGACGGCGTGTTGATTCCCGCGCAAAAGGCCGAGCCGGAAAGCCTGAAGCACCCCGACGAGCTGCTGCGGGCGGACCGCGGCGGATTGGTTTTTCCCCCGCGTCTGGGCTTCTTCGAAAACGTGGCGGAGCTGGATTTTGTGAGCGAGTTTCCCAGCATCATGGCGAAGTTCAATATTTCGCCGGAAACCATCAACTGCCCGTGCTGCCCGCAGGCGCCGCGCGTGCCGGAACTCGGCTATCGCGTGTGCCAAAAGCATCGCGGCATCACCAGTCGGGTGGTGGAACGCCTCATCGCCAAGCGGCGCAAGTACAAGGAGCTCGGGACACGGGATACGGGGTACGGGACACGGGATTCGCAACACGGGGCACGGGACACGGGACACGGGGCAGGATTGCCGATTGCCGATGGTCGATTGCCGATTGACCCAATCGAAAATCGAAATTCGAAAATCGAAACTCGCGAGGCAGCTACCGAATTTCGAGTTTCGAGTTTCGAGTTTCGACCCTCCATCGACAATCGGCAATCGACAATCCCGCACGAGCCTCCGTCAATCGTCAATCAGCAATCGGCAATCCCGCCCGAGCCTCCGTCAATCGTCAATCAGCAATCGACAATCGGCAATCCTGCCCCGTACCCCGTGTCCCGTGTCCCGAGCGCAGCCGCCTGCAAGCAGCGGCGCGACGTGCTGAAGTGGCTGCTGGTTTGCTGCTTCGGCTATACCGGCTACAAGAACGCCCGCTTCGGCAAAATCGAAGCGCACGAGGCCATCAATGCCATGGCGCGAGAGAAATTGCTGGTGGCGAAAGAGGCGGCGGAGCGGAGCGGCTTCCGCGTGCTGCACGCGCTGGTGGATTCAATCTATGTGCAGAAAGACGGGGGCTGGGGGCTGGGGGCTGGGGGCTGGGGCAAAACCCTTCCATTGCCGATTGACGATGGTCGATTGACGATTGATCCGATCGAAACTCGAAAATCGAAATTCGAAACTCGCGCGACAGCTAGCGAATTTCGAGTTTCGAGTTTCGAGTTTCGACCCGCAATCGAAAATCGGCCATCGACAATCGGCAATCGTCTCCGCGCGGACTACGAGCGCCTGACGCAGGAAATCGAGCAGATCACCGGCCTGCCGCTGGCGCTGGAAAATGTCTACCGCTACGCCGTCTTCCTGCCCTCGCGGCAATCGGCGGAGATTCCCGTGCCCAATCGCTTCTTCTGCGTGTCGGATGAAGGCGAGCTTAAGGTGCGGGGCCTCGAATGCCGCCGGCACGACACACCGCCCTTCATCACTCGCATGCAGCGCGAGGTGCTGGCGATTCTGTCCGAGGCGCGCGATTTCTCCACCTACTGCGACAAACTCCGCGAGGCGCGGGAAGTTTACGAGCGCTACCAGGAGCGGCTCCGCGACGGCAGCGTGGCGGCGGAGGAATTGGTGATTCGCAAGCGCCTTACCAAGGCCCCGGCGAGCTATCAGAAAAACAGTTCCACCGCCATCGCCGCGCGCCAACTCGACCGGGCCGGCGTGAAATTGCGCCCGGGCGAGAATATCGAGTTCATCATCACTGACGCGGACTCCTCGCTCGTCGATGACCGCGTGCGCGCCTGGACCTTGTGGGAGGGCTGGAGAGGTTACGACGTGGCAGCCTACGCAAAGGCCCTGGAGAAAGCGTTCGAACCTGCCGCGCACTTCGGAAGAACAGTAGGCAGAAGGCAGTAAGCAGTAAGCAGCAGGCAGCGAGCGCTTTTTGCGAGCTTTGCTTATTCAGATTTGCAGACGTCACCCGCTGACGATGGTGGTGTGGATCTTCGCGTGAAGGTCAGCAACACCGGAATTGTTGCAGGCGATGAGGCTGTGCAAGCATATCTCGACAAGCCCGCGAAAACACCGGTCAACGTGCAGTTTGCCATCAGTACTCTTGCTGGATTCGAGCGGGTATCGTTGAACGCCGGTGAATCGAAGACCGTCGTTCTTCATGTTCCTCTGCGCCAGTTTCAATACGGGTCTGCGGAAATGCAAGCCTGGGTCACGCCGGAAGGCGTGTGGACCTTGTGGGTTGGAGGTTCATCGCGTGATCATCGGCTTCAAATCAAAACGAATCCACAACGTGCTGGTGCTTCGATTTCGAAAAAATAGGACAAAACAAGGAGTAGGGAGTTGGATCGAAGAAAAGGGGCAACGATGATCAAACAGAATGTTTTTCGGCGCGACACGGGAATCGCGCTCGCTATAACGCCTGGGACCGGCTTTGCAGAGGCGCCTGGCGTTGGCCTGCCGGACAAGGTTGTTCGAAAAGGGCGAATTCAGCAGGCAGTTTGCCGCTGGTGCTATCAAAGTATAGCTTTGGACGATCTATGCGCCTACGGTCCAACTTCACGGTCCCGCAACTGGAAAACCCCGCGCCACGATCAAGGCATTTGTGCGCAAGGAATCGCTTCGACACTTGACAGGAGTTCTCGATGGTTCCCGACGTTGAACCAGCTCTCCTCTTTTAGGACTTCCTAAGCTTGGAATCACCGAGTATCCTTCACAGAGGTTGGACGAGTTAGGGAGAGAGTTCTCTTCCGTATCCTGCTGCATAACCGCTGCCGGTGCGGGTAGCAATGGACTCAATCCGAATAGGACAGAAGCACGATGAAGAAACATGCCATTGCATCTTTAGCGCGCTACGCGCTTTTTGCCTTGATTCTCAACTCGGTGGCTGAGGCGCAAGGCCCAGCCACCAACACCGCCAGGCAGTTGCCACTGATCCGCGTCCACGCGGACGGGCACTCGCTGGAGACCGCCGATGGCCGGCCATTCTTCTGGATGGGCGACACGGCCTGGGAATTGATTCACCACACCACCCGCGAAGAGGGCAGTTACTACCTGCATACTCGCGGCCAGCAGGGCTTTACCGTCATCCAGACCGTCGTTCTGTCGGAGTTCGATGGCATTACAAAGCCCAGCGCGCTGGGGCTTTTTCCGCTGATCGATAACGATCCCCGCAAGCCCAATTCCGCGTATTTCGACCGCATCGTCGAGATCGTGGACGAAGCAGCAGCCAATGGACTATATGTGGCGCTGGTTCCCATCTGGGGCGACAAGCTGACCGCCCCCTGGGGCACCGGCCCACGCCTCTTTCGCAACGACAACCTGGCCGACGCGCGCTCCTTTGCGCACTACCTGGCTGACCGGCTCAAGGATCGCAGCAATGTGGTCTGGATTCTCGGCGGCGATCGTCCAGCGCGCCTCAAGGGAATGAACAACGGCTATCTTCAGGAGATGGGCAAGTTCGCAGGCTTTCTGCCAGACCAGGACTGGACCCCCATCTGGCGCGAGGTAGCACGAGGTATTGAGGAAGGGTTGGGACGCACGCCATTGATTCTCTACCACCCCCAGGGCGGCCAAGAGTCTTCTTCGGTCTACTTGCATCAGGAACCCTGGCTTTCCATCAACGGAATGCAGAGCGGCCACGGCGGCGGACACGACATTCCCGTGTGGGAATGGATAGCGCGAGATTACGCGATGCAGCCTGCAAAGCCAACGCTCGACCTCGAGCCCAACTATGAGGATCATCCCTATAATCCGTGGCCGGATTGGGATCCCGCTAACGGTTACTTTCGCGACTACGATGTTCGCAAACAGGTTTATCGCTCGGTCTTTGCAGGCGCCTGCGGCGTAACCTATGGGCATCATGCTGTGTGGGGCTTCGCGAATGCGCGCAATGGAGGCATCAATCATGTCGACCGTGACTGGATCGATGCAATGCAGCGCCCCGCCGGACGGCAGATGCAGTACCTGCGTGCCTTGGTGGAATCGCGGCCTTTCTTCGAGCGCATTCCCGACCAGTCTTTGATTGTGGGCGATGCCGGCCAGGGCGGACAGCATATACAGGCGGCGCGAGATCGCGACGGAAGCTACGCCTTTGTCTACTTTCCGGCCATCGACGTCTACAAGACCATCGATCTGGGAAAGTTGAAAGGCAAGCGGATTCGCGCCTGGTGGTTTGATCCTCGCACCGGCATCGGAACGCTGACCGAAACCTTTGATGGCGGCAGACAAACGCAATTCCATACGCCATCCTACGGGCCAGACTGGGTGCTGGTGCTGGACGATGAAGGGGCGAAGTATCCGCCACCGGGACTGTACCGCTGGGAAAAGTAGTCCGCGCCAGGCAGCGAAGATCGAGGAGAGCTGATGAAGCACGAAAGGAATCGCCTTGTTAAAAGACACCTGCAAATTGGTATGTACGGCCTCTGTATGGCTGGCATTTGCCCTGGCTGCCCCGGCACAGACCGCCTCCTTGACCGGGCGGCAGAATCATGTGGATTTGGTGAACGTCTTTACCGGCACGTCCAACTCCCGCTGGATGCAGTTCCCCGGCGCAACCGTTCCGATGGGACTGGTGAAGCTCAGCCCCGACAATCAGGGCAATGTATGGAATGGCGGCTACGAGTACACCATCGCCAGCATCTCCGGCTTCAGCTTTCTGCATAGCTTTAGCCTCTCCAGCATGAGTGTGATGCCTCTGATCGGCCCCATTGAGATCGAACCCGGCCACGCCAAGCTCTTTCCCGGACCGAGCGATGGTCCATTTGGCGGCATGTGGACCGCGGGGTATCGCTCCCGCATTCGCAAAGATACCGAGACCGGAAAGCCAGGCTACTATGCTGTCGATCTGGTCGATGCCAAGACGCGTGTCGAACTCACTGCAACTACGCACACTGGCTGGATGCGTTTTCATTTCCCCACAGGAGAGCAGACTCATTTGCTCTTCGATTTTGCCGCGCCCGTGGAAGAGAAGGCGGAATTGATCGGCTTCACCGTCAAGCCGGTGAGCGCGACAGAGATTGAAGGATCGCTAACTCAGCGCAACACCTATGCCGGTGAATTCACGGTCTACTTCGTCTGCCAGTTCTCGCAGGCTTTCGACACCATGAGTTCGTGGCAGACCGGCGATTACACCGGCACGGATATAAACTACGGCGTCGAGTGGCGCAAGCCGCGCACCATCAAAAGCAACGTCACGGGGATCGAAAGCGCGCAGCCGGGAGGCATCTGGCTTGACTTTGCCACTCGCGCCGATGTCCCCGTGGTGGCGCGCACCGGCATCAGCCTGACCGGAATTGCCCAGGCGCGAGAAAATCTGCGCGCGGAGTCTGCTTCTTTCGGGTTCGACTTCGACTCCGTGGCCCACGCCGCCAACACAAGTTGGAAAACCCTGCTCGACCGCATCGATGTCGAGGGCGGCAGCCGGGACGACCAATTCAAGCTCTATACCAATCTCTATCGCATGTATTCAGCGAAGGCGATTCTGGATGACGTGGACGGCTCCTATCGCGATGCCTGCGGCGCCGTGCAGAAGATCGCAGCGCCTGCCGATCACCTTTATTCGAGCGATTCTTTGTGGGGAACGCAGTGGACGCTGGGGCCGGCCTGGTCTTTACTGGCCCCGGAGGTGCTGGCCTCCTTCGACAATGCCCTGCTACTCGAGGCGACGCGTGACGGATGGCTGCCGCAGGCGCCGGTGGCCCTGCGCTATTCACCGGTGATGACCGGGCAGCATGAGGTTGCCTTGCTGGTTGGAGCCATGCAAAAAGGGATTCCCGGCGTAGATCGTGATGCGGCTTATGCGGCCATTCGCAAAGTGCTGACCGTGCCGGGCGAACCCTACACCTGCGGCGGCGCGTATCCCCAGGGCATGGCCGGGGATCGCCATCTGGCCGCTTACATGAGTCACGGCTTTATTCCCGAAGAGACAGGGCCGGCTTCATCGACCTTTGAATATGCCTACGACGATTCCTGTGCGGCCACGCTGGCCGCTTTCCTGGGCAAGAAAAACGATGCAGCCATGTTTGCCCATCGCTCTGAGAACTGGCGCAACAGCTTCTCGCCTGAAACAGCTTACGCGCAACGGCGCCACTCCGACGGCAGTTGGGTGGAACCGAACGACATCCATCTCTTCGGCACCATGGGCGGTTGGAGCGGCCCCGGATTTGTCGAGGGAACGCCCTGGATCTATAGCTGGTTTGTTCCCCAGAATGTGAAGGGCCTGGTCGAAACCGTCGGCAGGGAACGCTTCAACCAGAGGCTTGAGGAAGGCTTTGGGAAGCATTATGTCGACCTGACCAACGAGCCCAATCTGCAAGCGCCCTGGCTCTTCAACTACTCAGGCAAGCCCGCTCTTGCTCAGAAGTACGCGCGTTTTGCCTTCAGCGAGATCTTCGATACCTCGCCGCTCAACGGCTGGCCTGGTGAGGAAGACGAGGGCCAGATGGGCGCTTACGTGGTGCTGGCCGGGATCGGCCTCTTCGATATGGAGGGCGGTTGCATGGCTGAACCGGCCTACCAGATCAGCGGACCTGCTTTTCAACGCGTCGTGCTGCATTTTCGCGACGGAGATTTTGAAATCGTCGCACACAATAATTCACAAAAGAACATCTACATTCAGTCGGCCCGGTTGAACGGCAAGCCTCTTATCGGATTGCGCATCAGGCATTCCGATATTGCGCATGGCGGCAAGCTGGTGCTTGAGATGGGGCCCGCGCCCGCGGTCCCGGTCCGGTAAGGCTCACTATCTGGGGGCTGCCGCTGGCGTTGTCGGCAATCGTAAGCGAGGCCGCCCGGCTGCCGCTGGCCGTGGAACGGCAAATGGGCATCATCGGGATGAAGGTGCCGGCACGCGGTTGCCTTCTGGCCACCTGGAACCCGCCGCCGCTGGAGCAGCAAAAGCACTCCTGGGAAGGCATGGTGCTGGCGCTCACTCCGGGCGCCTTGCAGATGCGCGAGGCCATGTACTTCGCGTTGTCGCATCCGGTGAGCACGGTGATCATCGGCTGCGATTCGGTAGCACAGCTTGAGGAAAACATCCAACACCGGCCGTTCAGGCGGTCAACAGTCGATCTGCACGGGCGAGCGCCTGCTCGCAGCGGTGGAAGTAGGCGGGATTCTCGCGGCGGACGCGCTCTTCCAGACGTTTTCCCACGCCCGGATGAGATTTGGCGCCGGCCACAAGGTGGGTGAATCCCATGCGCGCGGCGTAATTCGGATCAAACGCCTCTTCCCATGTCTTAAAAAGATGGCTTATGCGCACGCCTTGGTAGGGCGACGTGGGATGATTGCCATGGAATTCCGCGCAGGCCGAAAGGAAAAATTGTTCCAGTACGACGTTGTAGCATCGCTTGTCGTGAAGGAGGGACCAAGCTGCGGCGTATTGCCGTCCAACAATCAGATCGAGGGCCGTCTGCGCATAGTAGCGCAGGAATTTCAGGTGCGATCCACCAAGAATTCCACAATTCGCAGCGGGGAAATGGCGCCGATTTGAGCGCGTCCATTCCCATTCCATGGGAAGCTTGGTGGCTTGTTGGGCAAAGGCCCATTCAATATCCTGGGGACGGTAGTGGGGATCCTGATCGTAAAAGCCCTCCGCGTACTGGGCGATCACGGGAGCTCGGAGAAGGTGGCGAGGCAATTCTTTCCACAGGAAGACATCCGAATCCAAGTGGATGAAAGGCTGATCTTGCAGGCTGTAGGCAACAAGTTTCCCCAGGGCCCACCAGCCGGGGTCGACACCGTTCAGCCGCTCCAGTTCGGTTGAGACCTCGCCAAACTGAAGGCCGAGATGGTCGACGAGCAATTTTTTGCCGGGTCGATCCGTGATCAAGGCGGTATCGGGATAATGCCGGCTGGCGGTTTGGACGGATAATCCCCACGCCAGCAAATGGTGCAGGGACTTGCACCAAATGTGGCCATAGTAGGCATGGAAGGGCCGGCTCCAAAATGACCAAACAGCACGCATGGGGCGCCTCGATTCATTGCTCGCGCTCTACCTGCCGGGCAAAACGGTTCCCGCATCCTCCCTTCGCGGAATCAAAACTTCATTTCGGAATTCAAGCTCGTGTTACAATTTGAAAGTCACCTCAAGATAGGGTATCAACCCCATTAAATCTGCACGAAGGTCGTCGGACCCATGGCGGAAGGGAGGCATCCGATTATGATCGACGAAGCTACCATTTCCAAAGCAGTTGCGCTTCTGCAGAAAGCTGCTCCGGGAGCGCAAGTCATATTGTTCGGCTCTTACGCTCGAGGCACTGCGAACGACAAGAGTGATATCGACCTGCTCGTGGTTGAGCCCCAACTGGGGTCGCGCCGGGAGGAGACGGCTCGCCTCAAGCGCGTGCTTCAGCCGCTTCGGGCGCCCGTGGATATCATTGTGGTCAGCCAGAGCACCTATGATGCCTGGACGAAGTTTCCCAGCGCCATCACCAATCTTCCTGCCCAGCCCAATCGATCTTTCCCCGCCATCAATTTTGGGCAGCGCATCTGGGCCATGATGGGCAGCCGGCCTGCCCCGGCGCGCTCAGCTTGATTTCGGCCACAAATTAATGGCGGGATCGTTGTTGAGAGGCACCCACGCCGCGTAGTAATAGGAAACCGAGATTCCCATTCCTGCCGCCGGCGCAGTGGTAAAGGTCAACGTGCCCACGCCACTCCCATAATCTATGGTGCCGCTGAGGCCGGAGCCGCCAACGGCGGTAAACCCACCGCTTCCGTTGTCCGTTCCCACCTGAGTTGCGCCGAGGAAGATCGTCATGGTGCCCGTTTGTACCGGGTGCTGGGCGAGCATGAAGTTGAACACCGTAGTGGTGCCATTGCCCGTGCCACCTGACTGTGCCGCCGATGTAATCAGGGAACCCAGATTGGTATTGGCGTTGAATAAGTTCCCCGTCACCGCCACCGAAGGAGCGGGAGGCATGGGCCCCAGCGGGGCGAGATAGAGACAGCCGGCCGCAGTGCTGCTGTCGTCATTAAAGATCAGGTTCCCGGTCATCACGCAATTTTGGATCTGCGTGACCAGGACGGTGGGCATGAACGGCTCGCTGGAATTTTCGAAACGGTTGGAATTGATAATGACCTCGGTGCTGTAATCGTCATCTTCACCCCAGATGACCAGACCCGGGCCCGTGGATTGCGTCGGAACCGGAGGCATATAGGTGGCGATTTTGTTGTTCACGACATGACAGATAAGGTCCGGTCCAATGACGACGCCCTCCTGACCCGCCTGCGTGGCAGCCTCCGCCGCCCCCTGTAATATGCCAATCTCAAGCTGGAGCAGGGCGTTAAGAAATGCCAAAACCCGTACCTGGAACGGCGACTTGCTGAAAGTAATGTCGTGCGACGTTATGCTGACGGCCTGCGCGGTCCCCGCACCTTCCGGCAACGGGTAACACAGGGCCAGCGCCATCGCGCCCTCCATGATGGGGTCCTGGAGGGTGTCGTTGGCGGCCTCTGGTGTTCCCACCAACTGGGAAGGGTCAGGCGGCGAGCTGCGGGCGATAATCCAGGGGCCGGAGTAGCAATTCTTCACGGTGTTGTCTTCAAGCGCTACGGCGCCGCATTCAGCGAAGATCATCACCGGGGTTTCCAGGCCCTGGAAGACGTTCCCCTGGAAGGAAGCCGCATCAAGCATCGCCGGGAGAAATGTGCCCGCTTCCTGCACTTTTATTTTCGTATCGTTTTTTTCTTCCTGCTGGTCCTTGCGCGGATCGGCAAGGCGGGTGAGTTTGGATAGGGTGATGGAATGAGCCAGCAGGTACCCCACTCTGAGCTGGTAGAAACTGTCGCTGCTGGATATTTCATTGACTTGACTCTGAAAACTGTTCTCGACCAGAGTTAACCCTGTATTCTCGCCGCCGGCGAGGATGCCGACTTCCAGCAGGGCCCCGGGAAAATCCACTCCCAGCGCGTTGGGAAAATCAAAGCAGCAATTCTGCACTTGGAGATTGGAACATCCCACCGGCCGCAGTGCCACGGAAACGTATAGCCGCTCGAAGAGGGCAGCCACCACCCTGTCCCCTCCTGGAACCGTGGCGCCGAGGATTCCGTCCAGCAGCGAGGGCGCGAGGCCGGGAAGATAAGTTTTCCCCACGCGGAGTTTCAGGGGAGCAGGCAGGGAAAAGCCCAATCCTGACAGGGTGACATTATTGGCGGCGTTCATCACCACCAGACCTTGCGGCAAATCTCCCTTGGCTCCCCAACCCGGCGCCGAGGCAAGGACGGCCGTGCCGCCGCAGCATTCGAGGGTTATGTTGGAGTGGTCAGCGACGAGCGTCAAAGGCGCGGAGAGGTGGTAGGTTCCGGGGCGCAGGCAGACTTTTCCCGGGTTGCCGAAAATGCCCGCCTGGGCTGTCGCGGCATTGGTCCCCGTGCCAGGAATAGCGTCGGCTCCCCCGCTAAGCCAGGTTAAGCCCTCCGCCGGGAAAACGGCCGGGACGGTGGCCGGCGCCTGTGCCGTGATGACATAACTCAAACTGTTTTGTACCTGGGTAAGAAGTGTGGACACGCTGACACCGGGCAGCGTTTTGATCCATGACAGGGTGAGATCGAAGGTGGGTGGGTTCTGGCTCGAGTCCAGGTTGGAAATCGTCGCACGCGCCAGGTTCCCGTCGGTCCCCTCGCTCCTCGCCTGGAGGGTGAACACTACGTTCTTGTTTGTGGCATCCATGATATTGGCTTGCGCGGCCGTGCCCGCCGCCCCGCCGCTGAACGTTACCCTTTGATCGTTTCCCGGTGTGAGGTTGATGTTGACCGATCCCACCAGAATATGGGCGACAGGTCCGGTGTTCGGTAACGTGCTTTCCTCGTCGCCGATGACCCCCTCGATGCCGGTGGAGCCGCCCGTGGTCAGACCGGGATAGACATCGACTTCGCCGGCGGTCAGGTCAAAAGTGGGCGTCTTGCCGCCGGGCTTAAGGTTCGTAATCTGGACCGCAACATTGTTGCCCACAGCTCCCGGGGTGGCGGCCTGGACAAACATGGTGGGGCTCGCAGCCTTATCCACAATGGATTGCAGCGTAGTGCCGCCCGTCAGTTCCCGCGGACACACGGTAATGGTGCAGCAGCTCTGCGGTCTTTTGGTTAGCTCCACGAGGTTGTCAAACTTCTGCCGGCAGTCGTACACCGTGGCTTGACTACCGTCCCACTGAATGCAGGCGAGGGGAGCGCGCCAGACTTCAATACGAAAAGGCGGCCGGAAATCATCGCCGTCACAATCGCACGGATCATTGGGTGGCCATTCGATTTGCCCGGTGGCGGTGCGCGCCGGAATCAGCCAGTAATCGCCCGAGGTGTAGTGCCCCGAGGCGAATTGAACCTGGATCCCATTCTCCAAGTTGATCCAGGGATTCCCGGCGTTGAGAGGTACGCCGGTGGAGGTGGCGGATTGAACCTGGTCCCAACGCCGCATGCGGGCATTCTTGGTGGGGTCAACCGACGCCACCGGCTGGGTCATGGTGACGCTGAGCGTTTCCGGACTTATGCTCTGAATCTGGTAGAGATCGCCCGGCTGGTTGGGAATCTGGCCGAACAGGTTGGTGTCATCGGAAATCTCCACCCATTGCCAAACCGCGAATCCCAGGTTAGGGTCAGGGCCTAAACTATCAACGTAAACCTGCTTGCCGGAAATACCGGTGACCGCCACGACGACGGAGCCATTCTCGCGCGACCACTTGCAGGTTGCCGACGCCTCGTTGCCGGACTGATGGATTTCAACCCGATAGAGTTGGTTTTCCAGGCCCAGATAGCCCGCCGCCGGCGTGGGTTGGCAGGTGCAGTCCCCCGAGCCGCCGCCGGTTTGCGCACTCATTTTGCCCGCATCGCGTTCGGGCACCAGTCCGGTGTGCATTGATCCGCAGCAATTGCTGGTGGCCACAGGAGCCGCGGCAATATTCTGGCCGAGATCGATGGGAAAACGATCCGAAGCAGGGGGAATGAGCACGTCTTCGGATAGGCGAGCGGTCAGGAGCAGGTCAGCATCTTCCCTCACGTTCGCCACCGGGTTAAGGTTGGTGCGGGGTATGACCTGCAGGTTACCCGAGTCTGGGGATTGAGCCACCACCCGCCAAACCGTTTGCAGGCGGGCGGTGGTATCCGCCTGTCCTATGGCCGGTTCGCGCAGGCAGGGATCATCCAAGGCGGTGACCAGCCGGCGCCACACCTCCAGGTAGACCTGGATGCTGTTGATCGTGCCATTGCTCAATTCGGTCAGGAGCTCGCTATCCGTGGGGTTGGGATTGATCAGGAAGCACTGATCCGAATACCGGTGGTGATGCTCATTCTCACACAGAATCCCTTCCACATAATAGCGTCCTTTGCCGATTTCAATGGTGTGGCCATGGACGGAGATTTTGAAGCCCTCGTCGTTCGCCGGCCCGCCGACCACGCCCACCACATCGATGGTCTCCGTGGTGCCAAGATGGTCGTATATCGCGCACTGTTCGTTGGCGTCGGCATCCAGGAAAACGCGTCCCTGCTGTTGAAGTACGGAGGTGTAATTCTTCTTAGGATTGAACCGCAGCCTGCTAAAGTCGCCTTTCATGGTGAACCACCTTCCCAATGTAGGGGGACGGCTTGCCGTCCTCTCTGAATTGCAATGCCGTAAATTCTTGTTTTTCTGGCAAACATTTTGCGCGTCTCGTAGGGGCACCCCTCGTGGAGGGCACCCACGAGGGGTGCCCCTACGAGACGCGTTGTTTGCGGCTACGCCGCGCCGTGCCGAATGCCGCCAGGGTAGGGCAAGCCCTTCCAGATTAGATCAGTGCTGCCCCGATCCCTACGAATCTGAGATCGTCGTCCTCGCCTTCGCCGCATGGATTCCAGGGGTTGGCCCGCATCCCGTAGCCGTACCCGTATCCGTAAGGCTTGGGCAGGCAGATGACCGGCCGCGACGGCTCCAAAAAGACTCCTGTTTCCAACCCAAAGGGCACATACTCCTGCGCCCGCAACTGCACGTTGCGCACCGCCTCGGTTTGCTGCAAGGCGTAGAACACCCCCATCTGCGAACCATTATCCGCGCCGGTCCAGATGGCCATGGGGGTATCGCCGCTGAGCAATCCATAGGAGGGATGGCCGTAGCGCAGAATGACGAATTGTGGTTCAAAGGCGCCTTCCTCGCTGGGGTCGGGCGGCAGGCATTGGAATTGTTGCGGCACAATGGCGCTGCACGGCAGAAAGCAAAAGCGCACGCATCCGCATTGCCGGCGGCTGCACCACAACGCCGCCTGCCAGGAATCGCACCGTGCCAGGCGCGCCATAAAGATGGTGTTGGACGCCAGGGTCATGGTGCGGACGTGAACCTTGCCCACCACGGTTGACTCTTCGATATGAAGATCCGCGCCTTGCGAAGCCATATCCACGGCGGCGTAGGCAACGGCGCAAGGCGAGCCGCTATCCACGATGCAGGAGCAGATTCGCGTCGTACCTCCCTCCGCCGCGCCAATGGGCCCGGTGACGCAGCGGGTGAGGCTGAGGGTTACTTCCGCTCCCGAAGCCACAATGCTGGGCTGGCCCGGCTGGGTGGGCGCGCCGCACGGGTTGAGGGCGATTCCGGGAACGAGCGTGCAATCCATCAATTGCACATTGGCCGCGCCGCCATGGATCTGCACAGAACCGGAAATCCATACGCCACTGATGACGAGCTGCCCGGCGGGGGGAACGCTCGCGCCGGCGACAAGAGGTGGCGCCTGCACCTCAATGTTGCCGCGCAGCACGGTTAGGCACTCATCGTAGATGAAAACATCATGGGCGGCGGACGCCGGTTGGCCGGCGAGAATCCACAGTTGGCTCTGGGCGGGCAACTGGATGGCCGCCGCCCCGGTCAGATTCACGTCCAGGGTTTGGAGGCCCGGCAGGATGATCATGCCGATGGAGCCCGCGGCCATGCCATTCCAGGCGCTAACGGCGGCTTCCAAAGTCGGCGTGGGGCCCGGCTCCACCACAAACGTCTGATCCACCTGGAGGGAATCAAGCGTGGCGAGATTCGCGGTGCGGTCATAGGGACCGCCGCCCATTTCCGCGGGAAAGCCGTAGGTGTAGGTAACCTGCACCTGCTTGGGCATGGGAGAATAGTCGGGTGCAAACTGGATCCGTCCCAGACCGGGGTCGATGGCGACCATGCCCGAGGGTGTGCAATTCCACGTCGCGTCCGAGCAATCGCCAAGGTTGCGGCAGCAAATGCTCGACTCTGCAATGAGCACGTGATCCCCATACACCGCCACGCTGTTGTTGGGACCGTAGAAATCCTGCATGTTCTGGCAAAACTCCGTCCGCGAAATGGGCTGGGGCACATCCAAGCGGGTGGTCAGGCTGCTGAAAGACGCGCGGGTGGGCGGGTTATTGAAGAGTGGCATGTCCTGCCCCAGGGGGCTGAACCTGTAGCGCAGGGCGTCCACCTGAAACGCCGGGGCCTGGATCATCTGGAAGGGCTGCCACCTCCACAGGTAGACGCCGACGTCGGGAATATTGAACCGCCCGCCTCCGTGCAGATTAATGTCCAGAGGAGTCGGATCAGGGTTGGAGACCATGCGGACGCGGGGGGCGATTCGCCGCACGTCCACGGTGCGGTTCAGCATGTTGAAGGGAGAGTCCAGGCACTCCAGTTCACACCCCTGGCGCATATCCACCGTGGCCGTGTGGCAGGGGCGGATGTGGTGCATGCTTTCCGTGGTGATGAGCCTTTGGAAGAATTCGACGCCCACGGCAGGAAGCCCCGAGACATCATGCGCAACCTGTTCCAGAGCCAGCAGCGTGCCTTTTCGCCGCCGATACCCAATGGTGTTGGCAACTTCGGCGCGCCGGCCGCTGGTGGCTCCGTCAATCTCATAAATGGTATTGTCGCCCACCAGGTCGCCGATATAGGGAATCACCCACTGGGCACAGGTTTCGATGAACTGGTCGTCGTAAAGCTGCCGGATGTTGTCTTCCAGGATGCAACCCTGCGCCGCAATGATCGACAATAAGGCTTGAAGCTGCCCGCCGTTTTCGGCATCGCGGGTGCGATAGATGGCGGGCAACAGGGCGTAGAGTTGTGCGGCGTTCAGACTCATGAGTATTCCTCGAAATTCATTCCTGCGTCAGCACCTCTCGTAGGGGCTGGGCTTGCCCTGCCCTCATTTCATACCACGGACAAACGACAAGGGCAGGGCAAGCCCAGCCCCTACGAGACGTGTGCTAAGCAGATCCACTCACAATACTCCCCTGGCACGCCGGATCAATCAGCAGCATCTGCGCCCCGGTGGGCGTGCCTTGTTGCCCTGCCGCCGGGGCGGAGGCTAACAACACTGGTTGAAGCGGCGTTCCGCTGGGCGTCGGCTGGCCTTGCGGATTGAAAACCGTCAATTGCACCGCAATCACCCCCGGCGTCTGCTGGATGACGGCGATGATTTCACTTTGTGCCACGCCCTGCCCCAACTGGCGCTGAGCGAAGCTGAAGCTGGTCAAAAGTGACTGCCAGACTTGCGCCAGCACCTGGGTGGGATCGTAATCAGTCTGGTCGATGAGCACGTTGGCCCCGACCTCAAAGAGCACCGGGACGTACGACGCGATTTGGATCGGCACATAAGGGTTGCCGACGTTCCACAGCGAGGTTTTAAGCTGGGAAAGGGTATTGTCGTCCGCTTGGAAGACGTCGCCATTGGCGCCGGCAACCGTCAAAAACACTCCGCGCGTCCGGCCCGTCCACGTCCAGGTGGCCAGAGCCTGGGAGATTCCGGCAAAGGCGAGCGCGTAGTTTTGGTAATCCTCCAGGGACACCACGCGGCCCAGGGTCAAGACGTTCAAGGGAGCGCTGGTGCGGGCATCGGCGGCGGTATCGGGGTCGGCGCCGCCGGTGCCGGGGTCGGGATTGGTTACGCCCTTAAGTCCCTGGGGGCGGTCCAATGCCTGGGATAATTGGCCGCTCGCGACGTTGCCGGCGGACCCGATGCCCTTGCGGTAGACGGCGCGAATGTTCATCTGCCCCGTCGGCGTACGCTCTCCCGCGATGCCGTCGCCAAACTGCACGGTCACATTTTGTTTCGAATCCGTTTGGGTGATGAACACACGATCCGTGGGGAGGGAGTTCAGGAAGTTGGGCACCTCGTGCCACTGCATGTTGTTCACCCAGACCTGAAGCGTCGAGACCGCGCCGTTGTTGAGGGGCGAGGGGACGTAGGTCAAAGGTGACTGCTTCAAGGTGAATTCGAGGGCATCATTGGTGGCGTCGCCGCTGCCCATGATTTCATTCATGGTCTCGCCCTGGGTTGCCGCCACCGTGTTGGCGTTAACGGCCACGGTGGTGGCGTCATAGATGCCCGTGAGGGGCGACACAAAACCCAGGGTGACGATGTTTCCCTGCACCTGAACCGTGCTCACTACCACCGCCTCACCGGTTGCCGGATCGTTCAAATTCGCCGGGAGAAACTGCACATAGGCGTTGGCCACGATGAGCGAGCCGGAAACGTTGCTGGTGGTCAGCACGGCCCAGAGCGGATTGCCGCTCACCGGATCGGTGCCCGGCGGGTAAGCGTTAACCAGAAAAACCTGGTTATCACTCACCGGGAGGCCGGCGGAAGCCCCATCCGGCGTGAACGTGGCTCCGGCCGACGGCAGCACCTGAAGGCGCACACGCAATCCGGAAATGCCCAGCGGCTGCCCCACGGCAATATCCAGGCCGCCCACGATGGAGAGCGTGCTGCCTTGGACCGGAACGATCATGCCCGGCGCCAGAGGATAGGTGGTGGTGGTGGCGGTGGCGGTCCAGGTGGTGATGGGAAGGTCAGCGGGAGTAAGCGGCACGCTCTGCACGTAGGCCGTGATGTTGCGCGTCTCCTGCACGAATTCCCACAGCACTTCGTTCAGGGAAAGAGAAGTGTCCCCGGTGAGAATCTGCCCCAAAGCCAGGGTGAGCTGCGTGGTCTTGGTGGTCAGGGTGTAATAGCCGGGATTGGAGTCAGCGGCCTGTGTGATCTGGAAGAACGATGTATACCCCAGACCCGTAAGCACGATCCATTGCGGACCGCCGTTGGCCTGGGGAGCGAGGCCCGGGTAGGAGGCGTCCAGATTGATCTGGTTGCTGTTCTCCCGATATAAAAAGCTCCAATCGGCGCCACTTCCAAAACTCGTGGGGAAGCCGGGAATCGATCCGAGATGGGGATTGGAGGTGGTTGGCCCAAGCAATAGCGGGTTGGGCGCTTGTACCCCGTAAAGGGCGGCTTTCTTGCGAAAGATGAAGATGGAAACCCCCTCCGCGGTCAGGCCGTTGGTGAAAGAAGACGAGAGTGGTGTATCCCAGAAGATTTGGGTGTTGCCGGAATTCGGGTCGATGTTCACCGCTGTCACATAATGGACGTCTCCCGGTCCCGTGCCCACCGGCTGCCCGGAACTCGCGGTAACGAAGAGCAGCGCATCGCCGATGTTAATGTTGTTGGCAGTTCCTTCGATCCAAGTGCTTTGATCCAACCCAAAAAGCTGCCAGGGAATGGTAGTCTGCGCCGGAATCGCGTTCTGGGCAATCAAAGCGGTGATGTCGCTCGAAGTCTCGAACACCTGGGGCTGCTGGCCGGGATTCGGCACGCTCTGAACGCGGGTTCCGGCGGAAATCAGGACATTGTCAGGAGAACCAGGCGCGCTGGTAAGCGTGAAGGCAAGAAATGTTGACGCGGCCACTCCCGGCGAGGGTTTGTATCCCACCAATTGCGCCAGGGCGAACACGGAGGCTGAATCCACCGCCGTTCGCAAATAGGATTCGTTGGCAATGCGTTCCTGATAAAACGCCAGGATGTCGAGAGACGTGGCCCAGGCATCGAGAAGGGCAAGGGAAAAGTCTGAGGGATCGCACGTGGTCAGGCCCGCGAGGGCGGGAACGCTGGAACCGGAGAGCGCCGCCAACAGGCTGGCTAGAAACGTGTTATGTGTGCCCACGCGATAGCTAATGGCGCTCAGTCCCGGCCGGTTGGTGATCGGTTGGGGAGTTTCCGTGCCGATGCCCGCGCAACAACCGCACAGGGTGGGCTCAGGTGCCTCACAGGAGCCGTTCATTTGCCACCATCCATTTGCAATACAAAAATACCGTGATCGAGCCGGTTGGGATCGTTGTCGCAGCGGGCGATCTCCGTCGCGCCCATGGTCAGATAGCCCTGCGCCACGCCGTCCATCATGGGATTATCCATGCGCTGAAACTGCGTCATAATCACCGATGTCACGCCCTGAACGCTTTGGGCCGCGGCGATGAACGGGCTGGTATAAATCGTCTGGCCGAAGGTGAAGTTGTCTGGATTCAGCATCCCCGGCTGGCCCGTGCAGAGGTTTCCCGTGGTGAAAAGCTGCATCAGCGCCGTTTCCACGTCCGCCTGGAAGAAGCTGGGGTCCACGCAGATGGTCATCTGAATGCTAAGGCCCACGATTTCCGCCGCTTCCACGGCGAGGTCCACTCCCATCATGCGATACATGTTCAGTTGGGTTTCGGTCGAGGCCAACAGAGCGGCGCTGGGCCCGCTGGGACTGACCGTGTCAACGGAAACAAAAGCCGTATACCAACTTCCGGTCCAGCGCAGCGTGCCCACTGCCTCGCTGATGGCGGGATTCAGTTCGGCCATGGCGCCGTAATCGGCTTCGGTAACGGCGCGGAGCTGGGTGAGGAAGGCAAAGGGCGCCTCCTGGCGGATGTGGTCCATGGTTTCGGGATCGACTCCGCCAGCCGCCGCCAGGGGGTTGCGGACCTCCTTTACCCCTGAAATCACGGCGATATTGCCCAGAATGTGGGCTAGGGAATCACGCCCAATGTTCCCGGCGGTTCCGTTCCCTACACGGTAACGGACTTGAAAATCCATGCCCGGCTCGGGCGCCATACCGTACTGGCCATCACCAAAACGCAAAAAGGCGGAGCCGGTGTACTCAACCTCCAGCACACAGACGCGCTGGGAGTCGGAACTGGACAAAAGGTCCTGTAATACGGTCCACGGGTTGCCATCCTCGTCATACACGGCAATTTGCGGAAGTGCGGGCGAAGTGCTGGAAGAAGAAGGAGTTAGGAATCCAGAGGCGGGCGTGGTGTTGACCAGGCTGGCGGTGGTGGCTCCCCCAATCGTGCCCACGTAGGCCGCGGCTAAAGTCAAAGTAGTGGCGTTGTCGATGGCGCTGACCTGGTAAGGCGTCAGGGTGGAGTCGCAAGCGAAGGTGAGCCACTGGCCAACGGACAAATTCGCCGAAAAGGACGACCCGGTGGCGGTAACCGTAGTGGAGCCGATCGTAATGGTAACCGCTACGTTATAAGGGTTTGTCAAGGGATACGCGAACGTCACGGGACCTGCCGAGAGCTCTGGATAGTATCGGGGCAGGGGCGCGGGCAAATTTCCCTCGCAAGTGCAAGCACAACTCGATTCCGTCACAGGAGCCGGTGGCGCCGCCGGAACTTGCCCCAAGTCCTCAATAACCGCCGCCGAGGTGGTCACATTAGCCGGACCTGCGTAAGGAGAGCCCAAGGTCAGGCTGGTATCACTGGCGATGGCGGCGATCTGGTAGGGCGTCTGGGTGGCGTCGGCTGCGAACACCAGCCATTGCCCAACCTGCAAGACACTGGGGAAGATCGTGCCGAGTCCGGTTAGCGTCGCGGAGCCGCTCGTCAGGCTTACCCTGCCGGCCAGTGGCTGCTGCTGCCAAATGCCATGGTCAGCGGGAACGATGTTCCCACGCGCCACGCTCACCGCGGTCAGTTCGCGCGAACCATGGTCGGCATCAGTGGTGGAGGAGATGCACAAGGGAAACGGCAACGCGTCCTCCGGCCCCCAGGAAATCTGCGCGATAGGCTGTCCATTAAGCGGATCCACCAAGGGCTGGCCTTTGTAATCGGTAAGCTGAACTCCGGTTAGGCGCACTGCCCAGCGGTTATTGGGGTTCGCATCTTCCGGATCGCCGGTGTTGGGCCCGATTACTTCTTCAAAGATCAGAACTGTTCCGGGCTGTAGAGAAGTAAGGTTTGCGTTTGTAGCCGGGTTTCGTATCAGTGTGGCCGAGGTGGCGCCGGTAGCCAGGCAGCAATTGGTGTCGCTCCAGGTGTAGAAGTTGATTTCATTCTGTTCCAGGCAAAGCTGCGCTTCCTGCATGGTGGCGAACCCCAGAGGACTGCTCAAAAGGGTTGTCGCCTGCGGGGTGTTGGGTTGAATAATCGTTGGAAATCCCGGCACGCGGGGAAACACCAATGTCCCGTAAGGAATAGTGTTTCCATCCACCGCCGTATTCAGGTAAACCCAGGTTCGCGCGTTGCTGCCTTCGCCGATCTGGTAGTCGACGAGTTTCGCGAGACGCCGCAGCGAAATGCGGCTGCGTGCCGTTCCCAGGTAAGCCTCCGTGCCCACCGCGTCCTGCTGGTAACTGAGGTGATCGGCCGCGTACGCCAGGATCTCCACCAGGGCGATGCCCATGTCGGCGGCGTGGGTTTCACTCCAGGCCGGAGCGACTACAGCCATGCGATCGAGCATTACCTGCCGGAAGCCGCCGTAATCCTTCGCCAGATAATTGATGTCAGGCTCAGGCATCGTATCAGGAGGACAGCAATTGCACGGGAGACAGTCCGCCACCGTGGGGCAGCCCGCTTTGAAAGAAAATGAAACCGTGGAAAGCTGCGGGTCAATGCCATCCGGCGGGTCGGTGGTGGAAGAGTTGGCTACAAGTGAGAGTGAGTAGGTTGAAAAGTCACCCGATTGACTAAGCAGCACGGTGACCACCATCGGCGCTGCGTTTGTACCCACAGTAACGGAGGCGGCGGTGACCTGGGAGGTCGCCGTCCCTCCCGTAATCTGCACCTGGGATGTGCCCAGAGTGAGGTTGCGGGCATCCTTGAGCATCGTAATCAGGAGTTGCTTGCCGCAGCCGTCATCCCCGTTTGCCACTTCCAGATAATCGATGCCATTAAGGTTGGGGCTCTGCAACACCAGGGCACGCCGGTTTTTTTGTGAGCAAAAGTAAATCATGCCGTTGTCCCGCCATAAACGAACTGCTGGGCCTGTTGCTGCTGCGACTGAATGATCGTGTAAGCAACCGTAATCAGCAGCGTGGAGTCCTGAGCCGTAACCTCCACCGAGTTCACGCGAATAAGGTCAGACAGCCATTGCTGCAAGGAGGCTTGCACCACCTGCTGCTGGGTTGCCGCCAGGGCATCGCTGTTGGGCGCAAAAACCAATTGCGTCACTCCGCAGCCAAATGTGGGGCGATTCACGCGTTCCCCGGGCGAGGTGAGCAGAATCTCCTCAATCATGTCGCGGATATGGCAGGACAAGTCGTCCTGCGCCGTGTGCCCGCTGCTATCAAACCCGTATGGGTATTTCACATTCATAAAGCCTCACATCGCCGTCACGCGCGCCTGCACTGCCACCGGGGCGAGTGGCGTTCCGTTGGGAATGGAAACCGCCGCCCCCGTTTGCACCACCAGCGGCTGACCCGTGGAGGTCACGCGCGTCGTTCCTGTCACCCATTGGGCAGTCACGCAAGGCGGAAGCGGAGGAGGCACCAGCGGGCACCCCGCCACTACCCATTGCCCGGAAAGAAGCGCGGTCGGCTGACCTGCAATCGTTACCCGCGGATTGGGCGCCGTAGACATCGCCTGGCCTCCGTGGCTGCATGTGACCGTTGCCCCTGCCTGGATGAGAAAACCTCCCATGTCCCAACCTCCTCCTTCGATCTTAGGTAACCATCAAAGCCCCTTCGTTGATGGTCACGCTCGGGCCGGTGAGCGTGATCGTGGCTCCCTGGCCGTTACTGATGGTGATTCCAATGTCGTTAATCGCAATCGAGGCCCCCGATGAGGACTTGAGGAGAATTCCGCCCGTGGGGCCCGGCACGTCGCTGATCATCAGGGTACTTTGGCCGACCGATTGGATCACGATCGCCTGCACCCCTGGCGGTGCGGCCAAAGCCATGGGAGGAACCTCCGCCGCCGACCCCCAGAAGCACCCCGACCAGATCGGGTAATCACTATTCCCCTGTTCAAACTCCACCCACACACTGGCGCCAACCGGCGGCACCGCCACCGATCCCGATTGTGCTCCGGCAAAGGGAGCACAGGGCATCGCCCACGTGGAGGGCAACACATTGGAGACGTCCGGCACTTGCACCATCAGTCGTCCCATTTGCATGGGATCCACATTGTTGATAACCGTGCCCCGATACTTACCGTAAAAGTTGCCCACGATGAATCCCTCTCCCCTCTCGTTAGAAAGGCGCTGTGGGAACGACCGGCACGTTGGAAATCAGCGCATTTCGCTTCAAAGTGAAGCTTTGTTTGTACTCGCCGAGCTTGATTTGGTGTTTGGTGCTGTCCACGTAGTACAGTCCGTCAAAAGCCAATCCCGCGCCGCGTACGCCTACCAATTGGCGCGCTTGCAGGATCCCGCCATAACGCAAGACACTGATCGTGCCGTCCCCGGATACCACGTCAGCGGTTTCCGCTGCCTTCGCCATGCCGATCATCATCGCCTGCGCCGGCGGGAGTTTGGCGATGTCCTTCAATTCCTCGGTCTTCTGGGGCACGGGCACCACCAACCCCAGCGGAGGATCGAGGGGATTCGCGCCCGGAATGGCGATGGGCAAAGTCGCTCCGGTGGTCTGATCCTGAATGTATATGATCGGGGTGACGGCGTTTTGAGGTTCGTAGCGAAAATTCAGGCTTTCACAATTGGTCCAGCTATCCATGTTCACGTTCAAAGCTGGTTGGGGGACTCCGATTTTGACCTGCGGCCCCCAGTAAGCCTGGCTCATCCCCGGCAGCGGCCCCGGCTGCAAATAAAATACGTAGCCCGCTTCCTTCGCCAACTGTTGGATGTAGGCCAAATCCGTGCCTTTTTGGCTCGCGGTCTTTACCGGCGGCACTTCCACGTCCGGAGTGATGACCGGGGCAACGTTAGGCACGATGCCAAACATGGCGTACTTACCCAAAATCGTCAGCACGCGAAGGTCGGGCGTCATGGCGGGAAAGGGCGTTCCTGAGTTGTCGGTCAAATCCATAACCGCGGTGAGGTCCTCGCCGGTTATCGCCAGTTGGGAGGACCCTTGCATCGCATCCGGCACCACCTCTGTGTGCTTTACCATGCCGTCCATAATCACTTGCGGCAGGCCGCCAAAAGCCGCCACCAGGATCACGCGGATCAGGGGAATCGGCGCCCCCATGGTGAGCAGGAAAAAGAGCTGCAGCGGCGAACTGTTGGCCAGCGTGAAGTTAAGCTGAAACCCGCTCTTGCCGGTGGCGGACACATTGACTTCCACCGAAGTCAGGGCATCCATCAGCGGCTTGGGGGCGGGGACCGCTTCCACCGCCCCGGTCAGGATTGTCAGGTACAACGGACTAGCCATTGCGCGCTCCCGAGGGAATTCCTGAAGCCAGTGGGATTTGAATGGTGCTTCCCACCTGCGCGGTCAGGTCATCGGGATCAGTGGCGCCATTGGCGTCACAGATGGTCCAATAGAGAAAGGGGCTGCCCAGGTACTTTGACGCCAGGTTGTCCAGGCGATCGCCGTCCACAATCACATAGCTCTGCAGCGACGTATAGATGTCCGGCTGGGGAATGATGCGACGCTGCAAGTACGCCACCTGCACGCCATCGGGGCGGGTATAGTACTCAATGGGAGTGCCATAATAGCGGCTGTTGGGATAGGTCGGCCCCCCTGTACCCGCCGCCGCCAAAACCATGGATTGAATTGCGCTATCCATTGAAATTGCCTCCCCTGAACCCATTTTCGCGCAGCACTTGCTTCGTTTTCGACTACAGCGAAAGCAACGAGAGCGCTTCCTTCTCCATCTGGTAAACCATGTACAGTGCGCCTGCCGGAGTCATGAAACCCACGTCATTCACATTCAGTACCCGCATTCCCAGCGCCACTTTGGCGCGAATGGGGTTCAGTTGCGGGTCAAACGCTTCCTCGGTAATTTCCAGATCCGTAATCAGCACGGGTGTAACGCGCGTCTTGCTCCAAACAAACAGGGTGAGGGCTGACTCCATCGGCAGAATTTCAATCGTGCCCAGATAAGACAGCACCTCATTGGCAATCAGTACGGCACTGGAGGGGTACACCAGAAGTTCCAAGGCTGCCAATTGCGGCTGAATCCCGAAGCCGAGCGTGACGGGATCGCTCGACGCAAGCTGGTCAGTGGCGTCGATTTCAACCGTGCATTTGATCGTCTCAATCGGCGGACCTTTCAGCCGGAAAATCTCGGTCCGATCCGGTTCGTCACCAACGCTCTGGGGCTTCAGGCTGCGAGTCACCTCGTCCGGGTTGTACTGAAACGTGATAATGCCCAGAGGGATCCCGATGTTGGGATCCAGCGAGACGATGGCGCCTTTCAGCAGAATCGGCGAAATATTGGGCATCTAGAACTCCTTCACGTTTCTTTCCGGTCCATCAGGAAAAGCATTTCGGACAACGGGCTCATTTCTTGCCGGCCTTTGGGCAATCCCCCGTTAATGCCCTCCCGGCGCGGCGGCTTTCGGTGCCGGTGCGGGCGAGCTGGGCGTGCCGGTCAACTTGCAATTCATGTAAATGTTCCAGGCGGAATCGCCGAGCATTCCACGCACTGCCTGGTCGGCAATATCACCTGCCCGCTGCACCATCTTCTCCGCTGACTTGGGACCGTCCACGCTCTGGGTCGTAGATTGAACCGCGCTTCTGAACGTCGTACCCCAAAGGCCTGTGGGTCCCCAGGGGAGGAATAAATCGAGGTTCCTTTTCGATTCTTGGTCGGTGGCCGCGGCCACCGCACATTTCGCTTGCTTACCATGGCTAAGGCAAAGATGCATGCAACGGTCCGCGATGTCCGCCGCCAGATGGGCTATTTTTTCGGGCTTAAGGCTGCCTCCGGCGAGCCCTTGGACAGCGAGCTGGTAAAACGCATTCCAATCATTCTCGTATCCCGGCCAGTTTTTTGCCCCCCAGGCGGCTTGGGTTGGCGCCGGTGCCGGGGCTGGCGCAGGTTTTTGTGCTGGTGCTTGTGCTGGCTGTCTTTGCAGTGATGGCGTTCCCGCGTGCACGGGCGGGGCGCTGGGCTGGTCTGATACCACCGCGCTCGCCGTCTGCTCCGCCTCCCTCTCGGCGGGAGAGTCGATGCTGCCCACCTGCAGGTTGGCACGGCCCTCGCTTCCACCCGACTGCTGGACAACATGCGTCAATTCGTGCGCCAGAACGCGTGTCTCCTCGGCCGAGCCCGGAACCGACGGGCGATTGGCAAACACAATGTCCTTGCCGACCGTGTAGGCGAGGGCGCCCACGGCCCGCGCTGACTCCGCGGCCTTGGCATCGGCGTGCAAGCGGACCTTGCTGAAGTCAACCCCGAAGCGTGGCTCCATGAGGGCGCGAGCGGCTGGGTCAAGCGGTTCGCCGTGCGAGCGCAGAACCTCATGGACAATGGGTGGCACCCGGGCAGGAGCAGCCAGCCCGCTTGCTGCGCGTTCCAGCGTCGCTTTCTTCTTGCACTCCTCGCACTCACCTCCGCCCGCAACGTCTGCTCCGCAGGCACACTTGCGCTGCAGCATCCTGGCGCGAACCGGGGTGGTGCTGGAGGCGTGCGACCGAATTGGATTCTTGTCTGCCATATACTCACCTGCGATATAGCGTTCCGGGAATCGGCCTTCTCACGGGAGCAGGGTCGCGAGGCCAAAGTTCGGACAGTCGGGAAGTTTTCCCGATCCCGTCTTGCAGGCCACCTTCGCCTGGTCCGAATATGTCGTCAAATAATCCTCAATGCTCAGGCAGCAAGCGGAACCTTTCCCTTTCCCGTTACAGTCCTGGGCCTTCTCCATGGCGGTGGCGCACTTTACGTCATGGGTATAGGCATTGCACTGGGTGATGGGCTCGGCTTGCTTCATCCAGTTGCTGTACATTTCCTGAACCTTGGAAGGATTGGCGCTCGTCCTTTTGGCGGCGGCAAACGCCTTGCAACATGCCCCCAGGTCCTGGACGTGCACCTGTTCGTGTTGCTGGGTACAATCCCGGGTGCAGCAGGTGTTGTAATTGCCGGTGATTTTGTATTCCCCCGTGGACTCATCGCACGACGAATCTCCGCCGCCGTTATGGCACAAAGCGCCGCCACCCCCGCCTGTTCCGGGGGCCACTTGGAACAATCTCCGGGTCGCGGCAGAGCCCCATCCGTGAAAGAGGCTGGGGCTTCCCCTCGAAACAATTGGAACGCCCTGGGCTGACTCGCGCGCCAGACCTTCGCTGCCGGCATGCACCCGCACATGGGCGAAGTCGTGGCCAAAGCTCGGCTCCGTGAAGGCGCCCGAGTCACGCCCGGCGCCCGCAATCGCCTGGCGCTGCAATGTCGCATTCTTTTTCTTGCACTCCGCGCATTCACCGCCCGAGGCCCCCGATGCTCCGCAAGCACAGTTCCGCTGCAGGGTTCCGAATGGCGCGGGGACAAGCGACGGCACGGGCGCAACGGCCGGCTTCATCGGGATTTGCTCTTTCACGCTCATTGAATCAATCTGTTCTTCCCGCAATTGCCAAGGCGCAGCTGCCGCCTATGGCGTCTTTTCCTCACAGCAATTCCAAGTTCCTTGCTTCTGCCGCGAGACCAGGACCGAGCCCAACCCTGATGGTTGGGTGAGAGTTGCCAATTGTCCCGGGTCCCACGATTGGATTTTGAAGCCCGCTTTGGGATCCAAGGTTTGGGTCCAATAAGCCTTTCCCGAAATGTTCCAGTCACCTTCGGTATTGGAAAGGGTAGTTAGTATCCAAGTATCCTCGTTCGACGGAGTCATGCTGCCGTCCGCCGCGACATGCCAGGCCTCCCAGAAGTGCCCGGGCGGGTCACCTGCAAGCTTGATTTCCGCACCAGAGCGTGGTTTTCCCTTGGTGCAACGGAACATGTGTCTTGCCCGATTGATCTCCTGCACGATGTATCCGTCCCGTCCTGTGGTGCTCCAGCGGATACGCCACCGAAAAATGGTGTCGCATTGCTTGACTGTTTCCGGTCCCCAGTCCTCCATAGCCGCGACCACCGGGGCGGCTGTGGGTGCGGGTTGCCCGGGCGGCTGGCGCGCCAGGGTCTGCGTTTGCGAGAGTTTCGGTGAATACGGGCTTCCCTTCCCGATTGTTTCCGCGGCCTCATTCGCTTCGTGCTCCACCCCGCTGCCCGTTTCTCCAATCTTCAGAGACAACGACGGAGCATCGCCGCCCTGCTGAACGGTATGAGCCAGTTCATGCGCCAACAGCCGGCGCCCTTCCGCCGCTCCCGGGGCGTATTGACCCTCGCCAAAGGCGATGTCCTGCTTCACCGTGTAAGCCAGCGCGTTCACCGCCCGCGCTGACTCCGCCGCACGCGCATCCGTGTGAACCCGCACCTTGCTGAAGTCGTGGCCCAAGCGCGGCTCGAAGAACGCGCGGGTCGGGGCGTCCAAGGGCTGGCCCGGCGAACGCAGCACCTCATGCACGATGGGGGGCACGGCGGTGGGCTCAGCGTTATTGACGGCTCGCCGCTGCAGCGTCATCTTCTTCCTTTTGCATTCCGCGCATTCCCCACTTGTGCTCCCCGTCCCTCCACAGGCACACTTCCGTTGCAGGGTTCCAAACGGGGCGGGAACAAGCGACGGCACAGGCGCAGCGGCCGGCTTCATCGGGATGGGAGCTTGCATTCTCATTTTGATCAATAATCCATGCAGCAGTCTTTCGCGCCGCCTTTCTTCACCACCACGCCTCCGGTTTTGGCTTTGCTGCACTCGGCGGCGGAGACAGCGGCTGCGTTGGGGACGTTGTAATGGTTCGTCGGCTTCATGACCGTTGGCGTATTGACATGGGCGACACCCATGGCATGGCCGATTTCATGGGCCAGCACTTCCGGCGCAGCGCCCTCGACGATAACAATCTTAGGGTGCGCGGTGCCCAGATCGAAGGTGTGGCCGCCGCCGGAAATGTCTTTGCCGTTTTTGCCTCCCTGAAGGAACAGCTCGGGAACGAAGACTTGAATACAACTGCTGGCCCCAGCGGCACGGAACAGCTCCGCTTCCTCCGGCGTGGGCGCATCCCCAGTGGATTCCTGGAGGATCTTATAGTATGAGTCGTTAACCGTAGTCCCGGACGAAGCGGTTAGATCGATGCAGCACTTGCCCCAGATACCCTGGGCGGCGGCAAGGGAGGGCGCAGTGGTCGGATTACTCTGGTCCTTATTGGCAATCACCACCACCTGGACGCATGCGCTCATCTTTTGGCTTTGTTTGGCAGCAGGGCAGGCGGCCGCCGGGCTGGGAGCGGGCGGAGCCGGCTGCCTTTGCACCAGGGATCTTTGCGCAAGCGTGGGGCGCGCGCTGGGTTGGTTTAAGACCACCGCCTTGGCCACCTGGTCAGCCTCCCTCTCGGAGGGAGAGTCGATGCTGCCCACCCGCAGGGCGGCAAGGCCCTCGCCACCACCGGACTGTTGCAGAACGTGCGTCAATTCGTGTGCCAGCAGACTATTCCCCGCCGCCGTGCCCGGCGAGTACTGACCCGCGCCAAACACCACATTCCGGCCCACGGTATAGGCGAGGGCATTAACGGCGCGCGCTGATTCCGCCGCCCGCGAATCCACATGCACGCGCACCCTGCTGAAATCGTGCCCGAATCGGGGCTCCATAAAGGCGCGGGCGGTGGCATCCAACGGCTCCCCGGGTGAGCGCAGGACGTCATGCACGATGGGCGGAACGGTGGCGTGCCCGGCGGCATTGATGGCCCGGCGCTGCAGGGTTTTCTTCTTTTTGTTGCATTCGTCGCATCCACCTGCCGCGCCCGCCGATCCTCCACAGGCACACTTCCGTTGCAGGGTGGCAAAAGGCGCTGGTGCAAGGGGCTGCGGCACGGTCACAGCGTCCTGCTTCACCGGGATGTGGAGTCGCATGCCCATAAAATCAATCTGTTTTTCCTGCCACCGGCCCGCTCGTCATTTCCACTGCGTCTCATCCGGGTTCGGCGTCTTGAAGTAGCTCGCATCCTTGTCCAGCTTTCCGTTCACCACCTTGAGATACTGCTTGGCACTCACCTTCTTTGACTTGTTCGCGCAACTCGCGCAACCTTTGCCGCTGTTGATCCCTATCCTGAACTCCAGGGTACGGGTCGCATTCAACCCGGGAGACAAGCCCAAGCCTGGGCTGTCAACCATGCGAATCGAATCCTGGCCCGGGCAGGGTTCTTTGCGGTCGGTATACCAATTCCCAATCGACTTGGCGTTGGGGTTGCCGGCGAGTTGGGTCCACGTATTGGGTTGCGTCACCAGAATGTACGGCCGATCCGTTTTCTCCCACCACTCGAGTCCGCAACTCTTCTTCGCTCCCGTGCCGGTGTAGGACAGTTTTGGCCTGGTTGTAAACATATGTCCCGCGAGCTGCCCCATTGTCGGGGGCTCATAGACGAACGGATCATAAATATCAAGATCGTCTGCGCAGCAGCAGCAACCTTGTGCCGTGGCGGGAGGCGGCATCGGCGGAGGGGGCGGCGAGGGCGGCGTCACACCAGGTGCAGGCGCCGGCGTCTGGCGGGCCAGGGTCTGCCCCTGTGAGAGTCTCGGCGAATACGGGCTTCCCCTCCCGATGGCTTCGGCTGCCGCATCCGCTTCGCGTTCGAGCACGCTGCCCGGCTCTGCAATCCTCAGGGATGACGCCGCCGGAGCATCGCCGCCTTGCTGGACGGTATGAGTGAGTTCATGCGCCAGCAGCCGCCGTCCTTCCGCCGCCCCCGGGGCGTATTGACCCTCGCCAAAGGCGATGTCCTGCTTCACCGTGTATGCCAACGCATTCACCGCGCGCGCTGACTCTGCCGCCTTCGTATCCGCGTGCACGCGGACCTTGCTGAAGTCATGGCCGAAGCGCGGCTCAAAGAAGGCGCGCGTCGCCACGTCAAGCGGCTGACCGGGCGAGCGCAATACGCTGTGCACGATGGGGGGGACGGTGGCGGACTCTGCGTCATCGATGGCTCGGCGCTGCAAGATTTTCTTCTTATTGCATTCGTCGCAACCACCTGCCGCGCCCGCCGATCCTCCACAGGCACACTTGCGTTGGAGCGGCGCAAAGCCGGTGGCGGTGAAGCTTGATGCCATCAACGGAGTCGGCTTTTTATCTGCCATGACCATGGAACTACCCCGGCAACGGACCTGCCGTAATATCAGCGTTCCCCTTTGCGAAAAAACCTCGAGGTTACAGCATTCCTTGCACTCGCACGCTCAGCCGCCCGAGAACAACCCTGGCATCCAGTTGCGCCGCTTCGGCTTCGAACTGGACAGTAGTCCCTTAGGGATGCGCCGCACGGCGACTTTCCATCACGGTCAAGGGACGCAGGGTTGCTATCTCTGCCCGCCTCGGGCAGCGAATCCAAGGGCGACTTGAACGCCATATAGGCCAGTGAATTGAGCGCGCTCGCCGCCTCAGACGCTCTTTGATCAGCCTGTACCTCCACGCGGCTGAAGTCGTGGCCGAAGCGCGGCTCCGCCAAGGCGCGGGGTGGCAAAGCCATATTCCTATTCCTGCCCTCCGCGTGTGGCCCTTGCACACCGGCCCATCCGCTGGAAGCACCCTTGGGTTGGGGGGCTCGCAAGGGCGCCCGCGTGAAATGGGACGCTGCGGCGGCGGGCTTCTGCGGAATTTGGACTCGCGTGTTCATGGCTGGCGACCTCCCCCACCGCGCTGAGTTTGTGGGGCGCGGGCTGAGGCGCGGGCGTTCCTTCGCAAACTTTGGTAAACCGCCTGGGCGATCTGCGTCCCGGCCGCCTGCGGCTTGGCGCCGGCGTTCACCTTGAAGACGCCGGCGTCGATCCGGTCGAGAGCAGGCGGATTCTGCCGCCATCGTGGCGTCGCTCCCTCGCCCAGGAGACGCGCCAGTTCACCTTCCACCGCACTGGCAATCCGGTGGCGGTCGCCGGCGGCGAAGCCGTGCAGAACGAGTTCCTCGATGTGAACGTCAACCGCGTGACGAGATTGCCCCATGCTTTCGAGTTTTGGCGCCAGCTTCACGAACCGTGCCCCGTCCTTATCGCCGGGGCGGTTCGCGAACCGCCCCTACTATCCACTATTCACTGCTCTTCACACCCAGCCGGCGGTTTCCGCATCGGTCAAGGGGCGCTCGATCTTGGCGAATTCGCTGCGCGCGGCAAGCAGCAAGTGCGACATGCGCACCGGTTCACCCGCATCCGCCGCCAGAAATGCCGCGCCCATGGCAATGTTGTAGATGTTTCCTCCGGCGGCGCTCAAGCGCGCCAGCCGGTCGATGCGCAGACCCTCAGTGGGCGTGGCCCGGGGAAAAACCCGGCGCCAGATTTCCGCCCTTTGCGCGGCTTCGGGAAAGGGAAACTCGGTCACAAAGCGAATCCGCCGCAGAAAGGCGGTGTCCAGGGCCTCTTTGCGGTTGGTGGTCAGAATCGCCAGGCCGCGATAAGCTTCCATCCGTTGCAGCAGGTAGCCCACTTCAATGTTGGCGTAGCGGTCGTGACTGTCCTTCACCTCGCTGCGTTTGCCGAAGAGGGCGTCCGCCTCATCGAACAGCAGGATGGCCGCGCCACCTTCAGCGGCATCAAATACGCGGCGCAGGTTCTTTTCCGTTTCGCCGATATACTTGCTCACCACTTGGCTCAGGTCGATGCGGTACAGATCCAGCCGCAGTTCGTTCGCCAGCACCTCGCCAGCCATGGTCTTGCCGGTGCCGCTGGGACCGGCGAACAGGGCGCTGATTCCCAACCCCCGCGAACCCTTGGAGGCAAAACCCCAGGCTTGGTAAACCTTGCTACGCTGCCGAACGTGCAGGGAAATCTGGCGCAGAAGTTGCTTCTGCGCATCCGGCAGCACCAGATCATCCCACCGGGCAGCGGGCTCAATGCGCTGTGCTAATCCGTCCAGGCGGGGCCGGGATTGCATGCGGCAGGCATCCCACAAGGCTGCCGCCAATTCGTCCCCTGATGCCGTGGTGTCATGGGCGTCCCGCCCATGCTGGAGCGTGTCATGGGCGTCCCGCTCATGGTCGGGCATGGCCGGGACGGCCATGGCACGAGAGACACGAGAGGCGCCATCCCCCGGCTGGAGTGCCTGCGCCACGGCGGCGTGAATACTCCCGGCACTCAAGCTAAACTGGGTGACCAGCGTCTCCACCCTTCCATCGAGGGCCGCAGCCGCCGGGCCCAGCGCTTCCTTCCAGACCAGGATCTGCTCCGCCGAGGTCGCCTTGGGCACTTCAAAGGACAGGATGCGGCGCTCGACCGGTTTATGCCGCTCCCGGGTGGAGATCAGAAGAGGACTGCGAAGCGTTTCCACCAGCCGTTTCAGCGCCGCGTCGCCCGGGGCATCAGGGTTTTCCGTTTCATCGTATTCCAGCAGCAAACCGCTGGGGTGCAGCATGGCCTCGCGCTCCCAAAGCCGGATGAAGAGGTCGATTTCCGCCACTCCGCGGGGCGCGGCCGGCGCCGGTATGAGGCGCAGATGCATGCCCAGCAGGGAGCATGCCGTGGCGGCCACCGCGCGCCGGCTGGCCGCATCCGTGCCGCACAATTGCACCACCGGCCACAACGATTGCCCGTTGGCTCCCGACCAACTGAGCGCCACCTGTTCCGCCAGGGCGCGATGCGACGCCGGCAAAACCTCAGGGGCGCTCACGGGTTCGGTGGGGCCCTGCAAACGCTCATCCAGGGCGGGCATTCCGGCCAGATAGTGGAGAATCCGCTCGTCGATTCGCAGCGGACTGGTGGTCAGCGTGTCGCCGGAGGTCACCTCAACGAGGCGCCAATAGCGCAACGGCCGCGTTGGCAGGAGCGCGCTCCAATGCGCACCCTCGAACGCCGCCAGCGCCAGGCTGAAATTCGGGAGGGATTGGCGAGGGTCGCGGTTAACTGCGGCCATGAGGCTGGCAAACCGGGAATCCAGTTCCACCCCGGCGCACATCAGCAAGATTTTCCGCTCGAAGCTGGTGAGGCCGAAGGTGGCGCAGAGGGTTTCAAGCGCGGGCGGGGCCGGCATTGAGGCGCGAATCTCCCCGGGAATTGGCCGCGCCGCCGCTGCCTCCGCCGCCATGGGCGTCTCCGGCCGCGCCATAAACTTATCCAGCAAGGCCCGCACTTCGGCGAGCTCTGCCATCAGGCAGATCTGGTTGGCCTCTTCCCAACTGAGGGAGAACTCACTCATGTGATTTCCACCGTGGGGCCGAAACTCGAGCTCGTCGGGTCCAGGTTCAAAAGACTCTCCGCCCCGTCAATCGCCACCCGAATGAAATAGACCGTTCCACTTCCCTGGACTCCGGTTATGGGAAAGGTCAGGCTGCCGGCGCTCGTGGTCAGCGGCGGCAGAGTGAAACTATACGCCGCCGTCGGCGACGGAGGCGGAAGCGCAGCCTCATTCAGCAGCAGCGTGATGCGCTGTTCCGGCTTTACCAACGGCGAAATATTCACGGTAATCTGCGAGGAGTCGGCCGTTACCGGGGTGATAACCGGGTGCAACACCACCGCCGCCACGTTGGATTGAAAGCCGGGATGCGCCTGTGCCGGCGTGCCCATCGGCAATTGTTGAATCACTTGCACACCGAGCACCCCGGCTTGCACCCCGGAGGGGACCAGCATGGTGATGGTGGTGTTGGTGACACTGGTGGAAGGCGGCGTCACCATCATGTCCCCCACCTGCACGCTGGTGATATCGCTCTGCAGATGGCTGCCCTTGATAAGCAAAGTGCTGGTGGGAAGGATGGGATAGCTCGGGCCCAACTGGTTGATAACCTGGGTAATCACCGGCTGCTCGAAGGGCAACACGTAGATGTTCCTGGCCTGGACGGGCAACGCTTCCTGCCCGGTGTCGGTGCTGTCAATCAGCACCACAGAGGCTTGATAGGCGGCCGATAAGCTGTACTCGACCTGAAAGAACGCCGACCACAGCTTGGTGAACTCCTCCAGCGATAACGCGGTAGGAGTGAACCTTACCCGCTCAAGCTGGCTATCCAGCCCGGAGCCGGTCAGAAAGCTATAGTGGGAAGCCGCAGCCTGGATATTCTGGGTCGAAAGCAGCGGCTGGGAATCCAGCGTGCTGGCCACCGCGCCCAGCATTCGCTGCGGCTCCAACTTTTCGTCGCTTCCGCGAAAGGTAATCAAATAATGGAGATCCAACGCCGTTAGGGGCGTTTTTACCAGCGTGCCATCGCTCCGCCGGGTCGGCACGTCTACATTGCGATAGGCGGCGTTGGGAGTTACCCGGTAAAGGTAGAGATTAACCACCGGAGACTTTGGCCCGCCAGCCTTCCCATCGGGGCGGCTGAATCCAACATTCGCACCGGGCACGGCGTTTTGCACGGGTGTCTGCAGGATTTGCTGGAGTGCGGCCGTTACCGTCGCGATGGCCAGGTAGTTGCTCATCGCCTCCCCCGATTCCGCTGATTTAAATAATCATCGAGCGACACCGTGGGCCGTGACCGCGGAGGCGGGGTGTGGCGAACGGCTGGTTGGAGGAAGACCGCTCGCACTTCAACTCTACCTATTGACACTTGGACGGCGGGCGGGGGAGCGCTGGAAGCTTGCAATGGCTCCGGATTTCTTGCCTCTCCCGAGCGCGACGCCAGCGGCGGGCGAACCACACTCGGGGCGCGGGGTGCTGGTTGAGCTACGAGCGATGGCGCCACCGGCGGGTTGACCACGCGCGTGAGGGGGGGTGCTTCCTGCGTCGAAAGCAAAGATGCCAACGGCGGCGGCACGGTGCTGGTGACGAGGGATACTTGATGCTCGATTCGCGATGGCGCAACCGGCGGCTGGACGGTGAGCGCGACCCGCGAATCTTCATGGTGCAAAAGAGTTGGCTCGAACGTACCGCGCGACGCTGCCGGTTCACGGCGGTCTGCGTGGGAAGTGGACGTTTCGGTGGGAACCGACTTCACCTCAGGTGGGCGAGGCGGGCGCACAGGTTCCCGCTTGGCGGCAGGCTCCGAATCCATGGGGGGACGAATATCCTCAGGCAATCCCCTCCCTCGATCTGCATGCGAGTGGTTAACCCCTTCGCTGCCTTCGGGTCTTGGCAATGTCTGCGCAAGGGTAGGTTCGAAGACCCTGGGCCTTGAGTCCGGAGGTGTGTTCGGCTCATTCGTTGTATCTTGGCGGCTGGGACCTTGGTTGGCGGCAATGAGATCGGGCCGGGGGCCGACGCGGGGTGTCAAACGGGCCTCGACTTGCCGGGCGGGAGGCTCGACTGTTTCCGGGGTGTGGACGCTCGGCGCTATTTGAGCGGGCTCAACGGGTTCCGCCGGCATTCCCTCACGCGCTGCCGGACTTTTCGCCTGCGGTCGCAACTTGTTGTTTCGATGGCGGATGGGGGCGGGGTTTGCAACGCCATCGGGCGCGGCTTCCACGGCTGATTCCCTGGCGTCGCCCCGAACGGGGAAGCCGGGCCGGACTCCAAGCAGGCCACTGTCCCGCCGGTGGGGCTCAAAAATCGAGGGTATGCGGGGCTGGACAACCTCCACGGCGCCGAGGCTCCGGCTGATCAGGTTCGTCAGGAAATTACTCATGCCCCCACCATTTCCAGGTAAAACTGCCGCCGCGTGGGACTAAGAGACAGAATGTCCCGCTCGCACCAGCCGTAAGCTCGCGCCAAGGTGTGCACGTCACTCAATACCCGCCACGCCCAGACCTCGATTTCGGTCCAGAGGAACGACACAATGTCAAAAAGCGCACGCCAACGGTGCTCGCAAAATGGGCAGGTGAGGCTCAATTGAATGTCGGCCAAGGGATCGGCCTCGGCCATGGACTTTGCGAGCGCCTCAAGGACTTCAGAGGGCAATTTGTCCGATTCTACCGGCACGTCCCCCTGCTGCGCCGAGAGCAAGCAGCGGTCTAGTAGCGGGAAACTTCCCCCATTGGCGGGGAAACCACAGTTGGCGATCAGATCCAGACTCGTGGGAAGGCGAAAAATCATTTTGAATTCGGAAACGTTCAGATTGTTTTCACCGGGCTGAGTCGGAGGAGAATTGGACAGCATCTCGCGGGTATCCAAACTCAACTCCAGCCGTTGTCGACACCCCGGGCAGACGACGACCGCATCCATCCGGGGACCCCAAAGGCCCTCCCTCAGTTTTAATAATCTGGCATCTCGTTGACCGATGCTAAGCGCCGCCAAGTCGTCCCATGAGGCTTCGGGGCAGGCGATCGCCAACAACGCCAGCGCCCGCTCCGTCAGCGCTTGGGCGAACCCGGCCTCCCAAACGTCCAACAGTTCTCCAGCCGATAGCGCGCGCATGGCAATTACTGCCCAGTGGGAACGTTAAAGGAAGGTTCCGGCAGCTCCACCACGGAAATGTCCCGTTCCCAACCCTCGTTCTCCAGCTTGATATGCTGGATGGCTATGGCGTTGGCATTGGCATCGAGATCCGGCAAGGCCACCCACTCCGACACCCAGCAGCGGTAGACGAAGTAGCCTTGCACCTTCTGCCCCGCCTCGTTATAGAGCTCGATGTAGATATCCTTGCGGAAATCCGCCAGGGAAACCTCTGCCCCTAGCTTCGCGCCAAGGTGCCAAACCTTGCCCGCCCAGAGCTCAAAGGCCGTATCGAAGGTCACCCCGCGCTCGAGGGTAATGGCATCAAACTCATTGCGACCGGGCGACTTTCGACTGGTCGAGGGATCGCCCCCCTCCCGATGCTTCACCACCTCGGTGGTGCGCTTGAGGCCCGTGACCTTGCTGACCCCCGCCACATATTTGTTATCCCACTTAACTTGGAACTTGAAGTTCTTGTAGGGATCGTGACGATGGGGGTTGACGGTAAATTCTGCCATGTGATTCCTCCCTAGCTTCCAGTTTGCCCGGCCATTTGTTGAATTTGGATGATGACGAACTCCGCCGGCTCGAGTGGGGCAAAGCCCACCACAATGTTGACGACGCCGTTATCGATGTCCGTCTGCGTGGTCGTTTCACCGTCGCACTTCACGAAATATGCCTGCGACGGAGTCGATCCCTGGAAATACCCCTTGAGGAAGAGCTCTTGCATAAATGAGCCGACGTTGAGCCGTATGGCCGACCACAGCGGCTCATCATTGGGCTCAAAGACCACCCATTGGGTTCCCTGATAGAGGCTTGCCTCCAGGAATAAGGCGACACGCCGAACCGGCACATACTTCCACTGACTCGTTTCGGCGTCGGCCCCCACCAGAGTGCGAGCGCCCCAGAGGACGGAGCCATACACCGGGAAGGTGCGGAAGCAATTCAGGCCCAGCGGATTGAGGACGCCATTCTCGGCGTCGCTCATCTTATAGACCAGACTTTGGACTCCCGCGAGCGTTGCCGCTGTTCCCGCGGGCGCTTTCCACACGCCGCGATTGGTATCAGTCTGAGCGTAAAGTCCCGCCACCACGCCGCTGGGGGCAAAGGTACGAAGGTTGTAATTGTTGAGCGGATCGGGCAGCCGCAAGCGGGGGAAGAAAGCCGCGCCATTCGCATCGCTCACCGTTAGCCCGGTGGTCTTCCAATCCACTGCGGCGGGCACGGTATTGACGTAGGGGGGGCAATCCAGCAGGAGAAATGCCAGCTTGCTGTTACACAAGGCGATGGCGGCGCTATAGATGGCGTTGGGATCGACGCTACTGTCGAGCACGGCGGGATTGCCCGCATTGGCCCGGGTGGCGTCCGGAATGCAGAGCAGATTGAATTGATCCACATTCTGCAAGGCGTATATGCCGGTCGATAACCCGGGGTCGCCAATCAGTTGACCCGTTCCCGGCAGTCCGGTGCCATCATAGCCGGCAGTGGTACTTGTTTCCTGCCCGGCCCAGTTCAACAGAGTGAATTTGGAATTTGTCAGGAGCGCACCCGTGTAGTCCGTGGCCAACGTCAGGTTGGTTGTCCCCGCCACCGCACTGACCTGGTAGGGCGTCTGGGTGAGGTCCGAAGCAAAAACCAGCCATTCATCCACCAATGTCGCGGCAAAGGAGGTGCCGGTTCCCGCCACGGCCGCCGAGCCCGTCGCCACGTCCACTGTCCCCGCCTGCACGACGTTATTAGCCGACCCGTTGCCGGTGCCAAGTGCGTAGTGCGCGACATTCAGACTGCTTGGGGTATTGAGGCCCAAGGCGAAGGAGGCATCCAGAAGTCCGCTGGCAGCCGGCGGCGTGGTGAGGGTGATCACCGCATCGGGGAACTGGGGCAGCGTGGCGTTAACCCTGATGGCCTGGCCCGCGCCGGTTCCCGATACCGAGCACACGACGGATGCTCCTTGCATCTGGACAGCCAGGGCGCTATTGAGGGCCTTCTGGAGTTGCGAAGCCAATCCCGAAACGGTTTGTGGAAGCGGCGCCTTGTTTGCGAACACGGTTATGGAAATCGGCAGGGGCGAGGGTGGGGTGGCGGGTGAGATGACATTCAATTGCACACCATAATTTCCCTGCGCGGCCGTGACCACGGCGGTTGCCGTGGAGCCCGTAGCCGTCGTACCCGCGTAATTCAGGGTTAGCGTGAGGCTGGTGTCGCTGGCGATCGAACTGATCTGATAAAGCGTCCCGGTAGTATCCGCGCCAAACACCAGGGACTGGCCAACCGTCAGCGCCTTCGTGAATGTGGTGCCCGTTCCCGTAACGGTGGTTGAACCGTTGGTTATGGCAACAGTCCCAATCAAGATATTGGCGATCGAGGCGGTGGTGGTGGCCGAGGCTTCGGCATAGGCCACGGTCAGGGTGAGGGAACCCACGGCGACAGATTGGATCTCGTAGGGGGTAAGTGTCGGGTCCGAGGCGAACACCAGGTACTCGCCGGCACTCAAATCGGGTGTGGTGGGATAGCCGGTCCGGGTGACCGTCTCGGAACCGCTGGTCAGAGTCACGGTCCCGGCCACCGCGGTCCCGCCCAGCAGAAGGTCCACCGAGGTCACGGCGGGAGGAGTACCCACGGTACCCGTCATCGCCGGAGGAAGAGTTGGCGTTGGGCTGCCCACGACAACATTCACGAGTTGCGAGCCATTATCGACATCATTGACCACGTTCATGACGTAGTTGTTGTAGGTATTGTTGAGAGTCACGTCCGGGAAACTCTCGGGGGGCGTGCCATCGACAAGATTGGTAATGGTCAGGTTGAACGCGAGAGGGTCCATAATCACCACGGCGGTGGTGGTTCCCGAGGGCTCCGCGTAGTTTGCGCCCAGAGTCAGGCTCGTGTTGCTGTTGATCTTGCTGATCTGGTAAGGCGTCTGGGTGGGATCCGATGCAAACACCAGGTACTGGCCGACCGCCAGATTGGTAAGGAACCCCGATCCGGTGACAGTCGGCGAACCTTTCGTCAGCACCACGCTACCGGCCAAAGGCTCGTACAAGTTGTTGTAGTCCACATCGATCAGCAGTTCGCCATTCGCCCAACTGCCGCTGCTCAGGGCGGTGAAGGTCATCCCGCCAAAAACCACCGCAGCTTGCACGGCGCCGATGCACGGCACCCGGACGACATAGGCCTGAGTGCCGCCGTTGGCAAAGAACTGCTGCACGGCATAACTCAACTCGCTATTGGAGGCGAGCCCTCCGAACAAACGTTCATAGTCGGAAAAACTGAAGATTTGTTCGGCGCGCTGGTCGATGCCGCGAGCCGTGTAACCTACAAATGCGCCGATGGATGTCGCGACGCCCGTAATCGGGTGGACGGCACTCGGTAATTCCTGAATGTATACGCCGGGGTAGGTGGGATTTACCGCCATTTGTCATCTCCTCTAATCATTCATTGCCTTACGGGCCCTGCCTGGAATGATGGAACGCTGGCACTTTCCCGAGCTGAAAACTCGCCTCCCTAAGGACCTTTGCCTGGCATGGTGAAGGAAAAGCCCACTCACCCCCGCCCCCTCTTCACGGCGACCCAAACCTGGCGAGCTTGAGGTTTTCTACCGAAACGACCATGGTTTTCCCATTGTCGAGTTCGACGACGGCGAAGGCGTGATGCCTCAGACCTGAATCGGAAAAATCCACAATCACTCCTTCCGATTCGGTGTCACCAGAAGACCCGAGCGGCGGGTCATCAGGACTCGGAAGGAAGACATCGGAATTTCGAAAGCGGACTCTCGTCCCCTTGTCCGTTGGATAACTCCTCCCTTCAGGTTTTCATGTCCGGCGCCCCGCCTGCCGGAAGCCTTTACCGAGTGCAATCATGGGACCGCACCGGCGCATGCCGCTATCCGTGTACCCAGCGAAGGACATCTCGTCTTGGGAGTGGCAGAATCGCAAGGGGTTGCATGATGCAGTTCGCCCCGAATGGAGGCCGAATCATAGGCGCTTGGCCGGGGAAGCAGTGAGCGGTGGTCTGCAAGAATTGGCAGTGGAGCGTGCCGATATTAAGGGGAACCAAGTCGTGAGCCCAACCCCGAGGGGCAAGGTGATATGCAGAGACCGGGGGTTTTACGCAATCTGGAAACCGTCATGAGGGAATCCGCAGTCGGACTGCAAGACCTTGCAGTGCTCGGGGTAACCCCCCAGGTTAGACAAGACGGAAATGACTCAATTCCTTTCAAAGAGAAATGAGTGCTGCTTCTGAGAGGGGGGCGTGGAGGTGTTCGTTAGCTAACGAATTCCTCTGCGGATCTTCCCCAATTCGAGCCGCTTTGCGATGTTTCTCGTCGCCAACACGAAGAGAAAACCCGCACACGAACGCACAATACGCCTACCTGTGCGCTGCCCGCTGTGGTAAACTCAAATTCAGGCGCGTGCAGGACGCGTCCTGTCCGCGGAAAGGGCCGCGCCCACCTGCTTCCATGAGGCATCACGCTTTGTTGACCCTCTTTCGCCTGTCATGCGGACCAGGCATACGAAGGAGGCTGTCTTGAATCTCGAACAACAGAAGAAGCGGGCGCGCGAACTTTTGCGGGGGATGCGGGCCGGAAACGCTGCCGCGCTTTCGCGTCTTCGCCGCCGGCATGGCCGCTGGGCGGCCGTGGAGGAAGCAGCGGTGCGCCAACGGGTGGCACTGCACGACGCACAGTTCGTCATAGCCCGCGAACAGGGGTTCGCCAGTTGGCCCAAGCTGAAGGCCTACGCGGAGCCCTCGCCCGATGCCCGCCACACGAAATTGTTCGTGGCGGATGTGGCGTGGATTGCCGACCGGGTGCAGGGTCTGCTTCAAACGCGTCACTCTGCCGGTCCGGCCGCGCTCGAACAAATCCGCGAATGGCATCCCGCGTTTGCGGATTTGACCGATGAACAGATCTTGCAGGCTCCCTTTGACGAAGACGACGCGCGGCTGGTGTATGCGCGGGAGCACGGATTCGACACATGGGCCGACCTTACAAACCGCGTGGAGGTTCTGGCTCAGAAGAAAGACAGCGCCGAAGAGCCGTTCCTGGTTGCGTTCGAAGCGCTTCAGTTCGGGAATGTCTCCCAGTTCGAGACTCTGCTGGGAGCTCACCCACGCATCGCCAAAGAGCGCGGGACGAACGGGAACACGCTGCTCAATCTGGCGGTAAGCTTTGCGGGAAAGCCGGATTGGGAGGGTGGCACCACCGCCATTGAGGCGCTGCTCGCGCATTCCGATGTCAATGAGCCCAACGACCGCGGCTGGACGCCCCTGCATCAAGCGGCATACGCCAACCGGCCGGAGATCGCGGCTCTCTTGCTCGGGAAGGGCGCCGCGCTTGACGCGGAGGCGCATGGGACGGGCGGTACGCCTCTTATCGCGGCCCTGTTTTGGGGGCATCGCGAGGTGGCCGATTTGCTGGGGCGCTACTCGACGGCTCCAGGCAATCTTCGGGCAGCGGCCGGACTGGGAATGTCGGAGTTGGTGGAGGGCTGTTTTAGCGGCGAACGCAAGTTGGCACCGGAAGCCGGCGCGGCCCGCGGGTTCTATCGACCGCACAGCGGGTTCCCCGAATGGTCTCCATCGACGGATGCGCAGGAGGTCCTTGATGAAGCGCTCGTGTGGGCGTGCAAGAGCAATCGAGTGGGCGTGCTGGATCGCCTCTTGCGAGCGGGCGCGCGACTTGATGCGGACCCGTATCGCGGCACGCCCCTTATCTGGGCAGCAGCATGCAATCGAGCGGAAGCCGCGGAATGGTTGCTTGATCACGGCGCGAAGGTAAGTCAAAAGGCCACATTCGGCGGCCTAACACACGGTCAGGGAGTGACCGCCCTCCACCTTGCCGCGCAATGCGGACATATGCCGATGGTGAAACTTCTGGTCAAGCGCGGCGCGGACCTGGCGGTGCAGGACGATCTCTATCATTCAACGCCCATAGGGGCGGCAGAATATTTCGGGAAGGATGCGGTGCGCGATTACTTGCGTTCATGTGTGGCGCGCACCGGCGGCTAAGGAAAAGCCGCGGACCTTGTTGGGCGGAATTCACCACACTGTCAAGAAATTGGCTGGCGCGGGGTAAAACCCTGAGACTTTGGCATCGACGCGCGTCGGTGGACCGAGTCGGTCGCGGTAGGGACAGCGGTTACCCGCTGCCCCCCGCGCGGACCCGTGCTGGCACTGCTAGCGCACACGGTTCTTACCTCGGATCGAGTAAATGCTTGGCGTCAAGGCGCACGCTCAGGCGG